>OEIV010000204.1_pt1 | contig 37784 bp, 40 predicted proteins | sample 1539231 | NCBI WGS metagenome assembly OEIV01 (sample SAMN03794762, study PRJEB22550) | activated sludge metagenome | feature: wastewater treatment plant; material: activated sludge; isolation source: Wastewater treatment plant of a petroleum refinery complex | place: Argentina: Buenos Aires ... | reverse complement strand
CGTGGCGCAGCCTGTTTAGCGCCCCGGTCGGGGGGACGGGGGGTCGGGGGTTCGAATCCCGCCGCTCCGACCATCGATCTCAAATCCCAAACGAGTTGTGCTGGCTGCGGGCGACCGCACGATTTTCGGCGCGATGCCGTTTGGTGACGGGCCGTCCTTATCCGGCTCGGCAGGCATCCGATGGCGCCGTCGGCCTCGGCCACACACTGCCCCTCGAGCGCCGCGGCAACCTCTGTTCATCGACGTACCGAGCCTCACCGGGCCGTCCATCGTCGGACGCCTGCGACAGCCTCCGCGCGGGCTACGCGGCGAACGCGAGTGACAGCGTGACGACGACGCCGACCATCGCGTGAGTCAGGATCGTCGCCGGCAACGCTTCGGGAATCTGGCCCGCGAGTGCCGCCCGGCTCGCCATGAAGGCCGGTAGGGCCGCGACGAGCACGGCCCACGTGGCTCCGGGCAGTGGCGAGCCCAGCAAGGCCGCGAACCCGGCGACGAACCACAGCGACAGCACGAGCGACGCGCGATGCTGGCCGAGCCGTGCGGGCAGCGTCAACTTTCCCGCTGCGCGGTCTGCCTCGATATCGGGGATCGAATTGGCCCACAGGATCGCTGCGACGAAGCAGCCGAGACCGGCGGCAAGCCACCAAGCCTCGTGCGGCACGGCGCCTGTCAACAGAACGCTGGTGCCAGCGACCGGGAGGACACCAAAACAAAGTGCGATCACCGCATCGCCGAGCCCGCGGCACGCGAGGCATGGCGGCGACGAATAGGTGACCGCGAGGGCGATGCCGATGGCGCCGATTGCGAGCAGCGCCGTGCCGCCGATAGCCACGAGGCAAAGCCCCAGCAGCGCTCCGGCACCGATCAGGCCCGAGCCGAGCCGCAGCGCCTGGGCTTCGCTCAACACGCCGTTCTGGATGAAGCGGCTCCCGCCCGAAAACGGAAACACCCGCCCCGTGTTGACGGCATCGTTGCCGCTGCGCGAGTCGAAATAGTCGTTGAGCACGTTGGCGCCGGAATGAACGAGAGCGATGCCGATCACCGCCAGCGCGAGCAGGGGGAGCGAAATCGGACCACGCGCGAGCGATGCCGAAAGCGCGCCAGACGCCAGCACCGGCAATACCGAAGCGGTGAGGAACGCGGGCCGCGTCGCTGCCAGCGCGGTCGCGACGCGGTTGGCGAACGACCGTCCGTGAAAGCGCTCGACGCTCGGCTCGCTCACGCTACGCTGCCCTCTCTCAACGAAGGTCCTCTCCGCCGCGCGAGCTAAGGTAGCAACTGGAACGCAATTATCGCCACGATGGTCGGCGGTAGCGCCGCCAGGAACAGTCCGAGCGCGCTGATTGCGCCATCCTCGAAGCTGTCGCGCAGAAGTGCGAAGCCCGCCGGGTTGGGCGCGTTCGCGATGACCGTGAGGCCGCCGCCGGTCACCGCGCCGGCGACGAGCGCGTAGCGGAACTCCGCGTTGGTGCCGTCGACGAGCGAGCCGAGATAGGTCAGCGCCGCGTTGTCGGTGATGGCGGTGAGCGCCGTCGATCCGTAATAGAGCATGGTCGGCGAGAGGCTCGACAGCGTCGGCTGCAACCACCACTTCTGCAGGCCGCCGAGCACGACAAGGCCTGCGAGGAAGAAGCCGACCATCAAGCCTTCGCGCAGGATCAGGCGCTTTTGATATTGCTGGTAGGCTTCGGTGAAACCCAGAAACAGCAGGAAGATCGCCGCGAACACGAACGGGTGGTGATTGGTCACGACCACGCCGACCAGGAACAGGAGGTGCGCCAGGATGACGAAGATCGGCACGTCGATGCGCGCCAGCTCCGCCGACATGGTCTTCACTCGTGAGAGGTGATCGCGGAAAAAGTAGGTGGCGAACGCGGCGTTGACCGTGACGGCGAGCGCCGCCTTCCAACCGAAGGTGTGCAACATGAAGCCGATGTCCCAGCTCCACTTCTCGGCAACCATCAGCACGGGGGGGGCCGCATAAGGCGTCAGGGTGCCGCCGATGGAAATGTTGACGAACAGCACGCCGAGTGTGCCGTAGAGGAATTTGGCCGGCGCTCCCTTGTTGTAATAGCGCTCGCGCAGCAGCAGCGCCGACAAGGTCATCGCCGCGGGCTCGGTGATGAATGAGCCGAGCAGCGGCCCGATCGAGAGGACGATGAAATAGTAGGCGGTGGCGCGCTCGAGCGGTATGAGCCGCGCCGCGAACGACAGCGACGCACCGGCGAGGTCGAGGATCGGCCGGCTGGCCGCAATGACCATGATGCGGCCAAAACGAAGCGGGGGTTGGGAGAGAACGCGTGTTTAGAGAAATGATGGCTCCTGGGCGTGGGGGACCCACGCCGCCATGACCGCGAGCAGCGTCATCGCCCAGAAGCCGAACACGGCCTCCACCTCGCCGAGCAGATGCCAGAGGCCCGAATGACGGGTGCTGTTGTGCGCCAGGTGCTCGAAATACTTCGTTGAAAACGTGTGCAGAATCGCGATGGCGAAGATGATCGTCGCCACCAGCTCGATCGAGGTCGGATTCATCGCATGCTCCCCTGGGCGCGGTGGCATTCTCGCCCGCGCATTTCTACCTACCTCGACTTTGGCGAAAGGCCAATCTTGACCTCGGTCATTTGGCCAGCTCTTCGTGCTGCACGCGAAGGCGGCCACGCCTTGCCGCGATGGGTCTCAGGGCCCGTTGTAATGCACGGTGCCGAAGCCCGAGACGTCATAGCCGCCGAGCTGCACGGCCCGCTCGACGAAGGCCCGCGTCCGCCCGAACGCCATGAGCGCCTGGAACGGCCGCTCGAACGCGGAGCGGCGCCAGACGACCAGATCGTAGCGTTCTTCGACCAGCGGCACGAAACCGAGCCGGTACTGGCGGGCGACCGCGTCGATGGCGAGGCCCGCGTCCGCCAACCCTTCCGCCACCGCCGCCGCGACGTCCGCCTCGGTGCGTGCCGGCGTCGGCACAAGTGCCAGATCCGAGAACTTGAGGCCGGCGTCGTCCAGCAGCCGCTCGAGCAGGACGAACGAGCCCGCTTCACGCTGACGGCCGATGACACGGCGGCGCTTCAGGCTGGCCGCACCCTTGAGGCCGAGAGGGTTGTCGGGCGGCACGATCAGGCCCTGCACCCGGCGTGCGAACTCGACGACCACGACGGGCTGTCCGGCGAGCTGCCGGCGCACGTGCTCGACATTCCAGGACTGGCCGCCCGGGAGGCTTTCCGACGCGAGATGCGTGCCAGCAAAAACGGCCTCCGCCTTGGCCATGCGCCGGAGCCCGTCGAGGCTGCCGCCGAACGCCACGGCAAGTCCCGTCTCCGCCTCGCGCAGCGCCCAATCGAGCAGGGGATCGTGGCTGCCGGCGACGATGGGAGGGCGCTCCATCAAGCTTTCCCGACCCGACTTCACCTCGAGATTGCGGGCGAGCCAGGCTTCCACCAGATCGCGCGGAAAGAGCAGCTTTCCAGTCGCTTTGATGTAGGGAATGTCGCCCTCGGCGACGAGGTCGTAGACCTTGCGCTCCTTGAGCCGCAGCAGATCCGCGACCTCCCGCGTCGTCAGATAAGTATGCTTCTCGGCCATGCGTGCCCCGTACCTTGGGTTGCACCATGGCAACCGTCGCGGAGCATACTACCCCAAGGCCGGGGCCTGAACACTTTGGCGCCGCTTACCAACCACTTGCGCCCAGTACTTTCGCCAGCCCCTTGCCGCACCGGGAGCGGAACGGTACACGTCGTCCAGCCGGTTTCCCCCTCAGAGGCGACATGACCGAACTCTTCAGCTTCATCAGCCAGCTCATCAGCGCCTATATCTTCCTGATCCTCGCCAGCGTCATTCTGAGCTGGCTCATCGGATTCGGGATCATCAACCCGTACAATCAGGTGGCGCGTACGATCTGGAACTTCCTGCAAGCCGTGACGGAGCCTGCACTGGCTCCGATCCGCCGCCTGATGCCAGACCTCGGCGGCATCGACATCTCGCCGATCATTCTGCTGCTGGCGCTCCAGTTCGTGCAGCAGGTGATCCTGCCGAACCTCTATCGAATGCTGGTCTGATGGACCCGCAACGGCCGTGGCGCGTGACGCCCGATGGCGTCGTGGTGCGCGTGCGGCTGACGCCGAAGTCGTCGAAGGACAACATCGACGGCATCGAGGAGACGGCGGAGGGCTCAGCGCTCAAGGCGCGCGTCCGCGCGGTGCCGGCGGACGGAGCGGCGAACGAGGCCGTCACACGCCTCGTCGCGGATTGGCTCGGAGTGGCGAAAGGCACGGTGGCGCTCGGTACCGGAGGCAAGTCGCGGATCAAGTCTCTCGCCGTCCGCGGCGATGCAACTGCGCTCACACGGCGCATGGAGGAATTGCTCAGTCTATGAGAAGGCATCTGCACGGGTTGTCTACTTTCGTTTAAGAGAAGCAGCCGCGCGACACCTCGACGAACCAAGAACAGGCCCGGTGGGCCGATAACAATGGAGGGAAATAATAATAATGGCTGACGCGAAAATCATCGACGGCAAGGCGATCGCCGCCGAAGTCCGTGCCAAGGTGGCGGCCGACGTCAAGCGCCTCAAGGCCGAGCACGGCTTCGTGCCCGGGCTGGCGGTTGTTCTGGTCGGCGAAGACCCGGCGAGCAAGGTCTACGTCAAGAACAAGGCCGAGCAGACGGTCGAAACGGGCATGCTCTCCTTCGAGCACAAGCTCCCCGCCGAAACGGCCGAGGCCGACCTGCTCGCCCTCGTCGACAAGCTCAACAAGGACCCGGCCGTCAACGGCATCCTGGTGCAGCTTCCGCTGCCGAAGCACATCAATTCCGAGAAGGTGCTGAACGCCATCGACCCGGACAAGGACGTCGACGGCTTCCATCCCGTCAACGTCGGCCGCCTTTGGATCGGTGCGCGCTCGCTCGTGCCCTGCACGCCGACCGGCTCGCTCATCCTGGCGCAGACCGTGGCACCGAAGCTCGCCGGCCTCGACGCGGTGGTGATCGGCCGTTCCAACATCGTCGGCAAGCCGATGGCCTCGCTGCTGCTCGCGCAGAGCTGCACGGTGACCGTGGCGCATTCCCGGACCAAGGATCTGCCGGGCGTGGTGCGCCGCGCCGATCTCGTCGTCGCCGCCGTCGGCATCCCCGAGTTCGTCAAAGGCGATTGGATCAAGCCGGGCGCCATCGTCATCGACGTCGGCATCAACCGCGTGCCTAAGAGCGACGGCAAGACCAAGCTGGTCGGCGATTGCGACTATGCGAGCTGCGCGGCGGTGGCCGGTGCCATCACGCCGGTGCCGGGCGGAGTCGGCCCGATGACGATCGCCTGCCTGCTCAAGAACACCGTCGAGGCCGCGCTGATCCAGAAGAACATCCCGGCCCTCGGCTAACGCGAATGCCGCCCGGCAGCGAAAGGCTGTCGGGCGGTCGATACGCGCGATTCCACGCCTCGCCTCAGACGCTCAGACGCTCAGACGCTCAGACGCTCAGACGCTCAGACGAACGTGCCGCTGTTCTCCAGGTAGGCAACGAAGTCGGCGTCTTCGCGAACGACGATCGGAAGCGGAAGGCTCTGCACCGATTCGAAGTACGGGCTGTTCTTACCGGCCGCGTTGGCGACCCGCTTGGCGAGTTCGGCGCCTGCTTTCGTGTCGCCGCGTATGAACCGCAGATGCTCCTCGAGCTCCTGGTTGGCGAGCGCCACGTTGCCCGAGTGCTTGGCGCGAAGCTGCTGATAGGACAGCGTGCTCAGATAGAGCGCATAGCGTTGCTCGATGTCGTGAGAGAACAGCTTGCGCCGCACGAAGTACCAGGTGAAACCGCCGACGACGATCACGACGACACCGACGAACAGCCAATAGGCGACGGACGGTGCAACTTCTGTGGAGTTCGGAGCCGGGCCGGATTTTCCAGAGGGGGTCGGGCTCGCAGATTTTCCGTCGCCCGGCTTTGCCCCCGAGACCGAGCTCGTGCCGCCGGTCGCTCCTTGTTTTTTCTCTTCGGCTTTTTTTCGTCTCTCCTCGGCCTCGGCCACTTCGCGCAGCGCCTTCTGCGCGGCGGAGCGCAATTCCGAAATGGCCGCGTCGATGTCGGCCTGCGAGAGCGGAGGTTCGCTGGCGAAGCTCCAGGGCGAGACGACTTTGCTGAAGGCGCCGCTCTCCTGCAGATGCGCCTGGACTCCAGCCTTGATCCGCTGCCGCAACGGGTAGAGCATGCGGTAGTACCAGCGCTGCATGATGCGCGGGACCAGATCGCCACTCGATTCGAGCAGCACCGTCCGGTCGCCGAGGAGCCGGCCGAACTCCTCGACGAATTTCGGCGTACCGACCGCAGGGGCACCGAACGTCACGACGGCGCCGATCATTTTCGGGGTGATGCCGCGATCTTTCTCGCCCACTTCGATGCGGGCATGGTCGAAGGCCGCGATCTGGGCCATCGCGCCGCCGAGGGAATGGCCGGAGTAAACGATCTGATCGATCGCCTGCTGTTCGAGCGCCTCCGACAGCCAATCCTCAACTTGCTCCTTCAGTGCGGCCCAAGCGATCGAAAAGCCGACATGGCGGCCCGGCTGTGGATCTCCGAGCGCGCCCAGCAGTGACCCATAGATCGAATCGAGTTTCTTCGTGCGGCGGTCGGACGAGTTGCCAAGTTCGCTCGTCAGCGTATCCAGCCTGTTGATCTTCCAATCGTTGCCGCTCTCGGTGCCGCGGAAGATGACATAGGCCTTGTGATCGAACACAAACCCGTAGCCCTGCGCATCGGCCATCACGCCTTCGCGGTTTTTTGCGTCGCGTGCGGAATCAAAAAACCGATAGCGGCTTATGCCGCCGCAGCACGTTTCGAGATAGGCCTGAATACGTGCCGACGACTCGTAGGCGAGCGCCGTTTTGTAGGCGAGGAATTCACAAAGCTGCAGCGGTACGCGCGAACCCGACGCGGCGTTTTCCGGCCGCCATTCATATCCGTCTGGGAGCAGCTTGCGGCCGGCTCCGTCCACTCTGTCGAAGAACCCCGTATCGAGGTTGATGCCCTCAACACGCGGCGGCCGGCCCAACAGGGCAGCGATATGATCTTGTGACACTGCTGCGGACGGCGCGGAAGTATTGATATTGCTCACGAGTATACGCCCCCCGAAAACGCATTTTCCCAATATCGATCAGATTGCCTTCTGCTGGGTGTATCAGCAACCGAATTCGACAATGGGAATCCGCACGGGGGGCCGTCCCGCGACGGCGCGTGCTCAAAGCCTCAGGTCGGCTAAACCTTCCACTTCAGGAAATTCGCGATGAGCTTGAGGCCAAGGGTCTGGCTCTTTTCGGGGTGGAACTGGGTGCCGGCCATGTTGCCTTTGGCGACCATCGCCGTGATCGGGCCGCCGTAATCGGTGCGCGCCACCACATCCGCATCGCTCGCCGCGACCAGATGATAGGAATGCACGAAGTAAGCGTGCAGCCCGTCCCGCCCTGTCGCGATGCCCTCCAGCAGCGCGTGCGGCGTCACGACGTCGAGGGTGTTCCAGCCCATGTGCGGAATCTTCAACGCCGGGTCCGACGGCGTGATGTGGCGAACCTCGCCCGCGATCCAGTCGAGGCCCTGGGTCACGCCATGCTCGAGGCCGCGCGTCGCCATGAGCTGCATGCCGACGCAGATGCCGAGGAACGGCCGGCCCTTGCCACGCACCGTCTCTTCCAGAGCCTCGCGCATGCCCGGGATCGCTTCGAGACCGCCCTTGCAGTCGGCGTAGGCGCCGACGCCCGGCAGCACGACGCGGTCGGCGGCGGCGACGAGGCGAGGATCGCTGGTCACGACGATCTCGCCGTCCGCTTCGCTCTCGCGCGCCGCGCGCTCGAACGCTTTGGCGGCGGAGTGCAGATTTCCGGAGCCGTAATCTATGATGGCGACGCGCTGCATTGAGCCGTGTTCTTTCGGGTTGTAGCGGCGACCGGACCGGCACGGATCATCGCACACGGCCATCCCGGCTGGCCCGCTCACACGAGAGCAGGCGCGAGGACGCGACTACATAGCGAACACTACGGCACCGTAGCAACCACGCCCCCGGCGCGGCAAAAGAGATCGGCAGCTCAGCGCCGCCAGAAGGCGAGGCGGGAAGCAACCGGCGTCTCGGGCTGAGACATGGCGGGCACCGTTTCGGCCAGTTTTCGCAGCGGCTGCTGCGTCGGCAGCCAGCCCTCGAAGAAGCGGCGCTCGCATTCCGTCTCGCTCGCGCCCATCACCGAACCGACCATGTTCCAGCCGCGCTGCTCGAGTGCTGCGACCTGGAGCGCATGCGCTTCATATCCGACGACGGCATGCAGACCGACGATGGCGAGGCTTATCCAGGCGGCGTCGAGGCCGAGCGCGGTCGCCGCGGCGGTGAATGCCGCCGAAATCGCAGCGTAGCCGGCGAAACCGAGCCAGAGGCGGTTGGCGAGCAGCCAGACGGGTCCGAAGACGAATGCCGCCCAACTGAAGCCATCCTTCAGGAACGACATGGCCTCGGCGCGGTCGATGCGGTCGATCGCCGGGTTCGGCGGTTCGTGAACGGTGTAGGCGGACATACGCCTCGAGCTCTGGAAGGGCCAGATCGTAACGATCATCCGTTGAGCGTCCCTTTGGTTGATGGCACGCGGCCAGCCTGCCTCGGATCGAGGCTAACTGCCAGACGCAATGCGCGTGCCAACCCCTTGAAACACGTCTCGGCGATGTGGTGGTTGTTTTCACCGTAAAGGTTCGCGACATGCAGCGTAATTCCGGCGTTCTGTGCGAACGCCTGGAACCACTCGCGGAAAAGCTCCGTATCCATCTCGCCGATCTTCGGGCGTGTGAACGTGACATCCCAGATGAGATAGGGGCGGCCCGACACGTCGACGGCGACGCGCGTCATCGTCTCGTCCATCGGCAGATGCACGTCCGCATACCGGGCGATGCCGGCCTTGTCGCCAAGCGCCTTGGCGAACGCCTGACCGATCGCGATGCCCGAATCCTCCGTGGTGTGGTGGAAATCGATGTGCAGATCGCCCTTGGCCTTCAACGTGATGTCGATGAGGGAATGGCGCGCGAGCTGCTCCAGCATGTGGTCCAGGAAGCCGATGCCGGTGGAGACATCGTAGGCGCCGGTACCGTCGAGGTTCACCGTCGCCGTGATCTCCGTCTCCTTGGTCTTGCGCTCGATGCTGGCCTTGCGCGTCACGTCCGCCCTCGCATGTCGTTTCTTGCCGTCGTGGGATCAAGGCTTTATCAGCTTGGGCAGGCCGCTGCCAGTATGCCGGCGCGGCTTTCGTCTTGATCCGGGGCAAGCTGCTCCCATCTCACTCTGGTACGGCAAGCCCGAAATCGAGCATGACACAGTCCGATCACCCCTCCTTCGGCCGCGATGGCATCCCGACCTGGCACGGCACCACCATCCTCACCGTGCGCAAGGGCGGCGAGGTCGTGGTCGCTGGCGATGGCCAGGTGAGCCTCGGGCCGACCATCATCAAGGCGAATGCCCGCAAGGTCCGACGCCTCGGCAAGGGCGACGTGATCGGCGGCTTCGCCGGCGCCACGGCCGATGCCTTCACCCTGTTCGAGCGGCTCGAAGCAAAGCTCGAGCAGTACCCCGGGCAGCTCATGCGGGCCGCTGTGGAACTGGCCAAGGACTGGCGCACGGACCGCTACCTGCGCCGGCTCGAGGCGATGATGATCGTCGCCGATTCGACGACCACCCTGGTGCTCACCGGAACCGGCGACGTGCTGGAGCCCGCCGACCACATCATGGGTATCGGTTCCGGCGGCAACTTCGCACTCGCCGCCGCGCGCGCTCTCGCCGACCAGCCGCTCACGGCCGAAGAGATCGCACGCCGCTCCATGACGATCGCCGCCGAGATCTGCGTCTACACCAACGAAAACGTGCTGATCGAGAAGATGGCGTCGACGCGATGATGCTTCCGTTCGGTGAGGACGCCGCCGCATGAGCACGGCCACCTTGTCCTGGCTCTTTCTTCTCGTCGCGGGCACGTTCGAGGTCATTACGACCACGGTGTTCCGCTATACGGACGGGCTCACGCGCATCGGCCCGACGATCGCGTTCTTCGCGCTCGGCATGACCAGCTTCTACTTCCTCAACAAGTCGCTCGCGGGCATTCCGCTCGGAACCGCGTACGCCGCGTGGACCGGCATCGGCGCCGCCGGCACCGCGTTGATCGGCATCGCCTTCTACGAGGAGCCGGCGAACACCACCCGGCTCGTCTTGCTCACGATCCTCATCGGCTCGATCATGGGCCTGAAGCTCGCCTCGGCGGAATGACGCCGAAAACTCTGGACTCCTGACGGCAATGACCAATTTTTCTCCCCGCGAAATCGTCTCCGAACTCGATCGCCACATCGTTGGCCAGGCGGACGCGAAGCGCTCCGTCGCCATCGCGCTCAGGAACCGCTGGCGCCGTCAGCAGCTCGCCCCGGAGCTGAAAGACGAAGTGCTGCCGAAGAACATCCTCATGATCGGGCCGACCGGCGTCGGCAAAACGGAGATCGCGCGCCGCCTGGCCAAACTCGCTGGCGCGCCGTTTCTCAAGGTCGAGGCGACGAAATTCACCGAGGTCGGCTATGTCGGCCGAGACGTCGATCAGATCATCCGCGATCTGGTCGAGGTGGCCCTTGGTCTGGTTCGCGATGTGAAGCGCCGGGAGGTGCAGGCCAAGGCGGAGAAGGGTGCGGAAGAGCGCGTCCTCGACGCACTCGTCGGGCCGACCGCATCGCCGGCAACGCGCGAAGCTTTCCGCCGTCGCCTGCGCGCGGGCGAGCTCAACGACAAGGAGATCGAAATCCAGGTGGCCGAAGGCGGCGGCGGCCTGCCGATGTTCGACGTGCCCGGCATGCCCGGCGCATCGATGGGCGCGATCAACATCTCGGACATGCTCGGCAAGGCGTTCGGCGGACGCACGAAGCCGCGGCGTGTCACCGTTGCCGACAGCTACGCCGTGCTGATCCAGGAGGAGGGCGACAAGCTGATCGACTCCGACCAGATCACCTCCGAGGCGATCCGCGCGGTCGAGAACAATGGCATCGTGTTCCTCGACGAGATCGACAAGATCTGCTCGCGCTCGGACAACGCGCGCGGCGGCGCCGACGTCTCGCGTGAAGGCGTGCAGCGCGATCTCCTGCCGCTGATCGAAGGTACGACCGTCGCGACCAAGCATGGGCCGGTGAAGACGGACCACGTATTGTTCATCGCCTCGGGCGCTTTCCACGTCGCCAAGCCCTCCGACCTGTTGCCCGAGCTGCAGGGCCGCCTGCCGATCCGCGTCGAGCTGAAGGCACTGACCCGCGACGATTTCCGCCGCATCCTCACGGAGCCCGAGGCCAACCTCGTCAAGCAGTCGGTGGCGCTGATGGCGACCGAAGGCGTGACGCTCGAGTTCTCTCCCGATGCCGTCGATGCGCTGGCCGACACCGCTGTCGCGGTGAACTCGTCGGTCGAGAACATCGGCGCGCGGCGCCTGCAGACGGTAATCGAGCGGGTGCTCGAGGAAATTTCCTTCGACGCATCCGACCGCGCCGGCAGCACGGTCCGCATCGACGCCGCCTTCGTCGAGGCCCGTGTCGGCGATCTCGCGCGCAATGCCGACCTTTCGAAATTCATTCTGTAGGCGGGGCACTGGCGCTCATCGGCCGCCCTTGTGCTAGGCTCGTGCGGCCAGTGTCCCCCGCACGAGGCCGAGCATGACGACGGAAGTCCGGCCGACAGATGTGACGCCCAGCACCAGCCCGCAAGGCGAGGGCCGCGAGCGGCTGCTCGAAGGCCTGGAAATATTCGAGGGGTTGTCGCCGGAACAGCGGGCCTCGCTCGCGGCGGAGCTTTCCGCCATTCCGGTTCGGCGCGGCGAGGTGCTCGTGCGCCAGGGAGACGCCGCCCACTCCATGTTCATCGTCGTTTCGGGCCGCTTCTCCGTCGGCCTCGACGGCCGCCCGAACGCCATCTGCGAGATCGGCCCCGGCCAGCCGATCGGCGAGATCGCTTTTCTTTCGGGCGGCTGCCGCACGGCGACGGTCACGGCGCTGCGTGATGGTCTGGTGCTGCGCCTCGAGCGGGCCGACTTCGACAGCCTTGTCGCGCGAAGCCCGGCGCTCTGGCGCGTCGTCACCACCGCGCTGGCGAGGCGGCTCGCCGAGTTCAACGTGGCGCGGCCCGCCCCGCCCGATCCGCGACCGCGAACCATTGCGGTGGTCCGTGCCGGGGCGGAACCCGTGCCGCTGCCGTTCGTCGTCGCCCTCGCCGAGACGCTCTCGCGCGCCTCGCAGCCGCGCAAGGTACGCGGCCGCCGCGTCCAGGTGATCGACCACACGCGGGCGCGAGCCCTGCTGCCGCCCGGCTCATCGTTCGATTCTCCCGCGGCGACCGCGGCCTTCAACGATCTCGAGCGCCAGTCCGATTTCGTCGTGTATCTGGCGAACGACGACCTCGACTCGTGGTCCGACAAGGCGATCCGGCAGGCGGACATCGTGCTCGAGGTCGGCATGCACGCGAGAGACCCGCGGCTCTCGCCGCTCGAGCAACGCGCCGCCGAGCTGATGCCGGCGGGCTCGCGCCGCCTCGTTCTGCTTCACCCGACGCGCCACACCATCACCGGCACGCGCCGCTGGCTCGCCGGACGCAGCGTCGCCATGCATCACCACGTCGCCCTCGACAACGCTGGCGATCTCGCGCGTCTCGCACGTTTCATCAAGGGCACCGCCATCGGCCTCATCGCCTGCGGAGGCGGGGCGCTGTGCACGGCGCAGGTCGGTCTCTATCAGGCGCTCGGGGAAGCCGGCGTCACCTTCGACATGATGGGCGGCACATCGGGCGGCAGCGCCATGACGGCGGCATTCGCGCTCGGCCGCACGCCGCGCGAGGTGGACGCCGCCATTCACCACATGTTCGTCACGCGGCGCGCGATGCGCCGGTTGACATGGCCGCGCTACAGCCTGATCGACCACAAGCGGTTCGACGAGCAGCTGGCAACCTACTACGGCGGCGACATCGAGGACCTCTGGGTGCCGTTCTTCGCCGTCTCCACCAACCTCTCACGGTACAATCTGAGCTGCCATCGGACGGGAAGCTTGTGGTCGGCCGTCCGCGCGTCGAGCTCGATCCCGGTGCTGCTGCCACCGTACTACACGAGCGAGGGCGACATGCTGGTGGACGGCTGCCTGCTCGACAACGTTCCGATCAAGGCGATGCACGAGCTCAAGAGCGGCCCCAACGTGGTGATGAGCTTCGCGGTGCCCGATCTGGAGCGCTTCGACGTGTCTTATGACGCTATACCGTCGCGCGGCGACCTCATCGCCCGCAGCGTCAATCCCTTTGCGCGCAAGTCGCTCCCCGATGCTCCCGGCCTGATGACGGTTCTCATGCGGAGCCTGATGGCCAACCGGCAGGATTTCAAGCGGCACTTGACCGACGAGGACCTGCTGATGGTGCCGCCGGTGCCGGACGACATGAGCTTTCTCGACTGGCATCGCCACAGCGAACTCGTCGACCTTTCGTGCGACTGGGCCCGGCAGGAGCTTCAGCGCGACGGTTCCGCGATGCGATCTTGGCTCGACGACGTGATGCTCGACCACGCGAGCAATGCCGTCGCGGCTGGCAACGGATGAAAACGAAAACACCGCGCCTCTTCCTGGCGCGGTGTTTCGCGTGACGGCCCAAGCTTCGACCGTGTCAGTCGATCAGCGTGAACTCGATGCGGCGGTTCTGCGCGCGGCCTTGGGGTGTACTGTTCGAAACGAGCGGTTGCTCTTCGCCGAAGCCGATCGCCACGAGGCGGTCCTTGGGAATGCCCGCCTTCGCGAGATAGGCCGCAACCGCTGCCGCACGGCGCGACGACAGCGCCTTGTTGATCGCGGCCCGTCCGGTGCTGTCGGTGTGGCCACCGACGCGGATACGGCCCTTCGTGCAGGCCTTGGCGACGTCGGCCAGCGCATCGAGCGTGGCATTGCTGCGGGCATCGAGATCGGAGCTGCGCGAGTCGAACAGGATGGCACCGCTCATCGCGACGTTGCGCAGCCGGGTTTCACAGCTCGCCGCATCCGTCGAGACGACGGGGCTCGGCGCGATCACGGCAGCGGCGGCCGGCGCCGCGGCGGTGCGCACGCGGGACGGCGCCTTGCCCCAGCTCGCGCGCTCGGCGAGCAGCTTCTTCAGCGCATCGCCGAGAGCTTTCTCACCGCCCAATCCGCTCGCCTTCGCGGCGGCGGGAACGCCAGTGCTGGCCGGAGCCTTGACCGTAACGCGCGACGGCGCGCTGCCCCAGGCCTCACGCATCCGCACCACGTCGGCGACGCTGGTCGTCGGCAGGCTCGCATAGGCTCCCGAAGCGCCGGCCGCCGTCTTGGCGGGTGCGGTGCCCCAGCTCGACCTTTCGGCGAGCAGGGCCTTCATGGCGCCGTCGACGACCTTCTGTGCAACGGGCTCGAGTTGCGCTACGGGCGTCGGCACCAGGGCGTGGATCACCGGCGGGCCCTCCGGGCCCTTGGGCAACTCGAACTTGTCTTGCGGCAGCGGCGAGTAGGTGCCCGTGGCGAGCGGCGGAATCACGGTCTCAACCGGCTTGCCAGCGCCCCACGCCTCGCGCATCTTGACGAGATCGGCGACACTGGTGGTCGGGAGAACGGCAAATCCGCTTGCTGATTGCTTGGGGGAGCCGGCCTTGCCCCAGGTTTCGCGGAGCTTGATGAGTTCGTCGACACTCGTGGTTGGCAAAACGGCATAGCCGCTGTCGGCGACGAGCGCGGCGGACGGCTGTGCGGTGCCGGCCTTCGACGGCGCGACGCCCCAAGCCTCGCGCATCCGCATCACGTCTTCGACGCTGGTCGTCGGGAGAACGGCGACATGCGGATTGGCCGATGCGGGCGATACAGTGAGAAGTGGCAATCCGACGCCAAGGGTGGCGGCGATGGCGAAAAGGCAGGAGGGGGGCAGGGCCGGCGCAATGCGCCCCGGCAACCTGATGCGACTTTGATCGGGGGACATGTGGCGACTCCTTGGGCACTACACGGATATATTGGCGCATTCCGTTGCAGTTCTGGCATTCGTCCCATATTCCTACAGTCGAAACGTTAGAGAAACCCTATTGACCGGTTTTTTTGGATCACATGACGAAACTCGAACTCGGAAATGAATTCGGTCGCGAGAACGGCGTCAAGCTGCACGGTGCCGACGCATTCGCGGGCATGCGCAAGGCCGGGCAGCTTGCCGCGGCAGCGCTGGATATGCTCACGCCGCATGTGCGTCCCGGCGTAAGGACTGATTTTCTCGACGATCTCGTTCTCGATTTCGCACTCGCGAACAATGCAATTCCAGCTCCACTCAATTATCGCGGATTCCCGCGTTCCATTTGCACGTCCGTCAATCATGTCGTGTGCCACGGAATTCCCGGGCCGAAACCGTTGAAGGACGGCGACATCGTCAATATCGACGTGACGTTGATCGTGGACGGATGGCACGGCGATACCAGCCGGATGTATCCGGTCGGCCAGATCTCGCGCCGCTCCGAACGTCTGCTCGAGGTCACCTACGAGGCGCTGATGCGCGGCATCGCCGCGATCAAGCCCGGCAACACGACCGGACACATCGGCGCGGCCATCCAGAAATACGCCGAGGCGGAGCGCTGTGGCGTCGTGCGGGATTTCTGCGGCCACGGGCTGGGGCGCCTGTTCCACGACCGGCCGAATATTCTCCATTACGGCGAGGAGGGCGAAGGCGCGTTGCTCCGGCCCGGCATGCTTTTCACCGTGGAGCCGATGATCAACCTCGGCCGTCCCCACGTGAAGGTGCTGCCCGACGGGTGGACCGCGGTCACGCGCGACCGCGAGCTTTCCGCCCAGTTCGAGCACACCGTCGGCGTGACGGAGGACGGCTGCGAGATCTTCACACTGTCGCCGGTCGGCCTGCACAAGCCGCCCTACGATCTCTCGGCGATGGTGCCGGCGCCCACGCTGTCCTGATAGCGGAGGCGCGGGGATGGGAGCTGGACGCGGCAAGGTTCAGGGCAAGCGCGCGGCGGGCTCGAACCAGTCCGAGGCACCCGCCGGCGACGTTCCCGACTTGCTGACCCACCCCAGGGAAACACCCGCAGGACGGCAAGGCTCGTTCCTGGAGGCGAGCGAGCCGGTCGCGCGGCGCGAGCAGGTTACTTCGACGAACGACGAGCTACCGCTGCACACAGGCCACCGCGAGCGGCTGCGCGAGCGCTTCGCCAAGGGCGGCGCCGACGCGATGCCCGACTACGAGCTGCTCGAGATGGTGCTGTTCCGTGCCATTCCCCGCCGCGACACCAAGGATCTCGCAAAGCAGTTGATCGCGCGCTTCGGCTCGTTCGCCGAAGTCATCAGTGCGCCGCCCGAAAGATTGAAGGAAGTGCGGGGAACCGGCGACGCGGTCGTTGCCGAGCTGAAGCTCGTACGGGCGGCGGCCCTGCGGCTGATGAAATCCGAGGTCATGAAAAAGCCGGCGCTCTCCTCCTGGGAGCAGGTGCTCGCCTATCTGCGCGCCGCGCAAGGCTACGAGAAGCGAGAGATCTTCCGCATTCTCTTCCTCGACAAGAAGAACCGGCTGATCTCAGACGAAGTTCAAGGGCATGGAACGGTCGACCACACGCCGGTCTACGTGCGCGAAGTGGTGAGGCGGGCGCTCGAGCTGTCGGCGTCGGCGATCATCCTGGTGCACAACCACCCGTCGGGAGACACAACGCCCTCGCGCGCCGACATCGACATGACCAAGCTGATCGTCGAAGCGGCGCGCCCGCTGGGTGTCGTCGTTCACGACCACATCATCGTTGGCCGCGACGGGCATTCGAGCTTCCGCGGCCTGCGGCTGATCTGAGAAAAAATCGCGGGGGGCCTCAGTGCAACCGCGCCTGTTCATCCGGCCGCACGCTGCCCCGAGCGGCGGGCACCGACCGTCCGCTCTCCGCCTGGAGATGATCGAAACCCTCGTCGATCGCCCGCATCTCTGACGCGACGTCGTGCAGGCGCGCGGTGATGCGCGAGATGAAGTGCTCGGCGAGCGCGGGATCGGCCGCCATCTGCTCCAGCATCTCCTCGCGCGAAAAGCGGAGCGCCCGCACCGGGGTTGCAGCCACCACAGTCGCGGACGAGCTCGTCTCGACGAGCATTCCCATTTCCCCGATCAGCGTGCCGGGCGGAAGCGATTCGGCGCTGGCGACGCCCGGGCCGGCAACGCGGCGAGCCTCGCCGGAAACGATCAGAATGGCGCCCTCGGCCGGAGCATCGAGCATGGCGATGGTGTCGCCCGGCTTGAAAACGATCCTCTCCGCGCGACGTGCGATCTCATTGACCTGGGCGTTGGTGAGGCCCTGGAAGAGCGCGACTTGCAGCAGCGGCTGGACGATGGAGGCGATGGCCATGGAGCGTCGGATCCCGGTTCGAAACGGCGGATGATGAACGCGACACGACGCAGGAACTGGAAAGCAAAGGGTGAGCCGCGACTGGTGACACTGATTCGCGGCGAACTTGGGCCGCACCTCATCGGGTGTCCGTGCGGAGCAGCTACGGACCAAACGTCCGCTGATTCGAGTTTCCGGGTCCAGGGGGGTGTGGAGGGGCGGTGGAGGACGTGGGGACGAAAGCGGCGCAATCGCCAGTGCACGTCCGACAGCCTTACGCCCGACGCTCGACAACACCGAACGGTCAGGGAACCTAAAATGCGGTTCTGAGCGTCGGATGGCGCTCGGGCGGGCCGGACCACGAACGCCAACGCCAACGCGGAAAGAAACATTCCCCCGCCGGGCCGTCATGGCCGGCGCCGCCCCTCATGGGCGGTGACGACGCGCGTCGATGCGCGGCCGGGGACTAGAATTCGAATCTGGCGACGCCCGGCCCGGCGAGGGGTTCCCGCGCCAGCCCCCTCGCCGATCAACCGGCTTCCTTGGGCGTCATCTGTCCAAGCTGGAGAACGATCGTGTTGAGCAGGCCGATGAAGCGCTCGCGGTCCTCGCCAGAAAGTGTGGCGATGATCGCCGCATCCACATCGCGCGCGATTGGCTCGACGGCCTTGAGCAGCCGCCAGCCATCTTCGGACAGCTTGACCGCGTAGGCGCGCGCGTCTTCCCGCGTGCGGCGGCGCTGGATAAGACCCTTCTTGAGCATGCGGCGAACGATATCCGCCAGCGTCGAGCGGTCGATGCCCGTCTTGTCGACAAGCTGGGTCTGACTGAGCCCTTCGTTACCGGCGACCGTCAGCAAAACGGCGTATTGCCTGGGCGTGAGGTCGCTCTCGCCCATCTTGCTCTGGAAAATATCGCCAGCAAACTGCCCAGCGCGGTGCAGCAGATGAATTGGCGAATCCTCGAGCGCAGACGATACTACACCGTGGGCGGCGGCTTTGGACGCCTTCCTGAGTTTCGAGGCTTTCATAATGATCCGATCGATCGCTGGCCGCGCAATGGCCCACTGAACACCTATCGTCAATCATGAGAAAATACGATTGGGCGGGGCACGTCCAGAGCAAATCTTACGAATAATTACCCAATTGTTTAGAGAAAAGAGTAATTCCGGTGCTGTGCTGACTTTTCGAATGCGAATGATCCGTGTAGCTACTCATTGCCTTCTTGCGATCCGGAACCCGAAATATTTCCCGATAGATCGTGTTTCTTCAGAACCCCGACCTGCGCGATCGCAAATACCATTGTCAGCGGCATGATGCCGAACGTCTTGAACGCGACCCAGCCATCGGTCGAGAAATTCCGCCAGACGATCTCGTTGAGCACCGCCAGGGCGATGAAGAAGCAGCCCCAGCGGATGGTGAGCTGGCGCCAGCCCTCGGCGGTGAGATGAAAGACATCGCCGAAGACATGGCGCAGGAGCGAGTGGCCGAGCGCGGCGCCGCCGAGCAGAATCGCGGCGAACAGCCCGTTCACGATGGTCGGCTTCAGCTTGATGAAATGATCGTCCTGCAGCCAGATCGTCAAACCGCCAAACACGATGACGAACACCGCCGTCACAAGCGGCATCACCGCGATGCGGCCGAGAAGCAGCCGCGAGGCGACGAGCGCGATCACCGTCGCGACCATGAAGGCCCGCGTGGCGTCGAAGATGCCGTAGGACGAGTTGGTGAGAAAGAAGATGACCAGCGGCCCCATCTCGAGCGCCAGTTTCAGGATCTGGCGCCCGGCAGTCTCGGGCTTCGCGCCACTGGTGTTGTCTTCGGTGTTCATCGCCCCGCTCGTCCCGACTGAATTGATGAATCCGACCGCTGTCGCCCGTGTGTGCCCGCGCCCGGCGGCGTCAGTGGTGGGGCTTATGAGGTGGCTCGTCGGCAATATGGCTGGTCGGCCGCGTGGCGATGGCGAGCGCCAGGGCGTCAGCGCGCAGCGCCTCCTCCTCGGTGATGCGATACTTGTGCATCAGCCGCGTCAGCAGCCAGGCGTAGATTCCAGATGCCGGCATGATGATGGCGATCTTGAACAGGATCCAGACGTTCACCCCGTCCATCTGGTAGCCGAACAGGTTGTACATCTGGTTGTCCTTGAAGGTCAGCCGGACGAACTCGTTGGCAACCGCCGTCAGCACGAAGAACCAGGCAAAGCTCCAGGTGAAGCGGTCCCAGCCTTCCTTCGTGTAATGGAACGTCTTCTCGAACACGTATTTGAAGAAGTTGCGGTTGAGCCAGAGGCCGACGAACAGGAAGCCGGCGAACATGGCGTTGAAGATCGTCACCTTGATCTGCACCCACATCGGATCGTGGGTGATGAGCGTCAACGCGCCGAAGGCGAGCGTCACGGATGACGCGATCACCGGGAAGGCCGGCAGGCGCTTCAACACGAGGCGCATGACGACGATGGCGATCACCGTGGTGATCAGCAGCGCCCAGGTTCCGGCCGCGATACCGTAGGCGGCGTTGACCACGAACATCGTGATGAGCGGGCCGAACTCGCTCGCGATGTTGACGGTCTGCTCGGCATTGAAGGGATAGAAATTGCGAATGCGGGAAATCAAACCCGTTTGCTCCTCGCCCTGATGCCTGCTCTTGGCTTGTTCGGTTAGCGGTCGGCTCTCGTTCATGGGTGCATCCAGGCTCATTGCAGGTCGGCGATGGCACGCGCGAACGCCGCGGCCTCGAAGGGTTGCATATCGTCGATTCCCTCGCCGACGCCGATGGCATGGACCGGGAGCTTAAATTTATCGGCGATGGCGACGATGATGCCGCCGCGCGCCGTTCCATCCAGTTTGGTCAGCACGAGACCGGTGACGCCGGCCCGCTGCCCGAACACTTCCACCTGCTTGAGGGCGCTCTGCCCCGTGGTCGCGTCGAGCACCAGGAGCACGTCGTGCGGAGCCGCCGGGTCGACCTTGCGCAGCACGCGGACCACCTTCTCCAGCTCTTCCATCAACCCCGCCTTGTTTTCCAGCCGGCCGGCGGTGTCGATCAGAAGCACGTCATATCGACCGGCCTGCGCCTCTTTCAAGGCATCGAACGCGAGGCCGGCCGCATCGGCCCCCACGGCTCGGCTCACCACCCGCGTTCCGCTGCGCTCGCCCCACACCTTGAGTTGGTCGATCGCCGCCGCGCGGAACGTGTCGCCCGCCGCCAGCATCACGGTGCGGCCCTCGCGCAGGAACCTCTGTGCCAATTTGCCGATCGTCGTCGTCTTGCCGGCGCCGTTGACGCCGACCATGAGGATGACGTGCGGCTTGTGGGCCGGATCGATCACCAGGGGGCGGGCCACGGGCTCGAGCACGCGCTCCACCTCGTCGGCGAGCACCCGGCGGATGTCGTCCGGCGAAATACCCTTGTCGAACCGCCCGCTCGAGAGCGTGCCGATGATACGCGTCGCTGTTTCCACACCGAGATCCGCCTGGATCAAGAGATCCTCGAAGTCGTCGAGTGTCTCAGCGTCGAGCTTCCGTTTCGTGAACAGCCCGGTGATGCCGGACGATAGTTTCGACGAGGTCTTCGTCAGGCCGGACTTGAGCCTGGAAAGCCACGAGGTTTTCGCTTCCTTGACGGGGGGCTGTACCTCGGGCGCAGTTGCATCGGCCAGTGGCGCAGGCGGGGAAGCTGCCACATTTTCCCCGGTTGCAGGCGCATCCGGCTCGGCGGGAGCCACCGGGCGCTCCGGCACCTCCGGCGCCGCCACCTGCTCGGCCGTAGAGCGCTCGGCGACATCGGCCAAGTCGCCAGCGGGTTGTTCGTCGCCGTGCTTGTCGTCGACCGGCGCGTGATCTCGCATCTCTTGCGCAGGCTCGGAAGGATTCGACCCGAACAGACGGGAGAACAGGCCTTTCTTGCGTTGTGGCTCGCTCACGCCGCCACCTCCGCGTCGAGCCGCTTGCCGTCGCTGCGGCGAATGTGTGCCGGCACGATACCGCCGACCTTCTGCGGCCGATCGACCGTCACTTCGACGAACTGCGGCGTGCGCCCGACGTTCTCGCGTTCCATCAAGATTTCAGTCCTCGTACCGCATTGCGTTGCGAGATAACCGGCGAGGCGCGCCTCACCGAGCGCCCGCAGCTCGGCAGCGCGCGCCTTCACCGCCGCGCGGTCGACCTGGGGCATTCGCGCCGCCGGCGTACCCTTGCGCGGCGAATAGGGAAAGACGTGCAGGAACGTCAGACCGCAAGCTTCGACGATGTCGCGGGTGGCGGCGAACATGGCGTCTGTCTCGGTTGGAAAGCCGGCGATGAGGTCCGCGCCGAGCACGACGTCGGGCCGCAGGCGGCGGACCTCCGCGGCGAACGCGATCGCGTCGGCCCGGGAATGGCGCCGCTTCATGCGCTTCAGGATCATGTCGTCGCCGGATTGCATCGACAGATGGAGATGCGGCATCAGCCGCTCCTCCTCGGCGAGCGCGCGCAGCAAGTCGCCATCGGCCTCGACCTGATCGATCGACGACAACCTGAGCCGCTTCAACTCCGGAACATGCTTCAAGACCTGACGAACCAGACGACCGAAGCTCGGCGCGCCGGGCAGATCGGCGCCATAGGAGGTCACGTCGACGCCGGTCAGCACGACTTCGTTGTAGCCCCGCTCGGCGAGGCGGCGGATCTCCGTCACCACGTCGCCCGCCGGAACCGACCGCGACGGACCGCGCCCGAACGGGATGATGCAGAACGTGCAGCGATGATCGCAGCCGTTCTGCACCTGCACGTAGGCGCGGGCGCGGCTGCCGAAGCCGCCGATCATGTGGCTGGCGGTCTCGGTGACGCTCATGATGTCGTTGACCGCCACCCGCGGCGTTTTCTCGACCGCCAGCGCGCGGAAGGTCTTCGCCTCGAGCTTCTCGGCATTGCCGATGACGTGGTCCACCTCGGCGAGCGCGGCGAAACGTTCGGGCTCGATCTGCGCCGCGCATCCGGTGACGATGATGCGCGCCTCGGGCTGCTCCCGGCGCAGCCGGCGGATCGTCTGCTGGGCTTGACGGACGGCTTCTGCCGTCACCGCGCAGGTGTTGACGATGACGGCGCGGGCGAGCCCCGCCTCGAGGGCGTGCCGGCGCATCACCTCGGACTCGTAGGCATTGAGCCGGCAGCCGAGCGTGACGATCGTCGGCCCTTCGCCGGTCGAACCGCACACCTCGGCGCCCGCGCTCTCGCCGCAGTCCCCCGCGACGTGACCTCGGCCGGTGGCGATGCCGCCATCAGCCTCCTGTGCAGCGCTGCCGAAGGTGTCATGCATGGTGTTCGCTGGTCATCCTGCTCGAGTTGCCAAGCGCCTGTCAGACGGTGGCCGGGACCAGCCCGTCCCGCTTCAATTGCCCCTTGAACTCGAGTTCTGCAGGGCCGGTCATCATGATGCGATCCTCGGGCGTCCACTCGATGACGAGAACGCCGCCCGGAAGCGTCACAGAGACCTTCCGCTCGGTCAACCGCTTGCGCATGGCGCAGACGGCGGCGGCGCAGGCCGCGGTGCCGCAAGCCCGGGTCAAGCCCGCGCCGCGCTCCCACGTGCGGATGCGCATCGAGGTGCGCGACGTCACCTGAGCGATGGAGATATTGGCACGCTCGGGGAAAATCGGGTGGTTCTCAAGAAGCGGGCCGACGCGGCCGAGATCGATGCTGTCGACGTCGTCCACCCAGAACACGGCGTGCGGATTACCGACGTTGACGACGGAAGGAGAATGCAGAACGGGCCTGTCGATCGGCCCTGCCTGCAACTCGATCTGCCGCGTATCGTGGAACGGCTCGGCGAGCGGAATGTCCTGCCAGCCGAACCGGGGCCTGCCCATGTCCACTGTGATGGTGTCGATGCCGCCGACGTCGGCCGCCAGCGACCCTGCGTCCGTATCGATCGTCACGTGGCGCCGCCCCGTTTCGTCCGCCAGCAGCCAGGCGACGCAGCGCGTGGCGTTGCCGCACGCCGAAACCTCCGAGCCGTCCGCATTCAGAATGCGCATCCGGACGTCGGCATCGGGCGAGGGCTCGAGCACGATCACCTGGTCGCAGCCGATACCCGCGGCGCGGTCGGCGAGATGACGCGCTTCCTCTGCCCCGATATGCACGGGCCGGTCGCGACCATCGACGACGACGAAATCGTTGCCGAGGCCGTTCATCTTGACGAACGGTATGGTGAGCGGGCTTGTCATGCGCCCATATATGGCGAGGCGTCCCCAAAACTCAATTCACCGTTTTGATCGCCGGGGCCGATCTACCATGCGGGAAAGCCGGGGACGGAGGAGTTCAGCCATATGCCGCACACGGCCGCCCCCCATGCCGCCATCGCCCCATCGCCGTGGGTCCTGCGCCATTTGGGCGGCGTCCGGGCTGGCGGAACGGTGCTGGATGTGGCCTGCGGCGGTGGGCGCCACCTGCGGGCAGCCCTGTCGGCCGGGTTCCGCGTGGTCGGCATCGACCGGGATCTCGCGGGCTGCTGCGACCTCGTGGAAACGCCGGGCGTCCGGCTGATTGCCGCTGACCTCGAGTCCGGCGTCCCGTTTCCACTTTCCGGCACCTGTTTCGAGGGCGTCGTCGTCACCAATTATCTCTGGCGGCCCATTCTCCCGGACATCGTCGGGGCCGTCGCCGAGGACGGAGTGCTGATCTACGAGACGTTTGCCCTCGGACATCAGGGCCGGCCGAGCCGCCCGGAATTCCTGCTGCGCCCTGGCGAACTCGTCGAGGCCGCGGCTGGGCGCTTGGTGGTCATGGCCTTCGAGCATGTGCGGTCCGGGGAACCGTTCCGCGTGGTTCAACGTATCGTTGCCGTCGGACCCAGGCATCCTTGGCTGAGCTTGCCGCCAGCGGCGGGCTGACGCGCCAACTGCAACGGGTTTTTATCAACGCTACGAACGAGTTGGTGGCAGAGCATTGCACCTGGACCTTCGCCTTGAACGCGCGGGCGTTCAGGTTGCGCGAAGGGAACAGGATTGATGACGTCGATCACCGGCCGGCACGGCATGCGCAACCCGCGAACGGTATTTCTGGCGATTTTGCTCCTCGCAGCCGTCGCCGGATGGGCGCTCGTCTCACGCGCCGCGCAGACCGACGCACCGCCCGCGACCCTCACAGCGATCAAAGTAGAAGCGGTCGCCGAGGGCCTCGAAAACCCGTGGGGCCTGCAGTTCCTTCCCGACGGGCGGCTGTTGGTGACCGAGCGACCGGGGCGCATCCGCATCGTCTCCCCTGAAGGCAAGGTTTCGGAGCCGGTTTCCGGCGTTCCGGCCGTTCACGCGCGCGGCCAGGGCGGCCTTCTCGATATCCGCCTCGCGCCTGATTTTTCCTCCTCCGGGACGGTATTTTTCTCCTTTTCGGAGCCGCGCGGCGAAGGCACCAGCGCGACCGCGGTGGCGCGCGCGAAGCTGACCCTCGATGACAAGGGTGGCGGAGCCCTGAGCGACGTTCGAGTGATTTTCAAACAGCAGCCGGCGCGCCCGACCAGCCACCATTACGGCTCCCGCATCGTGCCGGCGCCCGACGGTACGCTGTTCGTCACCACCGGCGACCGCGGCGACGGCGATATGGCGCAACGCCCAGACACCCACATCGGCAAGGTCCTGCGCATCGCCCCCGATGGCTCGGCCCCCGCAGACAATCCCAAGCTCCAGGGATGGCTGCCCGAGATCTGGTCGCTCGGACACCGCAACATGCAAGGTGCGGCGATCGATCCGACGACCGGGCAGCTTTGGACCGTCGAACACGGCGCGCGTGGCGGCGACGAACTCAATCACCCGCAGGCCGGCAAAAACTACGGCTGGCCCATCATCAGCTATGGCCGCCACTACACCGGCTTCAAGATCGGCGAGGGCACGGCGAAGGACGGCCTCGAGCAACCCGTCTACTATTGGGACCCCTCGATCGCGACGTCCGGCCTCGCGTTCGTGACGAGCGACCGCTTCCGCGGGTGGAAGGGCAGTGTGCTGGTCGGCGGGCTTGCAGGCGCGCGCATCTCTCGCTTGACACTCGAGGGAGGAAAAATCGCGTCCGAGGAAACGCTGATCGCCGACGAGGGGCATCGTATCCGCGACGTGCGCGAAGCTCCGGATGGCGCCATCTACGCGCTGGTCGACGAAGCCCGAGGCTCAATTCTCAAGATCACGCCCGCCGCGAAGTGAACTGGATCGAGTGATCTAGGTCGCCCGACCCTGATTGCCACGCCCCGCCGCTTCCGACATTATTCCCCCAAAAGCAAAACGGTTTGAGACGGGGGAAGCGGGAATGGCGGGAGAAACCACGGCAGGTGTGACGGGCCAACCGGTCGATACGAGTGGTGCGCCCCCGCGGAGAAAGTCGGACTGGCCGGACGTGAACAAGCTCGCCGTCTCCGACATCGTCGAAGCGCTCGCTTTGGGATTGAACGACTTCCGTGCCGCCCCCCGCTACGGCCTCTTCTTCGGTGGCATCTACGCGCTCGGCGGACTGATCATCACAGTCCTGCTGCTGTTCTATGATCTGCCCTTCCTGGTTTACCCATTGGCCATGGGCTTCGTGCTCATCGCGCCGTTCGTGGCGACCGGCCTGTACGACGTCAGCCGCAAGCTGCTTCGGGGCGAGCCCTTGACGTGGGGTGGCGTGTTCGGCTCCGTCATCGGCGCGAGCGGCCGCGACATGGGCTGGATGGCGCTCGTCACCGCGTTCACCCTCATCATCTGGATGGACATCGCCGCCCTTCTGTTCTTCGGATTCTTCGGCGGCCAGGGCATCGCGACACCGGACCTCTCGGCGCTGCTGCGCGAGATCGTTTCGACGCCGGCGGGCCTGTTGTTCCTCGCCATCGGCAATACGGTCGGCGCAATCATCGCGCTGTTCGTGTTCTCGTTCACCGCCATCTCGTTTCCGATGCTCTACGATCGCGACATCGATTTCGTCACTGCGATGGTGACGAGTGTGCGCACGGTGACGGGCAATTTCCGCCCCATGCTGCTGTGGGGCTTCATCATCGCCGGATTGATGGTGATCTCGATCCTGTCCGGCTTCATTGCGTTCTTCGTCGTGCTGCCCGTGCTCGGCCACGCGACATTCCACCTCTACCGACGCGCTGTCGCACCCGCGGCAGCGGCGAGCGGATCGTAAGTTCCTTGGCATGTTTCAACGGATGAGGGTGTCATGTTTCGGTCCGCCTTACTCGGCTGCCTTGCCCTTTCGATGCTGGTTTCGCCTGCAATGGCCCGTACCGATTGCGATCGGTTCGCCAAGGACAATGTGACGGGCACCATTACCGAGACCAAGGTCTGGAAAGATACGAACGGGAAGCCGACGACCTTCCTATTCCGCATCAAGCAGACCGGCGGCAAGTGCAACGTCGAGCACATCGAGGGGCCGGATAATTCGAAATGCAAATTGGGCGCATCCGTCAAAGCATCCGGATGGGCTTCATACGGCGCTTTCGGCAACAAGCCCGACGATTTCGCTCCGATGCTGCACGCGACCAAGATGACGTGCAAATAGGCACGCTGGGGCGCTATGTGATCAGACGGAGCCGCGAGCGGTTCCCCTGACCGGTTGCAAGCGCTCTATCCTTCAGCTTCGAGAGCATCTTTATCCGACCGATCTATCGGCTTCGCAGTTGTATTGCGCGGCCTTGGCCGCGCTCGTTGCGCAGACGGTGGCGCAGCGGGGTCAGGTGAATCGGGCGAGCAGCTCGTCGATGGCCGCGACCTGCTCCGGACGGTTGGCGACGAATTCGACGCCGACGACACCGTTGTTCTCGCCGTCGTGACGAAGCTCGCAGTCGACGGCGTGCGTCATGCCGTCGAAGGTCAATTGGAAGCGATGCGTGAGCGGCGCGGCCTCCGATAGCGTCAGGCTCGCACCACCGCGGGAATAGTTCGTCATGATGCACGATACGCGCGTGTGCCGGTTGGGATGCACCCAGCCGTGTACCCGACAAGAGCGCCTGCCGAACCGCCGCCGTTCGTTCGTGGAGACCTGGAGCATTTGATACCGCCTCTCTTTTCGAACTCCCGTGTCGAAAGGGCGAGCGTGCTCCGCAACTCCTTAATTCCGGATTTACATTTGACGGTTGAGCGCTTGTGCCGCGGGCGGCGGCAGCCGACTACGGTCCCGTGGCCCCGTCGAACTCGTCGAGCAGGTGGCTGGTCCCGTAGAGGCGCGACATGCGGCGGTGGCACGCCCGCGACAGCGCAGGAGCCTCCGGCGCGTGGGTCGGCCTTCGCGGCCAGAGCCAGCCGAGCCAGCCTGTCTCTCGGGAAAGGCCCGCACCCACCGTGGCGAGGCGAGTGGATGCATCGTTGACGTCGACCGCGGACACCGTCATCCCGTTATCCTTGTGCAACCGGATCGGGAAGCAGCCTCACACGCTCCCTCTAAGATAGAGGAAGCATGGAAAACACAATCATAGGTTTATTTTCCATGGATTTGCGATCGCCTGCATCGAGAACATTGGCCGACCAGGAGGTGACGGACCGGAAGCGGGGCCCCTGATCTGGTGGACACGCCCTATTCGGCCGGCGTGATCCAAAGCACCGCCCAGCCCTTCGCCGGCTCCAGAAGGCGGATCAAGTTGCGCGCGGCATCGCCCCCTTTGGCCTGCGGCAGAGCGTCGAGTATGCCGGCGTCCTGCACCTCGAGCTCAGGCGGACAGGGATCGAGCGTCCGGGCGGTAACGGCGAGCCCTTCGACCGCGAGCTTGCCGTCCACGATCCGGTAGCGGCCGGCGAAAGCTCGGCACCCGGTTGCGCCGGTAACGGCCCCGTCCTTGAACTCGACCGTCGCCCCGGAGCCCGACACGACGCTGTACAACCCGCCGTCCTTTAGGAACGAAACGATCTTGTGCCTCTGACCTTCGAGCGCAGCGTTACCCACGCGCCGCAAGGTGGCGAGCTCCGTGCCGCCGTCGCCGGCCAGCACCAACGTTTCCCCATCGATCCGGAAGGTGCGCGTGGCGGCGAACGCCTCGATCAACTGGCGCTCCCGCTCGAGAGCGATGCCGTGACAGCCGCGCCGTGTCATGCGGCCGAGGGTGATCTTCAACCCACCGGCACCTGACTGCACGAAGCTGCCGCCGAAGTGGTTGCAGGCCGTGGCGCCCGCGATCTCGCCCGCCTCGAACGAGATGTCGCCGCCCGGCTCGGCGGCCTTGCCGCCCAGTGTCGCCACCGCCCAGCGCGTCGCCAGCGGATCATCGGCGGCGGACAGCTTTCCAGCAAAACCGGTCACGAGGAGCAGATAGACGAGTGTGCAGCTCGTCAGGGCGTGGCGCAAAGTTCATTCCTCCTTCGCCAGGGCGTCCGGGTATGCGTTGGTAGCGTTGACACTTTGGTCCCGAGAGAGCAAGTCAGAGGCTGCCGTCGTGGTATTGTTGCGCCGCGAGAGCACCCGCTCCCCGCACGAACGACGCATCCGGCTTGCCGGTTATCGAACCAATCAACGGACGGTTTGCGAGATGGTCCAGCTGACACTCCCGAAGAACTCGACCTACAAGACCGGCAAGACGTGGAACAAGCCGACCGGCAAGGGAAAATGGAAGGAGTTCCGCATCTATCGCTGGAACCCTGACACCGGCGAAAACCCGCGCATCGACAGCTACCACCTCAATCTCGACGAATGCGGGCCGATGGTTCTCGACGCGCTTCTCAAGATCAAGAACGAGATCGACCCCTCGCTCACCTTCCGCCGCTCGTGCCGCGAGGGCATCTGCGGCTCGTGCTCCATGAATATCGACGGCACCAACACGCTCGCCTGCCTCAAGGCGATCGAGGACATCTCCGGCGCCGTCAAGATCTACCCGCTGCCCCACATGAGCGTCATCAAGGACCTCGTGCCGGACATGACGAACTTCTACGCCCAGCACCGCTCCATCGAGCCCTGGCTGAAGACCGATACGCCCGCCCCGCCGAAGGAATGGAAGCAGTCTCGCGAGGACCGCGAGAAGCTCGATGGCCTCTACGAGTGCATCCTGTGTGCGTGCTGCTCGACCTCGTGCCCGAGCTACTGGTGGAACTCGGACCGCTACCTCGGCCCGGCCATCCTGCTGCAGGCCTACCGCTGGGTGATCGACAGCCGCGACGAGGCGACCGGAGAGCGGCTCGACAACCTCGAGGACCCGTTCCGCCTCTTCCGCTGCCACACCATCATGAACTGCGCGAAAGCCTGCCCCAAGGGCCTCTCGCCCGCCAAGGCCATCGCCGAGCTGAAGAAGCTGATGGTCGAGCGCCGCGTCTGAGCGGCAGGCGCCCGGTTTCAGAGATCCGATGAGACACGATGCGGCGGGCCAATTGGTCCGCCGCTTTCGTTTCAACCCTCCGCCTTGAACGGGCGCGAGAGCAGCGCGGCGATGGCATCGTCGACGCTGGCGCGGCCTTCGACGATCGCGTGCACCGCCTCCGCGATCGGCATCTCGATGCGCCGCTCACGCGCCAGCCGCACCACGGCCGCGGCGGTCCAGACGCCCTCGGTGACGGCGCGGCGCGCGCCGAGAATTTCCTCGATCGAGCGGCCTTCGCCGAGCGCGCGCCCGAGGCTCATGTTGCGCGATTGCGGACTGCCGCAGGTGAGGATCAGATCGCCGAGGCCCGAAACCCCCAGCAGCTTTCCGGGCTCCGCGCCGAACGAAGCGCCGAACCGCCGCAACTCGGAGAACCCGCGCGCGACGAGGGCCGCGTGGGCGCTGGCGCCAAGGCCCTTGCCGGCGACGATGCCGGCGGCGATGGCGAGCACGTTCTTCACCGCGCCGCCGATCTCGACGCCGATGCGATCTCGCGTCCAGTAGAGGCGGAACTGGCGATAGCCGATGCCCTCCGCGAGCACGCGGCCGAAATCCTCGCGCTCGGTGGCGATGGTGAGAGCGGTCGGCAACCCGCGCGCCACGTCGGCCGCGAAGCTCGGGCCCGAGAGTACGGCGAGCGTCGCATCCGGCAGGGCGTCCGCCAGCACTTCGCCCATGAGCTTGCCCGTCGCCTGCTCGATGCCCTTGGCACAGTTGACGACGATCTGGCCCGGCTTCAGCAACGGCCTGAGCGCAGCCGAGACCGCGCGGACGTGCTGGGCCGGCGCAACCATGAGAATGGCGTCCGACGCCGCGATGCCCGCGAGGTCGCTCGTCGCTACCAGCCGGTCGTCGAGCGGTATGCCGGGGAGGAAGCCCGAGTTGACGTGGCGCTGGTTGATGTCGGACACGACATCCGCCTCGCGCGCCCATAGCGTTACGCGACGGCCTGCGAGCCGCAACGTCTGCGCCAGTGCCGTGCCCCAGGCGCCGCCACCGATGACGCCGACGCTCTCGAGCTGCATGATGCCCCCTTCACTTGAAAATTCGCGGCCATGCGACCGTCCGCGCCGCGCCCTTGGGCATCGTGCCACCGCGCCGCAAAACCTCGGCGACGGACTGGAAAAGACGCCCTCGACATTCGATCTTCGTGCGCGTTCGAGCGGTCAGCGAAGCCGCTTGAGGTTCTCTGATCGGTTAGCGCTCTACCACGTTCTGTTGCGGAGGCAATGGCCCGCATGTGAGAGCACCGGCCGGCGTGCTTGACGCGAGGGCATCACGCGGCAGCGGCCGCGCCCCGCTCAGGCACTCGCCGGCGTTCCGGGGTGCACCTCGGCACCGGACGCGGCGGCGCTGGTCGCGTCCGCCGGCTCGGGGGCCACGACCCGGCGATAGAGATGCCACGTCGCATGCCCGAGCACCGGCAGCGTGACGATGAGCCCGACGAACATCGGCAAGGCCGAGACCAGCAGCGTCATGACGATGACAGCCGCCCAGCCGATCATCGGCACCGGACTGGCGGCGACAGCGCGCACGCTCGTAATCATGGCGGTGACGAGATCGACGTCGCGTTCGAGAACGAGCGGAAACGACACGACGGTGATGCTGAAAAGAAAGAGCGAGATCGCCGCGCCGACAATGTTGCCGATGCCGAGGAACAGCAGGCCCTCGTTGCTCGTGAGGATCATGGTGAGAAACTCACGCAGGCTGGCGTCCGTGCCGCTCATGCCGAGGAACAGCGCCATCAGGAAGCGCACCTGGTACATCCACATGATGAAGACGAAGAGCGTGACGAAGCCCATCCACCGCACTTCGCTCCGGTTCATCACCGCGTTCCAGATGAAGCCTAGGCTCGGCGCCGGGCGACCCTGCTCGAGCTCCCGGCTGACGACATAGAGACCCGTAGCGAGGTGCGGCGCGATGATCGCGAAGCCGGCGGCGAGGGGATAGGCCAGATAGATCATCTTGAGCGCGGTGAGACTCATAACGATGAGCACCCCGCCCGCCGCCACCAGCACGCCGAGCATGAGCCCGTAGCGTGGCGCGGCCTGGAAATCCCTGAGCCCCTTGGCCAGGGACTCGACGATATCGGTGTGGGTGATCGGGAGCACGACAGGATCGCGCTTGCCGGAAATCGAGCTCGCCATGGGCCGGATCGCCAAAATCGCTGAACGGTTGATCGAAGCGGACGGCCAGACGCCGGCGGCCGCAAGGTGCGACATTCTGGCACGGCACGGGCATCGCTTGGAAGAGCAGCACTGATCCCGGCCGGCGCTTACGCCTTTGCGCCCTTGAGCCCGTCGCCGCCGAGGGCCGGGACGGCTTCGCTATCGAGCGGCCAGCGCGGGCGGGCGGGAGCGTCCGCGGTGCCCTCCAGACCGCGCGCCAGACGTTCCGCTCCAGTCCAGGCGATCATGGCCGCATTATCTCCGCAGAGAGCCAGGGGCGGCGCATGGAAGGTGAATCCGCGGGCGGCGGCGAGCCGCGTCAACGCACCCCGGATCGCCTGATTTGCCGCGACGCCGCCGGCCACGACCAGCGCGCGGTCGCCCGATCCTGCACCCGACGTTTCAAGCGCCGGCTCGGCGAGCGCCATGGCCCGCGCGGTGCGGTCCACCACCGTCTCCACGACCGCCATCTGGAACGAGGCGCAGAGATCGGCGACGTCGCGATCAGTGAGGGGCGCGGCGGCGAGGGCCTGCTGACGGACGGCCGTCTTGAGACCCGCGAACGAGAAGTGCGGCTCCGGCCGGCCGAGCATCGGCCGCGGCAGCGCGAAACGGGCAGCATCGCCCGCCACGGCGGCGCGTTCGACCGAGGGGCCACCGGGCATCGCGAGCCCCAGCAGCTTGGCGGTCTTGTCGAACGCCTCGCCGAGCGCATCGTCGATGGTGCTGCCGAGCCGGCGGTAGCGGCCGACATCCTCCACGAGCAGGAGTTGCGTATGCCCCCCAGATACGAGCAGCAGCAGATAGGGGGGAGCGAGCCCGTCGGTCAGGCCGGCGGTCAATGCGTGCGCCTCGAGGTGGTTGACCGCGATCAGCGGCTTGCCGAGCGCGAGGGCGAGCGCCTTTCCCGTGACGAGCCCGACGATGAGCCCGCCGATCAGCCCCGGCCCGGCGGTCGCGGCAATGGCATCGACGTCCGCGAGGCCCAAGCCCGCCGCTGCGAGCGCTTCCGAGATCAATGTATCGAGGCATTCGACATGGGCGCGCGCGGCGATCTCCGGTACGACGCCGCCGAACGCCCGGTGCTGCTCCCATTGCGAACGCACGACATTCGCCAGGATGCGGCCGCGCCCGTCGGGAGAACGCGCGACGATTGCCGCCGCCGTCTCGTCGCAGCTCGTCTCGATGCCGAGAACCACGGTCTCGCGCGACGGTGATGTGAGGCTGGCGGACATCTGCGCTATCTTGGCCCCGTTCCTGAGCATTTGCGTTCCGCGGCGGCAATGGTCATTAATGGCGCCGCCTTCGCAACCTCCTGCCGGGAGCGCGGTTTACGTCATCGCGCCGCGCGATACAGCGCCTCGGGACACACCCGGTCCTGCGCCTCCCGACCGCCTAGCACCTGGAGCCATTCGCTTGCAAGCCAACGTCATCCGCATCGGCACCCGCGGCTCGCCGCTGGCCCTCGCGCAGGCCTACGAGGTCCGCGACCGTCTGATGCGGGCCCATGGCCTCCCCGAGGCATCGTTCGAGATCGTCGTCATCAAGACCGCGGGCGACCGCATCCTCGACCGGCCGCTGGCCGAGGTCGGCGGCAAGGGCCTCTTCACGAAAGAGATCGAGGACGCGCTGCTGACGCGCGAGGTCGATCTCGCCGTCCATTCCATGAAGGACATGCAGACGGAGCTGCCCGAGGGCCTCGTGATCGGCGCGACCTTGCCGCGAGAGGACGTCCGCGACGCATTCATCAGCCTCGACTATCGCTCGCTCGCCGAGCTGCCACAAGGCGCCGTAGTGGGCACGTCCTCGCTGCGGCGTCAGGCGCAGGTGCGGCGGCTGCGCCCCGACCTCGAGGTTGTCGGCTTTCGTGGCAATGTACAGACGCGACTGAAGAAGCTCCGCGACGGGGTGGCAACGGCGACGTTTCTCGCCTGCGCAGGTTTGAACCGGCTCGGGCTCTCCGACCAGATCGCCCGCGCCATCCCGACAAATGAGATGCTGCCGGCGGTGGCGCAAGCGGCCATCGGCATCGAGATCCGCGAGGGCGATACGGCGACCGCTGCCCTCATCGCACCGCTGAACGACCCGGATACGGCCATTTGCGTTGCGGCGGAGCGCGCGTTTCTGCGCAAGCTCGAAGGCTCGTGCCGCACGCCGATCGCCGGTCTCGCCACGCTCGAGAATGGCCGCCTCCTGTTCCTGGGCGAGATCCTGACGCCGGACGGGCGCGTCTCTCACGCCACCGAGCGCAGCGGACCGGCGAGCGACGCCGCGCTGCTCGGAAACTCGGCCGCCGAGGAGCTGCTCGGACGTGCCGGTCCCGGCTTCTTCACGACCGCGGGATGAGCCTTCTGCGATGCATCTGCTGATTACGCGCCCCGAGCCCGACGCCACCGAAATGCGCGAGGCGCTCGTGCACGAGGGGCATTCAGCCGACATTTCGCCGTTGCTCGAAATCGAGCTGCTACCGCCGCCACGGGAAGTTTTCGACGGCATCGGCGGCTTGGTCGTCACCAGCCGCAATGGCCTGAGAGCCCTGGCGACGAGCCCGGTGCTGAAGGAGCTGCTCGGGCGGCCCTTGTTCGTCGTCGGCACCGGCACCGCGCGCGCCGCGCGCGATCTCGGTTTCGCCTCGGTCACGCTCGGCCCGGCCGCAGCGAAGGACCTGCTGCCGGTGATCCTCGAGGCATGGCCCCGGCTGGCGCGGGAAAAAGGGCTTGCCGGGCCGCTGCTGCACGTTTCCGGCGACAAGCTCTCGTTCGATCTCGCCCCGCCGCTCGCTGAAGCCGGCATCGCGCTTGAACGGCAGATCGTCTACCGGTCGCATATCGCAGAAAGTCTCACTCCCGAGGCCCTCGACGGGCTGCGGCGCGAGGCGTACGACGCCGTGGTGCTGATGTCGCCGGCGACCGCTGAAGCATATCTTCACGTTGTCGCGGTAAATGGTTTGTCCGCGGCGGCGACGCATCCGACATACCTCTGCCTTTCCAAGGGCATAGCGAAGTGCCTGGAACCGCTCGGCGGAGCCAGGGTTAAGGTTGCGGCCCGGCCGAACATCGAAGAAACGGTTGCGTTGGTTCGTGAACTGGCGGCAGAATTCAGATGAGCCTCGCACTCCGGAACAGCCAAAAAACCAACTCGGCGACGGCCTTCGACAATCAGAACCGAGCCAACCGGAATTTCTTGGACGGCGGATCGCAGGCCCGGGGCCTCGCGATTTGGCCGCGTAGCGCGTGAAGTGGAGCCTCAAGCATGACCAGCCCGAAGGACGATGGCAGGAAGGACCCCCTGCGTCAGGGCGATCCCAAGCGTCCACATGCGACGCTGGACCTCAAGGCCGTCGAGATCAAGGAGGCCGGCACCAAGGCGGCCGATGCCAAGCCCGGTGACACGAAGAGCGCCGAGAGCAAACCCGCCGACGTAAAGGCCGCTGAAGCGAAGCCTGGCGAGGCGAAAGCTACCGCCACCGCTGGTGCCGCGGCGTCCGGCGGCTCGGTGCCCCCGACGGCCAGTGCGGCCGCTTCCGCCACTGGAACCAAGCCCGCTACGGGCCCGGCGACCGCCGCCAAAACGACCGGCGCACAGCCGGCAGCAGCAGCCGGCAAGCCATCGGCCAGTGCGGCCGAAGGCGCCGCGACGCCCCCCGCGCCGAAGCGGGGCGGCTCCGCCATCGGCCGCATACTCTCGCATACGACCGCGGGACTCGTCGGCGGCTTCATCGCGCTGCTCGGCGCGGATGCCCTTGCGCCACAGCTTCGTGAACTCGGCTTGCCCGTCGGCCTTTCCGGCGGCGGCCAGGATGCGGGCGACCTCAAGAACCGCCTCGCCGCACTGGAAAAGGCACAGCAATCCGCCAAGTCCGCGGCCGACGCCGACCTCGCCGAGAAAGTCGCGTCGGTCAATGCGCGTCTCGCCAAGCTCGAAGGCATCGAGACGAAGCTCGCCGCGGTAACGGAGGGCCAGGGCAAGCTGCGAGCCGAGACCGAGGCCGTGGCGAAGAAGGTGAACGCTGCCGAAGGAAACGCGGCGGACGCCGAGCGCATCGCCAAGCTCGAGCAGCAGCTCCAGTTGTTGAGCAAGGCCGCCGAGGGCAGCCAGGGCGCCGCCGCAATACCGCAGCTCGCCGCAGTGACCGGCCGCGTCGCCGATCTCCAGTCGACCGTCGCCAACCAGCTCGCATCGCTGCGCAAGAGCGTCAGCGAGGAAATCGACACGCGCATCTCGCGCGTGGCGGAAGCATCCGAGGCAGCCCGCTCGGGCACGCAGCGTATCGACCGCGAGTTGTCCGACATCAAGTCCGACAACGCGCGCATCACGCAGCGTCTCGAAGCCATGAAGTCCGAAGACGGCCGCGTCGCCGAGACTTTGCGCATCGCTCAGGAAGAGACCGGCAAGGTTTCGAGTGCGATCGACGCGCTCAAGGGTGACGTGACGCAGCGCTTCAAGACGTTCGCCAAGCCCGACGACGTGGCATCGGCCATCGCCCCCGTCACCGCGCGCATCGGCGAACTTGAAACCAATGTGCAGAAGGTCGTCACCGCCGAGGACAACCGCAAGGCCAACGCCGAGCGCATCGTGCTGTCGCTCGAGCTTGCCAACCTGAAGCGCGTCGTCGATCGCGGTATCGCCTACTCCGACGAGCTGGCGCAGGTGAAGAAAGCGGCGGCCGGCAAGGTCGACCTCGGCGCGCTCGAGAAGTACAAGAGCGACGGCGTGCCCACGCTCACCGAGCTGCAGAAGAAATTCCAGCCGCTCGCCCACGCCATCATCGACGCGGCGGAGCAGCCGGAGAACGGCGGAGTTGTCGATCGCCTGCTCGCTGGCGCCAAATCTGTCGTGCGCGTTCGCAAGGTGAACCACAGCAGCGACGACGACAGCGTCGAAGCGGTTGTCGGCCGCATGGACAAGGCGCTGGACGACGGCCGCGTCGGCGACTTCATGGCGGGCCCAACCCCCCACCCGCGGCCCTGACCCCAGCCGTTTCGTTCATGCAAAAGGTCGAGCCCCGCCACGCCGTCGACAAGGCACTCGGCGAGATCGAGAGCCAGCTCAAGACGTCGCTCGGCAGCAGTGCCGCTGCGGCGCCGGCCATGCGATAAGGGAGCCTCGGCATGTTGCGTCTCGTTCTGTTTCTGCTCGGCGTCGTCGCTCTCGCCACCGGACTGTCATGGCTCGCCGACCGGCCCGGCCTGATCGGGTTCAACTGGGAAGGCTACGAGGGCGAGATCAGCGTGTTCCACGCGGTCGTGGCGTTCACGTTGCTACTCGGCATGGCCATGTTCATCTGGTCGCTGATCCGCTCGGTGTGGATCGGACCGGCCGTGCTCGGCCGCTACTTCTTCCGCCGCCGTCAGAAGCGTGGCCTCGACGCACTCTCGTCGGGCATGATCGCCATCGGCGCCGGCGACAAAGCGAACGCCATGCGCTACGCGGTCCAGGCACGCAAGACGCTGCCGAACGAGCCGCTGACGCATCTGCTGCGTGCGCAGGCGGCCCAGCTCACCGGCGACAAGGCGACGTCGCGGCGCATCTTCGAATCGATGCTGGCACAGCCCGACACCGAGCAGCTCGGCCTGCGCGGCCTGTTCCTCGAAGCGCAGCGCGAAGGCGAGACGGAAGCTGCGCGCCAGTTCGCCGAGCGCGCACTGACGCTCAACCCGCAGCTCGCGTGGTCGGCGGAAGCGCTGTTCGATCTCCAGTGCAAGCAGGGTGACTGGCCGGGTGCGCTCACCTCGCTCGCCTCGGCGAAGAAGCACGGGCACGTCGAGAAACAGGTGGCAGACCGCCGCCGCGCCGTGTTGCTGACGGCACAGGCACAGGGCCTGGAAGATTCGGATTCGGAAAAGGCGATGTCGCTCGCCATGGAGGCGCACGGACTGGCCCCCGGTCTGGTGCCGGCCGCCGCCATCGCCTCCCGCTTGCTCGCGGCACGGGGCAACACCTCCAAGGCCGCAAAGATCATTTAAAAGACGTGGCTCAAGTCACCGCATCCCGACCTG
>OEIV010000203.1_pt1 | contig 37827 bp, 59 predicted proteins | sample 1539231 | NCBI WGS metagenome assembly OEIV01 (sample SAMN03794762, study PRJEB22550) | activated sludge metagenome | feature: wastewater treatment plant; material: activated sludge; isolation source: Wastewater treatment plant of a petroleum refinery complex | place: Argentina: Buenos Aires ... | reverse complement strand
AGGCAATCCACAGAACGTCATCGACGGGAACACCGGCTGCGAACGCGTCGTCGGCCGCCGCTGGCCAAACCTTGATCGCGGCGAGGGACGCCTCGCGCCGGTCGGAGCAGGCGCCGGACTTCTCTAGGTCATCTCTGGTTATTGCGTAGGGCATCACGCCACCTCGCGCGACTGCATCGTGCTGTTGCAAAAATCGCGCATCGGCCTGCGCTCCGGCGTCCAGTCCAAAGAGTTACCCGGCCACGCGCGCCCGTTCTGCGAGATGTAGCCGAAGGCCTCGCCGTCGCGCATCAAGATTGCCTTGGGGAGCGCGTTCGGGTTGACGCCGCGCTCGAATGCTACGTCGCGGGATTTAGCGAACAGCACCTGCGCCGCCTCGACGGACGGGAGTTCATATGTGCGGCGGCCGAGCTTGAGCGTCACTGGCGCAGCGATTGATTTCGTTTCTGTCATTTGTGGGCCTCCATGGCTGGGCTAGTGACCCGACCTTGCAACAAACCGTCGCCCGTGTCAACAACTTTTAGTTTGACACCGCGATTTTCTTTCGGCAAGGTGCGCACATGAAGCTCGCAGATTTCACCAAAAACGCCGAGGGACGCGCCAAGCTGGCGCGCGAACTCAACGTCACAACCGAGGCCGTCCGCCTCTGGGAAAACGGACAGCGCACGCCGCGACCGGCAACTCAGCGTCGGATCATGGAAATCACCGGCAAGCTCGTCACGCCGATGGATTTCATGGTGCAGGCCTGATGTGGGCCGCGCTCGCCTTCGCCGCGTGGTCGCTGATCTGCTTCGGCGCAGGCTTCGTCGCCTGCATCGCAGCGGCCTATCTCCACGGCCCGTCCATCATCAGGCGCGCCGTGTTTCCTGACGACGAACCGCCGACGGGGATCTGATGAACTGCACGAATTCCGATACGTCGCGAGGGGCGGCGGACAGCAGAGGTGATCTCCAACCCTCTGCGGAATGCGCCGGGTGGCTCCCGGCGAAGCGCGCTGGTCGCGCACCCCTCACTCATTCGGGCGTCGCCGCCCGTCACCGCGCCCATGAGGGCATCCCGTCCAAACACCGGGGGGGGGCCTTCCACGCCGCCCCCGCCGTTTTTTGAGGAACGGCATGATTGACGACCGCGAGCGCGCTATTTTCGAGCGCATCAAGACTGTCCTGACAGAAATCCGCACGCTGCAAGACGACCGCGCCGAGCTTATGGTCGAGGCCGAAAAGGCGCACGGCCTGACCAAGGAACGCGTCGGCGATCTGGTCGCCGTCGCCCGCCGCCAGGTCATGGACGCCGCCGTCCGCGAGAAGAAGGAAGCCGCCGAGCGCCGCAGGGCCGAACTCGACGGCCAGCTTTCGCTCGCTCTCGACGCCAAGCCCCGCCACGCCCCGCCGCTCGCGCCCGGCAAGACCTGGACGCAGCAGCCCGCCGGCCACTACGCCGCGACCGACGCCGAATGAAAACCGCGCGGCACAACACGCTGTCACTCGACCGCGTGCGGCGCCGCTCGCCTGTCAGCGAGGATGAGGTTCACCGCGCCGTGGCGAAATATCTCGACCTAGTGCTGGCCCCGGAGGCGACCTACACGACCGTCCCCGGCGGCCATCGGGCGATGACCATCGCGCCGGGATACCGCGCCGGCTTCCCGGACATCATCATCATCGCGCGCGGGCAGGCGTTCTGCATTGAGTTGAAGCGGCCGGGCAAGACCGCCGAACCGCACCAGCGCGCGGTGCATGAGACGCTGCGGCGCTGCGGCGCTCCGGTCGCGGTCTGCACGTCGATAGAGGAAGTCGCGGGCACGCTGGACGGCTGGCGGATCCCGACAAAGGGGAGGGTCGCCGTATGACCTACCGCGAGGAGATAATCGGCGATGCGCGGCTAATATGCGCTGATTGCAGAGAAGTCCTGCCGACGCTTGGCAAGGTCGATGCCGTGGTCACGGACCCGCCGTATGGGCTGGGCGATAAAATGCAGGGCGGCACTTGGGGCGCTAAGGCGGGCTTCAAGGAAATGCTCGCTTGGGACAACGCCGCGCCCGCAGAGAAGTTGCTGCTTGAACTGGTGGACCATGCGCCAGTTTCGATCTTTTGGGGCGGACAATACTTCGATCTCCCGCCCGCTCGCTGCTGGCTTCTCTGGAACAAAATCAACGCCGTGCCGACCATGGCAGATTTTGAAACCGCGTGGACAAATCTCGACCGTCCCTCAAAGCGATTTGACGGCACGGTCGGTCGCGTTGAGTTCGGCCATCCTACGCAAAAGCCTCTGCCTCTTATGATGTGGACGCTCGGCTTTGTGCCAAACGCCCGTTCAATTCTCGACCCGTTTATGGGGTCTGGCACCACCGGCGTTGCGTGCGTGGCGCTCGGCAAGAAGTTTGTCGGCGTAGAGCTTCACGAGCCTTATTTCGACATTGCCGTTCGGAGAATTGAGGAAGCCTACAAACAGCCGCGCCTGTTCACCGAGCCTGCGCCGAAGGCCGAACAACTTAACATGCTCGACGGTGCCGTATGAAACCGAGGAACCGCCGCGCCGACTTGATCGCCGCGCTGGCCGAGCGCCGGGAAGCGGCGAAACGAAAAGCCCGCATCGCCAGAGGCGGCGAGAAGAACCGGGCGCAGGATAAACTGGTGGCAGCGACAGCCGCGCTGCTGAAAGCGGAGGCGAGCAGATGACCCGGCTCCCGCCCGCCGAAGCGATCCGCCACTACGCCCGGAACGGCATGGCGCGCGAAGTCCTCGCCCGGATCTACGGCCCCGAACCAGTCGCCCGCGTGCTCGGCGATGATGAGCTGCGAGCGGCGACGCGCGTCATCGACACCCGCGCGCTACCGTTCGGCGAGCAACTGCGCCTCGCCCGCGAGCGCCAGCGTCATACCCAGAACATCGCGGCGAAGATCGCCCTCTCGCCATGCGCCACAACCTCTGAAATCGCAGGCTACGAGGGCGGCGACAAGCAGATCAGGGACAAGCGGCGGATCAAGCGGCTCTGCGATTACATCGGCGTCCCGGTCGCTGACATGATGCCGGCGATACTCGAGCACAACGCCAGAGCGGCAAGAATGCGCGCCATCGACCGCGCGCCGACGCGCGTTGAAATCGCGGAGAAGCGCAAGCCGAAGAAGCCTGCGGTGCGCGGCCGCAGCCGCATCGACCTGACCGATGCCGCTCTTGCCGAGGCCGTCGAGATGTGGTGTCAGGGAATGACCGTCGGCGACATGAGCCGCAAGACCGGCGTGCCCGCGCACATCTATCACAGGGCGGTCCCGAGGATCAGAGAGAAGGCGGGGGCGGCATGACGCGCGGCGACTGCCTCAAGATGCTTTGGCTGGCGCTGCCGCAGCCCCAGATCGCGCCGCCGTCAGCCTGCGGGGGGAGGGCGGCGTGAGCAAGACGCCACACACCGGTGCCCGGAAGAAGGACGCGCTGGCGCTCGACTATCTGCGGCATCTGGCGGCGACCACTCGGATCAGCCCGACCAACGACGAACTGATGCACGTCATCAAGGGCGGCTCGTGGGCGACATCATCGGTCTGCATCGCGCGTCTTGAAGCCGCCGGGCTGATCGAGGTCCGCCGCACGTCGCGATCGCGCGTTATCGTCATCGACGGGGTCGAGCTGGCACCGCCGCAGGCTTCGCCGGCCGGCGAGGGGAAGACAGCGCCGACGCCAAAGCGCCGCCGCGATGGCCGGCGCGTCGTCAGCACCATAGGGCCGATGCAGCCCGTGGCGGTCCTGCCGCTGCCGGAATCGCTCACCGCTCTGCTCTGCGGCGACCCGTTGCCTGGCAGGTCGGCCAAGCCCGCGCGCCGCTCTTCGACCGCTTATCGCGCGGTTCCCGTCGGGACGTTCGCTCTCGGCGGCGGATGCCGGTTCATCGCCGGGAAGATCAAACCCTGCGGAGCGCCGCGTGTCGATGGCTCGCCCTACTGCGGCACCCACCACGCGCTCTGCTACGAGAAGCGGAGGGCCGACGCATGACTGAGGTCATCATCTCTACCGAACTGGACGATGATAGCCCGCTGTTAGACCTGACGGCCGAGGAAGCCGTGGTCGGCGTGGCGCTCGCCCGTCCCGGCCTTCTCGACGTCATCGGCGCGGTATCGGACGCCGACTTCGCCTATCCTCGCCTTGCCGCGTGCTGGCGGATGTGCGCGATGATGCGCGAGAAGGGCGCGGCGCCATCCGCGCTGACAATCGGGTCATTCCTCCAGCGCGGGGAGGCCGCAGCAGGTCAGGAAAACAGCGACGCGGCGTCATATCTCAACGATCTTGCGCTGCAAGCCCCGACAACCGAGCACGAGGCCCGCGCCTGCGCCGAGAGGGTGCGCGATCTCAGCGCGCGGCGGCGGCTGGCATGGATACACCAGGCCGCGCTGGGCGACGCCGCCGCGCCGCAGCCAGACGAGACGCCGGCCGAACTGGTAGCGCGCGCCATCGAGGCGCTTCAATCTGCTGTCCCTCCAATCAAGCCATCGCGCGGCCTCAATGATGTCGCCGCTGCGATCTTGAAGCGTGCGTTCGATCCGAAGACCGCCGCCGCCGACGCCCTATGGTTCGGTGTCAAGGAGCTTGATGAACGCACAGGCGGCTTTATGCCGGGCGAGTTTATCGTGCCCGCCGGCCGCCCCGGCATGGGCAAGAGCCTACTCGCCAATCGCCTGATACGCACCGCCGCTGAGGCTGGCGTCGGCGTGCTGGCATTCGAGCTAGAAATGTCGGACGAGGAAACCGCCGCCCGGCTGGTCGCCGATATGGTCCGCGATGCCGGGCATGAGGTCTGGTATTCGACAATTCGGCGCGGAGCCGTGGCGAGGTTTCACGCCGACGCGATGGCGGACTGCGCGGAGGATCTGACGCGATGGCCGCTTGTGATCGACCACCGCCCCGGTCTCACAACTGACCAGATCAGGCAGCGGGCGCGCGAGGAAAAGCGCCAGTTCGAGGCTTCTGGACGGCGCCTCGGGTTGATCGTTGTCGATCACATCGGGCTGGTCAGGGCATCGACCGACCGCAGGGGCAACAAGGTCGCTGAGATGACTGATGTCAGCAACGCCATGAAGGAAATGGCGAAGGAAATCGGCTGCGTAGTTGTCGGAGTTTCGCAGCTATCCCGCGCCGTCGAAGGCCGCGAGGACAAGCGCCCGGTTCTTTCCGATCTTCGCGAATCGGGCTCAATCGAACAGGACGCCGATACCGTGATGCTGCTCTACCGCGAGGCCTACTATCTCAAGCACAAGGAGGCGACGATGGACCCCGGCGACTACCGCGTCGAGATGGAGGCCTGCAAGCACACGCTGGAGGTCAACTGCGCGAAGCTGCGCGGCGGCGAGCCTGGCGTCGATCTGGTTGATATCGACGTTGCGACGGGCTCGATCCGCGAGCGCGGGAGGTGGTCGTGAGCGATCTGCCCGAGCCCCTGACGCCGCCGGACTGCGATCTCAGGGGGATGCCCTACATGCCGCTCGACATCACCCGGCTTTTCGACAGCGACTTCTATGTCCACTCGACGGGCGATGAATTCAAGGCCGCGGTGACGCTGTGGGGGAAGGCGTTCCTGCAAGTCCCGGCGGGATCTTTGCCGGACGACGACCGCGTGCTCGCCCACCTGAGCAATGCCGGTGCGAAATGGAAGAAGGTCCGGGCAATGGCGCTGCGCGGCTTCGTGAAGTGCATGGACGGCCGGCTATACCATCCAACGGTCTGTGAAAAAGCGCTGGACGCGTGGAAGGCCAGGCAGGCGCAGCGCGAACGCACAGAGGCCGCGCGCGCCGCAAGAGAAGCGAAACGCGCCGGAAGTGACAGCACGGCAAAATCTGATGTCACAGCATCTGTCGCACATACTGCGACAGCCTCTGTCACAGACAATGTAACAGGCTCCAAGGGAAGGGAAGGGAAGGGAAGGGAAGAAAAGAAAGAAGCTCTCACACCCAGTCCAGGCTCTGAGCTTAACCCGGCCGCCGCCGAGCCCGGCCCGGTGCGGGACAAGTCGGATCGGGAAAAGCTCGCTTTCCGCGTCGCCGCCGCCATCGGCGTCCAGAAAATCGGCGATTTGCCGCCGAATGTGGCCGGAAACCTCATGGCCGAGATCGACTCGATGATGGCACAGAACTGCGATTTCGTCGCCGACATCGCGCCCGCCCTCGCCAGCCGCCCGGACGGGAAATGGCCCGGAAATCCGCGATACTGGACCAAGGCCGCGCTCAGGAACCGCGACCGGCGCCTCGCCAATCCGGCGCCCGCAGGCCACGGCAAAACCGCCAATCTCCACCGCTCAGAGCGCGACAAGCGCCTGCGTTCCTGGGCGAAATCCCGCCAGTGGTCGGCATCATGGGGCCCGCCTCCCGGTGAGCCCGGCTGCTGCCTGTCCGACGACGAAATCGCCGAAGCCAAATCGAGGGAGGCCGCCTGATGGCCCGCGCCGGACGCCCGCGCAAACCCGCCGCCCGCCGTCTGCCCAGCGGCGCCGCCTACACCCCGGCCGCAGACCGCGAGGCCGCCGTGATCGCCACCGTCGTCGCCCAGAGGATCAACCACGGCGCGACCGTGCACAACGCCCTCGACCAGCGCCACGCTACCCCGCTCGGCCGGATGTTCCTCGCCGGGAATCTCGGGGCCGAAGCGCGGGCCGAGGACAGGTTCCTCGCGCTGGACTGGTATGCCGGCCTCCACCGCGCGATGCGCCGCGCCATCGCCAGCCGCGACCCATACGCCGGGTCGAAACAGGCCGGGGGATCAGGCGCCGACCCCGATCCCCGCGCCGTGCTGCAAGCGCTCGCCAGGCACCGCGACGCCGAGCGGGTGATCCCGGCCGCGTCCCGCACCGCCGTCTGGCGGATCGTGGTCTGCGAGGAACCGGACGCGCCGCCGCATCTGATCGGCCCGCTTCTCGCCGCCGCCGACGCTCTGCACATGGTCAGGGCCGGTGAACATGCCGCCAGAGCGCACAGAATCGCCGCTGAGCCGGGGGAAAGGGTCTAGGCGGCACTTGGTAGGCAAACCGCTCTACGGCCGTCCTAGGCCACTTGCAGCGCGTTTTCCATAATACCGGAACGGGCGACAAATCCTGTCACCTCAAACGCTGGCCAAAATGGCCAAAATGGCCAGAACGGTTCCAACCACATTGACACACGCCCCAAACCGTGCCAATCAGCGAAATGCAGTTTCCGAACTGCGTCTTGCGCCCGCCGGGAAACCGCGCGGGCGTTTCGTTTGAGGGCTGAAAGGCTACAGAAATGCCCGTGTCAGAAGATGAAATCGACGCGGCACTACTCATGATCTCCGACGGGCAGTCGCTACGCCACGCCGCTCGCGAACTCGGCATCCCAGTCACTTCGCTCTACGTCGCAGTGTCATCGCGTAAGCCGGAACATTACGCCCGCGCGCGCGACGCCGCTGCCGAGCTTGACGCGGACCAGGTCAAAGAGGTCGCCGAGGACGCAATCGCCGGCCGTGTTGACCCTGCCGCCGCGCGTGTCGCAATAGACGCGCTGAAGTGGACTGCGGGGAAGCGCTCGCCGCGCAAGTTCGGAGACAAGATCCAGGTCGGCGGCGCCGATGACTTGTCGCCGGTCAAGGCCTCAATCACCGTTGAGCTTGTGAGTGCGCGTTCAGATCCCTGAGGCGTTCGCGCCGCTGTTTCGGCCGCATCGCTACAAAGCGGCGTTCGGCGGGCGCGGATCGGGGAAGTCGCACAACTTCGCGGCGGCGATTGTGGTCAAGGCGGCCGAGCGCCAGATGCGGGTGCTGTGCTGCCGTGAAATTCAGAAGTCGATCAAGGACAGCGTGAAGCGCCTGATAGAGGACAAGATATCCGAGGCCGGGCTTCGGGCGTTCTACACATCGACCGACACGGAAATCCGGGGCGCGAACGGGTCGCTCATCCTGTTTGCTGGGCTTCGGACGAACCCGGACAGCATCAAGTCCATGGAAGGCCTCGACATCGCGTGGATTGAGGAGGCGAACAGGGTAAGCCGGCGCTCGCTCGATCTGCTGATCCCTACGCTGCGCAAGGAAGGCTCCGAGATTTGGGCGTCGTGGAACCCGGAATGCGAGCTGGACCCGATTGACGCGATGTTTCGCGGCAAGACGCCGCCCCCGGATAGCGCTGTCATGGCGGTTTCCTACCGCGATAACCCGTGGTTCCCCGAGGTTCTGCGCGCCGAAATGGCGCACGACCTCGCCACTGACCCCGACAAACATGCGCATATCTGGGAAGGCGCCTATCGCAAGGTAGCTGAGGGCGCATACTACTCGCGCCTGCTGAGTATTGCGCTTGCTGAGGGGCGCATCGGCCGCGTGCCGCACGATCCGGGCGCCGAGGTCCACACCGCGTTCGATCTCGGCCGCAGCGACGCCACCGCGATATGGTTTAGCCAGTGGGTTGGCCGCGAGGTTCGGCTGATCGACTATCTGGAAAGCACCGGCGTCGGTATCGGCTGGTATGCGACCGAGCTGCGCGCAAAGCCATACACCTACGCGCCGCTGATCCTGCCGCACGACGCCCGGCACAAATTGCTAGGCGCCGACAAGACCATCCAGGCGCGGCTTGAGGCGCTGAACTTCAAGACCGTCATTGCCCCGTCGGTGTCGATCATGGACGGCATCGAGGCGGTCCGCCGCCATATGCCGAAGATGTGGATTGACGAAGCGAAGTGCGGCGAGGGCCTGCGGGCGCTGCGCGAATATCGGGAGCGGTTCGATGATAACCGCCGCGTCGGCATGGGGCCGCTCCACGACTGGACCAGCCACTGCGCCGACAGCCTGCGCTATCTCGCGCTGGTCTATGACGAGCCGAGGAAGTCCCGCGAGGACCACGACATCAAGCGGCGGGCGTTCAGCCTGTCAGGCTCCGGCCAGTCCTGGCTAGGCGCATAGAGGCACGCATGAAACCCACCGGACCAGACGCCGCTGTCACAGTTGAAGCGGTTGGCGGGGAAGGTGTGTCCGGCATGGACGAGGCCGCGTTTCTCGCGCTTGCCCGCCGCCGCTACGACGACGCGATCAACGCCGACCGCGAAAACCGCGAGGCCGGATACGACGATGTGAAGTTCGTCGCATCCGAGCAGTGGCCGGACGCTATCAAGAGGGCGCGCGAGCTTGAGGGGCGCCCCTGCCTTACCGTGAATGAGCTGCCGCAGTATGTTCGCCAGGTGACCGGTGACATGCGGTTGAACCGGCCGAGCATCAAGGTGGCGCCGGCCGAGGACGGAGACGTCGCTGCGGCGGAGGTCATCGAGGGACTGATCCGCTCCATCGAGGACCAGTCTGACGCGACGCGGGTTTACGTCGAGCGGCTTGAGGACGCCTGCCGGTCGAACATGGGCTTCATGCGGGTGACGACCGACTACGCGTCCGACGAGGCGTTCGATCTCGATCTCCGCATCCGTGGCATACAGAACCCGTTCAGCGTGATCGGCGACCCGGCGTCCGAAGACCCGACATGGCGCGACGCGCGGTTCGTGTTTGTCTATGACGACATGCCGATAGAGGAATTCCGGGCGCAGTATCCAGACGCGGCGACGTCAGGGTTCGAGACCAGCACGGCGGGCACGGCAGACAGCGAGGCCGGGCGCAGCACGATGCAGGGCTGGCGAACGGCAGACACCGTCAGAGTGGCCGAATACTGGGTATGCGAATACGAGACCGTCACGCTGGCGCTGCTCGGCGATGGGCGCACCGTAGTCGCGTCTGACATCGACGGGCTCGCCGGTCAGGGTGTCGCAGTCCTGAAGGTGCGCGAGGCCCGGCGCAAGAAAGTCCGGCAGTATCTGATCTCGGGGACGGAGATCCTGAGCGGCCCCCATGAGTGGCCGGGGGATCGCATCCCTATCGTCCCGGTATGGGGCGAGTGCTACCGCGTCGGCTCGCGCAAGCTGAGGAAGTCGCTGATCAGCGACGCCAAGGACGCGATGCGGATGAAGAATTTCGCGCACTCCGCCTATGTCGAACGCACGGCGATGGCGCCCAAGGCGCCGTGGCTGGTGACGCCTAAGCACATCGAGGGGTTTGAGCAGGACTGGCGCGGGCTGGCGACCGGCAATCCGTCGGTGCTGCCCTATAACCCGGACCCTGTGTCTGGCACGATCCCGCAGCGCGTCGCCCCGGCCCCCATTGAGGCGGCGTGGGTGCAGGAAATGGCGCTCGCCACGGACATGATTAAGTCCACGACGGGCATCTACAGCGCGAGCCTTGGGCAGCAATCGAACGAGACCAGCGGGAAGGCCATTCTCGCCCGCCAGAGAGAAGGCGACGTCGGTTCGTATGTGTTTGTTGACAATTGCCTGAGTGCGGTTCGCGAGGTCGGCCGCATCCTCGTCAATATGATCCCGTTCGTCTACGACGCGCCGCGCACGGTCCGTATCATCGGGCCTATGGACGAACAGGCGGTGGCGCAGATCAATCAGCCCGGCGGGCCTGACCTGACGTTCGGCAAATACGACGTCAGCGTGCAGACCGGCCCGGCATTTTCGACGCGCCGTGTCGAGGCGGCAGAGTCAATGATCGCGTTTTCGCAGGCGGTAGGGCCGCAGGGCGCGATGCTGATCGCTGACATGATTGCGAAGAACTCCGACTGGCCGCAGGCTGACGAGGTGGCGGAGCGGTTCAAGGCTATGTCGCAGGCGATGTTGCCGCCCCAGGGGCCGCAGCCGCCCGACCCGGCCATGGTGGCGGCCGAGCAGAAAATGCAGGCCGACATGGCGATGAAGCAGATGGATTTGCAGGCCGGTCAGCAGAAGATGCAGATCGAGATGGCGAAGGCCGAACTGGAGATTCAGAAGATCCAGATGCAGATCCAGATGCAGCGCGAGGCTCATGCGGTGCAGCGCGAAACGCAAAGCGCTGAGATGAATGCGCGCGCGGCGGAACTCGGCACGCAGGAGATGGTCGCTGGTGTCCCTGCGGTGCAAGGCATGATCGAGCAGGTCGCGGCGTCGCAGTCTCAGATGGCGCAGGCCGTTGCGATGCTGGCGCAAGCGATGACGGCGCCGAAGCGCTTGGTGCGCGGGCCGGACGGCAAGGCGCTTGGCGTCGAAACACTGAATTGAGGGCTGACAGATGGCGGCAGGACCGTGGTTCGTATTCAACATCGCCAAAGAGAAGCTGGCTGACGGGACGTTCGATCTCGACACTCAGACCTTCAAGATGGCGCTCACGACGTCCTCGCAGGCGCTGGCGGCGACGTTCGCCGGCACATCGACGGACTGCCGCTATGCCGACCTGACCAACGAGGTTCCGAACGGCAGCGGCTACACCACTGGCGGCAAGACGCTGACATGCACGTGGACGCGCGCGACGGGCACGATCACGTTCGACTGCGACGACCAGGCGTGGACGTCCTCGACCATCACGGCGAAATACGCAGTGATCTACGCCGACAACACCAACGACGACCTGCTGTGTTTCTGCGAACTCGATACCGGCGGCAGCGTCAGCACGACGGCGGGGACGCTTACGGGGACGATCAACGCGTCCGGCGTGTTCACGCTCGCCTGATGCCCGCACTCCTCAACCGAGCCCGGATGACGACCGCGACCACCGGGACGGGCACGATCACGCTCGGCTCTGCGGTGTCCAAGTATCAGTCGTTCGCGGCGGCCGGTGCGGTCGATGGCCGGTCATACCGCTATGTGATCGAGGATGGCACGGCGTGGGAGATCGGGATCGGCGCCTACACATCGAGCGGCACGACGCTGACGCGCGGGCTGGTGCAGTCAAGCACCGGGTCGCTGCTGAACCTAAGCGGATCTGCCGAGGTGTTCATCTCGCCTATCGCGGCCGACATAATTGCCGGTTTTTCAAACTCGCCGATGATCTCAACCGGCTTGTCAGACCAGTATGTCAGCGCGCCATGGACGGTAGACCCGAATCCTGGCGGAACGACGATGACATCGAACCGCTTCTATCTCGTTCCGGTATTTTTATCGGCGCATAGAACATGGACGCGGATCGGCATCAGGTGCGAGGCTTGGACGTCTAACAAGAATGTCCGACTCGGTATTTACAATGATGCGGGCGGCAAGCCCGGAACGCTGGTTCTTGATGCGGGCGTGGTTACGCTGGCGGCGTCGTCTACAAACTACGAGATCACGATCTCGCAGGCGTTGGACAGCGGCCTTTATTGGCTTCTGGCCGTCGCGGAGAGCACCGGCACGGCGACCGCGTCCTGCTTCAGCACGACCGACGTCTACCCGGTTCTCGGATACTCAAGCGGCTTGTCTCGGTTCAGCGGCTATTATCGCTCCGGCTCTTATGCGGCGCTTCCGTCGGACGAGACGTCTCAAACTTATACGCTCACGACCACAGCAACGTTCACACCAATCGTCTGGTTGAGGGTCGCCTGATGGCGCGCACGGTAGTGACAGATGGCAGGGGCCGCATCGTAAAGGTGGAGGACGACGGCCAACCGCCGGCTGTCCCCGCGACGATCACGGCGCTTCAGGCGCGTCTGGCCCTGCACATCGCGGGCGAACTCGATGCGGTCGAGGCGTTTGTCAATGAGGCCGGGGGGGCGGCAAAGATCGTGTGGGAATACGCAACGGTGATCGAGCGGAACTCGCCGCTGGTTGAGGGCGCGGCTGCGGCCCTCGGCATGACCGGCGAGCAAATGGACGATCTGTTCCGAGCGGCGGCTGTGCTGTGAAGTTCGGGGCGGGGTTCCTCTACGGCCTCAGCTGCGGTCTTGTTGCCGCGCTTCCGCTCGCCTACGCGCTCTGGCGCCTGGTGAAGTAGAGCCATGCTCGGGTTCGACGCCCTAGCGAAACTACCGCTGGCTGGGGCGGCTGCGGCTGCGTCTGCTGGCGACGTAACAGCGACGCCCGGTGCGGGCTCTCTGACGCTGACTGGACAGGCGCCGAGCGTTTCGGCGTCGGCGTCGGTTTCGCCCGGCGTCGCGTCGCTGACGATCACCGGCTATGCGCCGACGGTTGCGGTCGGGTCAGATGCCGCGGCGGCTCCAGGAACGGGCTCTCTGACGCTTACCGGGCTGGCGCCGACTGTCGCGGCGTCATCTACGGCGGCACCCGGTGTCGGCGGCCTGACACTTGCCGGGAACGCGCCGACCGTTACCGCATCTGCGGTGGTATCGCCCGCGCCCGGCGCCGTGGTCATCACGGGCTATGCCCCGGCGGTGTCGGCGTCGGTTGCCGCGTCTCCGGCGATTGCGGAACTTGTCCTGACCGGGCACGCGCCGACCGTATCCGCCAGTTCCGGCGCGGTCGATGTGACCGCTGCACCGGACACCGGGGCGCTCGTCATCAACGGCTACGCGCCAGAGGTGACGGTCACCAGCGCGCCGGCCGAAACCGGCAACAGCATCATCCCGTCGCAGCGCTGGACGCGCCGGACGGGGGGAATGGTTCCGAGCCGCGAGGCGCTGGAACTGACGTCAACGGACGAATGGAAAAGGCTTCTCAGACAGGCCGAGGAAGCCGAAGCGGCGGTCGAGACGCTGGCCCCGGCGATCCCGGCGAAGATGGTGGCGAAGGCTGCCCGCCTCGCCGAAGCGCTGCCAGATCTCGCGGCGGTCGAAGCCATCGCGGCGGCGCAGACAGCGGCCGCAACGGTCCCGCTGGTCACCGCGTCGGCCATTCGCAAGGCCCGCGCGCTCATCGCGCTCGCCATCGAGGCCGAACGCATCGCGGCTGAAGAAGCCGAAGACGACGACATCACGGCGATCCTGCTTCTCGCCGCCTGACTCGCGCGCCATCCCGGCGCGTGCGGAGTAGCCCACCTCACGGGCGCACCCCATCCCCAAAGGATGCCATGACTGACTCAATCGTTGTGACTGCGGCCCAGCCCGAGCCGGAGCCTGTCGCCATGCCTGCCGTCGAAGAGACGAAGGGCGCGGGGCAGGCCGAACAGGGCGCCGAACTCCAGGCCGAAGCGCCTGCCAGCGAACCCAGGACGGACGGCGACAACGAGCCCGAAGGCGAGAAGAAGCCGCGCGGATGGGCATCGGACCGCATCAACAAACTGACACGCGAGAAGCACGAGGCACGGCGCGAGGCTGAGGAAGCCAAGGCCGAGCGGGAACGGCTGAAGGCCGAACTTGAAGTGCTGCGTCGCGGACAGGTTCAGCAGCCGCCCAATCCTGCGGCGCCCGCCCCTGAAGGGTTCGACCCGTTCGACCCCGCCAGCGTCGCGGCGTTCGTCCAGAAGCAGGCGGCAGAACAGGCGCGCGCCGTCATCGCTGCGGAGCGCGCCGCCATCGAACGCGAGGCATCAGCCCGGACGTTCGCGGATAAGCGAAACGAATTTCAGGCGAAGCTCGGCGAAACCAACGAAGGCGCGGTCCGCCTTCTCACCGACAACGATGCGCCCGTGACTGCCGACATGGCCGAGTTCATTCTGGACTCGCCCGATGGCGTCAGCATCGCGGACCATCTCGGGTCAAACTACGCCGAGGCAGCCCGTATTGCGTCACTCCCACCGGTTCAGCGAGGCATCGAACTGGCACGCCTTGAGGCTCGCTTGCGCCCCGCGCATCAGCCGTCATCGCCTGCCGTCAGACCCTCAAACGCGCCCGCACCGCCGCCCATCGTTGGCGCCCGTGCCGTCGCGTCCGCGAACCCGGAAGCCATGACGCAAGCCCAATACGAGGCTTGGCGGAAGTCGCAGAAACGCGACTGACACATCCGCTGGCCTCTCCCACCAACAAACGCCCCGCTGCGGCCGGGCATCTGAGAGGCTAAAATGTCGAATACCATTCTCACGCCGACGGTGATCGCGCGCGAGTTCTTGATGCAGCTCAAGAACAACCTCGTGATGGGCCGAAAGGTCCGTCGCACCTTCGAAAACCAGATCGTCAACCAGAAGGTCGGCGGCAACATCACCGTCAAGCGCCCCATCGAGTTTGAGGTGACCGACGGCGCCACCCTGACCAAGCAGGACACCGTGGACGGATCGTTCATCGTGTCCGTTGACAAGCGCAAGCACGTCGGCATGGGCTTCTCGACGCAGGATCTGACGCTGTCCATCGACCGCTTCAGCGAACGCTACATCACGCCGGCTGCGGCGCAGCTCGCCCAGCAGGTCGATTCCGACCTCTGCGGTCTCTACAAGCACGTCTGGAACTGGGCTGGCACGGCCGGTCAGACCATCAACAGCTTCTCGGACTTCTCCAAGGCGCCTGAGAAGCTGGACCTTCTGGCGGTTCCGCAGGCCGACCGTATGGCCCTGCTGTCGCCGGCCGATCATTGGGGCATGTTGGGCTCGCAGACCGCGCTCTACATCCAGGGCGCGGCCTCGGAAGCCTATCGTCGCGGCTCGCTCGGCATGATCGCCGGGATCGAGACCGACATGTCGCAGAGCGTAGCGACCCACACGGTCGGCGCGCACGGCGGCACCCCGCTGACGCGCGGCACGTCGAACACCACGACCTATGCCGCGTCGAAGAACAGCAACACGATGACGCTCTCGACCGATGGTTGGAGCACCGCCGTGACGCTGAAGGCCGGCGACGTGTTCGAGATCACCGACGTCTATGCGGTGAACCCGCGCACGAAGCAGTCCACCGGGCAGCTTCAGCAGTTCACCATCGTTTCGGACGTGCTGACCAACGCGAATGCGTCGAACGAGACGCAGATCACGATCAGCCCGGCGATCATCACCTCCGGCCCCTATCAGAACGTGGACAGCGCCCCGGCGAATGACAAGGCGATTGTCTACAAGGGCACGGCCTCCACCGGCTACAAGCAGAACCTCGTGTTTCACCGCGATGCGTTCCAGCTTGTCACGGTGCCCCTGATCGTGGACCCGTCGATGCAGTTCGCCGCCCGTGCGGATGACGCCGATTCCGGCCTCTCGATCCGCATCGCGAAGGACTACGACATCACGAACGACGAGATCGTGACCCGCTGCGACATCCTCTACGGTGTCAAGGCGCTTCGGCCCGAACTGGCGACCCGCATCAGCGGCTCGTCGTAACGACCGACCGGCCGGCGGGGCTCAACGGCCTCGCCGGTCTTCTATCCAATCCACAAACACGAACTGAAAGGACCTCACCATGGTTCGTTACCTCGGCAACCGTGAGAGCGACGGGCTGGTCATCGGCCAGAACGCCGCCGACCTCATCGGCTTCTACGGCGAGTCGCCGGTCGCGCAGCAGACCGTCACCGCCATCACCGACGCCAGCGGCGGCACGGCGAACGCCGCGACCGGGCTCGTCACCATCACCGCAGCCTTCAACCAGACGATCATCGCCAACGGTTTCGCGACCGTGGCCGACGGCGTGAACCGCATCCGTGCGGCGCTCGCCACTGTCGGTATCTTCGCCTGATGAAAGTCAGGGTGGCGATCCCCTGTTACGACAGGAGCGTGACGTGCGAAACCGTGCGTTGCCTTCTTGTCGAGCAGGGGGTCGCCGCTTCTGCCGGGGTTCATCTGGACGTCGCGTTCCTCCCCGGATGCTCTCTCATCGCTCATGCCCGCAACCAGTGCGTGCGCGACTTCATCGTTTCAGACGCCGACCGGCTGTTTTTTCTGGACGCCGACGTGGCGTGGCAACCAGGCGAATTGCTGAAACTCGCGGCATCGGACAAGGACTTCATCGGCGGGGCCTATCGCTACAAGCAGGACGTCGAGGGCTACCCCGTGGCTCATATCGGCGGTGAGCCTGAGCCTGCGACCGGTCTGATCCCGGTCGGCGTCGTGCCGGGCGGTTTCATGTCGCTGTCCCGTGACGTGTTTTCGCGGCTGTTCGGCGCGTATCGCGCGCGGGGCCAATACACGTTCGCCGGGCAGAACTTCTTCGCGTTCTTCCATTGCCCGCCCGGAGACGGCGAGGATGGTGCCTTTTGCCGGGATTGGCGCGAGATCGGTCAGACCGTGTGGCTTGACCCCCATCTGACGCTGACGCACGTCGATGCGGCCGGGAGAAAGTTCACCGGCTGTATAGGCGAGTGGTTGAAAGGTAAGACCAATGGCTGACACCGTGCGCGAGATCATCGCCAACGCGCTTGAGGACATCGCGGTCACTTCGGCGAACCAGCCCGCGACGGCTGACGAAATCAACACCGGGAAGCGCCACTTCAACTATCTGGTCACATCGCGCGAGATCGGGGACTGGGCAAACGTCGGGGATCTCGACTTGGGCGATGACTTCCCGCTTCCGCAGGAATTGCGCCTCTACTTCACCGCGATGCTCGCCGCGTCTCTGGCTCCGGCATTCGGAAAGGATGTGCCGCCGCCCGTCGCCGACCTCGCCACGCGCGGGCGCAATGCGATCATCGGAAACCTGATGCGGCGCGGCGCGGTCGCCATAGACGACGGGCTTCTCAACATGCCCTCGCAGCGGCTCCAGCGCGGGAACTGACGATGCCCCGCATTTCGCTCCGGCCGGACTACTCGGAAAGCCGCATCCCGAACTTCTCGCAGGCGTCGCTGGTCAACATGTATGCGGAGCGCGGCGAGGGTAAGGGCGCATTTCCAGTAGTCGGCGATCAGGGCAGAGTGCTTAAGGTGTCACTTCCATCGCCGGGACGCGGGCAGTTCGTCCACCTCGGCAAGCACTACGTCGCGGCTGGAGAAGGGCTCTATCGCATCGAAAGCGACTGGAATGCGACGCTGATCGGCGCGCTTCCCGGCCAGTATCAGGCGCGGTTCGCCGCCAACTCAACGCAGATCGCCATCTGTGCGCAGCCCAGGCTCTACACGCTCGACACCGAGACCGAGGTATTCAGCGAGGTTGACGACCACGACCTCCCCGACGTTTCGGACATCGTTGCTGTAAATCAGGTCGGCGCGTTCCTCTATGCCGATTCGGCCCTATGGGGCACGACGCGGGCCGGAGATTTCAGGCAAATCGACGCTCTCGACATTGCGACGGCGGAAAGCAGCGGAGACCCGCTGGTCGGCGCCGTCATCATCCTCAACATGCTTGTCCTGTTCGGCACGGACTCGACCGAGATATGGGCGAATACCGGCGAAGGTTCGCCGCCGTTCGACCGCGCCTTCGTGGCCGATGTCGGTTGTGTCGCGGCGGCTACGATCCGGCGTTTTGACGGTTCTGTGCTATGGCTGGGGCGGACGCCTTCGGGCGGCGTCACCGTGATGAGGACGGCCGGTAGCCAGCCGGTGCGCTACGCGACGCACGCCGTTGAGCGGCTGATCGAGGCCTGCCCTGATCTCCATCTGGCGCGGGCGTTTACCTATGTCCGCGACGGGCATGAGTTCTACGAACTGGCGCTTTCAAACGGCTCTGTGCGGGTCGATGCGGCAACCGGGCTATGGACGCAGACCGGGGCCGGCGCGTGGCCGGCGGGGGCGTTCCCGCCGCCGAATAACTACGTCAACGCGGTCACAACCGACGGCCGCACCGTCTACCAGTCGCAGGACGGGGACCTCTATGTCGGCGGCGATGGCGTCTACACCGACGGCAGCGCCCCCCTGACGCGGGTGATCCGCACGCCGGTCGTCGCCGGTAACGGCAAGCGCATCACGATGCATCGGGTCGAGCTTGAACTGGAAACCGGCGCGGCGGCGGAAGTCGAGGACGAGCAGTTCGTTCAAGCCTACATCTCGCGCGACGGCTGTCATACGTGGGCCGATCTTGGGCTGCGCTCCATCGGCAAGCGCGGCGACTACGGCAAGCGCGCGGAATGGCGGCGGCTCGGGCAGGTCGAGAACGCGACGATTGAGTTTCGCTACACCGGGAACGGGCCGTTCAACGTCACCGGGGTCTATGCCGACATCGATGAGGACAAGCGGCCATGAGCCTGAAGCCGCTGCCCGACGATCTTCTACGCGATTTGCCGTTCAGGCTCCGCGAGTGGCTGCGCAGCGTGGACCGCACGATCCGCGAGCGCGGCGACCAGATCGACAGCGCCAGCGGCGAGTTGCTGGGCGCAGAGGACGTGACCAACGATCTGCCGGGGGCGCTGGCGACGGCCGACGCGGCGGTCCAGACCGGCTCCTATGTGCAGGCGAACGTCCAGAGCATCGCCACGCTCGCCAATGACCTGAAGGCGAAATTGAACGCCCTGATCGCGCATCTGGAGGGCCTGTGATCCGCGAGGCATTCCAGTCCGACCTCGGCGCCCTGATCGCGCTCGCCCGGCAATTCGACGCCGCGTCGCAGTATGGCGAGTGGGATGCGTTCAACGGGTCCGTCGTGCAGGAAATGCTGCAAGACATGCTGGACGACCCGATGTCGCGGATTTTCGTGACCGATGACCGGCAGGCGGCGATTGGCGTCACGCTGGCACCGTCGCTGAAATCGGGCGCGCTGATGCGTCTGGAGCGGTTTTGGTATGCGGACCCGTCGAAGCGCGGCGTCGGGATGAGGCTTTACCGCGCCGCCGATGCGTGGGCGACGGCGCAGGGCGCCGAAATACGGTCGCTGGTCTGCCCTTGGAAGGCTCCAGAGGTCCGCGCGCTGTATGAGCGCATGGGATACGAGCCCGTCGAAATAACCTGGGTCAAGAGGTGAAGCCGTGACTGTCATTTCCGGGATGTTGCAGGCCTCGGCCGCGAAGAAGGCGGCGCGGGCGCAGGAAAACGCGGCCAAGGACGCCGCTGCGGTCCAGAAGGCGCAGTATGAGCAGACCCGCGCCGATCTCTCGCCCTACCGCACGGCGGGGGCGGGCGCCCTGCCGGTCTATCAGGACAGCCTCGGGCTCAACGGCGAGGCCGGATACGCGAACGCGCTGTCCAAGTTCCAGACCGGCCCGGCGTATCAGTTCCAGTTCAATCAGGGCGTCGATGCGCTCGAAAAAAGCATGGCGGCGCGCGGCAAGCTGTTCAGCGGGCAGACCGGCAAGGCGCTGACGGCGTTCGGGCAGGGGCTCGCCAATCAGGAGTTCGGCGGCTGGCAGAACCGCCTCGCGGGGCTTTCCGAGATGGGGCAGAACGCGGCGGCGCAGACCGGCAGCTTCGGGGCGAACGCGGCGGCGAACATCGGCAACTATCTGACCGATGCAGGCGCGGCGCGGGCCAGCGGCTATGTCGGCGCGGCAAACGCCTACTCCAACGCGCTGTCCGGCCTGACGCAGATCGCCGGGTTCGGGCTCGGCGGCGGCTTCGCCAACGGCGCTGCGGCGGCGCGCGGATGGGGCGCCGTCAACAAGGGCATCTTCGGGACGGGGCGCGGCTGATGGCAATCAATCCTCTCGCGCTGGCGATCAACAACCCCGATACGGTCGGCCGCGCCTTTCAGGGGTTCGAGCAGGGCCGCGCCGTGCGGGCGCAGAACGTGCTTGCGCAAAACGGTCTCGCAGCCGTCAGCGGCGACCGCAACGCGCTGGCTGCTGTCTACCAGGGCAACCCGGAGGCCGGGTTCGCCATCACGCAGGACAACCGCGTCCAGGCCCGGGCCGAGGACGCCAAGCGGCTGGAAAGCCTGAAGGGCCTCGCCAACATGGGCCGTGAGATCGTGCGGCTACCCATGGAAGCGCGCGGACCGGCAGTCGAGCAGGCGAAGACGCTGGCGGCTCGCATGTATGGGCTCGACCCCGCCACGCTGGCTTATGTCACGCCGGACACCATCGACGACCTCACCGCGACGGTGGAGACCGAATACGACCGGCTCGCGCAGGCCCTCGGTCTCCAGAGCGCGCAGCTCGGCGTTCAGGGCCAGATCCTCGGCAATCAGGGCAAGGCGCTGGACATCGAGAACCAGCGCGGCGTCAACGCCTACTGGCAGAGCCGTCTCGGCGGCGGCGGCAACGCCTTCACCGCGCCCGGCGGCAAGCCCGTTGCGGCGCCGGCCGAATACCAGCCGATGATCGACGCCGCAGCGGCCCGCACCGGCCTGCCGCCCGCGCTTCTCGCCGCACAGATGAATCAGGAAAGCCGCTTCAACCCCGCTGCGGTTTCGCCGGCCGGGGCTGGCGGGCTGATGCAGATCATGCCGGACACCGCCGCGCAGCCCGGCTACGGGGTTCAGCCGATCTCCGATGCGGAACGCTTCGACCCGGGCAAGAGCGTGGAGTTCGGCGCAAACTACATGGGCCAACTTCTCCAGGAGTTCGGCGGCAATGTCGAACACGCGCTGGCCGCCTATAACTGGGGGCCCGGGAACGCGAAGAAGTGGGTCGCCGCCGGGGCCGACCCGGCCAAACTGCCCGCCGAGACGCGCAACTACGTCCAGACCATCATGTCTGATTTCCGAGCGACGGGCGCGGGCTCCGGCGTCGGCGTGGCTCCCGGCGCGGCCCCGCCCCCGGCTCCGGGCGCAATTGTCACGCAGGGCACCACGTTCAACGGCCAGCGCTACGCGCCTGCGGGGCCTGTGGCGGGCGTTTCGCCTCCGGCCGGACCCGTGGCAGGGCCGACCCCTTCCGCCGCTCCTGCGGCCCCGCAGAGCGTTGTGGAGATCGCCCAAAACGACCCCATCGTGCAGCGCTACGTCCGCGAGGCCCAGGAGGCGCAGTTCGCCGGAGACACCGCCGGGGCGACCCGGGCAAACGCCATGGTCGAGGCGCGGATCAAGGAATTGCAGGCGGCGCTCCCGCCCGTTCTTTCCCCCAAGGACCGCGCCGCCGCCGACGAGCGAGCGGCAAAGGCCGACGCTTCCGTCCGCCAGCGCATCGAGTCAGCCGACCGCGTGATGGCGAAGGTTGACGAAGCGCTTGCGCTCGCCGCGCCGTCTGGCGGACAGGATTTCCGCACTGGTCTCGGCGGCTCGGTCGCCGGTATGATCCCCGGAACTGGTGCGAGCAAGCTCTACGGCACGATCCAGACCATCAAGGCCAATCTCGGATTTGAGGAATTGGCCCGGATGCGGGCGGCGTCTCCGACTGGCGGCGCGCTCGGCGCCATCACGGAGCGCGAACTGGAAATGCTGCAATCCACAATTGCAAACCTCGATCCAGGACAGGGCGAGGAAATCCTGCTTCAGAACCTCCAGCAGATCAGGGACAGCTACGCGCGCTGGCGCGAGGCGGCGATGGCCGGTGCCGAAGGAGCGGTCGCGCAACCGGCGGCAGGCGGCGTGATCCGCTACGACGCGAACGGGAACCGACTCTGATGCCGATCCGCGCGCAGTCCTCAGACGGAAAAATCCACGAGTTCCCCGACGGGACGGCGGATGCTGTCATCGACCGCGCCATGAAGTCCTATGCCGCCGAACTGAGCCGGACAGCCGCGAGCCTCGGCACGGCGGCGGCCGGTGCTGGCGCGGCGGGGATCTTGAAGGCGCGCGAGAAGCCCATGGGGGCTGGCGAATACACGGCCGGACTGGCGGCGAATGCGGCGCAGGGCGCGACGCTCGGCTTCGGAGACGAGCTGGCCGGCGTCAGCGCGGGCATGGTCGGGGCAATCCCGCGGCTCGCAGGCGTCGAGGGCGCACCGACCTATGAAAGCGGGCGCGACACCTTCCGCGCGGTGCGCAACGACTTCGCGGAGCGCCGCCCGGTCGCCGCGACGGTGGCGAATATCGCCGGGGCCATCCCGACGGCGCTTGCGCTGCCCGTCGGCGCGACGGCGGGGGCTCTCAGTCTCCCGGCCCGCATCGGGCGCGGCCTCGCCGTCGGCGGCAGCTACGGCGCTGTGACGGGGTTTGGTGAGGGCGAAGGCGGCGCCGGGAACCGGATTGAGAACGCGGCGCTCTATGGCGGCATCGGCGCGGCAGGCGGCGGGCTTCTGGAGGCGGTCATTCCGAAGATCGGCGGGGCGCTCGGGCTTAACCGGCCGGTGACCCCGGCGATCCGTCAGCAAGCCGACGCGCTGCCCGTCCCGGTCCCGCTTTCCGTCGGGCAGGCGACCGATGACGTCGGCAGGCTCGGGCGCGAGTTCGCTCTGGCGCGCGGCGCCGAGGGCGAGCGCGCAATGGGCGTGATGCGCGATTTCAGCCGCAGCCAGGATGATGCCTTGCGCGCCAACGTCGATGCCATCAAGGGCCGTCTCGCGGGGGGCAACCCGGTCATCGAGCGCGGCGACGGCGGCCGCATCGTGAGCGACCGGCTGTCAAGCATGGCCGATGACGCGAAGGGCCGGGCGGGCGCGCTCTACGATAAGGCCCGCGAGGCGTCGGAAGGCGTTTCTCTCATGGGCGACTTCGGCAAGGGTGTGGCGCAGCGCATGGCGACGCGCGTCACCACCGACCATGCCCCGGAGAATGTGCCGAAGGTTGTGCGCGAGATCGAACGTCTCAACGCATACGGCGAGAAGGGCGACGTCCCGGCGCGGGTCCTGTTCGAGGCCCGCGCCCGGCTCAACGGGGCCAAGTCCGGCGGCGGAGAAGATGCGGTCGCAGCCGGGAAAGCCGTCAAGGAACTCGACGCCGCGATTGACGATGCCCTGCAAATGTCGCTGCTGTCCGGCGACGAAGCCGGGATCACGGCATGGCGCGACGCCATCGCCAACTACAAGGACTTCGCCCGCACGTTCAAATCCAATGATCTCGTCGGGCGGCTGGTGGCGCGCGACCCCAAGCAGGGGTTCGCCCTCGCGGTGAAGCCGGAAGACGCCGCCAATTACCTGTTCAACTGGTCGAGGCTGGGCCTAAACCGCCGCGACCTGATCAGCGGGCTTGGGAAGCTGAAATCGACGCTTGGCGAGAACACGCCGGAGTTCAACGCGCTCCAGCAGGAATACTTCGCCCGCCTTGCCGATAGTGCGATGGGCGCGCAGGGGCCGACCGGCCGCGCGTTCAGCGGCGCCAAGCTGGCGTCGGCGTGGGAAGACCCGCAGAACCAGCTCGTCGCCAAGGTGTTGCTGCCCGCCGACGTGCGCCGCGACATCGGGAACTGGGTCAACGTCGCCCGCCGTGTCACGACCAAAGACCCTGCGGTCTATGCGCCGTCCACGTCGCCGCTTCAGATGCGCAAACTTGCGCAACTCGCAGCCCGGCTCCCGTCCATGCTTCCAGTTGTCGGCCCGTGGCTGCGCGGTCTGGAAACCATCGCGGCTGACGAGATCGGCGCAGCGGCGGCGCGCAAGGCGATTTCGGGTGTCCTGCCGCAGACCGGCCCGACGGGCGGCGCGGCGACGGCAATCACCGGCATCGGGGCGCCGCGCGCTATCGAGAACCGCCGCTAGTATCTGGTCCAGTAGCCGTTCTTGAGGCGGTCGGACGTCTCGCAAAGCATGATCCCGGCGATGCCGCCGACCATGCCTTGCCATCCGAGGAAGTAATAGACGGCGCCGACGAAAGCGACGGCAGCCAATGACGCGATCCATCCCATAACCGCCGAGCCTACCCCCGCCACTGCATTTCATCAAGCGCCGACGCTCCGGCGCTTTTTCGTCTGGAAAGAACCGCATGACGATCTTCGTGAATCCCTGGGTGGCGCTGCGCGACCCGGACACCGACGCGCCGGCCAGCGGCGGGAAGCTGCATTTCTTCCTGTCCGGCACAACCACCACGGTCAACGTCTACTCGGACAGCGCCCTGACCCCCTCGCTCGGCGCCGTGGTGACGTGTGACAGCTTCGGCCAGCCGACCACGCCGATCTATCTGGACCCCGCCAACAGCTACAAGATCATCGTGACGGACAGCGCCGGGGACACGTCCTCGCCGCTCTGGCCGACCGTCGATCCCTACGACCCGAACGGTAAGGCCGAAGCCCAGGTCGATGACGAAAGCGGGGCGTCCTACGTCGTGCTGGCGGCCGACCGTGGGAAGGTGCTGCGGCGCACTCATTCCTCGGCCATGTCGGACACCCTGCCGACGGCGGCGAGCGTCGGGAACGGCTACTTCGTCGCCATCCGCAACACCACGAGCGCCTACAACATCACGCTGACCGTGGCGTCATCTGGCACCATCGACGGCGCGTCGTCGCTGGTCATCTACCCCGGCCAGCAACGCGTGCTGCGCTCGGACGGATCGGCGTGGATCACCGATGCCGCAGTCCTCACGGCGGGCAAGCGGGTCTATCCGATCCCGGCTGGTGCCTGGGCGCCGACCACGACCAACGGGTGCGCGGCCATTGCGACCGGCGAAACCAGCACCAACAAGGTCTGCTACGACTATCTGGCGTTCGATGACACGACGTCGGAATACGCCTACGCAACGACCGCTCTGCCGAAGTCCTACCTTTCCGGGACGCTCGAGGCGCGGTTCGTCTGGACGGCGGCGGCGGGCACGGCGGCGCAGACCGTGATCTGGGGCATCGCCGGGCGCTGCTATGCCGATGACGGCGCGCTGGACGCCGCCTATGGCACGGCCGCGACGGCGACGGATTCCTACATCGCGGCGGGCGACGTCCACGAAACCGGATGGACGGCCTTCACGCCGGCCGATGACGCCGCCGACCGCTTCCTGGCGCTGCGGGTCTACCGCGACGTCAGCGACACCAAGACCTCGGATGCCCACCTTCTGGCGGTTGTGCTGCGCTGGCAGCTCGCCGCGCCGAACGACGCCTGATGTTTGCCCTCGGGTTGAGGCGCCGCAAGGCCAGCGGCGGCGGCTTCGTGCCGTATACGACGACCTACGCGCCGGGCGTATGGGATGTGGTGATCCCGTCCGGGGCGACGACGCTGGTGGTCACGATTGACGGCGGCGGCGGCGGCGGGGCGCGGTCCACGGCGGGGCTCGCCTATGGCGGCGGCGGCGGGGCGCGCAGCGTCAAGTCCATCACGGTTTCCGGGGACATCGGGGAGACGGTGCGCGTGACGGTCGGCCTCGGCGGCGGCGGGCGGCTTGGCGGTTCCGGCAACGGCGCGCCGGGCGGGGCGTCCTATTTCGTCGGCTCGACGCTCTCGACGCCGGTTTCGATGACGGCGAACGGCGGCGGCTATGGCGGCCTCGGCGTCGCCGGAACGGGCGGCACGGCGAGCGGCGGCGACACCAACACGCCGGGCGCGGACTCGCTGTTTCAGATCGGCGGGGCGGCGGCGAGCGGGGCGGCGGGCGGATATCTCGGCAACGGCGAGGCTCCGGGCGGCGGCGGCAGCGGCGGCAACAAGGAAGATTTCGTCCAGTGGCCGGGCGGAAACGGCGGCAACGGCCGCGCAACGCTGGTGTGGAGCTAACGCATGTCCTATGTCGATTTTATAATCCCCGGCTATGACTGGCACTCGCCGCAGTTTCAGATCAAGACAGACGGCGCCGCGACCGATATAAGCGGCTGGACGCTGACGGCAGATTTCTTCTGGCGAGGACTTAATTCAAGTGCGCGCATTGACCCGTCGCAAGTAATTCTCACGCTGACAAGCGGTTCGTCATATTTCAGCATCGCAAACGCAGCCTCGGGGCTATTCGAGTTCGATCTTGTTTCGTCTCAAACCGTCAATTTCGACCAGTCACCGACTCGCATACCTGGGCCGTCGCAGAAGGTGACAGCACGAATAACGCGCACAGATGGCGGGCGAAAAGATTTCATCGCGGACGTGACAATAGAGGTGCGGTTCTGATGGCAATCACCATTGAGCGAAGCGGCATCCGGCGCTCCGTCGCGATTGAGGTGGCAGGCGGCAGCGACCGCGCCATTGCGACGGAGGACCAGGCAAAGGCTGGAGAAAATAACAGTGTCATTCTCTCGCCGCTCGGTCACACCCAGGCGACGCAGGTTCAGAATGTATGGCCAGCCCGCGCCTATGGCATCTATCCCGGCATGTCGAACCCTGCGGCGGCGATCAACACCCTGATGGCGACGGTCGCGGCGGCTGGTGGCGGCGATGTCGTTCTGACGGCGGGCACGTTTGTCACAGAAGCGCCGATCGACAATCAATACACCGGCGTCATGGTGCGCGGCGTGCGCGAGGACAAGTTCCACGACGGCGGGACAAACCTGACGACCGGAACGGTCATTTATCCGGCGACCAACACATTCCGGGCGCTGCGCTTGCGTTCGCCCTATGGCGCCAGCAACGCACGGTTAACGGGCGGAGGTTTCTGCGGACTTAAAGTGAAAGGAAGCTACGGCGTCGAAGTCGATAGTTACTCCGCCGGCGTGATGGACGTTTATCTTGAGGACTGCGCCGGAGACGCGACGTTTCCTTACGCCGCCGTCTTCAAGTGCGGCGTCACCGGAACGGACCTGGCCGAAGCGTGCGACGTTCAGGACATGGACGTGCACCTGTTCATGCGGCAGTTCGGAACCGGCGCACCGCAGTCCTACAACGGCGTTCTCCTCACCGGCTCCAGCAACGCGAACGTCAATTTCTGCCGTCAGCTTCGGTTCATCGGGCAGATGTATGACGGCGATTTCGTGACGATTAACAGCGCGGATAACTGCGTCATCGAAATACGCTGCGTGATGGTTGGAACCGGGAAAACGCTTGTGGCGAAGGGCGTGACAGCGACGCACCCGGTCGGCGCGATGACGAACAACTACGACATTTCGTGCGGCGTGGCTGCTATCGTTGTTCAAGGGACGGACACTGGCGGCGTCACCGCAGCGGCGAACGGAACGTTCCGAATTGACATTGGAAACGGAACGCCCTTCCCGACATTCGGAACCGGCGCGCTCGACCTGTCGTCAGTCTGGACGTTTGAAGGGCACCGCCTCTACGAAAAGCACGTCCAGCCGGTTCTTTCGGCGGGATATTCTGGCCTCGCGACAGCGCGCGCACAGCTTAACGCGCTCGACTCGATGATGTCGCACAACGGATCGGCGGCGTTTTGTTGGGGGGCGACGAATGGAACGCGCACCTTCGGGGCGCGGATCAATGCTAGCAACGAACTCGAATTTCAGACGCGCCAGTCGGCGGGTGGCTACGCATTCGACCGCTACGCCCGAGTTGCGTCAGCCACCGTCGCAGGACTCCCATCTGCCGCCAGTATTGACGGAGCTATCATCTACGTCAGCAACGAAAGCGGTGGCGCCGTTCTTGCTTTCAGCGACGGGACAAACTGGCGCCGCGTGACTGACCGAGCGATCGTGAGCTAGGTCATGGACCCGATGACGCTCTCGGCGATCTGCCTGGGCGTCGCGGTGGTGGCGTTCCTGCTGATCATTCCCTTCCTGTTCTGGAGAAGCCGATGACCTTCAAACTTGGCCGCGCGTCGCTGGACAGGCTGGCCGGCGTGCATCCCGATCTCATCCGCGTGGTCAAGCGGGCGATCGCGCTGACGCCGGTCGATTTCCGCGTGACCGAGGGGCGGCGCAGCATCAAGCGGCAGGCCGAGCTGGTGAAGGCGGGGGCGTCGAAGACGATGAACTCGCGCCACCTGACCGGGCACGCGGTCGATGTGGTGGCGCTGATCGACGGCGCGGTGCGGTGGGACTGGCCGCTCTATGACCGCATCGCCAAGGCGTTCAAGGCTGCGGCGAAGGCCGAGGGCGTTCCGCTGGACTGGGGCGGCGACTGGCCGAAGTTCCGCGACGGGCCGCACTTCCAGCTTCCGTGGAAGCAGTATCCGAAGGCGAAATGATAATGCTGCAAAACTCCGGCGAATGGCTCTGGGCGATGCTGCTGGCGGCGCTCGGCATCGTTGCGCGGCTCGGCCACACATGGGCGCAAAGCCAGGAAGGCGCGCTGCCGCCGCTGAACCGGCGCGATGTGATCGGCGCGCTGATCGCGGCCCCGGCGCTCGGCATCATCGCCTATGGGCTTGGCTCATGGCTCGGCCTCTCCGGGGCCGCCGTGGGCGCGGCCTGCGGGTTCGCCGGGTTGCTCGGACCGGCCGCATTGATCGCGGCATGGGACAAGATCGCGGACGCGGCCCTGACGGCCTTCAAAGGCGGGGGGCGCGGCAAATGATCGTGCGCCTGATCGCCAGCATCCCCGGCCACTGGCTCGACGTGATCGCGGCGGCCGGGATCTCCTTCGCCCTCGGCTACGGCCTTGGCGCCGCGCAGTGCCACCTGCGGTTCTGGTGCTGAACATGAACCCGCGCCGGGCGGTCTCCCGGTATGAATGGAGATTAACATGGAATGGCTCATCGCCCGCCTGAAGGAAAAGACGACATGGATCGGCATCACGTCGCTTCTCGGCGTCGCTGGCGTCGCCGTCTCGCCTGATCAGGCGGAAGCAATCGGCCTCGCTGCCGTGGCGATTGTATCAGCGATACTCACGTTCACGGCTGAGAAGAAGTGAATTGGGCCGCGCTCATTCCGTTCGCCATTTGGCTCGTCCAGTGGATTGCAGGCCGGGTGGACGCAGCCGAACGGCGCAAAATGAGTGACGCGCTGCTGGCCCTTCAATTCCTTCGCGAGGCGGAACATGACATTGCCAAAGCGAACGCAGCTCGCGCTGCTGTGCGTGCTGGGCGCGACACTGACGGCCTGCGCGACATTCGAAAGTCTGACGGCTTCCGGCGGGACTGATCTCCCGCCGGAGGTCGATCCAGCGCTGGTCGCCTGCAAGGCCTTCGCGCCGATCTACTGGAGCGAGCGCGACACAGACGACACTGTGAAGCAGATCCTCGGCCACAACGCGGCCTGGCTGGCGATCTGCCGGGCCGAGGGCGTGCCGATCTCGCCGCAGATGCTGCATCACTGCAAGGCGAATGTCAGGAAATACCGACTGCCGGGCGTCCACGTCCCGGCGCATATCGCGGAGTGGATCGCATGACAGACGACACCGGGCAGGCGGCGTTCGCGGACGCCGAGGACCGCGACCCCATGCCGTGCTGGTTCATGGTGGGCGCAGACGGCATTCAGGTCATCAACGGCCAGCTTCTCCGCTACGATATGTTCACCCGGCAGACGTTCACCTGGGAGAATACCGACCCCGATCTGCTGCTGCGGTATCTGGAAGCCGCGCACCGCTGGATATTGGACGGCGCGCTGCCGAAGCCGCCTAGCGCCGGCCACCTGAAGTCGGTCAAGTGAAGGCTGCTTTCATAGCGGCGGCGGCTATTAAAGCTGGCGGCAGTTTCGTTTGATAGCGCGCCCGCTCGGTAATTTCACCTCCGGCAGCGGGCCGATGTGACGGAAGTGGGTCGCGCCCTTGAGCGCGGCGATGAGGGCGTCGGCGTAGTCAACGGCCATATTCGCCACTTGGTCCGGCCTCGGCAGACGTGACCGCGCAATACCAAGGCCGGTCCCTGCCAGTATCCCCGTCAACGCAGCGAGCGCGGCCCGCGTGCGGAGGTCGTCGGAGGGAGGTGGAGCAGGAGGAGCTTCGATGATTTCGGAAACGAGGTCATACGGCGAGTCCAACCCGACGCTCCAACGTCCATCTGGTGGATGGTGGCGCCCGGGGGCCCGCACGACCCGGTGGCCTCCACCCTCCCCGTCGTCAGGGGCGCCCCCGCCGCGCTCGCCCCGCCTGTCGATATAGGCTCCGCCGACGCGGAGCTTGAGTTCAGTCATTGGCTGTTCCTCCGTTGAGGGTGTCGTCTTTCAGCACAACGACGCCTCTGTCTCCCGTGACGCGACCAGCCCGCATCTGGTAGAGCCAGGGCCAGAGTGCGTGAGTGTCGTAGCCCTCGGCTTTGGCCTTCTTTTCCAAGGCCTTCATGCGAACCGGGAACGGCACGCCGAGCAGCTTTGCGACGACCATACCGCTCTCGCTGTGCCCGCCTTGGCTGTGTGCCGCCGTCATAAACAGCGCCTTCCGCAGCCTCTCGACCTCGGCCCGCAGTTCATCGCGTTCCTTGGCTGCCGCTTCGAGCGCGTTGAGATACACCCCGCCGACGCCAAGATTGAGTGGTTCAGCCATCACGCTTCCTCCCTCGCGTCGCGCGCAGTTATACGGTCAATGCGCTCGATCTCGGCGATGATAAGCGCAGCGGCTCGCACGAGGTCGCGGCGGCGGTCCTTCGGCTTCCACCAGCCACGGCCCCACGGCCAGCTCAGCGGCGCGCCGTCGCGGCGGGGATCGGTGCGGGCGGCGCGGGCCGCCTCATGGGGATAACATGCCCCAGCCTGGGCAAGCTGGCCGTCGGTGTGAGCGTCGTCATGCTCTGGCGTCCACCCCTCATCGAGAATTTGCCGCGTGCGCTCGCCAACAACGTCGGCGATGGCGTCGAGCCATTTGATCTTTGATGCCTTAGCCATCACGCTTCCTCCAGCGGCTTCCTCGTTTTATTGAACCAGTTCGTGACATATTTTTCATCCGCATGAAGTGGATTGCCGACAAACTCACGGCGATAGGTATCACGCATCTGGACATGCGAAACGACGCGGCCTGAGATTACGTTGGCTGATGAGCCCGGCTCTGCACCCGGCACATACCAGCCCGACTTCTCTTCCTCGGGTGATAGTTCGCGCGGCTCGTCATAGGGTCCGATCTGCGTTGCAAGGCAATTGTCGCAGTGGAATGGACCGCACTGCTGGAAGCCAACACCAATGTCCACGAAGTCCGCGTGGCAGATGGTCCCGCAATACGGGCAAGGCTCGGTCGGCTCGCTCTGGCCGTAAGCATATCTACCGGCACTCATCACGCTTCCTCCCTCGCGTCGCACGTTGCGCTCCAGTCGCGAGGTGCCATGTCGTCGCGGGCAATCCAGTTGTAGGTTAGCTGGGACAGCTGCCGCTTCACATACGCCGCCCACTGTGGCATCGGCTCGATCTTCGGACGCCAGGTGCAATGCCCAAGTTTGTTGGGGTGCAGAGCCCCGCTTTTTGTCCGCTGCCACTCCGCGAACCGGCATCCGATGCAGGGGGATTTGACGAGTGCGGTCATTTTTCCTCACAAAAAACGCCACAATCGAACTGCATCGTCTTGAGCGGCCTGCCTACTGCATCGGCAGGTAGTTCATCTAGAAACACACGGTCGCCCTTGTGGCGCGCCAACCTAACACCTAGGCGACGCGACTGCTCCGCGCGTTCGGTGAATACCTCAGGGTGTTGATGGCGGACGAGATTCCAGTAGGTTGGCGATGTCGCCTTGACACACCCTATGCAGTTAGCGTTGGGATAACCCTGTGCGTAAATACGTGGCAGCTTGACACCTTCGCGCCTAAGTATATCGAAACAGTCTTTCTTTGTAATCCCTGCGTCGATCAGCACCGGCAACGTATTTTCACGCTCACCTAGGACGAACCGCGCATGACGATCTTTTTCATCAGCCGTGAAGCCTAGAACATGCCAATCCACTTTATGTAACTTCTCGTAAGCTTGGCGTGCGCCTTTCTTTAGCTCCCCTGTGCATGGCGCTCCGTGCGGGAATGACATGGCTCGTTTATGCTCCCATACAGCCACAGCACTGGCAGTCGGCCACTTTGGGTTGGTGAACCACTCGATATAATGACCCAGCCACTCTGCAACGTCTGCCCCGAAGCGACGGCTGTCTTCGTCTTCCTCCACAACAGGGTGGTTGACGATACGCACTTCGCACATATTGCCATAGCGCCGTAGCGTCTCACGCGCTGCTACCGCCGACGCAGCGCCGCAACTAAACCAAACGACAATCGTATCGCCAGGGTTCGGGCTCATACATGTCTTCAAGATACGTGTCATGCCGCCGTTTCCGGCAACTTTTCCTCCGGCTCCGCGAACCGGCAGCCGACGCAGGGGGATTTGACGAGAGTGGTCATTTCGCCGCCCTCCGTCCCGCGATTGCAATCCACCGCTTCAGGGCCTCGCGGGCGCGGGCGGTGTCCTCGGGGGAAAGTTCGTTGTTGAAATAACCCTCCCAGAACTCACCCCCCTGCGGAGTATTAGACCAAACGAATGCACAGTATATATCAGCACAAGTAATCAACGCGGCTTTGGCTTCCTCAATATCAAATCTCTTTGGTAATTCTTCCTCCGTCTCCGGCTCTAGTTCCTCGATCACCTCGCGGAAGTGGATGCACTCGGTGGGTTTCGTAAACATTGTGCGCGCTTCGGCGTCCGCCGCTTCGCGCGAGCCGAATGGCCCCGTGCTCTCACATTTCGAATAATAATTCATCCAATGCTCCCTCGGCTCGCGCTTCGGCGGCGCGGCGTTGCGGAGGCGGTAATGCGAGAGGTTACTGCTACCATCTGCGCGAAAACGCCAAGAGAGTGCAACACCGGCCTCGTGCCCCCAAATCGGAAACTCTCCGGGAGCGTCCGTCACCTTCACAACGAACGGCCTTGTGGAGCCGCTACGTGTCACGACTACATGCCCGTAAGGCCAGTCCGGCGTGAACTCGTTGAGATAGTCGGTCACCGCTTGCGCCCTCCCAGGCTCTGCTTCTGCGTGAGGTAGGCCGTCGTCAGCGCGGCGCGAATGTCCTCCGGCGCTTCGTCGTTCATCATCCGCTCCTTGACCGCGCTCCAGTCGGCGTCGAGCTTGTCGGCGTCGCTGTATTTCGTCAGGTCGGCCTGCGTTTCCTCGGCCCATGCATGCCAGTTGAACGCGCGCGCGTCGAGCGGGGCGTCGCCCTCGACGGGCTCGGCGTCGGCCGGCGCCGTCTCGGCCTCGGCGGCGAAGGCGTCGAGCGTCGTCACCATGGCGGCGCGGGCCGGCGCGGCGGCGGCTGACACATCTTCCAGCTCATCCGCCGTCGCCATGCCCAGCATCACCTCGGGGCAGTATAGCCTGACCAGCATCGTCGCCGAGCGCCAGCGCAGCATGTGCGCGGGCATCGTCTGATATTTCTGGTTCTTGGTCCAGCCTTCAGCCTTCGCCATCTGCATCGACGCCGCGATGCGGATTTCCTCGCCGGTTTCGGCGAGCGTCGCCTTGGCCGTGACGGTCAGATCCTGCCCGGCGCCTTCCTCGTCCCATGTAATGCGGCCCCTGAACACGCCGGACTGATTGGCGCGCGCGATCATGTAGGTCGCCGACCATCCGGCCTTGCCGCCGACAATGTAGATATTCTGAAGCACGGTCAGCGGATTGTCGCCGATCTGCTTCGCCATCATCAGCCCGATGAGGCAGTCCGCAGGCTTTCCGCGCAGATGGCCTGGGACAAGCTGCGACGCCGCGAAGGCGTTCGCCCATCGCTGCGCAAGCTCGAACTGCGCCGGGTCGCTGAGCATGTCGGCGGCGGCGGTCTGCGTCGGGCGGTGAATGGTAACGGCGGTCATGCGGCTTCTTCCTTCTTCGCGGCCCGGCGGGCCTTTGGTTTTTCGGTATCGGTCACTCTCAGAACTCGGAACGTCGCGGCCGGCATCACGCGCTCCGGGCGGCTCTGCGCCTTGAACGTGATGCGCCAGCCGGGCAGCGTCGCCTCGCTGGCGGCGCCGATGGCGTCCTTGATCTCGCAGTCGATGGCGTCGGCCTCGGCCTCGGCGGCGGCGATCTGCGCTTTCAATTCGGCGCGGCGGGCGAGGATGAGCGGCAGGCGGTTGCTGTCGCTCAGGTCCAGGACGTCGCCGTTGTCGCGCGGGAACAGCGCGGCCAGCGCGGCGGCGTCGCGGCTGTAGTCGGCGGCCGGCATGTCACCGGCTGCAACCTGCTTCCAGAACGCGGCGGAGGCGGCCAGTATGCGGGCCTCGGCGGCGGCGTGGCGCGGAACCTCGCTGACGTGCAAGTCCTTCGCCCGGTTGTCCACCATGACGGCGAGCCATGCGCGCGGCGCGTCGAGAAGCATCGCCTGCACCAGCGCTTGAAGCTGGTAGGCGAGCGGCGGCGCGCGGCCCCATTCCTCCCACTTCTCCGGCGCGACCGTTTTCAATTCGACCGGCTCGCCGTTCGGGCGGATGTAGTCCGGCGTCGCGCCGATGCGATGCTCCGGCGCGCGGAGATACTCGACGCACTTCACCAGCCGCTCGCCGCGTTCCTCAAACCATGCTTCGGCCACGGCGGGCTCCAGGATGCGCCCGCGCCGCATCGCCAGATTGTCGCCGATGTCCGCGCCGGCGCCCGTCTTGTCGGCATACAGCCCCAGCCGCGTCTTGTAGGGGTGGGCGTCGAATAGGGCGGCGATTTCGGACGCCGTGACGTCCTGCTTCCTCAGCGTCAGCCATGCCGCGCGGTCGCCAGACCGGATACGCTCGATCTTCACGGCCACACCCCGGCGACCCAGAGCGTCAGCAGCACGACGCCGACCAGCGGGAGGAACTGGAGCGCGAAGATCCCGGCGAACAGGAAAACCGACAAGACGGCGATGCCGATATTTTCGAGAACCGCTTTCATCACTTCACCTCGTCCATCATCTGATCGAACGCCTGCCGGTAGCTGAAGCCGTCGTCGTCGCTGGGCTCGTCCCACGACTGGATGGCGGCGAGCGGCGTGCAGTCGTTGATCGCGTCCTGCAACGAATGAACCAGGCCGATCATCTCCGGCGTGCATATCCTTCGGGCGTCGTCTGAGACCTGGCGCAGCGCGGCGAGGATGGCGCGATAGGGTTTCGCGGCGGCCTCGAACTGCGCGGCCTCGGCGGCGGTGATCGGCTCCGGCGCGTCGTCGTCGTAGCGCGGGCCGTCATCCGGCGCGCCGCGCGAGACGTAGTTGTCAGGATACGGCATCTGTCGCCCCCATCATCTCGGCGCGGATGCGGTAGTTCGCGGCGACCTGGTAGTGCCGCGTCGCCTCGTGGTAGAGGCCGCGCGCCATTTCCTCGTGGCCGACCTCATCGCGGAACCTCGCCCGCGCCAGAAGCTCGGCCGGCGTCTCGGGGATCGTGTTACTCGGCATCATGCGTCTCCGTTGTTGAGGGCTTCTTCAAACGCGGCGATGAACGTCGCGGCGTGCGGGGCAACGAGTCCATTGCCGTAACCGCGCAGTCGTCCCACTCTGGCGGCAGCCCCATGAGCCAGCGGGAATGTGCCGGGTTCAACTGGCCGCCAGCGGTCATCCCGGCATCGGAGCCAGTCAGAAGATCGCCAGAAGCCGTTAGTCGGGCCGGACCGGTCGTGTCGATCATCACAGCCGCCGCTCCTAAGTCCAGTCCGTGCGTTCCTCTTTTCCCAGACAGCCAAGCAGACACCGCTGTCTCCGACCACTCCTTTGCTTGCATCGTCGGCGTCGGCCAGCCGCTCCGCTCCGAAGTAGAGCCGCTGCCGGATGTGCGGAGCGCCGACGCCCGCAGCGCAGGAATCAAGCGCCCCGACGGCGTAACCCGCTCCTTCCAGGTCAGTTTGTAGAGTGTCGAGCCATGACCAGCCGTTCGCTTCTTCAATGCCTCGCCAAGTTTGGTTGATAGCCTCTGCGAAGCTTCGCGCCGCTTCCTCAAGATCGCCGTCGCCATGTCGATCATCCGCTGCTCGCCCCAGTTCCCAAAGGCGGCGTTCAGACCAAAAAGAACCATCCGAGTGTTGGCCTTCGTGTAGCCCCCGCCCGCCGAAATTTGATCCAGCGACGGGGTGTTCCACCCGCGCCTGGTCGTCATGTCGAAGGCTATCCCCGTCACCTCGCACACGCCCGCGTCCATCTTCTCCTGCGCCCACTCGACCGTCAGATCGAAAGGCTTTCCCTTCTTCGCGGCCCGCGCTTTCGCCCCGGCCACCAGGCGACCGGCCCGCGTCGCGGTATTGGTGGAGCGCAAGGCGTGAAGTTCCCGCGCGGTCTCGTTCCTGCATGTCTTGCAGACATTTCGATATCCGCCCTTCCAGCCCGTCCGCGAGAAATCGGAGAGCGGCTTGGCGTTCCCACAAATGCTGCACACCGGCTCCTGCGCGTCCGACGGCGATGGAACTGGCAACCTGCTCTCCGAAAACAACGGGAGGTCGGCAGGCGTCAATGAGGCTGAACCATGCTGGCCAGAGGTGTCTTTCATCGTCGTTGCTGTCTCCTCTGCCTGCCGTGCTGAAAGGCTGGCATGGGCATGATCCGGTCCAGACCGGGCGGTCGTCGGGCCATCCGGCGAGGCGGAGGGCGTAGGACCAGACGCCGATCCCGGCAAAGAAGTGGCACTGAACAAATCCGGCAAGGTCATCTGCGGTAATATTCTCTATGCTGCGTTCGTCCACGACGCCGGGGGCGATGTGGCCGCGCGCGATAAGTTCGCGCAGCCATGCCGCCGCCTTCGGGTCGTGCTCGTTGTAATATGCGGTCATGCGGAGGCCACGCTGCGCCAGAACGCACGCGCCTCGTCATCGTAATTTCCGATCCGGGCGGCAAGTTCTGCGAAGCCTCGTATTGACGCCTCGGTGGCTCTAGCGGCGTGCATCTCGCGCAGAATGTCGCGCGCGTATGATACGTCTTTGGCTGTGCGGACGGCTGATTTCTGGCGCATCACGCGTCTCCCTTATCCAGCGCGGCGACGGCGGCGCGTTCGGGCATTCCGGTCATCGTGGTGATGCGCTCCAGCGCGCTCTCGCGGGTGATCGCGCCGAGCCGGTAGCTAATCACCGTCGCGCGGACGTAGCGGTCCGACGCGGGCAGAAGCCGGTAGCGGTGCGGGCTGGGTGCGGATGGCATCACGCTTCCTCCTTCGCTGGAACCGGGGGCGTGTCGGACAGCCAGCGGCAGATGATCGCCTTTTGTGCGGCCCTCGCGTCGTCCCACGCGGCGGCCCACGCGGCGTCACTCGCGGCGGCACTCGCGGCGTCACTCGCGGCGGCCCTCGCGGCGTCCCACGCGGCGTCCCACGCGGCGGCCCACGCGGCGGCACTCGCGGCGGCCCTCGCGGCGGCCCTCGCGGCGGCACTCGCGGCGGCCCTCGCGTCGTCCCACGCGGCGTCCCACGCGGCGTCACTCGCGGCGGCCCTCGCGGCGGCACTCGCGGCGTACCTCGCGGCGGCCATATCGGCCAGCCCGATTTCGCCTTGCGCGAACTTTCGCGCCGCCGCGATGCAGTCGCGAACCCGCATATCGCCGGGCGCGTGCTTCTCGTAGATCGGAAGCGCCTCGGCGGCGATATCGGCCATACAGTGCCGTAGTCGGCGAAGAAGCTCGGCATCGCCACGTTTGCTGGCGACGGCGAGGGCAATCCACAGCACGTCATCGACGGTCACACCGGCTGCAAAGGCGTCGTCAGCCGTCGCGGGCCACGTCTTGATCGCGGCGATGGCTGCTTCGCGCCGGTTGGAGCAAGCGCCGGACTTCTCCAGATCGGCTCTGGTTATGGTGTAGGGCATCACGCTTCCTCCTTCGCTGGAACCGGGGGCGTGTCGGACAGCCAGCGGCAGATGATCGCCTTTTGTGCGGCCCTCGCGTCGTCCCACGCGGCGGCCCACGCGGCGTCACTCGCGGCGGC
>OEIV010000202.1_pt1 | contig 38099 bp, 62 predicted proteins | sample 1539231 | NCBI WGS metagenome assembly OEIV01 (sample SAMN03794762, study PRJEB22550) | activated sludge metagenome | feature: wastewater treatment plant; material: activated sludge; isolation source: Wastewater treatment plant of a petroleum refinery complex | place: Argentina: Buenos Aires ... | reverse complement strand
AATCGCCTGACGCTGTGGCCGCGCCCGAATCGCCTGACGCTGTGGCCGCGCCCGACCATACAGCCCGATCAAAAACCCACTTCACCGCACGGGCGGCAAGGTCGGACAGGCTGATCTCCGCGTTAATGGTGATTGAGGCAGAGGCGAGCTTGGTGTCGGCTTTTGAACAGTCGCCGAATTGAGCGACCTCGAAAAACCGAGACGTGCCGGGAGGGTAGAACTCGAATACTGACAGCGGGTGTTGATCAATGGGACAGGCGTGGAACCCGGCTTCGCAGACCTTGACAGGGCTATCGACCGAGTAGGTCTCCCCAACTGCGAATTGAAACCCACGGCATTGCATGTTGCGATCCATGCCCTTGATGGACAGGATTTTGGGGGCATCGGCCTGCGCGACTTCCACCGCCTCTTCGTTCGACTTAGCCATAGTTCCCTCCGTTGATGGTCTGGTGTTACCACGAAGGAAACCTGAGCGCAAGAGAAAAATTGCCACGTAGGAAACATTTTCCCCGTGGCCCGGTAACTTCCCGGTAAGGAATTGACCTTCAAGCGTGTTTTGTGCTTGTGTCGGTGGTCTATCGGGAGGCGGTAATGAGAATGCGCGTTGTTTTACCTATCGCCGTTATGCTGTTTACGGCTCCGGCCAGTGCCGATTGGGTTAGAATCGGACCAGGCCCCAACTTGGACTATGCTAAGGCTTACTGCGACAATGCCTCTCTGATGGCCCCACAGCCGGGGTTATTCGCCTTTGGCAATCCCTCATATGTAGGCGGCGCAAGCCTTGGCTACGGCCTCGGAAGCGCTATCCGCCGCAGTCGGATCAAGGGCAATTGCATGATTATGCAGGGCTGGAAATTTAGGCAGGGAAAAAGCCTGACCAACACCGGAAATAGATAAGCCTATTCTCCGACAGCCTTATTGAGCAGTGTCGCCACCAGCCGCAAGGCCTTAACCTGGTCCTCTGGCCGGGCATCGCGCATGAGCGCATCAGCCGACGGCATTTCCGGGTTGCGGTAGAGGTCAGGAACTTCCAAGTTCAAGGCATCGGCAAGCGCAGCTAGGGCCTTGCCGCCAGCATCGCGCTCCTGGTTTTCCCATCGCGATATTGTGGCCTTCGTCGTCTCGACGCGCTCCGCAAGCTGCTCCTGCGTGAGGTGTCGCTTAATTCTCCACTCGGCTAGGTAGAACCGTAGGGGTTTTTTAGGGCCAATGCGGGTAATCATTTACAATTATTAACAGGGGATTTTTGCCCTGTCGTTATCCTACACGGTAACTTTTTTGCGGACGGGTATTGCACTCTTGTTTCCTTCATGGTAACAAGCGAACCATGAATGCACTCGGAACATACCGGTTAGAGCGCGGCCTAAGCCAGATGGACGTGGCGCGCGTCCTCAAGACATCAAAGGCGACAATCAGCCGATACGAGAGCGGCATCCGCCGTATCCCCGTCCATGTGGCGAAGCTGATCCATGCCGAATTCGGCATCCCGCTCAATGAGATCCGGCCCGACATTTGGGGCCAGCAATGACCCGCTCCGAATTGGACGCGGCCAAACGTGCTTGAAACTTCACCGGCTAATGGAGGGGAAAACCAATGCCGCATATTGCCGAAATCATCCGAAAGACTGGTTCCGAGTATAAGCCGATGCGCGCCCACAATGACGGGCGTGAATGGCTCGCTGGCCTGCTGAACAAGGCGCGCCAGTCTCCCGGTCGCATTTACTCCGGGATTGAAATCATCAACCCGTCGCGGGCCGAAGCCCTTCTCAACGTCAACCCCGGCAACCGCGCCCTGAGCAGCAAGTCTATCGAGGACTACGCCGAGGACATGGCGGCGGGCCGGTGGGCTGTGAACGGCGAGGCCATTGTCATTGCGGACACAGGCGAACTCAATGACGGACAGCACCGCTGCGAAGCCGTCATTACCGCTGACGTTTCTATCCAGGCCCTTGTGGTCTGTGGCGTTTCGCGCGCCAGCCGCACCACCACCGACATGGGCAAAATCCGCCGCGTCGGCGATCTGGCCCACATGCTCGGCGTTCCTGATGCGATCACCGTCAGCGCCGCAGCTACCCTGCTGATGGCAATCGAAGATGAAACAATCTCCAACTCCATGCGCGATGGGCGGGTTAATTCCGCGCGTCCGACGCGCCAGGAAGTCCTGAAATTCATCACGGCAAACCTTGAGGACATTCGCCGCGCCATGGGTGCGCTCAATGCGCATAAGTGCGCCAAGGTTGGAACGTTCTCGCGCATGGCGGCTTGCCTTGCGGCCATCGCCCGCGCCACCGGAGATTTCAACGGTGCGGCAGCGTATGTACGCGACGTTTCCGAAGGTGAGAACCTTTCGCGCAACAACCCGGCCTATGTGGTGCGGGAACGGCTGATTGCGGAAAAGCAGAGCCGAAAGCTGACCTCCGGAATGACGGTTGAAGCCCTCATTCGCGGCTGGAACTACCGCCGGGCGCGCACGGTGACGCGGCGTCTTACCCTCACCGGGTCCGTTCCTGAAATCGCGCGGTGATCCATGGACGCCATTGAAAAAATCGCTATCGAAAACATCACCATCCCGGAAGGGCGGCGGGCACTTAATCCCGTCACTGTTGCCGGTCTGGTGGAGTCGATGAGCAAGATCGGGCTGATGGTCCCCGTGACCATCCGCAGCAATTCCGACGACATGGCAATCCTCATCGCGGGACATCATCGCCTTGCCGCCGCCAGGCAGCTTGGCTGGATCGACATTGACTGCATTGTGCGCGACTGCTCCGCCGACGAAGCGGAAATGTGGGAAATTTCGGAAAACCTGCACCGCGCCGAGCTTACCGTTCTTGAGCGGTCGGAGCAGATGGCCCGGTGGGTGGAGTTGGCGGCAAAGGTGGCCCAAGTTGGGCCACCTGGTGGCGTCCAGCCAAATGACGCGGGCATTCGCAAGGCCACGCGTGAACTTGGAGAAAAAAGAACCAACATTCAGCGCGCCCTGAGCGTTGCCGCCCTCACGCCCGAAGCCAAGGAAGCCGCCCGTCAGCGCGGCCTTGACGACAACCAGTCGGCCATGATTGCCGCTGCTGCCGTCTCTCCTGAACGTCAGGCAGAAGCTATCCATAACTACGCCGACATGAAAGAACGGGCCGCAGCAGATCGCGCCAATGTGCCGCGTGTGGTGGATTGGACTGATGTTGAGGCCGTGCAGAAAAAGCGCCTGATGAGCGCGTGGAATGAAGCCTCGCCAGCCGTCAAAGAATGGTTTCTGATCGAGATTGATGCGCCGGTTATGGACCGGGCGGCATCATGAGTCATTTTGTGTCCATCGTGTTTCATGTGGCCGTTGCCTCGGGCATCGCGCTCTATTTCGCAACCATTGCCTTGGTGGTGCTGTGAGCAATTCGCGCAATAAAAATAAAAAGCGGCCAGCCATGGAGGGCATTTGGGCCAGCCGCTTCTTGGCGCTGGGGGAACGCGCGCCGCTAGTGAATTTTTTTGATGGCTCCCGGACATGCCTTGGCGCGCTTCGGCGTCGAACTAAGCAGAAAGGAATGATGCGGGGGAGCCACGGACTTGCATCCGCTTATTGCCGTCAAATCATTCCGCCCGAAGCACTATTTCAGCCGCAGCACAACCGCGCGCGCGGCCTCACCAATACTAACAAAGCCTGGGGTTTTCTTCTCTCTGTCCCTGGGCTTGAAGGGCAGGATGACGCAAGCCTCCCGTTGTCCTGCCCACTTCCTTTTCTGTTTCATTATTCAACTCCCTATTGCAGTTCCGTTCTCGTTGCTGAAACGGACACTAACAGCAAGGGATTCCGTGATGGCAGAAAATCGTTCCGTATCGGCGGAAAATCAGTCCGTGGTGAGGGAAGGAATGTCTGAGGTCGCACTTGTCCAGAGTGAGATCGGCGGGCGCGTGAGGGCGCTGGCAGAACCGGCGCGGCCCGGTGAGTGCGTGAAGGCTTGTATTCGCCGTGTCTCGGTCAAGACAGGTCTCACATTCAGCCAAATCAAGCGGCTTTGGTATGGGGAATGGCGCGTCATCCACGCCCATGTCGCTGACAGAATCCGCGAGGCATCCGAGGCACATGAGCGAGAGATTGAACAACAGATTGCATACCTCAAAGAGCGGCAAGCGCGTCTCTATGCTCTCACTCACCACAGCATGGACGCAGAATTTTATCAGGCGGCGACTGGTCCGTCTGGTGAAGTGGATCATTGATTTCATCGAGGCTCACCTAATGCCTGACAACATCCTCCCATTCATCCCGCCGAAAGTGCCTATGCAAATTGCTGTTCGCTGGAAAAATGCCGATGGCACAGAAAGAACATCATTCCGAGACGTGTCCGTTATGGACCTTCTAGCCATCGGCGTTGTGGTCAACAGTTCATTCGTGAGCGCGGAGATTTTCCCAAAGGTCCCCGAAAGTGGTGTGTCTGCGTAATGGCAAGTCAACAAAGAACACAGGAGAACGATATGGACAATGACATTCTGAAATCTATCGAGGCCGACTTTAAGAAGGCTCAAACCGAAAGCGTCAAGGCGAAGGCGAAGGACATTAGGAGAAAGCCGAGGCGGAAAAGACTGTTCGGCTGTGCGACCTCATTGAAGCTCAAGAAACTTTTCAAGGACTTCGAGGCGGGTATTCTCTGATGGCGCACTTTGAGCGGTTCGAAGGCGGCATGTTCGGGTGTGTTAATTCCGGCGAGTTTCACACGCTTCCGAATATCTCTGTGCAGTTCGGGCCGCTCAAGTTTTCCCTACATGACCTTGATGCCCACCAGTGGAGAATGACATTTGCCCAAAAGATAATATCCGGCTCAAGATTGATGCGTGGAAAGGTCAATATTTTCCCGACCGATAAGACGCACCTTGGCTTTAACGTCAAGATTTCCGGTGATTGGTATCGTAGTTGGCCAGACGTTATCTCCGGCCTGATCGGAACAAAGAACGGTATTACCTTCGCGGAAGCCGAGGCAAGCCAAGAGACGTTTGCATCGCTCTTGGAGCGTCACAACCAAGACCTGGTTGCAGAGCTTGGGGAATGGAGGCCGGTAGTCGCTTCCGAGCGCGCCTCCAATGTTATCGACATCAGCAAGTTCATCGACCGCATTATGAGCGAGGCTGCATGACCCGCATCGTCAAGCGCAACGAGGACCGCGAGCAGATTGCATTGATCCACTGTCTCGCTCTCTGTGCCGCTCCCGGTGTCCGGTGGGCGCACATCAAAAACGAGGGCAAGCGCAGCATTCAGGCGGGGCGCAAGGCAAAGCTGATGGGCCTCAAGCCTGGGATTGCTGATCTGATTTTCTGGCGCGGGGATAGCATCATTTGTTTTCTGGAACTCAAGGCCGAGAAAGGCCGTCTTTCCGAAAGCCAGATTGCTTTCAAAGACGACTGCGATGCGAACGGGACGCCCTACCGCGTTGCCTACAGCCTCGATGAGGCGCTTACCATTCTAGACGACCTAGGGGCTTGCAGAACCAATTGGCGCAGGAGGGCAGCATGACCAAGTGGCGCGAGGAGGTCATCGGCGACTGCCGCCTGATACTCGGGGATTGCCGCGAGGTTCTGCCGACGCTTGGCAAGGTAGATGCCGTGGTGACGGACCCGCCGTATGGGATACGCGCAGACGAAGCTGCTGCGAAGAATAAGGGCAAGGGTGGCTGGAAATACTACGGAAAAACGCAATGGGACCGAGAACGCCCGTCACCGAAAATCTTTGAGGCCATTCTGGCCTGTAGTAAAGAGCAGGTGGTCTGGGGCGGGAACTACTTCACCGACTTCCTTCCGCCATCGATGCGCTGGCTGATATGGGATAAGGGGCAGCGCGACTTTTCCCTAGCCGACTTTGAGATGGCGTGGACGTCGCAGCAAAAGGCCGCCCGCGCCTTTGACTATCCGCGCGCCTTGGCGCTAAAGGACGGCAAACAGCACCCCACGCAAAAGCACGTGGCCCTCATGGAATGGTGCTTAGGCTTCCTTCCCGACGCCAACACCATTCTCGACCCATTCATGGGTAGCGGCACCACTGGCGTTGCCTGTGTCAAGTTGGGCCGGAAGTTCATCGGCATTGAACTAGACCCAGGATACTTCGACATAGCCTGCCGCCGCATTGAGCAGGCCTATCAGCAGCCAGATTTCTTCATCGAGCCACCGTCAGAAAAACCAAAGCAACAGGTTATGCTATGACTCTCGAAGCCGACATGCGCGCGTATCTTGACAATATGGTTGCTGCACATGGCCGCACGATCAGGGCGGTAGGGACTGAAGAAGACGGTGATTTTACGGAAAGAACCGGCAGACCGCGCGTTGATCGATTTGATGAATTTCAGATGGAAACCATCAGGGGAATGTATCTGACCAATGTTCCGCTCCGCTCGATAGCTCGGCATTTATCCTGCACGGAGGGAGCTATTGAGAGGTTAGTTTTGCGCTTGGTTCGAGATGGAGTCATTGAGAGGCGAAGTCCAATCCCGCAGGGTCGGAAGGTTGATGATGCCAACGATGGCTTAATTATAGATCTTTATAACGCAGGCTTACCATTGAGCGATATTGCCGACAGGTTGGGAAAGTCGATCAATGCAATCCAGATCATTTTACGCAGGCTTAAGCGGACGCGAGCGATTGTCGCGCGTTGCTCTGGACGCCCGCGCCGTCATGCGGTCGAACAATTGAGGGCGGCGGCATGAATGTTGAATCTCACATGCGATGCTGCCTCGACCGCCTGCATGAGATTGGCGGGCCGGTGGTGCAAAACACAAGGACGGGTGCCGTCCTCTCAAAAATCGCAAATGAAGCTAGATCCATCACGACATTGGATTCCATCCTCTCATTGAGGCCGCTTGAGCGCAGAGTTGGCGGCGTTGCAAATGGCATTACGTTTTCCGCCATCGTCAGGGCCGGGGCTGATCGATTTGGCGTGAGCGTGGCTGATATAATTTCAGCCCGCCGCGCGCGCGATATTGCGGACCTGCGATTTGCGATTTCGTTTGTTGGGCGAATGCTGACGTTGTTGTCTTATCCGCAGATGGCGCGCGTCATGCGCCGTGACCACACATCAATATTGCATGGTGTGCAGATGGTTTCCGCCCTGCCCACACGTTACCTCCCGATAGTCAACGCCATCCTTGATCATATTGGCTATCCGAGGATGAGCGCAACCGATCTTGCCAATGCGCACAGAACAGTTCGAGAGAGGATTGCAGCATGAGCAGGTGGTTCAGGCATTACGGCGGCATGATGCGCGATTCAAAGCTGGTCGCCGTTGCTGTCAAGACAAAGCAGCCCATAGAGCGAGTTCTTTGGGTATGGGGAGCAATTCTCGAGAGTGCATCGGAGACTGATGATGCTGGAAGATATGAATTTGATGCAGCCGAGACCGCTTACTTTCTCCGAACGGATGAGAGTGACATACGCGCTATTGAGGATGGGCTTGTGGCGGCGGGCAGATTGGATTCCAGCCGTGTGGTCATGTGGGGCGAGCGTCAGTTCCAGTCAGACGGGTCCAAAGTCCGCCAGGCTGCATTACGTGAGCGGAAGCGGTCAATCGGAGGTGGAGTTTACAATCAGCATCGTGGAAAAACCGTCACCGAACCGTCACGTGACGCCGACGTGACGTCACCGCGCCGTGACGTGACGTCCCCAGATACAGATACAGAGGCAGATACAGAGAAGAAAGAGAGAGATGTTGTTTCGGCGCTCGCCGAAACCTCGGTCGCGCCAAATTCAAAACCAAAACTCAGGAGGAAACCGGCCTACACCCCAGAGTTCGAGAAGTTCTTTGACGGTTTCCCGGGCCGTGAAGGCACCTCCAAGGCCGAAGCGTGGGAAGTATGGGTCACGCTACCACCCGAGGACCAGAAAGCCGCCAGTGACGCTCTGAGCGCGTTTGTGGCGTGGTGCGGGAAACAGAAGCCTGACTACCGACCGCTTCATGCTTGCCGGTATCTCAAATACCGACGATGGGAGACGCTCGCCAGCACATCAACATCGCCGCCAGTTGTGCAAGTTCCTGTGCTGGCCGGGACGGAAGCGTTCCGGGCGTGGGAGCGCCACAACGGCAGGAGCCTGCCCACTACCACCATTCGAGACCCCACCACGCAGGCGGTCATCGGCACCGGCTGGTATTTCCCATCTGAATTTCCACCTGAGAGACAGGGGCTGGCGGCATAAATGGCAAGAGGACGTAAGCGTAAGATCGGACCCCGTAGCAGCAATGGCCGCATTGTGTCCAGCCGTGAGGACGCTCGCGCCGTGGTCATAGCGCAAAGGACTAAAATGGTTGAGGTGCCAACGGACGCGAAAAAATTAACCGACCCCCTATGGGGCTATGAACTCGGGCGGCTGTTGCTCACATTTCAGATCAGCAAGCGCCAATACGAGGCCGGGGCGCGATATTCGCAACTTGCGGCCACTTACGCGCGGCTCAAGGGTCTGCCAAGGGCCACGGTGTCTGCGTCCAGCCTTGAGTCTGGCCGTGGCAACAGCCTCGCGCCCGAGCCTGACAATAGGGCCATTGAGCGCGTATCCGATGCCATGGAGGCGGTGAGCTATGCCCTGGTTGAGGTGGGCTGGTTGGCAGAAAGTGTGGTGCGCAGGGTGTGCGTTGCCGATGAGCCACCGCAGAGGATTGATCTGCTTGAGGCGGCGCTAACGAGACTGGCTGACCATTGGGAGATTCCAGCCTCAAATCGACGGGCGGCGTGACTTAGCGGTCAACATCATATACCGGCGCACGGCAAGACTGCTCATTGCCGCCTCGATGAGCACCTGCACCGGCCCCGGTATGTCCTGCGAGCCATCCTCCCAACGGCGCACAGTGCGCCCAGATGCTACGCGCACCATACGGGCCATGCCGTTGGCACTAAGGCCGAGAGCATGGCGGGCTTGTTTGAACTCGGCTGGGGTCATGCGCGCACCAAGGCCACAGTGACGGCATTCGGATCATGCCAATCTTTGACCACCGTCCAGCAGGCCCTGTCACCGATGCCGATCAAGTCCTCTTCCGAGAGGGTGCCAGTATCATCGACCTCAAGCAGCTTGTCCGTGACGGTATCCGCGATCATGTCGAAGTCGGTTGGGAATGATGTGAACCCCTCGCCGTGCAGAATGAAGGTCTCGGATTTTCCTGTGATAATACAGCTAGACATTTTTCGCTCCCTATTTTCTGGCGGGCACCATTGCCCTGTTGATGATCCATGTGTAGGGCATAATGCCCTATGTGTCAACAGGAGATTTGGCCCCGGCGCAGATTTTTTTTAAATAATGTCCAAATGGAATGTTCTTGCATTGTTCCGAAAATAGTCTATAATTTGCAGAAATAGAGAGTGGGCTAATTGAACCTGTGGGGCATGGATGGAAAGCCGCCCCGTTCTTCCGCCCCATCCAATCCGGTCACGGCAAAAGCCCCGCCGTGAACCCCTCCCGTTAGGCAGTATGTGCCACGCACGGTTTGTGCGCGCTCTGCCGTGGCCGGACCCCACACCAGGACATCACATGCACAGATCGTCACGCCCGTCAGGGGCTAGAGCGTGGCGCTCGTGGTATAGGCTGGCGATCTGGACTTCAAAGCCACTTGGCCTCAGGTGGCAGTGCCTACTTCGAGACCGCTTCACCTGCATGATGTGCGGGCAGAGCTACAGCGACACGTCAAGGCTCGTCGCTGACCACATAAAGCCGCACAAGGGCGACTATGAGCTATTCACGAGCCTGGATAACCTTCAGTGCCTGTGCAAGCCATGCCATGACACCTCCAAACAGTCACGGGATCGGACGGGAATAACCCGTGGCTGCGATGTAAATGGGACACCTATCGACAAGAACCATCCATGGAATGCTTGAGGTGGACCCCACAGGGGGTGGGTAAATAACCCTAGTGCCCAACCTTCCATACCGGTGCGGTCCCCAAACTTTAACGCTAACCCGAGAATTGCCAATGACCCGGAAGATCAGGATCGACAGTAAGGCCGGGGCTGTTGAGGCTATGGCTGGTGCGGTGCGCGAAATTACCCCGCCATCGAATGTCCCGCTGGATGAGTCCGATCTCCCGTTCTTCGCCTCGGTGCTTGCCGAGTTCGCCCGGTCCGAGTGGACTGCCCATCAGCTTGAAATTGCTGCGATGCTTGCGCGGACGATGGCTGACCTTGAGCGGGAGCAGCGCGAGTTTCGCGCCGAAGGAACGATACTGAAGTCGGACAGGGGAACGCCGGTTATCAACCCTCGCAAGATGGCGATCCAGATGCACTATACCAACATTCTAGCGGCTCGCCGGAGCCTGTCCCTTCACGCGCGCGCGCAAGGGGGTGACGCGCGAGACATCGGAAAGCGGCGCGGGATGGCGAAAAGCCATGAGGCCAACAACCCGCTCGATGATGATCTTTTGGCCAGCCCCGGCGATATAGCTGCCAGAAACTAGCAATGCCTGAGGTTAAGACCCGTGGTGGCAGGGTCATCGCGTTCATTCACAAATACTGCCGCGCCCCTGAAGGTAAGCATGTTGGAAAGCCGCTGAGACTTTCCGAGTTCCAGAAACGGTTCATCCGGGAAATCTATGACAACCCGCACGGAACGTCGCGGGCGTATCTCTCAATTGCGAGAAAGAACGGCAAGACTGTTCTGATTGCCTGTCTTGTGCTGGCTCACCTTGTTGGGCCAGAGGCGAGGCTTAACTCGCAGATCATTTCTGGCGCTCGCTCACGCGAGCAGGCGGCGCTTGTGTTCAAGGCTGCCCTGAAAATGGTGCGCCTGTCGCCGGAGCTGGCAAAGATTGTCCATTCGGTTGACTCCAAGAAGGAGTTAGTCGGTCTCGCGATGAATGTTGAATACCGGGCTATTTCGGCTGAGGCTGGGACGGCGCACGGTTTATCGCCGGTTCTGGCAATTCTCGACGAAGTTGGTCAGGTCAAGGGTCCGTCAGACGCATTTGTGGAGGCCATCACAACGGCGCAGGGGGCATATGACGATGCGCTCCTAATCGCCATCTCGACGCAGGCGGCAACTGACGCTGACCTATTTTCGGTCTGGATTGATGACGCCGCAAAGAGCCGTGACCCTCACATTGTGAGTCACGTTTATTCGGCTCCGTCCGATTGCGACATCATGGACAAAGCAGCGTGGGAAGCTGCTAATCCTGGGCTTGGAGCGTTTCGTTCGAGCAAGGAATTGTCCGACAGGGCTGAAATTGCACTTCGGGTTCCGTCCGAGGAAAACTCGTTTCGCTGGCTGTATTTGAACCAGCGCATAGCGGGCGATGCACCTTTCCTGAGCGCGAGCGTATGGAAGGCATGTGGCGCGGTTCCAGACACTGACTTTTCGGGGTGCGCTGTTTATGCAGCGCTGGACCTTTCCGAGGTTCGAGACCTTACGTCGCTGACCATGATTGCGAAGAAGGGCAGCACTTGGCAGGTAGCACAAAAATTCTGGCTCCCGGCTGATGGCCTGGCCGAAAAGTCAAGGGCTGACCGAGTCCCATATGACGTATGGGAGAGGCAGGGCTACCTTGAAAAAACGCCGGGCAAAACGGTTGACTATGACTGGATTGCATCGCGCATTTTTGAAATGCACCAAGTGGTGCCTTTCAGGAAGATTGCCTTCGACCGCTGGAACTTCAAGCACTTGAGGCCATGCCTGATAAGGGCCGGGTTTACGGATGAGGAAGTCGATGGCGATGCGGCAATATTTGTTCAGTTTGGGCAGGGATTCCAGTCAATGAGTCCTGCGCTTCGGACCCTGGAAGGAATGGTTCTGAGGCAAGAAATCGCGCATGGCGACAACCCTGTGCTGACGATGTGCATAGCCAACGCTACCACACTGAGTGACCCGGCAGGCAATCGGAAGTTGGTGAAATCGAAATCGCGTGGCCGCATTGACGGTGCAGTCACGCTTGCAATGGCTGCTGCCGTCGCTGCTGAAGATGATGGCAAGGCCGAAGAACAATTCTTGTCCCCCTGGGATGACCCAAATTTCACGCTGGTGACTCAATGAACATCATGGGCTTTAACATCTCGCGCGGTGCGAAAGAGGCGCGGGCCAGTGTTGAGAATCCGACAGTCGCCATCAGCTCTGATAACATCCTGTCTTTCTTCGGTATCTCGAAAGCTAACCTGCCTGCGGTGACGGTTGAGTCTGCGCTGTCTGTTCCTGCCTTTGCAGGCTGTGTGACGTTCCTTAGCCGAACCCTGGCCTCGCTTCCGCTTCATGCCTACAAGAGCAGCGAGACGGGTTCAGAGCGCCTTAATGACAAGCTCCAAAAGATCATCCATGAAAATCCGAACGGGAACATGGATAGCTTCAAGTTCCGTCAGTATTTTTGGCGGCAGGTCTTCACCGAGGGGCGAGGGCTGGCATGGATTGAGCGCACGAGCCGTGGTGTTGAAGCCATTTGGCCAATGCCCGCAAGCGGCGTGACGGTTAAGCGTTCCGGGTTCGATGTGACATATTCGTTTAACAACAACGTCTATCCGGCAGAAGATGTCATCGACGTTCCGTTTCTTCTGAAGGATGACCAGATCAGTAGCTGGGCACCAGTAAAGCTCGCAGCGAAGGCGGTTAATCTCGCGCTTGCAATGAATGATTACGGGGCCAATTTTTTTGCCGGTGGTGGCGTTCCCCCGCTTGTTCTTTCGGGTCCAATGCCAGCTAACACGGCGTCCCTCAAGCGCGCTATGGATGATGTTTACCGGTCTGTTGAGGCCGCAAAGTCTAGCGACAAGCCGATTTTCCCGATCCCGTCAGGGCATGAGCTAAAGCCGGTCGGCATTGATCCGGCAAAGGGTCAGATGACCGAAGCGCGGCGCTTTCAGGTGATTGAGATTGCTCGTGTGTTTGGGTTGCCCCCGGTGTTTCTGCAAGATTTTGCAGATGGCGTTAAGGCCAATGCGGAGCAGCAGGATTTGCACCTTGTGAAGCACCTTGTTTCACAGTGGGCCACAGCCCTTGAAGGTGAAATGAATCTGAAACTGTTTGGCAGGTTCAACAACAACCGCTTTGTTGAGCATAATTTGGGCGGGCTTCTGCGCGGTGATTTCAAAACACGCATGGACGCGCTTGCCCAAGGCGTTACGTCCGGCATCATGACTCCGAACGAGGCTCGCCGCCTTGAGAATCGTCCCAAGCATGACAACGCTTTGGCTGATGATCTGTTCATTCAGGGGGCGACTGTTCCGCTGGATAAGGCTGGAGGCCAAGTGGATACGCCAACAGGGTTTAACAACGATATGAATGGAAGGGGCAACGCATGACCCTTGAACGGGAAAAGCGCTCCTTCATGAGGGCGCAGGAAATCAGGGCCGCTGAAGAAGGTGGCATGACGATTTCAGGCTATGCTGCGGTATTCAATGTGCGCACAGAGATAGGCGACGGCGGCTGGAAGTTCATTGAGGTGATTGCGCCGGGCGCATTCGCCGCCGCTGTTACCGGCGATGTCAGGGCGCTTATTGACCACGATACGGGCCGCGTCATTGGCCGCAGCTCTGCCGGGACGCTCCGCCTGAGTGAGGATGCGAAGGGCCTGAAGGTTGAAATTGATCTTCCCGACACTACGGATGGCCGTGATTTGCAGGAGCTTGTGAAGCGCGGCGACATCAGCGGAATGTCATTCGGGTTCATGGTTAGGAAGGAATCGTGGGACGAAACCGGAGCCGTTCCGGTCAGGACCATTGAGGCTGTTGACCTGTATGAGGTCTCAGCCGTTGCTTTTCCTGCCTATGACGCAACGACAGTCGGCATTGCCAAGCGCTCATTCAACGCTGCAAGGCGTGAAAGAAACCACAATTCAGCTTTGCGCCGCATTCAACGCAAGGCTGAAGCCGAGGCCAAGTTTCGAGGCATCGCATAATTCACCCGGTATTCGCCGGAGGTAGGCACGGCAAGCACCCGCTTCCTGCCCATTCACTGACCCGCCTTTACGGCGGGTTTTTTGTTGACCGGACATAAGGAGAAGTTGAATGTCCATCAAGGAACTGAACGAGAAGCGGGAAAAGCTCGTCCACGACGCCCGCGAAGCCCTGAACGAAATCAAGAGCAACACCGATGAATCGCGCGCTGCTGAGCTTGACGCCCGCCATGACAAGATCATGGGCGAGTTTGACAAGTTGGAAGGCCTTATTGCCCGCGAGCAGAAGGTTGCGGACGCTGAAAAGCGCGCCGAGGAAGCCCGCAAGAAGCAGCGCCCCGCGCTTGGCGACGGCGAAGCCCGCTCTGACGGTGATGATGAGAAGCCGAGCTACCGCAGCGCATTTCACAAGATGTTGCGCTTTGGTGGCGAAGTGTCGGAGCTGTCCAGTGAGGAACGTTCCATTCTTCGCACTGGTGTTGCATCCTCTGGTGAGTTTCGCGCCCAGACTGCCGGGACCAACACTGCCGGTGGCTATACCGTTCCGACTGAGCTTGCGAACATCATTGTCAAGTCGATGAAAGACTGGGGGCCGATGTATGATGAAGCCATCTGCACGGTCTTGAACACCGCTTCCGGCAGCCCGATCAAGCTGCCTACGGTTGATGACACTGGCGTTTCCGCTGTCAAGCACACCGAAGGAACGGCTCTGACTGATGACGGTGGTTCGGATGTGACCTTCGGCCAGAAGTCACTGGACGCTTTCGTCTATGACACTGAGTTTGTGCGATTCTCGATGGAACTCGCGCAGGACTCTGTGTTCAATGTCGAAATGCTCCTTGGCGATCTGCTCGGCGAACGCCTCGGGCGCATTGCCAATGCTCAGTTGACAACTGGCGATGGCTCTGGCGATCCGAATGGCGCTGTCACCGCTTCCTCCCTCGGCAAGACCGCTGTGTCCGCCACGGCGATTACGTCTGATGAGCTTGTCGACCTTCTTCACTCGGTGAACGCGGCTTATCGTCGCTCTCCGAAGGCTCGCTTCATGTTTGCCGATACCACCATGGCGGCAATCCGCAAGCTGAGGGACGGCCAGGGCAACTATCTCTGGCAGATGGGCGATGTGACGACTGGCCAGCCCGGCACTCTGCTGGGCTACCAGTATAGCATCAATGACGACATGGACTCGATTGCCGCTGGGAAAAAGGTCGTTCTGTTTGGCGACTTCGGCAAGTATTTTGTCCGCAAGGTCGGCTCGCCGATCATCGGCGTGATGCGTGAACGCTTCTGGCCGGACCTCGGCATCGCTGGCCTGATCCGCTTCGATGGCGAGCTTGCCGACACGGCTGCCGTCAAGCATCTGATTACCGCCGCTCCGTAAGCGGCTTCACAACAACGGGGGCCGGGATAAGCCCGGCCCCCACTTTTAGGAGTGGCGCTATGAAAATCAAAATGCTCGTCTCAATCGCTGGCACCGATTATTCCATTTCGCGCGATGAGATTACCGATCGGTTTGGCATTGCCGAGGCAACCCGCCTCATTGCCGCCGGGTATGCCGAGGAAGTCAAGGAAGAAGCTGTGCGCGAGGTTCCTTCCGGGACATTGAAAGTCGAGCGCGCCGTCAAGAAGCAGGCGGGCCAGGAAAAGCGCGATGTGGTATCAGGCTAAAGTTGTCGTCCCGCCAGAGGCAAAGCCAATTTCCGTTTCGGACGTGAAGGCTCAGTGCCGCATAGACCACGATTCCGAGGATGGTTATCTGGCCAGCCTGATTGATGCGGCTGTGTCGCACATCGAAACACTGTGCATGGCCAGATTCGCTCCGACGACTGTTGACATAATGTGCGACGGCTTTTCCGACCTTCTGAATATCCCTGAGGGTCCGCTTTCGTCTATCGTCTCAATCAAATATGTTGACATCAGCGGGTCCGAGCAGACTGTCGACAGTTCAGGCTATGTGTCGGTGATAAGCGGCCTTGATTCCAGCGTCCGCCCCGTGACTGGCGCGCGGTGGCCTGAAATCCAAGACGGATCGCGCATTACCGTTCGTGCGATTGTTGGCTTCGAGAATTGCCCGCCCGATGTCGCCCACGCGATGAAGCTGATTGTCGCGCACTGGAATGAAAACCGCGAGCCGGTGAGCATCGGGAACGCAACGACTGATCTTCCGATGATGGTTGACCACCTGATCTGCAACTATCGCAGGTATCCCTGATGCGAGCCGGTTCACTCACCAAGCGAGTTACGATCCTAAGAGCCGAAAGCTCTGTGAATGACTATAACGAAGCGGTTATGACTTGGGGTGAGTTTTGTTCCGTTTGGGCGCGCGAAGAACCCATCAGCGATTCCGAGCGATTTCGCGCAGGCGAAACATTGGCCAATCGGAAAAGCAGGTTCACCATACGCCATTCTGCCGATGTGTCGTCAGTTGATCCGCGCGACAGGCTTAGGTTTGACGGGCGTGATTGGGATATTGAGGGCGTGAAGAGTGCTGGCGCACACGGTGAATCCATTGAGATAACGGCGACTGCGAGGGCTGAAACGCCGTGAAAACGACTGCGGTTATCACAACCCATGGATTTTCAGACTTGGACAAGGCCCTCGGACTTCTTCCGAAGTCTGCGGCAAAGGCAACGCTGCGCCGTGTTCTTGTTAAGGCTGGACAGCCAATTGCAGATCGCGCGCAAAGTCTTGCCCCGAGAGACACGGGCGAGCTTTCGGATAGCATTAAGGTTTCCACCAAAGTCAAGAACGACATTGGCAGGGCTGAGTATGCTGCTGTGATGAGGGCTGGTGGCACCAAGGCCGAGGCCGGAGCGGCAATGCGAGCAGCAAGAAGCGCTTCACCTGGGCAGTCGTTTGCGGTTGTTCTTGTCGGCCCTGAAGATGCAAAGACAAAAAAGGACGCGATCAAACGCATTGTCCAGGAATTTGGTTCTGTGACGCAGCAGCCGAATCCATATATGCGGCCAGCATGGGATGAGCGCAAGCGAGAGGCCCTTGAGATAATCAAGAGCGAGCTTTGGGCAGAGATCGTCAAGACGGCTCGTAGGATAGGCAAGAGCAAGTCCAGGTCAACTCAGGACAAGGCCCTTGCCGCTCAGGCAATTTCAATTGTTGAGCGGGGATGACCCATGGAAAAGGCTCTTATGGCTCGCCTGCTTGCGGCGGCTGGCCTGACATCGCTTGTGTCAAACCGCGTGTATTGGGTCATTGCACCGCAAGGCGTCGCAGCACCGTATATCATCATGAGCGTCATAAGCTCAGTGCCGGGATATACCATGGCTGGCAAGGACGCTCTGACAGAGAGCCGCGTTCAGGTTGACATCTACGCAAAGACATACGCCTCTGCGAAGGCGATTTCGGCTCAGGTCAAGTCGGCCTTGAGCGGGTTTCGCGGCGGCGTTTCCGGGGTCACGTTTGATGGGATTTTCATTGCCAGCGAGCGCGACACATTCACCGATGACGCCAGCCCATCAGACCTTCTAGGCGTCTCAATAGATTTGATGGTCTGGAACAAGGAGACTTAAAAATGACGACTACCGCGCTACTTGGACACGGCACCACCTTTGAGATTTCCACAAACGGAGGGACCAGCTACACGGCCCTTGCCGAGGTTTTGGACATCACCCCACCGGCTAAATCGCCTGACATGGTGGAGGCAACCCACATGGGTTCCGGCGGTGTCCGGGAATACATCGCCGGTCTTGTTGATCCCGGCGAGGCCAGCTTTGACATGAATTTCATTCCTGGCTCGGCATCGGATACCCTCATTCAGGGCATTGTTGCAACCGGTGACAAGGTGAAGTGCCGCATCACGTTCCCGAACGAAGTGACGTGGGTGTTTGACGGTATCTGCACCGGCTATGAGCCGAAAGACCCTGTTGCTGATCGCATGACGGCCTCCGTCAAGTTCAAGGTCAGCGGCTCCATCAACATCGGGACCGCCCCCTAATGGCAACTCCGCGTGGTGAGGTGACGATTGAATCGCTCGGTAGGACTTGGCGTCTGAAATTCGGAACTGGTGCTATGTGCCGCCTTGAGGACTGGCACCAGCCGAGCGGCATCTCTGAAATCATTGGTAGCGTTCAGACTGCAAAGGGCGGTGTCAGGGTTTCCATTCTCGTTGACATGCTCTTTGCTGGCCTGCTCGACAATCACCCCGATGTCACCAGGCAAGCTGTCATTGAAATCATTGATGACGTTGGCCGTGATGCTGTTCTTGCCCCTCTCGGAGACGCCATCAAGGCCGCATTTCCAGAGAAAAAGGAAGGTGCAAGCCGCCCTCAGACGGCGACAGCCGAATAGATTGGCTGTCGCTTCTGACGAGTTGGGTTTCTGCCGGTCAACCGGCTGAGCTTTTCTGGCGTGTTACACTCCGGGAGGCTGAGGCAATATTCGCAGGCGCGAGAATTGCATCCGAGGCCCGCCACAACGAGATTGCGTGGGGTGTGTGGCACACAGAGGCCCTTGCGAGGGCTAAGAAGATTCCGCCTCTGGCAGACCTGATGGTTGGCGAAAAGCCAAAACAAAGAAAAAAAACAGCACAAGAACTCAGTGCCATTGCAATGCAGTGGCATGAGGCAATCACCAAGAGAGGCAGGAATTAGCGATGGCTGGATCGGCACAAATCGGCGCTCTGCGGGTTTCGCTGGCCATGGACAGCGCGGAATTCCAGTCCGGAGCAAAGAGTGCGCAGTCGTCGCTTTCCGGTCTTCAGGCTTCGCTTAAGTCGTTTTCCGGCGCTTTCATGGCTGCATTTGCCGGATCACTTGCCGCCGGGTTTGGGGCCGCGATTAAATCATCCATTAATCACATGGATGAGCTTGGAAAGTCGGCTCAGAAAATCGGCATTCCGGTCGATGAGCTGTCTAAGCTGGAATACGCCGCACGGCTCGCTGACGTTGGAATTGAAGACCTTGAAACGTCAGTTGGAAAATTCGACAAGGCTCTAAACCAGATCGCGGCTGGGCAGAAGTCTGGGGCCGGAAACGCGCTGCGGGCTATCGGCGTTTCTGCGACCGACGCCAATGGAAAACTGAAACCAACCTCGCAGATTCTAGCCGAGGTGGCTGACAAGTTCGCCAGCTACAAGGACGGGGCGACAAAGACAGCCCTTGCCATGGAGTTATTTGGCAAGTCCGGCGCTAAAATGATCCCGCTTCTGAATGGCGGCAAGGCTTCACTATCTCAAGCATCTGATGAGGCGCAGAGGTTTGGAATCGTCGTCGACGAAGAAGCGGCGGCGGCGGCTGAGCAGTTTAACGACAATCTGACACGCCTAAAGGCCGCCGGAGAAGGCGTTGCGGACCAGGTTGCAAAGTCTCTTGTTCCAGAGCTTGTGAACCTAACGGACGAAATGGTATCGTTCGCAACGCAGGGTGAAATTGTCAATCAGATAAGCGCCGCAATAGCCTTTGTCATGAAGGATGTTGCTCAATTTGTCATGGAAGTATCAGCCGCATGGGCTGAGCTAAACACATGGGCCAGTGCTGCTGGTGCTTCATTCTCAGCACTGAAGAATGGAGACATCAGCGGTGCCGCTTCGGCCTGGACAGACGCCGCGACAAAGGTCAATGAAATATGGGCTGACACAGAGCGTCGCGTAAATGCCGTTGTTGAAGGCGGCGCTCAATCTGTGAATTATGTTGGGAAGGGCGACCTCCCAATTGCAAAAAGTGATGCTCCTGTTTTCGCTTCTGGAAGCGCCCCACAAAAAAAGGACAGGCGCACCAAGAGGGATGCACACCCAAAGAGAGATGATTACAAGGAGGCCCTTAAGGATCAGGAGCGAGAGCTTGCCAATATCGGCAAGAGCAACCTGACCATCGCCATTAACAATCGCCTTCGTGACGCTGGCGTTACGGCCATGAGCAAGGCTGGCGAAGCAATCATTGCCAACGAGACGAAAATCTATCGTCTGACAAAGGCTGAGGAAATCGAAGCTCAAAACGCTCAGTGGGCCATCGACAAGCAGAAGGAAATGTTCGACGCCAAGATGGACATTGCGTCCATGGGTGTTGACGCATTTGAACAGTGGGCTCTTGAGGGGCAGAACCTGAAGGAAATCCTTGCTGACCTGACTAAACAGCTAGCACGAATGGCAATTCAGGCGACGCTTCTTGGTGAGGGGCCACTTGCAAATATGTTCGGAACCGCGAGCAGCCAGGGGCTGCTTGGTTCTATGTTTAGCTCTGGCGTCAACCCTCTCTATGGCGGAAAGTCAAGCGGCGGCGGCTTTCTCTCTGGAATTGGAAAGCTGTTTGGCTTTGCAAACGGCGGATCGTTTGACGTTGGCGGTTACGGCGGAGTGGATAGCCAGCTTGTGGCGTTTCGCGCAAGCCCGAACGAGCGCGTTACTGTTACAAAGCCTGGACAAGAAGGTCGAGGCGGTGGTCTTGTGTTTGCGCCTGTGATCAATGCTCAGGGAGCAGATGCGGCGGCTCTTTCGCGGGTCGAACGCCAACTGTCCGAAATGTCGCGTAATATGCACAAGACTGTGGTTAATATTGTGAAGGGCGAGAAACGCCTTTCGCCGGGGTTCGTGTCATGACCGTCATAACATGGCCTAGCGATTTCAATGTAGCTTCTGGCAGCATGAGGGTTCAGGCCATCACGCAGACCAGCACCAGCCCATTCAGTGGGGCCTCAAAGGCGGCGCTATCTGGAGCGCTGTGGGTGGCTGATGTTTCATTTCCTCCAATGGACCATTCGCGCGCGCGGCAGTTCCAGGCTCTGGTGGATGGGCTTGACGGGCCTGTGAATCCGGTTCTCATTCCGGCGTGGTTTGCCTCGCGCCCGGCGCTCTATGGTGCGCTCACCGAAGACCAGCCATGGAGCGATGGCACTTTCTGGTCTGACGGGTCTGGATGGTCCACCCATGGTTGGTCCCTGATGGTGGCGGCAGACGCGCCAGCGGGTTCTCTATCTGTTAGGCTGAGCGGGTTTCCTGCTGGGCAGGAGGTTTTGCGGCCTGGTGATATTCTGGGCGTTGCAGGGAGGCTTTTGCAGGTTCACTCCAGCGTTACGGCGGACGGAGCGGGAGGGGCCGTTGTGGAGTTTCGCCCGGCGCTGCGCGAGGGTGTGGTGCGGTTCGACCCGGTGGTGACTGATGGGCCGACGCTTCTTGCTCGCCTTGCGCCGGATGCAAGCGGCGCGGTGGTGCGCAATCCTGGATATGCAGACGGGGTATCCCTGCGGTTTGTCGAGGCTGTTGACATTTCATGAAAACGGTAACGGACGGAGTGAGGGCTGAGATTCTTTCTACCGCCTGCCGATTTGTTGACATGGTTGAGATTGACCACCCATCGGGCGTGGTCCGGCTGTGCAACGGCGTTGTTCCGGTGTGGTGGAACGGAAACAAGTTCACCGCCATGGGGACGCTGGGCAGGGTAACCGGCATTGGCTACACGACCGACCTGCGGGCTCAGGAGGTTACCTTTGAGATGGCGGGGCCAGTGCTTGATGAGGAGTCTCTTTCGGTCATTTCACAGCCGGTTGCCGGTCGGGTTGCGACCGTCTATCGCGGGTTTCTGACGACGGGAAACAATGTGATTTCGGATCCAATAAAGCTTGCAGATGTGACGCTTGACACCGCGGATATTAAGGCTGGTGACGGCCAGCACACCGTGGTGCTCATGGGCCACCAGACAATGGCCGGGGCCGGGCGCGGAATGTCTGTTTATTATTCTAACGAGCGCCAGCAGACGGACTTTGCCGGAGACACTGGCTTTGACCAGATGGCCGGTCTGGCTGACAAGAAGGTTTAGCAATGTTTTCGCAAGAGGTGGTTGACCGAGCCTGCATGGCAGCTTCGGAACCGATGAGCTATGGGCGGGATGATTGCTGCCAGTGGGTGCGTGGCGTTGTGCTTTCTTCTGGTGGGCCGGACCTGATGATGGGCCTTCCGGCCTACATCTCCGCCGCCGAGGCTGGCCTGCTCATTGCGCGAGAGGGGCGCGGATGCCTTTTGCGAATGGCATTCAAGATTGCTGACCGGCTAGACCTGAGACAGGCGCCCGCGCCATTCACCGATGGCCTTGTGGGGGTTGTTCTTGGTGAGCGTGGCCCGTCCCTTGCGCTGCGCCACAACGGTGCGTGGCTGGCGCGCGCCGAGCGCGGAATAGCGGTGATGCCTGACCGTCTTTGCGCCGTTGCTTGGGAGGTTTTCTGATGCCCGCTGTTGCGACTGGGATCGGGGCCGCGTGGGGTGGGATTTCGGCTTTGTGGGGAACAGTCATTGTCGGATCGGTAACGGTCGGTTCGCTTGCCACCACCGTTGCGCTAACCGGCGGATCATATCTGATTCAGAAGGCGATGGCGAAGAAGGCGCGCCAAAGCGGAATGAACTCGGAGATGGATAAGCAGACGGTTCAGCAGGCCCTTCCGAACGCTCGCCTTGTCTATGGCCGGGCGCTTGTTTCTGGCCCGCTGTTTTTCTTCGAGCGGCGCGGGAATTGGCTTTATCAGGGTATTGTTCTTGCCAACCACGAAATTGCCGCCGTCGATGAAATTCGCATGGGTGACAAGACCGTGACCTTTGATGGGTCTGGGGCTGCCACCTCAACACCGTTTTTCGATGGTGCCACTAGATATTTATATGCCTCAGTCCGCCTTGGAACTGATGACCAGGCAATTGACCCTATACTTGCTGCTGATTTCCCAGAGCTTCCGGCGACGTTTCGTCAGCGTGGCCGCGCGACGGCTGTGCTTAAAATGTATCAACCTCTTAGCATTGGCACAGAACTTAACCGCAGCCTCTATGGCAACAGCGGGCAGCCAGCCCCGCTCTTTCTGGTAAGTGGAGCAAAGGTTTTTGATCCCCGCGACCCTGGGCAAAGCGCTTCCAACAAGTCCACATGGAAGTGGTCTGAAAATCCGAGCTTGATATTGGCTGATTATCTGACCCGCCCTTCGGTTGACGGCTGCGGCGGTTTTTCGTGGTCACAGATTTCGATGTCCACCCTCATGGAGGCGGCGCATAGGGATGATGATCTCATCCCTCTCAAGGCTGGCGGGACAGAGAAGCGATACACGCTAAACGGAACGGTTACTCTTGATGGCACAGCGTGGTCCGAGGTTGCCTCACGCCTGCTCACATCAAATATGGGCCAGCTTGTAACCTCAGGAGGAGAGTTCAAGATTTATTCTGGTGTGGCGCGCGCGCCGTGCTGGACTCTGAATGATAATTCGGCTCGCGGGACCATCAACGCGCGCCTGCGGCAAGCTCAGAATGAGCTGGTCAATATCGTGACCACCAGCTTCGTATCCTCCGAGCGTGGTGATCAGGTTCAGGAGGGGCCGATTCTTCGGCGGGAGGATTTCATTGCCGCAGACGGTGCAGAGCTTCCGCTTTCCATCGAGCTTCCATTCACCCGCACACACACCACGGCGCAGCGTATAGCGAGGGCCACAATGTTGCAGGCGCGCGCCGCTCGCAGCATGAGCAGGACCGAAGATCACGCGGCGCTTCTTCTTGACGCGGCTGACGTGGTGAACGTCGAAAGCTCATTCGTCGGCCTTGCGGAAGGAACATATTCGATTTCATCCATCATGACATCCGACAATCCGCTGGAATTTTCGGTGGAGCTTTCCGGCTATGACCCGCAGCAGTTTGACTGGTCACCGGCGACGGATGAGCAGGACTTCACCATCAACCCGGTTGCCACAGAGGAATAATCAAATGAGCTTTCAAAGTGGAGTGCGCCAGGCTCTCGCCACGGCGTCGCCAAGCCCTGGTGCATTGCGCGATGCCATCGAGCGCGAGCACGTGTGGACGTGCCCGGCTGGCTCTGACGTTCAGGACTTTATCCCGGGCCACTACACCGTTATTGCCTATTCCGGCCAGCTTTTCAGCCGGGACGACACGGACGCCACGACGCCGCACGATGGCGTCACCTGCCTTGTGGCGCAGGGTGGCGTTCGGTTTAAGGCTGACGGATTGCGCGGGCCGGTGATCCGGTCTTTTCGCGTTCTGGCCTTCACGTCCAGCCCGCCGGGCAGCCCGGCAGTAGGGGATAGTTATGTTGTCTCCTCCGGTGGCACCGGCGCATGGGCCACGCATGATGGGCAGATTGCCCACGCCACGGCCCGTGGCTGGAGCTTTGTGGTTCCGGCCACATTTGACCAGGTGCATAACGAGGCCGACGCAACCATCTATCATCGCTCTGGCGGGGCATGGGTTCAGGGCCTCCCGGCCATGACCATTGCCGATGGCACAATCACGGTTGCCAAGTTGCGGCATGGCCTTGGCTATGCGGTGGAGAGCACCACCACGAACGACCCGCCCGCAAGCCCTGCTGTTGGTGTGGCCTATGTGGTTGGCCCGTCCCCCACCGGGGCATGGGCAGGCCATGCAATGAAGGTTGCGGAGTGGGATGGCGCGGCATGGATCATCATGTCGGCGGAGATCGGCTGGCGTGTTTATGACAAATCAATCAGCGGAGATGTCACCTATTCCGCGTCAGGGTGGGTTTCGGCCACGTCAGGTTATTCGCAGGTGGTGGTGGGAGCGCTCAACACCGGGACGGTTGCCACAAATGGCACGTACAGCTATTCGACAAGCACCGCGCCAACCACCAGCAACACAAACTCCGTTGCATCAATTTCGCTCAAGGCCAAGAAAGCCGGAGCGACGTTCGAGATTGAATTTATGTGCGGAAACAGGGTTTCGTCAAACAACCCTCAATCTATCGCTGTATTTTTGGACGGCGAGGCAACGGCCATTGACTGGACAAGGGTTAACGGCACATCCGAAACAGCCTCCGCCGAAATGGCCGGATTCAAGGAAACACTTATCCTGACACTTCCGGACACATCATTGCACACCGTCTCAATACGAGGGGCGCGCGGAACATCGGGCACCAGCGGTTCCGTCAGCCGCTTCAGAATCATCGCCAGGGAGATTGCATAATGACCGGGCTACCGCACCCCGCCGCCGCAGCCATTGTGGATGGGGCAACAAATCGCGTTTCCAAGGAGGCCGTTCGCGCGCTGTTCAAACGAACCCTCTATGATTTTAGAACGCCTGAAAATTTCCGCACCCACGATATGAACGATGTTGAAGCCGCTTTCATCTCCGGCGGATTCTTTTCATACGATCCGGACGACACAACCACGGCTGATGATGGCGTGACGTGTGTTCATGACAGCGAGGGGCGCAGGTTCAAGAGCTCTGGCGAGTCTGCGGCTCTGGCTACGTTATTGCTCCATGAGGCTGACACCACCAACCCTCACTCGGTTACTAAGGCTCAGGTTGGTCTTGGCAATGCGGACAACACCTCGGACGCAAGCAAGCCGGTGAGCACGGCTACGCAGACGGCACTTGACGCCAAGGCCCCGCTCATCAGCCCCGGCTTTAGCGGAACCCCAACAGCGCCAACGGCTGCGGCAGGGACGAACACAACGCAGCTCGCCACCACAGCATTTGTAAAAAAAGCCGTGGACGACCTTGTGGCGGCGGCACCTGGGGCGCTCGACACCCTTGATGAGCTTTCCGCCGCCCTTGCTGATGATCCAAACTTTGCCACGACTATGACCAACGCACTCGCTGGCAAAGAGAATTCTGGAGCGGCAGCCTCGGCGGTTTCCGCTCACGTTTCTGCGCCTGATCCGCATAGCCAGTATCTCACAGAGACCGACGCTGCGGCCACCTATGCTACGGCAGCGGCTCTTTCTTTGCACGCTGGCAGCACGTCTAACCCGCACTCTGTGACCAAGGCTCAGGTTGGGCTTGGAAATGTGGACAACACGGCGGATGCCGACAAGCCGGTGAGCACAGCCGCCGCTACGGCGCTTGCAACCAAGGCCCCGCTCATCAGCCCAAACCTCACCGGAACGCCAACCGCTCCAACGGCTGCGGCAGGGACGAACACAACGCAGCTCGCCACCACGGCCTTTGTGAAAAAAGCGGTGGACGACCTTGTGGCGGCTGCGCCAGGGGCGCTCGACACCCTGGACGAGCTTTCGGCGGCCCTTGCTGATGATCCGAACTTTGCCACGACGATGACAAACGCACTAGCTGGCAAGGAGGCTTCTGGAACGGCGGCGTCGGCTATTGCAGCACACGTTGCTGCCTCCGACCCGCATGGACAATATCTCACAGAGTCAGACGCTGTGGCCACCTATGCTACGACAGCGAATCTTTCGGCTCACGCTGGCAGCACGTCAAACCCGCACTATGTTACCAAGGCCCAGGTGGGGCTTGGAAATGTTGACAACACGTCTGATGCTGCCAAGCCAATCTCCAGCGCAACGCAGACAGCCCTAAATGCCAAGCAAGACGCCCTCGTCTCTGGAACAAACGTCAAGACCATCAATGGCCAGGACATCACAGGGTCTGGAAATTTGGTTATTGGTGGTGGCGCTGGCAGCGGCGACATGTCTATGTCAACCTATGACACAGACTCTGACGGTGTGGTCGATGCTGCTGAAACTGCGCCGTGGTCCGGCATCACTGGGAAGCCGTCAACCTATCCGCCGGACACTCACAGTCACGCGATTTCTGATGTTCCAGGCCTGCAGACGGCTTTAGACAGCAAGTCTGATGCATCACACTCTCATTCTAATGCAACCACCAGCGCTGGTGGATTTATGTCAGCGTCGGACAAGACCAAGTTGGACGGCCTGGGATCATCTGCTAGCAGTGTTTCTGTTACGTCCGCATCTGGTAGCTTCGGATACGGGACCGGAGCGGGCGCGACTGTTACTCAGTCTACGACCAAATCGACATCGGTAACAATTAACGCGCCAACAGGTAAAATCACAACAACTGGTGACTACCTAGGGGCCAATGCAGTGGTCGCATTTACGGTTAACAACAACACAGTGAAGTCAAGCGATGTTGTTGTTTTGTCTTTCGGCTCATCTCCGGCTGGACAGGAAACAAACTATACAATCTGGGCGTCCGTTAATAATGGGTCGTTCAAGATCGCGATAAAAAATATATCGGCTGTTGGTCGTACCGAGGCCATCACCATCAACTTTGCTGTCATTCAGGGGGCAACGGCGTGATGGACTCAATCATTCACTCAGCCGCCTCCGCCGCCATGATGGCCGTTGCCCTAACTGGCAGGACGGCTACCGCCTTTGTCATAGGACTCGGTTGGCTCCTGCGCGAACTTGCACAGCGAAATAGCGGCGACATCGTTGCCGCCATTCGGTCAATGCCGGAATGGCCGCTGAGCAAGCATGTGGAGTGGATTGCTCCGACCGTTGCGGCTGTTTTTGTCGGGTATCTTTTCAATGCATAGAGTGCTTGGGCTCGGTGCGAAAATGAAGGCTTTATTTCACGGCGAGGCGCTTGCTGGATTTGTTGCAACGGCGTCGATTCTCCAAGTAGCATGGAGGCCATATGTCGATGTCATCTCAGATTTTGCGGCTGATGTGGCGTCGATTCTCGGCGCTGTTTACCTGGTCATGCGCATCACCAAATTCAGCTTGGACTGGTGGAATGGGCGAAAGACATCAGCCGAAGATTGAGGCGCTTGAGCAGATCGCAGCGCAAGCCGCGTATGACAATGCTTGCGCTCGCGCCAGTCAGTTCATCAATTGTGCGATTGAAAACGCGGTCTGCACGGTTGGCGTTGCTGACACGGTTGAAATGCTGAAAGCGCACATCATGCACCTTGAGGAATTTGAATAGCAATGGCTCACAAATCATCGGTCTTTGCCGCCTTCATGGCGGTTTTTTTGTTTTTGAGCGCTCCGACGACAAATGCGGCAGAGGCCGTGAAGGTATGCCGATCTGCGCAGGAGGTTGTGACAATCCTTGCCAACAAATACCCCGGAATCGTCATTCTTCATCAAGACCCGAATGAATACGTTTCAGCACTCAAAGAGGTCACTGGCGGCGATGTCAATGTCCCTGACCGCCTGATGGTCATTTACATGAACGGCGAGAAATCGGTCATCCTTATTGGCTTCATGAAAGGGTGCGCAGCCGGGGCTATCCCGATCCCGCGCTCTGTCCATGATGATGTCTTGAAGAAAATCGAGCGGTCAAAGGTCTAAGCCATGGCGAGCAGACTTGCACGAGGCGGGGCAGTTCTTGCGGCCTGTGTGGCCTTTGTCACTGGATTTGAGGGCGTCCGCACGGTCGCTTATCGTGATGTTGTCGGGGTCTGGACCATTTGCGTTGGGGAAACCAAAGGTGTCCATGCTGGCGACCGCAAGAGCCTTTCTGAGTGCAAGGCGTTACTGGTGCGCCGCCTTGAGGATTATGCAGGACCGATTGAGCGCTGCCTTCCGGGTATGCCGGATAACCAGTTCATCGCCTTCACCAGCCTTGCCTATAACATCGGATCCGAGCGCGCTTGCAAGTCATCTGCGGCAAATCTCATGCGCTCAGGCAACCCCGCCGCAGCCTGCCGCGCGTTCATGTCATGGAACAAGGCCGGTGGCGTTGTCTGGCCCGGCTTAACCCGCCGCCGCGCTGCCGAGCGCGACCTTTGCCTGAAGGACGTGAAATGATTTCAACCATCCTGCTTTTCCTGCGGGCCGTCCCGTTACGCGCGTGGCTATACGCTGGCGGCGTTGCGGCAATCATCACAGCCTACGGTATCGGACACCACAACGGCTATTCGTCGGCTGATGAGGCCTGCAAGGCTGCCGCCGCCATCGAAAAGAGCCGTCAGGCCGAGATTGCGCGCCAATCCATGGATGATGCTCAGGAGCGCATTGACCGCTTGTCATCGCTCAAGGACCGTCTCGAACTCCAACTGAAAGTAAATGCTGATGAAGCTGCGCATGATTCCTCTTCTGGCTCTTGTGGTCTTTCTGCTTCAGGGGTGCAGCGGGTCAAGAGGATCGGCGGTAATAATCCTAAGTGACCCGCCACGCGCGCTGACTGCCAAATGCGCATCACCGCAAAATCTCCCCGACCGTGAATTGACCGCTGCCGAAGTCGAGGCACTTTGGAGCCGCGACCGGGCGGCACTTATCGCCTGTGGTCTATCCAAGGATGAGCTGGCATCGTGGTATTCAAAACGCGACACGCTGCTAAAAAAATAGCGTGAAAAACCCGTCTAAATCACCGATTTTGAAGCCGGTTGTGATATACCGTTCACGGATGAATTGGCATGGCTAAGAAGCTCAGGCGCATTCTCCGGCGCATCAAGATTAAGTGGATGCGTTCAGACAGGGCATGGGGTTATGCCGAGGCCGAAAAATGGACGATCCACCTTGACGACAGGATGGATGACAAGACGCTTATAGAGATTGCGACGCACGAAACGGGGCATGTTGTTCTGCCCATGGTTGATGAGTCAGCAGTTGACCTGCTTGGAAAGCAAGTTGCTGACGTTCTAACAAGGCTTGGATTTTCGCGAAATCACGAAGGGGTAAGATGACTGTTGATCCGTTCTACATTGACCCGCGCTGCAAGGAATGGGCAACGCCCGCACAGGCGAAGGCTATAGACGCATTCACTGAGGTTGGGAGCATCAGGGGGGCAGCGAAGAAGCTCGGAAAGCACCATAAGACTGTGGCGTCCCTTCTTTCTCGGGCCAAGGAACAGGCTGCGCTTCACGGATGGGCACCGGGGGCCGATATGGTGAATCCGGTTCCGGCCCCCTTCGTTGTGAAAGGGGTTTCCACCTACTACGGCAAAGACGGAAATCCAGTGGGGCAGTGGGTCAAGTCCAGAATTGGCGACGGCGAGCAATGGCGCGTGTTGCAGGAATGGGTTGACGGCCTGAAAGAGGATGCGCGCGGCGTCCTGAAGCCCGTCAAGGCCCCCAAGGCATGTAACGATGACCTGCTATCGGCCTATGTCATCGGCGACCCCCATTTCGGGCTGTATTCATGGGGCGAGGAAACCGGGGCTGACTTTGACCTTAGCGAGGCCGAGCGCCTTACGAAGGCTGCGATAGACCGACTTGTCGATGCTTCCCCATCCTCATCCGAGGGGCTGATTGTTGAGCTTGGCGACCTTCTCCATGCCGATAATTCAACTAACATGACCCCGACATCGGGGAATGTCCTTGATGTGGACACGCGCCACGCAAAGGTGATGCGTTCCGCGCTTGGCTCGCTGCGATATGCAATCTCGCGGACGCTTTCAAAACACGAGCGCGTCACGGTCTGGATCGTCGGCGGCAACCACGACCCGCATTCTTCCAAGGCCGTGGCGATGGTTCTTGAAGCCGCCTACGAGAACGAGCCGCGCGTGACAATCGACACCGGGCAAGGCATATTCAAGTTTTTCCGCTTCGGCAAGTCACTTATCTCCGCGCACCACGGGCACAATATCAAGCCCGATCAGTTACCGCTTCTCATGGCCCATGACAGGCCGGAAGATTGGGCGGCGTCCATATTCCGCTATTGGTATTGCGGCCACGTCCACCATGTGCAGCGCAAGGAATTTCCGGGGTGCATTGTGGAGCACTTCCGAACCCTTGCCGCGCGCGATGCGTGGCACACCTCCATGGGCTACAGGGCGGGCCGAGATATGACTCTGATTATCCACCACCGGGAATACGGTGAGATCGAGCGCAAGAGGGCTGACATTGCAATGCTGACGGGAGTAGCCGCATGACCACTGAAGAACTGCTCAATGAGCGCTCAAAAACGCATGGCGATTGGGCTAATCAGTCCGGCGTTGCTCAGTCCCTCAAGAGCGTCCTGCGCTCCGTTCCGGGCTATAACGACCGTCTTACATCAGGCCAGCGAGAGGCCCTTGACATGATTTGCGTAAAAATGGCGCGGATTGTCTGTGGTGACCCGAACGAGACGGACCACTGGGCTGATGGTGCCGGGTATTTTATCCTTGGGGTTAAACCTCCGCCCAAAAATGTCAGATCGCTACGTGATCTTGCTTATGACATTCGCAAATCATTATGGGAAACTAGTCAAACACCAGATGACGGGTATTCAAATTCCACACGGCCAAGCAATCGCCCAAGATCAGCCGCTGGTTGCCGATGCGTTCTTCCTTCACGATCCCCATTTGCGAAACGCCTCTCTGATTGCCCACGACCGGGCGAAGGACACGACGAAGTAACAAGCGGTGATGCCCAAGGACGCGCTGGCAGAGGGCGTAAGGCCCCATAGCGGCAGGGCGTAGAAGGTGATGGCCCAAGACACGACAAGGCCCACCACGGCGTTGCACAGGGCTTCCGGGATGCTTTTCACTCGGCAGCCTCCAGCTTGCGCCAGACAGACCCCGATCCGTTGCGGAAGAAGTCGGCGCGGCCTTGCTTGCGAAGGTAGCCGAGGGCGTTGCGCGTCTGGTTCTCGCTGACCATCAGCCGATCGCGCAATTCGCCGGATGACATTTGCCCCTCGGCCAGAAAGGCAAGGACGCGCTCGGCCAAGTCATTGCGGCGAGCGTCCGATTCCTGCTTGCGGCGGGCGTTGGCATCTTCGCCTGACGTTTGGGAGTTCAGGTTGCCCCACTTGTTGCGGAACCGGGCGCGGACCAGCTTGGCCTCGTCGCAGGCCGGGCAGACGGCGCCGTCAGGCCACCGCTTACCCTCCATGTAGACCCGCGCGGCTTCCGCGTCGGGGAACATTTGGAAAAGCTCGAACGTGGAGATCGTGGACTTGCTCATTGCCCATGCATCTTCTGTTCGAGGAAGAAAAGGCTGTTCTGGATGCCTTGAGAGGCATCGCCGCCGTCCATGGCATCTGCGATGCGCTTAAGGCTGACGGCGATTGAGGTAAGCGCGGCATCCGAGATACACGTGGTGACAGTCTTCGCCTCGCGCTCGAACCGACCGTCCAATTCGTGCGGCTTGCTGAGCATGTCGGACAGCGGATCGGGATGAGGGCCGCTCACAGGTCATACTCCGAAGTCACGCCGGTTAGCGAGAACTCGCGCTCCAAGTGATGTAGTTCGGCCTTCAAAACCCGGCCCAGAAGTTCCCGATCAAAACCGTTTCTTTCGGCGGCGTGGCGGGCGTCCCAATATGCTTCACGCGCCCGATCCCAGACCGTCAGGGCCGCGCCCGCCGCCTCTTCCAAGCTCTGAATAAGCACGACAAAATCATACAGGTTCTTGCAGTCCTTAAAATCATTGGTCATACCGGCACCGCCTTGCAGGCCCACAGATCCTCGCTGGCGCGGCCACGCTGGCCCGGTTTGAGGCCGGAGTCCTGCTTGAAAAAGAATGGAGTTCCGGCGTCCTCGCACTGACGCATGATGCTCTCGGCCCATTCAATCTGCATGTGGCGATGGCCCCGGCCGCTCTCGCCGCCGACGATGATCCAGTCGAGTTTGACTTCATCACACGCCAGCTGCCGCTGATGATCCATCTCCTCGTCCGCATCCCCGACAGCCAACCAAAACCGTCCACTTAGCGCGTCGTAAGTCCCAGACGTGCCATGAAACACCGTGCCTTCAGGAACTGGCAAATCCCGAAATTCAATCGGCCCCAGCAGCGGCTCGGCGCTCACAAATCGCTTGGCGGCGGGGGTTGCCAGCAGGTCCGGAACGCGCTCGGCGGCCCTCTCCTGATCTTCGCAGGAGACGCCGAGCCAGACGTTAGGGAGGGGCCAAAGTTTCAAGTGAGCAATGTCGCCCGTGAGTTGAACGCCCGCCCCGACTCTTGATTCCCTCCCTTCATCTCGTGCCGACGCATGAGCATTGAGCGTCATTTCAAATCCCTCCATGCCAACTGATGTTGCTCGCGCCGGTGTCATCCACTCCCGCATCCGCTTGCTGCGCTTCGTGAGTATCTGGAACGTGTGCTGCGGACAGAGCGCCATGACGGCAAACACGCGGTCGATCCAGGCATCCGGAACGTTTTCGTGGAACAGGTCAGACATGCTGTTAACGAATATCCGGCGCGGCTTCTTCCACCGCAGCGGAGCCGTAAGAATGTGATCCGGAGCCAGTTTCAAAAGACCAGTCCATACCGGGTTTCCATTCACAACCTTAGTGGTTCCGAAATAGTGGCTCGCATCAGCGCTTCCGGTTCGCGCATCTTCCATGTGCTTGATCTTGTGGGCCATCTTCTGTGCGTAACAATTGGTGCAACCTGGAGAGACGATTGAGCACCCGACAATCGGATCCCACGTCGACTCGGTCCACGAAATTCCGGTATCTTTACTCATCTTTGGCCTCATCTCCACACATCTCAGCCTTGGCACGGCAGAAGGCTGCGCACAGGGCTAGAGCTGGTGTTTTTGCTCTGGATACTGACTTGCCTAGAATTCCAGAACCTTCGAACCACGCCCAAGCGAGCCACGTCCAAGCGCGTGAAGCAATTTTATCCCGAGTTTTTCCCCCACACACTTCCCACCCCGCCTTCGGCAACTCCCGTTCGATAAGATCAGTGATAGCGTCGAGTGATGCGGTGTATGACACGGGGGAATGGTAGGTTACCGTCATTAATGACGGACGCGGACAAATCCAAGAGAATGCGCCGTTACGCCGACAGCCTTCCGGAATGTTTCCGACGGCAGCAGAAACCAAGTAATCAATCTCCCGATCTGGCCCAGTAGCCTTCTCGCAGCGCTCGGCAAGCGCAAGCCACTTCTCGCGGTCAGTCATGGCGCGGCCTCGCTTCGATCATGGCGTGATACATAGTAGTGGTGCGGCGCAACGGGTCGGAATACCAAGCAGATTGCGCAGCTCCAAGCATTTCGTTCGTGGGCTCCACCGGCACAATCACGCTTTCCCCGTTTATGACGGACAGAAGGGCAGATGGCGGGATTGTGAGTTCCGCTAGTGCGGCGCGCATGGTGCGTTCGTAGAGTTCCCCAAATTCGCTCCAATTGACGCAGAATAATCCCGTCCCTACAGGACCTCCTTCAACTTTTGCCCCCGCCCAAGCCATCTTCTCAATAAGTTCGTCCTCAGTCATGGCCGCTCCTAATTTCAATGGTTCCGTCAATGCGTTTTTTGAACCGGCTCGCTTTTGATCCGGGCATTGGCGGTCCTGACTTCCGCTTAATGCCCAAATACTTCTGCCTTGTGCGTTTCACCTTGCCGCGGGTGTGGTTTTCCTCCGCCGTTTTCGCGTGGTGGAAATCGGCAAGCACCGGCTGCAAGTTTCCTTCGCGGTGCTCTCCACCATCCTTGAGCGGGATAATGTGGTCACAATCCCATTTGTCGGCGGGCATTATTTTTCGGCCCGACACGGCGCAGAACCCGCCATAACGTTCGAAGACACGCAGCCTAACGGCATTTGGAATCTTCGCGTCCGGTGTATTCCCGATCCACTCAGAAACGGCGCGGGCTGTGGTGTTTGATGCGAGTCTCATGCAGCCCTCCGAATCTCATCCGCTGTGCAACCAAGCATTTCGGCCAAATAATCAAGCACGGCCTGTTTTGATTCCTGGAAGCGCTTGCCGCCCATAGAGTTGCGTTTCTGTGTCTCAGCGTGAAGCGCGGTCAGAACGTAAATCTCCCCAAGACCGTCCACCTTCTTTTCAATCGAGCATGCTACAAAGTTGTCGATTGCCTTGATGAATTGGACGGCTTTCAAGGCGTCGTTTTCCGTGTCGCATTTGAACACCTGCATTGTGCAATATCCGGTGCGGATCAAACACTGCTTGCGCAGATGATCCGGCGATGGATATGCCCGCATGATGTGGTCAGGGAGAGTTGCCCAAATTTCCTTGATGGAGGCGAAAAAATGATCCCGGCTTTTTTCTGACTCCATGTTGGCGATGTCGAATGGGTAAACCTTGCCAACCTCAAGGCCTTCACAGACCTTGCGCCCGATGGCGTGGAACTCACCATCACCGGTATATCGCATGGGGATTGTCATGAGCCGCCCCCCCCCTAGAAGGGAACCTCATCATCAAGCCCCGCAGGAGCGCCGCCGCTGGCATCAGCTGATTGCGGCGTATCCTCACGCCCGCCATCAGACTTGCCGCCCAGAAGCGTCAACTCGCCCCGGAAATTCTGCAACACCACCTCGGTGGAATATTTCTCCACCCCGTTGGCGTCGGTGTATTTGCGGGTCTGCAACTGGCCCTCGATATAAACCGTGGACCCCTTCTTCAGATACTGCTCGGCGATGCGCGCCAGGTTTTCATTGAAGATGACCACGCGGTGCCACTCGGTGCGTTCCTTGCGCTCGCCCGAATTGCGGTCCTTCCAGCTTTCGCTGGTGGCCAGTGACAGATTGACGATGGCCTTTCCGTCCTGGGTGTGACGAACCTCCGGGTCGCGGCCAAGATTGCCCACCAGAATTGCTTTGTTTACACCGGCCATTATGCGTTCTCCTGTTTTGTGGAAAGAAATTCGCGGTGGTCTCGAATGAGGTTGTCGACATGAACTCTCCAGTCGCCTAGCGCCGCAAGGTTTGAATTCCTATCGGAGATCAGCTTTTGAATGTCTGCCTCTGTCTTGCAGTCAACCAGATCGTTTTGGATGTCTCTGAACAACTGGCGGGCCTCATCGCGCTTCAGCAGTTGCGCTGGTTTTCCATTCGCCCCTGCAGGAACATTTGCCGTGACGGCTCCAGCCCCCTCGTCCACGTATTTACTGCCATCCCACAGGCCCATGTGGATGTCCGCGCCAACGCCCAGGAATTTGAGCGCGTTGGTTACGGCGTCGGTATATGCTTTTTTGAATGACTCATCGTCGGAGAACATCCCGTTGCGATTTTTGCCGACGACCCTATCCCCTCCAACACCAGGGGTCTTGCATTCCTTCGAGCCGTGCCAGACCGTAACCGTGCAAAACACCATCGTTTCGCCGTCGGTTCCCGGCATGATCTGGAATGTGGGCGCGTCAATGCCCCACCCTTCTCCACACGGCCCAAATTGTTCTGTCATGGTCTTGATTGACCACATAGGCTTGATAGCAGTGCCGCCAAAACCACCCGCACGGGTAAACCCCTTGAGGTTTTCTTTTGGAACGCGGCAAACACAATTCCATAGGTTGAGGTTGTCGGTCATTCCTTCACCAACCTTTCAATGATATGCGCGGTGTCGCGCAGGATTATTTTGAAGCTCTCGTGCAGCACTACATCTTTTCTCTTCGAGAGTTCGACTGCATCTCTCCAAATGGAATAGGCCAGATATTCAGCCGCCGGGATTGTGTTCTCAGTTTTCATTGCTATCCCACCACTTCATAAATACACGTTTCGTAGGTATGGGCTGGTCATGGAGATTTTCCGTCGGTGGACGCGCGAAAGACATCGGCCAAGTCATCTAACGGAATGAAATAGGTTGGCTGCGGGTCACAGTATTCACCATCAAAACTCCACTCCCATTTAGACGAGTGGCGCGACCTTTTAGCCTCACCAACAAACCTACCGTTTGTTACGAGCGCAATTTGGTGCGGTTCCCACCTCCCCGGATTTGGGAACTCATCAATTGGCTTAACGGAGATAGTTTGTGTGGCCTGACTAGAGCTATACATTCTCTTGACCTCGTCTCTGATCTCTTCAATGCCGACCGTTGAAACCATGTCATCGCCTCATTTTTTTGGGATTTTGTATGGGCTGGTCATGGTTTCGCGTTTTCAGCGTCAATGCTGTCAATGATGTCGCGAAGGCCGATGACCGCCTCTTGGAGCCTCTTCACTTCAGCGATGAGAGCGGCAATGTCGGCGGGAGCGTGGGCAATGAAGTCGGCGTCCTTGAGATACCAATCGAGCATTTCTATCGGCCTGCCTGGCCCCCAATCAAGATCGGCGACGGTGGATGAGTAATGACCGTCATTGGCGATAATAACTACACCATCCTCTGACAGGCCCCACTCTCCCGGCGTGATGTCATTCAACCGCCCCTCAATCGCCTCAAGATCAATCATCGCACACCCCCATGCTGGAAGACCGATAGCGGATCGTCTGCGTCAACCATTTCCTTGAACTTGGCAGATTGGGCTTCCCGCGCTGCGGCCTCTGCTGCGTCCCCTGCTGCGCCCCACGCTGCGGCCCACGCTACGTCCCTAGCTGCGGCCCACGCTGCGGCCTCTGCTGCGTCCCCTGCTGCGGCCAACTCATCGTCAGTCGCATTCCCAAAGGCATGGCGCGCGGCAACGTCAAGAGCCGCAATACTGCGATCATCTTTCATCAGGTGTTGCAACTGACGCGCACACCATACAGCGAACAACCTCCACTCTTTCGAGCGCTGCGGCTCGGCGCGGCAACACCAAAGGGTGTCGTTGATTCCGTTGATTTTAAGAATCACTGAAAACGGCAGAGGTTCGTCGTCAGCCACACTCTTTCCGAGTCCGGCCAATAGTTTTTTCCACCCTTCGACACATGGGCCATGCGCGCGGATGCGGTTTAGCGTTGTTGAAATGGTCATATTACCCTCCTTCCTACGCCACGACTTGCAGCGTAGTCCGCCATGAGGTCGGCCAAATCAGCCTGTGCTGTGAGCTTGTCTCTTCGGTAATCTTCAACTGTGCTTTCGACCCGAGACGGAAGTAAATTCCAAAGCCAATCCGGGAGATTAAGGCTTCCATCAAAGTCCTCGAAATATGACAGATTTCCTTTTTCCAACCACTCCTCTGCCAGGTCCGCCGTGACATCAGTTACGCGGTTCTCCGCCATGATGATGTGCAGGATTTTTGGCATTCCGTAGGAAGTGGCATCCCACATAAGGTCAATCGCATCAGCGCGATTTCTGGCGATGGCCTCAAGTGGGCCATCATCAAGCATAGCAATGTAAAACCCGTCAGGGGTGGGCGACGGCACAACTGAGAGACCGTCGCCCTTATTGACACGGGAACTAAGAGAATTTTTCTGGGCGGTTTCCTCCATCGTTGTTGCATGGGTGGGTGATAGACTTGAGGTCATGACTTGGCCTCCCTGTTCTTCGGCTGCGCGACAGCACACGTTGCGCGCGCGATGAGGTCAGCAAGCACAGCCGACAATTCACGCGCCTTGCAGGTGATGATGATGCGATGCGGGGTCATTGGTTGACCTCCACGAGACGGCCAGCCTTGCAGTAATACCAGACGCCAGCCTTGATGCCGTCGCGCCCGGAGATACCACAGGCGATGGAAAGGAGTTCTCCAGCTTCTGAAATGTCACGCGCGCACAGTGACATGCCGTCTCCCGATGCCATGACACGCCCCTCAAATCCGGTCGACGTGGCATGAGAGTTTTCGCCCGACGCTGTGGCCGCGCTCTGATTGCCCGACGCTGTGGCCGCGCTCTGAAAGCCCGACGCTGTGGCCGTGCCCCAATCGCCCGACGCTGTGGCCGTGCCCCAATCGCCCGACGCTGTGGCCGCGCCATGAAAGCCCGACGCTGTGGCCGTGCCCCAATTGCCCGACGCTGTGGCCGTGCTCTGAAAGCCCGACGCTGTGGCCGCGCCCCAATTGCCCGACGCTGTGGCCGCGCTCTGATTGCCCGACGCTGTGGCCGCGCTCTGA
>OEIV010000201.1_pt1 | contig 38275 bp, 35 predicted proteins | sample 1539231 | NCBI WGS metagenome assembly OEIV01 (sample SAMN03794762, study PRJEB22550) | activated sludge metagenome | feature: wastewater treatment plant; material: activated sludge; isolation source: Wastewater treatment plant of a petroleum refinery complex | place: Argentina: Buenos Aires ... | reverse complement strand
CCCGCACGCGGAGGGGACACCGGGGGGTCGGGCCGCCGATGCCCCCGCGGAAAAGGCCTGAGGGCGTGTGCCCCAGGGCCCCTAGGCTCTTTTCCTTGAGCGCCGCACCCGCCGCGTTGCCGCCGAGAGCGCCAGCCGCAAGCTGAATGAGAAGAGATGTAATATCCATGAAGTCCCCCGTTTTGGTTTCGCCGCCACTACTGGCAGACGGTGCACTATAGCGGTGCAACGGGGGAGATAAAACAAAATATGGGCGTCACTCTACGGCCGAGACACAACCTGTCGTAGTGGGGCCGGGCGAATCCGTCCCCGTCAATAGGCATTCTCGCTCTTCAGCAGGGCGAAGGGCGTTTTCGCCAGAATTGTCAGGTCGAGGCCAAGCGACCAGCGGTCAATATAGTCGAGGTCGTATTTCACCCGCTGTTCGATCTTCTCCCGCGTGTCGGTCTCGCCGCGCCAGCCGTTGATCTGGGCCCATCCGGTTATGCCGGGTTTCACCTTGTGGCGGGCGAAGTAACCGTCAACCACCTGCTCGTAGAGCGCTTCCGCCGCCTTGGCCTGGGTGGCGTGAGGCCGTGGCCCCACCAGCGACAACTGTCCGGTCAGCACGTTGAACAATTGCGGCAACTCGTCGAGCGAGGTCTTGCGGATGATGCGGCCGACCTTGGTCACGCGCGGGTCGCCCTTGGTCACCAGCTTAGAGGCTGTGGCGTCGCTCATGTCGGTATACATGGAGCGGAACTTGAACACTTCGATCAGCTCATTGTTGAAGCCATAGCGCTTCTGCCGGAAGATCACCGGCCCCTTGCTTTCGAGCCTCACCGCCAGCGCCACCGCCGCCATGACCGGTGCCAGCATGATGATGGCGAGGCTGGCGATTATCCGGTCCATGGTTTCCTTCATGAACAGACCCCAGCCGGACAATGGCCGGTCGAAGACCGCCAGCAGCGGCAGGTTGCCGAGATGACTGTAGGCCCGAGGCGAGAGTTTGAGTGTCGAAGACTGGCCGGAGATGCGGATATCCACCGGCAGTTCCCACAGACGCTTCAGGATTTGCAGGAGCCGTTGTTCCGCCGACAAGGGAATGGCCACGATGATGAGATCGACCCGGTTGTGCCGGGCATAGGAGGCGAGATCGGCGATCTTGCCGAGCTTGCCCACGGCGCGCACCGATTCCGGGCTGCGGTTGTCGTTGCGGTCGTCAAACAGGCCGACGATGTTGACGGCAAGGCCGCGGGAATTTTCCAGGGTGTTGATGGCCTCTTCAGCCGCCTTGCCGCCGCCGACAATGGCGATGCGCGGCACGAAACGCCCGGCCTGTTCGGCGGGCAGCGCCCAGGCCTGGGCGGCCAGACGGGTGAGGGGAAAATGCATGGCCGCCAGAGCAACCCAGCCCAGCGCCCAGTTTTGACTGGCAGCCCCGAAGGCAAGGCCGCTCACGAGGTAGAACCCGAGCCCCGCCGCCATGGCGGCCAGCAGCGATTTGGCCGCGGCCACGGCCCCACGGCCCCAGCGCCGGGGGTCATAGAGGCCGAGTCCGCGGATGATCAGCACCGTGCCCAGGCCGAGGACGACCGCCAGAAAGCCGAGGATGGCGCTGGCGTTTGGGCCCTCCATGGGCAGAAACATCACGCCCAGCACCACGCCGCCTAAGATCAATACCGAAAGGTCAACGCCCTTCATCAGGCGTTGCGTGACCTCGCCGTCGATAAACCGCGTTGTTGCGCCCGGTGCAGCCATGATCCGTCCCCATCCACCCGGAGGCCCTGTGTCCTCCCTTCGCCTGTGGTGACAGGGCGAGATTGATGGAGGGTGAAAATTGCCGCCCTGACCGCCGCGATCCGGCATCGTGGTAAATGCTTCGCTGTTGGCATCTGGTGCAGGATGGCGTGAACCGGCGAATGGAGCCACCCCTGAAAGACGCCGGTTCGGCGTTGCTCAAGGCGGTCTTTCCCCTTGACCCCATGCCACTTTCCGGCGAGTCTGGACCATAGAGGGGCACACAACTGCCCCCAGGGAGACGACAACACTTCACTGGCGCAAGCGGCACGACGACGGCGATGGCTGGTCCATGGCCTCTTCGGCCCCGAGCGCCCCCAACAGGAAGGAAGAAGACATGAAGAAATATGCCTGGATCATCGGCGCCGCCGTCAGCCTCGTGGCGGCCGGGGCGGCTTCTGCCGGCACCCTCGATGACGTGAAGGCCAAGGGTTTCATCCAGTGCGGCGTGAGTCAGGGCCTCATCGGCTTCTCCAACCCCGACTCCCAGAACAACTGGACTGGCCTCGATGTGGACTTCTGCCGCGCTGTGGCTTCCGCCGTCTTCGGTGACCCGAGCAAGGTGAAATATACCTCGCTCTCCGCCAAGGATCGTTTCCCGGCCCTGCAGTCGGGCGAGATTGACGTGCTCTCGCGCAATACCACCTGGACCATGACGCGTGACACCTCGCAGGGGCTGAAGTTCATCGGCGTCATGTATTATGACGGCCAGGGATTCATGGTGAAGAAGTCTCTGGGCGTTGACTCGGCCCTCAAACTCGGCGGCGCTGCCGTCTGCACCCAGACCGGCACGACGACCGAGTTGAACCTCGCTGACTTTTTCAAGGCCAACAAGCTGGAATACAAGCTGGTGGCTTTTGAAAAGAACGAAGAAGTTCTGGCCGCCTATCAGGACGGCCGTTGCGACGTCTACACGACCGATCAGTCCGGCCTCTATGCCGAGCGTCTGAAGCTCACCGCCCCGGATGATCACGTGGTTCTGCCGGAACTCATCTCCAAGGAGCCGCTGGGCCCGCTGGTGCGCCAGGGTGATGACGCCTGGTTCAACGTGGTGAAGTGGACCTACTTTGCCCTTCTCAATGCGGAGGAACTGGGCGTTACCCAGGCCAACGTCGATGAAATGATGAAGTCGGAAAATCCGGAAATCAAGCGTCTGCTCGGCGTCAAGAATGCCGATGGCACCGCCCAGGGCTTCGGCACGGGCATCGGTCTCCCGGAAGAGTGGGCCTACAATATTGTCAAGCAGGTCGGCAATTATGGCGAAGTGTTTGAACGCAATGTCGGCGTCAACACAAGCCTGAAGATCGCCCGCGGCAAGAATGCCCTGTGGAAGGACGGCGGCCTGCAATACGGCATGCCGGTTCGCTAACGATTAGAGGGAGTCCGGAACCGATCCGGGCTCCCTTTTCCATCGACCAAACAGACCGGAAAGCGGCGTCAGGGGGAAACGTGGTCAAGGCAGAAAAATGCCAACGCGCATGACCAGGACAGCTCAGGATCGGCCTGAGGAGCGCGTGTCGTTCTGGAACGATCCGCGCACCCGCTCCATCGCGGCGCAGATTTTCCTCGCATTGGTTCTCATCGCCTTCTATTTCGCCATCTTCCAGAATCTCGTTGAGAACCTGAAGCTCCGCAACATCACGTCGGGCTGGGGCTTTCTCAACAAGAACGCCGGGTTTGATATCAACACCTCGCTCACCGGCTACACCTCAAACTCATCCTATTTCGACGCGCTCTTCGCGGGGTTCCTCAATACCCTTCTGGTTGCCGCGCTGGGCATCATTTTTGCCACCCTTCTGGGCTTCATCATTGGCATCATGCGCCTGTCCAAAAACTGGGTGGTGGCGCGGGTTGCCACGGCCTATGTGGAGATCCTGCGCAACATTCCCCTGCTGCTGCAAATCTTCGTCTGGTATGGCGCGGTATTGAAACCGCTGCCTGGCCCGCGTGAGGCACTCTCCATATTCAACGTCGCCTATCTCTCCAACCGCGGTTTTGTGTTTCCTCATCCAACCTTCGGCCCCGGGGCCTGGCTGGCCCTTGCCGGTCTGGCACTGGCCATTGGCCTTGCCATTGCCATCGGGCGCTGGGCCCGGAAACGCCAGGAAGAAACCGGCATACATTTTCCGGCCCGCTGGGTGGGTCTCAGCCTCATCATCGGCCTGCCGCTCATCCTGTTTGCGGTGGCGGGCTGGCCCGTCACCTTTGACTATCCGGTGCTGGGTGGCTTCAACTTCTCCGGCGGATCCACCGTGGTGCCGGAGTTCATCGCTCTGCTGTTGGCGCTCTCCTTCTACACCGCCACTTACATTGCCGAGGCGGTGCGCGCCGGCATTCAGGCGGTCAGTCACGGCCAGACCGAGGCAGCAGGTGCGCTTGGCCTGCGCCAGGGCCTCATCACCCGTTTGGTCACCATTCCCCAGGCCATGCGCGTCATCATTCCGCCGCTGGCCAGCCAGTATCTGAACCTGACCAAGAATTCGTCGCTCGCCGTGGCCATCGGCTATCCCGACCTGGTCTACACCGGCGGCACGGTGCTGAATCAGACGGGCCAGGCGGTTGAGATCGTCTTCATCTGGATGGTGGTTTACCTGTCACTGAGCCTCGTCACCTCGGCCTTCATGAACTGGTTCAACGCCAAAATGCGCCTGGTGGAGAGATAAATGGCAAAGAAAGCCAAACCTCCCGGCCGTACCAGCCGTCCCGACAGGACGACCCGCACAAGCCGTCGCACCGAGGCAAGCCCGCCCGCCAGACGGGCGGTGAAGAAATCTGCTGTGTCGCCCTCCCGCCAGCCGGTTATGGGGGCTGGATCTTCAGACCCGCTGCCGGACCGTCTGACCCCTCCGGCAACGGTGGCCTCACCCGCCGGCAGCGCGCTTCGGGACCGTTATGATTACGTGCGCACCGAGGATGCACCCCGACTGCCCCCACCGCGCAGCACTGCCGGGGCGATGGGCTGGTTGCGGCAGAACCTGTTCTCATCACCGCTCAATTCTCTGCTCTCCATTGTGGTGGGCGGTCTGGCACTGCTCGTCATCTGGCGGGTGGTTGACTGGGCGATTATTCGCGCCGTGTGGACGGGGTCGGACCGCACCGTCTGTGCCGTGCCCGGGGCCGGCGCCTGCTGGCCCTTTGTCTGGGACAAGCTCGGCCAGTGGATATACGGCTTCTACCCCATCGACCAGCGCTGGCGGCCCAATCTGGTGTTCCTGATCGGTGCCCTGGCAATCATCCCCATGCTCATTCCATCCGCTCCCTTCAAGAAGTGGAACGGGATTTTCCTCCTCACCCTGTTTCCGCTCATTGCCGTCATTCTGTTGACTGGCGGCCATTTTGACATGTCGTGGGCCGCCTATGGCAAGGCGGCACTGGCTCTTCTTGCTCTCGCGGCATTTGCTCCCGTCGCGGCCTTTGGTCTGGAAACCGGCATGAAGCGCAACGGCGCGGGTATCGCTCTCGTGGTCATGGGACTGCTTCCGGTCATTCTGGCTTTTTTTGCCATCATTGCCAAAGCCTTGCTCGGGTTTTTTGCCACCCTCGCCGGCTGGTCGAACTGGCCCGCCCTGGCATCCGGCATGGGGGAATTGAGCGTTGGCATCGCCGGGTTGGTGGATGGCCTTTTTGCCATTCCGGGCATCGGGTTCCTGGCTGCCGGTCTGGTGATCGTCGGGGCGCTGCTGTCAATGGTCGCGGTGATGCGCGCTGGCCCTGTCTATCACAGCGTCATCTGGGCCTGGGTCATTGTGCTGCTGGCGGTTCTCGCGGCCATGGCGCTGCTCGGTTTTGATTTCGGGCTGGAACGGGTGGAAACGAACAATTGGGGCGGCCTTCTGGTCACCTTGGTCGTATCCATCACCGGCATCGTTGTGTCGCTGCCCATCGGCATTCTCATGGCGCTGGGGCGGCGTTCCGCCATGCCGGTGATCAGGGCCTTCTCGGTGCTGTTCATTGAACTGTGGCGCGGTGTTCCGCTCATCACCGTATTGTTCATGGCTTCAGTCATGCTGCCGCTGTTCTTTCCGGCGGGCACCAACTTCGACAAGCTCATCCGGGTTCTCATCGGCATTGCGCTGTTCTCGGCTGCCTACATGGCCGAGGTGGTGCGTTCCGGTCTGCAGGCCATCCCGAAGGGTCAATATGAGGGGGCCATGGCGCTTGGCCTGTCCTACTGGCAGATGATGACCAAGATTATCCTGCCGCAGGCGTTGAAGGTGGCCATTCCCAACATCGTGGGTAACTTCATCGGCCTGTTCAAGGATACCACGCTGGTCACCATCATCGGCCTTTTTGATCTGCTTGGCATCATCGTTACCGGTGCCAATGATGCAAAATGGGCCAGCGCCCAGACCGGCCCCACCGGCTATTTCGTGGCGGCCTTGAGCTTCTGGGTCTTCTGCTTCGGCATGTCGCGCTATGCCGCCTTCATCGAGCGCCGTCTCCACACCGGCTACAAGAGGTAAGTCCATGGCTGAGCAAGCCCGCAAGAAATTCCAGATTGGCGATGAGGTGGCGGTGGAAATTCGCGCCATGAACAAGTGGTATGGCGACTTTCATGTGCTGCGCGACATCAACCTCAAGGTCCACAAGGGCGAGCGCATCGTCATCGCCGGGCCGTCCGGCTCGGGCAAATCCACTCTCATCCGCTGCATCAACCGGCTGGAGGAACATCAGCAGGGCGACATCGTGGTGGATGGCATTCCCCTGACCGAAGACCTGAAGAAGATCGACGAGGTGCGGCGCGAAGTAGGCATGGTCTTCCAGCACTTCAATCTCTTCCCCCATCTGACGGTGCTGGAGAATTGCACGCTGGCCCCCATCTGGGTGCGCAAGATGCCCAAGAAGGACGCCGAGGAGATCGCCATGAAATATCTGGCGCGCGTCAAGATTCCCGAGCAGGCGAAAAAATATCCGGGTCAGCTTTCCGGCGGCCAGCAACAGCGTGTGGCCATCGCCCGCGCCCTGTGCATGAACCCCAAGATCATGCTCTTCGACGAGCCCACTTCGGCCCTTGACCCGGAAATGATCAAGGAAGTGCTCGACGTCATGGTGGACCTGGCCGAAAGCGGCATGACCATGCTCTGCGTCACCCACGAGATGGGCTTTGCCAAGCAGGTGGCCAACCGGGTCATTTTCATGGATCAAGGGCAGATCGTGGAGCAGAACGCGCCGGATGAATTCTTCACCAATCCCAAGAGTGAGCGCACCCGGCTCTTCCTCAGCCAGATACTGCATTGAGGACGGCGGAATCTTCCCACGTTACGCTTTGATTACCGCCGGTTAACTACCTTTGCGGTCACTCGATTTCGGCTGCCATGTCTAAGCGTTCATTTACCCAGAGCGGCGAAAGTGCCGTCATCGCAACTGGGACAGATCTCCGTGCTTGCCAACAAACGCCCCACCAGCCTGCCGGATCCGGATACGGCCGAACATGAAACGCTGATCAAGATCGAGCAGCTTGACACCGTTGCGCGGCTGTCGACTCTGTCGGTCATCACGCTTTTCACCGTGGTGCTTGCGCTGACCTGGCTGTTCTGGTCACCGGCGAACCAGAATTATTTCATCGGCCTCGGTGCTGCCGGCTTCGTGGTTGCGGCCTTGGCCCTGTGGTCCAACTGGCGCTGGATTCATTCCGACAACAAGGAATCTCTCACCCGCGGCACCATGCTGCTGGCAACCGTTCTGGCGCTGGCCGGGGGCATCGTCTTCGCCTCGGTTCCCATCCGCCTCTTCCTGTCCGCCTCGCTACAGGAACGGCTGCTGGTGGTTTCGATCATCGCCGGGGTTCTGTCCACGGGCATCACCCTGGCCGCCGCCCCGCGCATTGCCTTTGCCTTCGTTGCGCCGGTGGCGGCCGGATCCTTCTGGGCGCTGATTACCAGCGGCGAACATAACAACATCCTGCTTGCCTTCCTGCTGGTGATCTACGCCAGCTTTCTGGCTTTGCTCTCGCTCTACCTCAGCCGCCTGGTGCGCAGCCGTGCCGTTGACCGCATCAATCTTCACCGCGAACGGGCGCTTACGGCTATTTTGCTGCGCGACTTCGAGGACAATGCCACCGACTGGCTGTGGGAGACGGACCATGACCTGCGCTTTGTCCACGTGCCGGACCGCATCGTCGGCATGACTAATCTGCCCAAGGGCAGCCTGCAGGGGCAGAATCTCATCACCCTCATTGAACGCGTCGTCATGCCGGACTCGCGCACCGAAATGGCGCGCATCAGCCAGTTGGTCGAGGAGCGCAAGTCCTTTCGCGATGTCATGCTGCACATCTGCATTGGCAGTCAGGAACGCTGGTGGCTGATCAGCGGCAAGCCCGCCTTCAACCGCAATGAGAAATTCACCGGCTATCGTGGCGTCGGCACTGACACCACCGACAAGAAGAAGGCCGAGGACAAGCTGCACTATCTGGCGCTGCACGACGGCATGACCAATCTGGCCAATCGCGCGCTCTTCCTGCGCAAGCTGCAGGAGGCTCAGGCCAACTTGCAGGATATCGGCAAGTTCGCCGTCATGTGCCTCGACCTTGATGAGTTCAAGGCGGTGAACGACGCCTTCGGCCACGGCAGCGGCGATGCCCTTCTGGTGCAGGTGGCCAACCGCATGCGCAGCCTCCTTAACCCCGACATCTGCGTGGCGCGCCTGGCGGGCGATGAATTTGCCATTCTCGTGACCGGCGAGGAGGAGTGCCGCCGCGACCGCCTGAGCGACATGGGCCAGGCCATCATCGAAGCCATGAGCTATCCGTTCCAGCTCGATGCCGTCAGCGCCCACATCGGTGTCAGCATCGGTCTGGCCGTGGCGCCGGAAGACGGCGTGGAAGAAGTCATGCGCCGCGCCGACCTCGCGCTCTATCAAAGCAAGCGTCAAGGCAAGAACACCATGCACTTCTACCAGTCCGACATGGACGAGGTGCGCGATGCCCGCCGCATGCTGGCCGCCGATTTGCGGGCCGCGCTGAGCAAGGGCGAATTCGTGCTGCACTATCAGCCCATGGTTCATGCCGTTACCCGCAAGGTTCAGGGCTTCGAGGCACTGGTGCGCTGGCAGCACAAGACCCGCGGGCTGGTGCCTCCCGCCGAATTCATTCCACTGGCCGAGGAAACCGGCATCATCGTGCCCATGGGCGAATGGATCATCCGCGAGGCTTGCCGCGTGGCCCAGAGCTGGCCCATGCCGCTGCGCCTCGCCGTCAACCTGTCGCCGGTTCAGTTCCGCCATTCCGATCTGCCCAGCGTGGTGGAGCGGGCGCTCCGGGATTCCGGCCTTGATCCGGGCCGCCTGGAGCTGGAGCTGACCGAAAGCGCCTTCCTGGAAGAGACCGAGGAAACCGAACTGACCCTGCAGCGGCTCCGCGCGCTTGGTGTTCTCCTGTCGCTCGACGACTTCGGAACCGGCTATTCCAGCCTCAGCTACCTGCGCCGCATCTCCTTCGACAAGGTCAAGATCGACCGCAGCTTTGTGAAGTATCTGCCGGAGGACGCGCGCGATCTTTCCATTGTCCGCGCCGTGGTGGACATCGCCTCCAACATGGGCATGTCAATCACCGCCGAGGGCGTGGAAACCGACGAGCAGAGCCGCTGTCTTTTGCAGCAGGGCTGCCACCAGTTGCAGGGCTATCTCTTCTCCAAGCCAGTGACCCTGGATGAGGCCATGTCCATGATGCGTGCGATGCAGACGCAGCCCGAGGCGCACACCGCCGCAGCGGTCTGATCAAGTCACCGACGCTCAAAACAAAACGCCGCGCGGTGAAGCGCGGCGTTTCCCATGCGGTGGCCGGCGTTATTATTCGAGGTGCGCGGCAATGACTTCGACAAGGCTGTCAAGCCCGCCCTGCCACTTCCAGTATTCCTTGCTTTCGTCCATGGTCATGCGGCAGTTGGCGCAGGACGACACCATGGTCGCCGCCCCGGTCTTCGCCACCTGGTCGATCTTCAGCTTGAACACCTTGTGGCGCAGGTCAGCTGCCCGGCCCATGGCCTGCACGCCGCCGCCACCGCCGCAGCACCAGTTATAGTCCGCCGCCGGCGTCATCTCGCGGAAGTCCTTGGCGAAGCCCTCCAGCAGATAGCGCGCATCCTGCGTGGCACCGCCACGGCGCGAAATCTGGCACGGATCGTGATAGGTGATGGAGCCGTCGAGCGGCTTCATCTTCAGCTTGCCCTCGCGTTTCAGCCGCGCCAGATACTCGGTGATGTGCAGCACTTCGAAGGGCAGGGGCCGCCCGATGGTGTTGCCGCCGCCCCAGCGCATCACGCCATAGGCATGGCCACATTCGGGAATGATGACGGTCTTGGCCCCGATCTTCTCCGCCGCCTCGACGATGCGCAAGGTCATGATCTTGGCGATGTCGGCCTTGCCCGCCAGATAGCCGAAGTTGGTGGACTCATAGCCCTTGGTCGAGAAGGTATAATTGACCCCGGCCTTGTTCATGATCTTGGCCATGGCCACGATCGACTCGGGATACTTCATCATCTCGATGGACGAGACGGTGAGCAGCACGTCGGCCTTGTCCTTGTTCACCGGAATGTCGGTTTCGTGCTCGTCGGCCAGCCATTCCAGGCGGTCGGCAAGCTTTTCCGGCGACAGGCCAAGCGGACTGCCGTGGTCACGCGAGTTGACGGCGGCGGCCTGCAGGTCCTCCGGCCCGAGGCCGGCGGCGGCAAAGGCCTGGCGCGCGCGCCCGACGATGCCGGCGATGTCGATGGCCATGGGGCAGATGGTGGTGCAGCGCCCGCACATGGTGCAGGTGTCGAACAGCAGTTCTTCCCATTCCTTGAGGTCGGCCTCGGTGATGGCGGGCGCCAGCCCCAGCCAGTTCAGCGGCCACTTGTTGTTCTTCATCGCCTTGGCGATGGGGAACAGCTTGTAGGCCGGGGTGTGGCGCGGGTCGCCCGAGGTGACATAGAAATGACAGGCCTCGGCGCATTGGCCGCAATGCACACAGGCCTCGGTATAGGCCGCGAGATATTCCTCGGTCTGGGCCAGAAAGGCCTTGGCGGCGGCCTTGACGTTCACGGGAGCGTTCATGTTCGGTCCTCCGCTCACACCACGTTGATCTGCAGGTTGGCTTCGCCATCCGGGTTCGTCACATGCACCGCGCAGGCAATGCAGGGGTCGAAGCTGTGGATGGTGCGCTGGATCTCCAGCGGCTGGTCCGGCTTGGCCAGCGTGTGGCGGTCCATGAGGGCCGCCTCATAGGCGCCGGGCCGCCCTTGCGGATCGCGCGGACCGGCATTCCAGGTGGAGGGAACCACCGCCTGGTAATTGTCGATCTTGCCGTTCTTGATGACGATCCAGTGGGCCAGCGCCCCGCGCGGTGCTTCCATGAAGCCCACGCCGCGCGCTTCCTTCGGCCAGGTGGCGGGGTTCCACAGCTTGGGATTATGCACCGAGAGATCGCCGCCCTTGATGTTGGCGATGAGGTTGCCATACCAGCCCATCATCTGATCGGCGATGATCTTGGTTTCCAGCGTCCGCGCCGCCGTGCGGCCGAGGGTGGAGAACATGGCGGTGAGCGGCAGGTCCAGCTTCTTCAGCGCCATGTCAGCCAGGGCCTTGGTCGGCTCATGGCCCTTGGCATAGAGCATGAGCACGCGGGCCAGCGGCCCCACTTCCATGACGTTGTTTTTCCAGCGCGGCGACTTGAGCCACGAATAGCTCTTGTCCACCTCGAGCTGGTCATAGGGCGGCTTCGGCCCGGAATAGTTCAGGTTGGTTTCACCGGCATAGGGGTGAAGCCCCTTGTCGTTGCCGCCCGCATAGTTATACCAGCTGTGCGAGATGAACTCCTGCACCTCGTCGTCCTTGTTCAGGTCGATGGGGTGAATGGTGGAGAGATCGCGGTTCAGGATGGCACCCTGCGGCACCAGCCAGGTGGAGGGATCGCCATAGCCCTTCTCCGGGAAGTCGCCGTAGCACAGGAAATTGCCGACGCCTTCGCCGCGGGCAAACCAGTCCTTGTAGAAGCCCGCAATGGCCAGCGTATCCGGCACATAGACCTGATCAACGAAGGCTTGCATCGAGGCGATGATGCCCTTCACCTGCTCCAGGCCGGAGATGTTCACCGCCGTGCCCGCCACACCGGCCGAGGCCGTGTTGGACAGGCTGATGGGCGCCGGCGCGCCGCCGACCAGGAAGTTGGGGTGCGGGTTCTTGCCGCCGAAGATGGCGTGCAGTTTCGCCACTTCGCGCTGCCACGCCAGGGCTTCCAGGTAATGCGCCACGGCCATGAGGTTGGCTTCCGGCGGCAGCTTGAATTCCGGGTGGCCCCAGAAGCCGTTGGCAAAGATGCCAAGCTGGCCCGTTTCCACGAAGCCCTTCACCTTCTTCTGCACGTCGGCGAAATAGCCGGGGCTGGATTTCGGATAGCTGGAGATGGACTGGGCCAAAGCCGAAGTGGCGGCCGGATCAGCCGAGAGCGCTGAGGCCACATCCACCCAGTCGAGTGCATGCAGGTGATAGAAGTGCATCACATGATCATGCACATATTGCGCGCCGATCATGATGTTGCGGATCAATTGCGCATTGGCCGGGATTTCATATTTCAGCGCGTCTTCCACGGCGCGCACCGAGGCAATGCCGTGAACCAGGGTGCACACGCCGCAGATGCGCTGGGCGAAGGCCCAGGCGTCGCGCGGGTCGCGGCCCTTCAGGATCAATTCGATGCCGCGCACCATGGTGCCGGAGGAATAGGCCTGCGAGATCGCGCCGTCAGGGGTGGTTTCCGCCTCGATGCGCAAGTGGCCTTCGATGCGGGTGATGGGATCAACAACGATACGTTGGGACATGATGAGAACCTTTCTCCCGCCTTAGATCTTGACGCCGCGGCGGCCGTAAACGACGCCGGTGCGGCTCCGGGTGAGGAACACCAGGAAGGCGTGCATGAGTTTTCCGAAGGGGAACCAGATGAGCATGAGGGCGAAGCTGAGAATGTGCAGCGCCAGCAGCGTCTCATAGCGGAACCAGAGATGGTTCACCGTCATGAGCCCGGTGATGACCGGCAGAACGGTCACCAGCCAGGTGATATAGTCATTGCCGGTGGAGATGAGCTTCAGCACCGGACTGGTCAGCCGCCGCACCAGCGCGCCGAGCAGCGACGCCAGCGTGATGACGGAGGCCAGCGTGATCACGCCCGTGGGCAGGCCTGGCCAGGAAATGCCGAACACGTCCCTGATGAACTGGATGTGCTGGGCGAAGCCGAAGACCACGATGGCCAGGCCGATGTGGAAGGCATAGCCGTTCACCAGCGCGAAGACCGACGACTTGAGATAGGGATCAGCCGGCCACATGTGGCGCCAGAAGCCGCGGAAGCCCTGGCCGATGGCCGAGCCGGAATCCGCCTTGGCAGGAGAATTGTCCGGGGCCTTGGGCAGAAGCACCAGCGAGAACAGGCGCCACATGACGCCGACCAGAAACACGGCAAGGGCGACCGAGAGGGCTGGGCCGCGGGCAAAATCCAAGAGGGTCATGATTGCTTCTCCTTGATCGCCTGTTGTTTGCGCTTGCGGGCCAGAAGGGCGGAGGCCGCACCGGCGGCGACACCGGCCGCCACGGCACCGCCGATGAGGGCAGCGCGCTTGTCGGTCCAGGCCGCCAGCGGCTTGTAGAAGGAGCCCTTGTCCCAGAAGCCGGGTTCAGAGCAGCCGAGGCAGCCATGACCCGACTGGATCGGGAAGGACGTGCCGCCGTTCCACTTCAGCGTGGCACAGGCATTGTAGGTGACAGGGCCCTTGCAGCCCACTTCGAACAGGCACCAGCCGTTGCGCGCGCCTTCGTCGTCGAAGGCCTTGGCGAACTGGCCACGCTCATAGAAGGGCCGGCGATAGCAGCGGTCGTGAATGTTGTCGCCGAAGAAGGGCTTCGGCCGGCCGCGGTCATCCAGCTCCGGCAGCTTGCCGAAGGTGATGATGTAGGCGATCGTGCCGGTGATGGCTTCAGGAATGGGCGGGCAGCCCGGAATGTTGATGATCGGCTTGTCCTTGATGATGTCGGACACCGGCACCGCACCGGTGGGATTGGGCTTGGCCATGGGAATGCCGCCATAGGCCGAGCAGGTGCCCACGTTGATGATGGCGAAGGCATCCCTGGCGCATTCGATCAGCGTTTCGCGGTTGGACTTGCCGCCGATCACTGAATAGACGCCGTCGTCGCGGGTGGAGATGGAGCCATCCACCACCAGCACATACTTGCCCTTGTTGTCTTCCATGGCCTTCTGGCGTGCGTCTTCCGCCGCCTGGCCAGAGACCGCCAGCAGCGTCTCGTGATAGTCGAGCGAGATGAGATCAAAGATCAGCTCTTCCAGCGACGGGCTGAAGGAACGGGTGATCGATTCCGAGCAGCCGGTGCACTCCTGGAACGACAGCCAGATGACCGACTGGCGCCTGGCGGCGGCCAGCGCCTGGGCCATGGCGCGCGGTGCCGTGGGCGGCAGGGCCATGAGGCCGGCCAGCCAGGTGGTATATTTAAGGAGTGAACGGCGGGATATGCCGCGTTGCGACAGATGTTCGCCAATGGTGAGACGTTCAGACATGCGAGGCTTGCCTCCCTTTATGCAGGTGTTCGGCTGAAGATGAAAAGGCGGAGGACGTGGACCATGCCCCGGCCAAAGCCTTCACCTGTTCCACGGCAAGGGGAACGGCGGCAGCGACGGCAGGCGTGGGTTCAAGCCCCCAGGTCAGACAATCAGGCTGAATGCCGATGAGCGCCCGGCGCTCGGGCAGGGCGTCCGACAGCGCCGCCGCCATGAGAAGGTCGGCCAGCGCCACTTCATGGGCACTGCGCTTCACGCCGGAGAGGGCACGATCCATGTCGGCACCGGTGAAGACCCGGACAGTGCCCGGCGCCTCGCCCAGTTCCATGGCATCAACGGCGATGAGCTGGTCGGCATCCTCGATTTCCGGCAGGAGAGCGAGGCCGATGGTGCCGCCATCGCGGATGATGAGGTGCCCGGAAGCCTCGGGCACCAGCGCCTCAATGACATGAATGCCCACCCCGTCATCGGTCAGCAGCGAATTGCCGATGCCGAGAACCAGGGTCTTGGGGGTGGCGGTTGCCCTGTCCATGGGCATTTCCTTCTCAGGTTATTCTGATATTCGTAGACAATAATATTGAGTCATCCGATGATGCTGATCTAGATCAAAATGGTGCGGCAAGGGGGGGGCTGCGGCACCATGACATGCCAAGCGGGTGACCAGGAGCGGGTCATTGTCCTAGTAGCGCTGAATTTGCAAGAAAAACAAGATGTTACCGGTAAGTAAGAGGCGTATTACACGAGCGGGAATCCAGGTAAGAAGGGCGACTCTTCCGCCAATTTGGCAGGGACCATTCGCCAGAGTCTGGGGCCAATGCACGGCACGCATATCGGAGTTTTATTTGCTTAATTTAAGTAAAAGAAGCATGAGAAATACTTCTATTAAGATTCGACTGTCGGGCCGCTGGGCGGCGCTCCGCCTTGCGCCGCTCTGGACGCCGCGCCTTTCCTCCATTAGGCACCTTTTCAAGGGACGATATCATGCGTAACGCAACCTCCTTTGAACGGCTTCTGCCCATGGCGCGCTGGCTCCGGCGCTATGACAGGCTCACCTTTGCGCGCGATGTCCTCGGTGCCTTCATCGTGTCCTTTTTGTTCATTCCCCAGTCGCTGGCCTATGCCCTGCTGGCGGGGCTGCCGGTCTCCGCCGGTCTTTACGCCTCCATCGTGCCGCTCATGGGCTATGCCCTTTTCGGCACCAGCCGCTTTCTGGCCGTGGGGCCGGTGGCGGTCATCTCGCTCCTCACCGCCTCGGCGCTCGAACCCCTGGCCGCCGCCGGCACGCCGGAACATGCCGGACTTGCCCTCACGCTGGCGCTGCTTTCCGGCCTCATGCTGGCGGGCATGGGGCTTTTCCGCCTCGGCTTCCTCGCCAACTTTCTCAGCCATCCGGTCGTTTCCGGCTTTGTCACCGCCTCGGTCATCCTCATTGCCGCCAGCCAGATGAAAGGCATCTTCGGCATCAAGACGGAGGGTGATACGCTCCTGGAAATTCTGCCGGAACTGGTGCGCAACCTGCCGACGCTGCATCTCCCCACCACCATTGTCGGCATCTTTTCGCTGGCTCTTCTGGTTTTCATGCGCAAGCGCGCCGCACCTCTGCTCGGTGCCGCCGGCCTCAATCCCTCCACCGCCGCCATGCTGTCGCGCATGGGGCCACTGCTCGCCGCATTCATCACCATTGTCGCGGTCATGGTGCTGGGGCTGGAGGCCAAGGGGGTCAAGGTTCTCGGCACCTTGCCCAGCGCCATTCCCACCCTCACTCTGCCGCCGCTCTCCACCGACACCATCCTCAAGCTGGCGCTGCCCGCCTTTCTCATCAGCATCATCGGCTTTGTGGAATCCATTTCCGTCGCCCACACCTTCGCCGCCAAGCACCGCGACCTCATTCTGCCCAATAATGAACTCGTGGGCCTCGGGGCGGCCAATATCCTCGCCGCCTTCTGCGGTGCCTTCCCGGTCTCCGGTGGCTTCTCGCGCTCAGTGGTGAATTATGATTCCGGCGTGCAGACGCCCATCGCCGCCATCTTCACCGGCATCGGCATCGCCATCGTCGTGGCCTTCCTGGCTCCCTTCATTGCCCACGTGCCCCAGGCCGTGCTCTCCGCCATCATCATCGTGGCGGTCATGTCGCTGGCCGACTTTTCCATCCTGCGCAACACCTGGGCCTATTCCCGCGCCGACTTCGCCGCCGCCGCCGTCACCATTGTGGTGACCCTGGTGGAAGGGGTCGAAGTCGGCATCCTCGCCGGCGTTCTGGTCTCCATCGCCATGCTGCTTTATCGCGCCAGCCGCCCGCACATGGCCACTGTCGGACTTGTTCCGAACACGGAGCATTTCCGCAACGTCAAGCGCCACGAGGTCATCACCTCCGACAAGGTCCTGAGTGTCCGGGTTGATGAAAGCCTGTTCTTCGCCAATGCCCGCTATCTGGAGGAACAGCTCACCGGCCTTGCCGCCCAGAACCGCAACATCGAACACATGGTGCTCATCTGTTCGGCGGTGAACAGCATCGACGCCTCGGCGCTGGAAAGCCTCGAATCCATCAACCAGCAACTCTGGGACATGGGCGTCACCTTCCATCTGTCGGAGGTGAAGGGGCCGGTCATGGATCGTCTGAAGCGGTCACATTTTCTTGAGAACCTGAAGGGCCGCATCTATCTCTCGCATTATCAGGCCATGCAGGAACTCGATTCCGCCGTGATTGCCCGGGGCGAAGAGCAGCATGCCGCCTTGCGCGCCGTGGTCGAGGATATGCAGCCCAACAATTCGTGAAGGCTCGCGCCGCGGTGGACAGTCCGCCGCTGCGCCTCTAAGCCACGCGCCACATTCCGGTTTTCCCCGAGCCGTGGCTTTTCATGCGTAACCTGACCCGCTCCGAACGTCTCCTGCCTTTGCTCTTCTGGCTCCGGCGCTATGACCGGGAAACCTTCCTGCGCGATGCCTTCGGCGCCGCCATCGTGTCCTTTCTCTTCATTCCGCAATCGCTGGCCTATGCGGTGCAGGCGGGCCTGCCTGCTTCGGCGGGACTCTATGCCTCCATCGTGCCGGTCTTCGGCTATGCCCTCTTCGGCACCAGCCGCACCCTGGCGATCGGCCCCTTTGCCATCACCTCGCTGATGACCGGCACCATCCTGTCGCGCTTCGCTGCCCACGGTTCGCCGGAATATGCCGCGCTGGCCTTGGCCCTGGCTGTCATCTCGGGTCTGTTTCTCATCGGCATGGGCCTGCTGCGCCTCGGCTTTCTCGCCAATTTCCTGAGCTATCCCGTCACCTCCGGCTACATCACCGCCTCGGCGCTGCTCATCGCGCTCAGCCAGTTCAAACTCATCCTCGGGGTCCATGGCGCGGGCACGACCCTGCCGGAAATATTGCCCCATCTTCTGGCCAGCCTGCCCGGACTGCATTGGCCCACCACCATCATCGGCATGCTCGCCATCGCCACCATTGGCTGGTCGCGGGCGCGGCTGGCGGGCCTGCTCTTGCGCTGGGGCCTGCCCGATGCCACCGGCGCCATGGCGGCGCGCGCGGCGCCCCTTTTCGTGGCGGCAGCGGCGGGCCTGGCGGTCTATTTCCTCCGCCTGCAGGACCGGGGCGTGGCCATCGTCGGTGATCTGAGGGGTGGCTTCCCGCCCTTCACCGTGCCGCCCTTCGATCTCTCCACCTGGCTCAATCTCGCGCCCTCGGCGGTCCTTCTCGCCTTCGTCGGCTTCATCGGCTCCGTCTCCACCGCCCAGAGCTTCGCCGCCAAGGATCGCGCCCGCGTCTTGCCGGATCATGAACTCGTGGCCCAGGGGGCGGCCAATGTCTTCGCCGGCTTTTCCGGCGGCTTTCCGGTCACTGGCGGCTTTTCGCGCACCGTGGTGAATTACGGCGCGGGGGTGAAGACGCCGCTGGCCTCCATCATGACGGGCATCGGCATTGCCCTGGTTTCCGGCTCGCTCGCCCCCTTGCTCTATTATCTGCCCCAGGCCGTGCTTGCCGCCATTGTCATCGTCGCCGTCATGTCGCTGGCCGACGTGGAGACGCTCAAGACCACCTGGACCTATGCGCGCAGCGATTTCACCGCCGCCGCCGTGACCATCGCCGCCACCCTGATGGAGGGCGTGGAAATCGGCATCCTTGCGGGCGTCCTGGTGTCCATCGCGCTTTTCCTCTATCGCGCCAGCCGTCCCAACGTCGCCCTGGTGGGTCTCGTGCCCAACACCGAGCATTTCCGCAGCGAGGATCGCTATGACGTCATCACCTCCGGCACGGTTCTTGGTGTGCGGGTTGATGAAAGCCTGTTCTTCGCCAATGCCCGCTACCTGGAGGAGCAGCTCGTCGCTCTGGCCGCCGAGCACCGGGACATCAAACATCTGGTGCTCATCTGTTCGGCGGTGAACTCCATCGATGCCTCGGCCCTGCAAAGCCTGGGGTCCCTCAATGCGCTATTGCAGGAGATGGGCGTGGCGCTCCACCTGTCCGAAGTCAAGGGACCGGTCATGGACCGGCTGCAACGCTCGGATTTTCTCACGCGCCTCACCGGCAGGATTTTTCTCTCGCACTATCAGGCCATGGCGGAACTCGACCCCGAGGTCATCCGGCGCGGTGACGAACAGGCCGCGGCATTGCGGGCTGTCGTCGCAGAAATGGCGGTGGAGAAGGAAGATTAGCCCTTGGCCTTGTCGAGGGCACCGAGCAGCTTGCGCAGCAACAGGGCGCCCGCCGCCCCCTTTTCATCGCCGACGATCGGCAGCCCCGCCTGCTTCCACGCCTCGATGCCCCCGCCCAGCAGCAGCGCCTTGCCATCGACGATCTGACCCAGCCGCTCGGCCTCGTCGTCGGTGCGGTTGCCATGCTGGCAATAGAAGATCACCGTCTTGCCGGCTGAATCGATATGAGTGGGCAGCGCCGACAGGGGATGAAGCCGGTCACCGTTGATATATTCGGCGTTGTGCTCGTAGGCCTCGCGGATATCGACCAGCACCGCGCCCCGCTTCATGTAATGAGCCGTCTGGCGCGGCGTGATGTTGCGGGCGGGCGGGCGCGTCGGCATCTAACTCTCCGCTGCGCCGGTCTTGCAGGCGCAGGCCCCGCCGCAGGCCGCCGCGCGCTCACGATACTTGGCTTCGCCCGGCCGCTGCTCCACGCCGCTGACCGCGGGCCGCACCGGCGACACCGGCACCTGCGCCATGACCTTGCCCACGGCATCGAGGTCAAGCCGCGCCTCGGCCTTGAAGGCCCCGGCATAGGCCAGGTGCTCCTCGTTCAACTCGTAACAGGTGGCCCCTTCGATATCGAGCAGCACCGCATCCATGCCGCTGTCGCGGAAGGCGTGGTGGCGCTTCATGAAGAAGTCGCCGCAGCACATGCCCACGTAACTCTGCACGCCCGCTTCCTTCATCTTGCCCAGGGTCTCGGCCAGATGCTCGAAGTTGGTGATGGTGATCACCTCCATGTTGCGCTCGCGCGCCAGGGTATAGGCGTCACCCACCTCGCACAGGCCGCATTCCACGCAGTCAATGGTGTGGCGCCACTTGCACCAGTTGGGCTTGGCGCAATAGGGCACCAGCATGACGCTGGCCCGCGCCAGCGCCGCCTGCGGGTCGCTGCCCGCGCCCGCCAGCATCACGCCGCTGGCCTGCTCCGGCGTCAGCCCGATGAGCCGCTGCAAGCCACGCTTGGCGGCGGCCCGCTCGATCAGCCGGGCCACATCCGCCGCGCCAAAGCCCGCGGCATCGAAGGGATGCGCAAAGAGATGATCGCGCGCCGCCGCGGCCACTGCACTCATCTCCTGTCCGTGCAGGGCGGCGGCCAATTGGTCCAGCGCGGTGGCGGGGGCGAAGTGGCCATCCGTGGCAAAGCGCAGCGCCGCCACCCGTTCCTCCGGGTCGAGCGTCAGCAATACCCGGAGTGTTGCGCCCTCCACCTTGTCCTTGGTCTCGAAGGTCTGCTCGTCGGCCTGCCAGGGCGCGGCCTGAACCTCATTCGTCACGGCCACCGGGGGCAGGGGGCCGGGCACGGTCACGCAATCCAGCGCTTCTTCCACCGCCCCCCGGAACGCGGCCTGCACCTCATCCGCCGTCGGCACACGGCCCAGAACGGTTGCCAGCGAGGTCATGCGCTCGCGCGCATGCTCCAGCCCCGTCACCGTCAATTTCTCGGTCGGCACCAGCAGGGCCTTCATGGCGGCGGCAAGATCCAGTTCCACCAGGATCGAGGCAAAGACCAGGGCGCTATCGTCGGCCTCGGCCAGAAACACCGAGGCGATCTTCTGCCGTCCTGCCACCTGCAGGTCATTGGGGGCCTTGAAGCCCGCCTCCACCCCCAGACGCGCCAGCGCCGCCGCCACCATGTCCGCGCCGCGCTTCAGGCGTTCGGCCACCGTGGCGCCCAAGACCAGCTTCGGCACCAGCAGGCTGAGACACTGCTGCCCGGCGTCGAGATAGAGCGCCCCTCCGGCGGTCACCCGCCGGGCCAGACCGATGCCCGTTTCGGTGCAGTGCGCCAGCCGCACCTCGCGTTCCAGCGCCTGATGCCGCCCGATGCTGGCCGTGGGCGTGAAGCGGTGAAAACGCACCTCGTCGCCGATGAGGCCGCGCCCATGGGCGATGAGCCGGGCCGAATCGATCGCGGCATGATCCGCGCCAAGTCCCCCGTCCATGACCGCAAGGGCATGTTTCGGCGCGCGAAAGTGATGGTCGCTCTTGGTCATGGTCCTCCCGGCGGCGCTCTGGCGGCGTCCGTCCGCCACCACCATAATATCAGTTAGTGCTTATGGACAAGTCACCCTTCTATGAAACAGCCGCATGTGCCATTGATCCTGCCTGCGGAAGCAGGCATGATATTCTGAAAAACGAATACACGCTGGGAGCACCTATGAACTGGCAACAGGCCCTGGGCCGGATTGAAGACCTGGAGGATGCGGCGTTCGATGGCGCATTGCTGTCGGCCATGGAGGCGCGCGCCGATCTCATCCGGCACCGCCCCATCACCTTCTCCACCCCGACCTTCAAGGAATATGACGCGGGCGACCTGAAGGGCTGCGGCAAGAACTCCTTCCCCGCCTTTTCCATCACCGGCTCGGCCTGTGCGCTCAACTGCGATCATTGCCAGACGAAAATTCTGGAACCCATGATCCCGACGCTGCACCCGGAGGATCTCGACCGCAAGGTGCGCGATCTCATCATGCTGCAGAACCTCCAGGGCTTCCTGCTGTCGGGCGGGTCCAACCGGCACAACGAAATCCGCTACGAGCGCTTCTATCCCGTTCTGGAAAAGCTGAAGCGCGACTTCCCCAGGCTGCGCATCGCCATTCACACCGCACTCACCGACGAACCGGCGGCCAGGCGCATGGAGGCGGCAGGCATCGACACGGCCATGATGGATGTCATCGGCGCCGATGAAACCATCCGTGATGTCTATCACCTCGACCGTCCGGTGGCGGATTTCGAATCGACCCTCGCCGCGCTCTGCGCCACCAACATGCAGGTCTCGCCCCACATCGTCATCGGCCTGCACTATGGCCGCATCCTGGGCGAACAGCGGGCGCTGGACATGGTGGCACGTCACAAGACCCATGCCCTGGTGCTGGTGGTCATCATGCCCTTCTACGCCAAGCCCGGCACCTTCGTGGAGCCGGATGTGCATGAGGTGGGGCGCATTTTCCTGTCGGCGCGCGAAACCCTGTCCGATCGCGATGTGCTTCTGGGCTGTGCCCGCCCCGGCGGCATGCACAAGCGTCTGACCGACGCCTATGCCGTCATGGCGGGGCTGGATGGCATTGCCTTCCCGGCCGAGGGGGCCGCGCAAGTGGCCCGCGCCATCGGCCGCAGCTACGAACAGCAGCATTCCTGCTGCTCGGTCAAGGTTGATCCCGTCACCGGCCGCGCCGCGGTCGCCACCTGCGCCGCATGAAGAAGCCCACGCCCATCGACGTGCTGGTGATCGGCCTCGGTCCGGCCGGGGCTGCGGCTGCGGCGGCGGTGGCCGCTGCGGGCCACAGCGTCATCGGGTTGGACCGGCGCGAACAGGCGGGCATTCCCGTGCAGTGCGCCGAATTTGTGCCCTCCCTCATCGGCCTGGAGGTGGCGGACCTGTCCGCCTCCATCCGCCAGTCCATCGAAGGCATGATCACCTATGTCGAACGGGAGGAGGGCGACCACAGCCCGGATTTCCGCGGCGTCATGATCTCGCGCGCCGATTTCGACCGTGACCTCGTGCACAGGGCCAGGGACGCCGGGGTGGATTGCCGCTTCAGCACGCCGGTGCGCGCCATTGCCGCCGATGGCGCGGTGGAACTGGCGACCGGCGAAATCATCCGGCCACGGATCATCATCGGTGCCGATGGCCCGCGCTCGCTGGTCGGCCGCGCGCTCGGTCAGGTCAACGAGGACTGCGTTGAATCGCGCCAGATCACCGTGCCGCTGCTGCAGCCCCATAATGCCACCGATATTTTCCTCTCCGCCGCCTTTCCCGGCGGTTATGGCTGGCTCTTCCCCAAGGGCGATGTTGCCAATCTCGGCATCGGTCTCGCCCCCTCGTGGAAGGATCAGTTGAAGCCGCTGCTGGAACAGCTTCATCAGCGCCTGGTGGCGGACGGACGGGTCGGCAGCGAGGTTCTGGGCCTCACCGGCGGGCTTATCCCGGTGGGCGGCATGTTGCGCGCCGTGGGCCACCTCGGCCAGACCCAGGTGTTTCTGGCGGGCGACGCCGCAGGCCTGGCCAATCCCATCACCGGCGCGGGCATTTCCGCCGCCGTCATTTCCGGCACCATGGCGGGCCGGGCGGCGGCCTCCCTGCTGGCGGGACGCGACCGCGCGGCGGAAGATTTTCGTGAGGAACTGGGCGATCTCTTCGGCCCGTCGCTGGCGCGCGCCCTGAAGCGGCGCCAGGCGCTGCTGGATTGCTATGCCCGCAATGAATTGCCCCAGACCGACGATCTCCGCGTCGGCTGGATTGCCTATCCTGAATACTGGGCGGTGTGAACGAGGAAGACCCCATGAGCTGCATCAAGAACGAAACCGCCACTCCGGCCGAACCCGTGCCGGGCGGCCTCGATTTCAACCCCTGGGAGGTCTTGGCCCCGCGCCCCGCCGGTGACATTCCGGCGGAGTTCAAGAACGGCGCGCGTGTCAAGGCCAACAATGTCGAGCCCGCCGGGGTCTATCGCCCGGACTACCGCATGCTGACCCCGCACATGCGCTCGCCGGACTATGTGCAGATGTCCACGGCGGCGGCCATCTCGCTGGGCGTGGTCAACGGCAAGATGCACCGCTGCGCCTGCACGCGCTGTCTCAATCTGCTGCTCACCTATCCCGAAGGCTGCCGCGCCAATTGCGCCTATTGCGGGCTGGCCCGCCATCGCGAGGCCGAGCGCGACTTCGCCGACCGCAACTTCATCCGCGTCGACTGGCCCGCCGTGCCCATGGACGAGGTGGTGGACATTGTCGCCCGTGATGTGAAGGCCAGTCCCTTCCATCGCATGTGCATCTCCATGATCACCCATCCCAAGTCGGATGAGGATACCGTCAGTGTGCTGAAGAAATGGACGGCGCGCATCGACCCCAGGGACATTCCCGTGTCGATCCTCTCCAACCCCACCACCATGACCAGGGCCGATGTCCAGCGTCTGAAGGACCTGGGTTCCGACATCTTCACCGTGGCGCTGGACGCCGCTACGCCGGAAATCTTCGACCGCACCCGCGGCAAGGGCGTGGACAGCCCCCATTCCTGGAACAAGTATTGGGAGGTGCTGCTCGACGCGCGCGACATCTTCGGGCCGGAAAAATTCGGCGTCCACATCATCGCCGGCATGGGCGAGACCGAGCATGACATTCTCGCCCTGGTGCAGAAGGTGAAGGACCTGGGCGGCCACAGCCACATGTTCTGCTTCTTCCCGGAGAAGGGGTCGCTCATGGATCATCTGCCCGCCACCCCGCGCGACCAGTGGCGCCGCGTGCAATTGGGCCGCTATCTCATCGATTATTTCGGCGTGAACGTGGCCCAGATGCGCTTCGACAATCATGGCCGGGTCATTGATTTCGGCCTGCCTTCGGGTGAACTCGACGGCGTCATCGATGCGGGCCTTGCCTTCCGCACCTCCGGCTGCCCCGGCAAGTTCGGCGAGGACATTTCGGCCTGCGACCGGCCCTATGGCGACAGCCCGCCCAGCAACATCGCGAGCTACCCTTTCCAGCCGGAAGCCGCCGACATCCGCCGAATCCGCCACCAGCTTGGCCGTGAAAAACCCGGCCAGGAATATCGCGAGGGCGAGGAATTCGAGGATTTCGGCGCGTGAAACCCTTCCGGGTGATCGACACGGGCGTCCGCGACGGCCGGGCGCAGATTGCCTTTGATCAGGCGCTCATCGACCTGCACCACGCGGGCGCGATCGGCGACACCATCCGCTTTCTCACCTTCAGGCCGACGGTGCTGGTGGGCCGCCATCAGGCCATCTCGCAGGAACTGCATCTCGACGCCTGCCGCAGCGCCGGGGTGGGCATTGGCCGCCGCATCACCGGCGGCGGCGCGCTCTATCTCGACGAGCAGCAATTCGGCTGGGAGTTGATTTTCCACCGCAACACGCTGGGCATTGCCTCGCTTGCCGATCTCACCCGCCTGATCTGCGAGGCCGCCGCCCACGGCCTGTCCAAACTTGGCATCGACGCGCGCTATCGCCCGCGCAACGACATCGAGGTGGGGGGCCGCAAGATTTCCGGCACCGGCGGCTTCTTCGATGGTGACACGCTGTTCTATCAGGGCACGGTGCTGGGCAACCTGGACCCGGAGCTGATGTTGCGCCTGCTCAACATCCCCGAGGCCAAGCGCGCCAGGCATGCCGCCGCAGGCCCCCGCGTGGTGACGCTGCATGAGCTGTTCGACGGCGCGCCGCCGCCGCTCGCCGAGGTCAAGCGCGTCATGCTGGAGGGCTTTGCCGAAAAGCTGGGGATAAGTCCGCGCCGGGAGGCCATCACCGACCGTGAGGAGGAACTGGCCCGCCAGATTCATGACGACGAGATCGGCACCGACGGTTTTGTCTATGAGATCGATGATCCCGGCGCCCACGCCGATGTGCTGGTGGGCGAGGTGCAGTCGCCCGGCGGCATGATTGCCGCCCATGTGCGGCTGGAAGGCAAGCATGAGGCGCGTTACCGCGAGGTGATCATCACCGGCGATTTCTTTGTGACGCCGCCGCGCACCATCTTCGATCTCGAGGCCACCCTGCGCGGCACCCGCGTGGCCGATACGGCGGCCACGGTGACAGACTTTTTCCGCACTGCCGGGGTTGGCATGCTCACCGTCAGGCCAGAGGATTTCACCGCCGCCCTGCTGGCCGCCGTGAGCGTTTCCGCATGAAGCTTCTCCACGTCATTCAGCACACCTCCGCCGAATACCTCGGCCTTCTGGAGGACCACTTCGACGGCCGTGGCATTCGCTACCGCTATTTTCGTCCGTTCACGGAGGGAACACCCTTGCCGGCGCGTTCGGCCACCGTGGATGGCCTGATCCTGCTCGGCGGCGGCCCCTGGGGCACCGTGGGTGAGCGCGCCCTGCCCACCCTGGACGAGGAAATCGCCCTCACCCGCGTCTATCTCATGAGCGGCAAGCCGGTCATCGGCATCGGCCTTGGCGCGCAAGTGCTGGCTTTGGCCGCCGATGGCAGTGCGGAAGCAATGCCCCTGACATTTTCCGTGGGCACGGCCCGGCGCGCGGCGCCTGATTCGCTCAATGGCTTCATGCCCGAGGCGATGCCCCACATTACCTACATGCGCGACCTGCCAGTGCCGCCCGCCTATGCCGCCACACTTTCATGTGATGAACAGGGCCGGACCGCCGCCTTCCAGATCGGTGACAACGTCTTCGGCTTTGCCGGACACCCCGGCTTCAAGCGCGCCATGGCCGAGGATTTGATCATGGAATTTGCGGAAACGCCGGAGAATCCCGGACCCGCACTCGACCAATTGTCTAGCGTAAAAGGTCAAATAGAGGACTCTTTAATACCTCTTATGACTGGGATCATCCAGAAAACCGGGCTTATGCGTTAGACGCAGGTGCGAAACGACGGTCTTGCGTTTCTCCAAAAAATTATAATACGCTAATATGCGTGGGCTTATGGCTTGGTCCGGATGCCCGCTAAAGAGAGAGTGGCAAGCCCGGCGCTGAAGCCACCAACCAAATGGGAGTGAATTATGAGCAAGAAGCTCTTGATCGTCATGGCCAACACGGATCCGCGTAACGGCGAGGAATTGGGCGCGCCCTTTTTCCAGGCCACCGTGGCCGCCGCCATGGAGTATGAAGTCGAAGTCATCTGCACCGCCACCTCGGGCCGCCTGATGAAGAAGGGCGAAGCCGAGAAGATGGTGGTGAAGGAAGGATCGCCCAAGACGGTCTACGATTTCATCAAGGACGCGCACGATGCAGGCGTCGTGTTCAAGTGTTGCTCTCCCAATCTTGATCTCTTTGACATGACCGAGGCCGATCTTATTCCCGAATGCACGGGTATCGTCGGCGGCGCCTATCTGGTCGAAGAGATCATGGAAAGCGATTGTCGGGTTCTCACCTACTAAGGAGCAACACAGGATGAGCCATGCCCACGGTTCGCGGGTTCAGGAGTTTATCGGCGATCCGGTATCGGAAGCGCCGCAGGTTCCGCGCGCAAAATTGGAAGAAATCTTCCAGGACATTCAGAGCGACATTCGCTTCGACCATGAGTTGAATGGCTGCCTGAATTGCGGCATCTGCACGGCGACCTGTCCGGCCGCCTATTATTACGACTACAGCCCGCGCGAAATCGTGCAGCTCCTGTGGACGGAAAATCTGGAAGGCATCTACGACGCCATGCAGGAAAAGATCTGGGCCTGCGCCCAGTGCTATACCTGCGCGGCGCGTTGTCCCTTCGGCAATTCTCCGGGCGGTCTCGTCATGCTGATGCGCGAGACCGCCATCAAGCACGGCATGGAATCGGCCAAGAACGTGCTCCGGCCCTTCAGCCGCGTCATGCTCAAGCTCATTTCCACCGGCAACCAGTTGGCCCCCGACATGATCAATCCCGATCATTTCGCCGATTGGGGTCCGAACATCGCCAAGGTGAAGGCGCCGCTGAAGACGCTGCGCCGCGCCATTCCCATGCCGACGCTGAACACCACCACCACCGCCTGGGAAGTGAACCTGAAAACCTCGGTGGAACTCTACACCATCTGGGAGATGACCGGGGTTCTCGACCAGCTGGAGACCATCGACCAGAACCTCTTCGACGTGATCTCGGACATCATGGATGAGAAGCGCGACGAGTGGAAAGACTTTCTCGACGATCAGGACGACGATTGATCCATCAACAATCGGCGCTTGATCTGCGCCTGGGAGGGAACCCGCATGGCAAAAAAGCCAACCGCACCAACTGAAGGCGAACGCTTCACCGGCCACGGGGCCGAGTGGCGCCCCGCCAACCTGAGCCCGGAGGATGCGCGCACCGCCACCGCCTGGGTCGAGCAGAAGATCGACAAGCGCTCCATGCTGGTCAACAAGGACCGCGTGGCCGACGTGCGCGACGCCATGTGGGAGTTGGAGAAGGACGGCCAGATCGTCGTGCACCGCATCCGCGACGAGCATGAGCCGGTCATGGCCAAGACGCTTTACGGCTGGGACAAGAAGATCCCCACCAACCAGCTCTGGCATCACAAGTCATGCGGCCAGTGCGGCAATATTCCAGGCTATCCCGCCTCGCTGCTCTGGGTCATGAACCAGTTTGGCACGCGCTATCTGGACGAGACCGACCAGACCTCGTGCACCGCCTGGAACTATCACGGCTCCGGCATCGGCAACCTCGAAAGCCTGGCCGCCGTCTTCCTGCGCAATTTCCACCAGGCCTATGTCGCGGCCAAGGCCCAGGGCCTGCCGGAAGGCTATTACTATCCGCTGGTTCACTGCGGCACCTCCTTCGGCAACTACAAGGAAGTGCGCGGCTATCTTCTGTCCTCGGCCAAGCTGCGCGAGAACGTGAAGAAGATCCTGGAGAAGCTGGGCCGTCTCGTCGACGGCAAGCTGCTGATCCCGGAAGAGATCGTGCATTACTCCGAATGGGTGCACATGATGCGCCACCAGATCGCCGAACGTCAGACGATCGATGTGAGCCACATCCGCGCCACCGTCCATCCGGCCTGCCACGTCTACAAGATGGTGCCGCAGGATGCGATCTATGACGACGACATTCTGGAAGGCAACCGCGTGGCCGTGTCCACCGGCATCATGCAGGCCCTCGGTGCCCAGGTCATCGACTACTCGACCTGGTATGACTGCTGCGGCTTCGGCTTCCGCCACATCATTTCCGAGCGTGAATTCACCCGCTCCTTCGCCCTGGACCGCAAGATCAAGGTGGCGGTGGAGGAGGCCAAGGCCGATGTGATGATCGGCCATGACACGGGCTGCGTCACCACGCTCGACAAGAACCAGTGGATCGGCAAGGCCGTGGGCAAGAACTATGAACTGCCCATTCTCGCCGACATTCAGTTTGCCGCCCTTGCCATGGGGGCGCACCCCTACAAGATCGTGCAGTCCCACTGGCACGCCTCGGCCACCGAAAAGCTCCTGGAAAAAATGGGCATCGACTGGCTGGCCAAGAAGGCCGAATTCGAGGCCTATCTCACCGACGTCGAGGCGGGCAAGCAGGAAAACCTCTATGACCCGCGGCGCATGATCACCTCCGGTCCCGGCTTCAAGAAAATCGAGCAACGCACATGACAAAGCCCATTCTCATCGTCGGCGGTGGTCCCGCCGGTCTCTCCGCCGCCCACATGCTGGCCCAGCTTGGCCAGAAGACCGTGCTGGTGGAAAAACTGCCCCACCTCGGCGGCGCGCCCATCGTCTCGGGTTATGCCAAGCTCGTGCCCTCGGGCGAATGGGCCAAGGACGCCATCGGCGGCATGATCGACCGCGTCGAGAAGAACAAGCTGGTGGATGTCCGCCTCAACACCACCGTCAAGGACTTCAAGGGTGAGCCGGGCAAGTTCGTGGCCACCCTGTCGGACGGCAAGAAGGTGGAGGCGGCCTCGGCCGTGCTGTGCACCGGCTTCACCCACTTCGACGCCATCAACAAGCCGGAATGGGGCTTCGGCACGTTCCCGGACGTGGTGACGACCGCCCAGGTGGAGCAGATGATCTCCTCCGGCAAGGGCGTGCGCCGTCCCTCCGACGGCAACAAGCCGCAGCGTGTGGCCATCCTTCTCTGCGTCGGCTCGCGTGACCGCCAGATCGGTCGTGAGTGGTGCTCCAAGATCTGCTGCTCGGTCTCGGCCAACCTCGCCATGGAAATCCGCGAGGAACTGCCGGATTGCCACGTCTACATCTACTACATGGACATCCGCACCTTCGGCCTGCTCGAAACCAAGTACTATTGGCGGAGCCAGGAAGAGTTCAAGGTGAAATACATCAAGGCGCGCATCGCCGAAGTCACCGCCCAGGGCGACAAGCTGCTGGTCAAGGGCGAGGACACGCTGGTCAAGCGTCCCATCACCATTCCCTTCGACATGGTGGTGCAGGCCATCGGCATGGATCCGAACGTTGACAACATGCTGCTCTCGGCGGTCTTCGACGTGAAGCTGGAGCCGCACGGCTACATCGGCAAGGCCAACAGCTATGGCACGCAGGGCGCGACCTCGCGTCCGGGCGTCTTCGTGGCGGGCTCGGCCACCGGGCCGGAAACCATCGACGACTCCATCGCCCAGGCCAATGCCGCCGCCCTTGCCGCCTATACCGCGGCCCAGGGTGTCACGCTCAAGGCGGCAGAATAGGCCGATGCGCTGGCGGACCGGTCATAGCGCGCCCAAGGGCGCGGCGGCGCTGCCGCCCCTGCCGGAGCTTCACCTGAGTGGTGAAATCCTGCGGCAGGCGCTGCAGGCCGTCATCCAGGGCGCGGAGGAACTGGGCGGCATCGAGCGTTATGTCGATGCCCTCAAGCTCAAGTCCGACCTGTTCAAGGACGCTCTGGCGGAGGGCAAGCACCGCACCATTCCGCTCGAAACCTTCATGAGCCTCGCCACCTTCATGTCCTCGGTCCGGCGGCGGATCACCCCCTACCTCGACGAAAAAGGCATGAAGACCATCCGCGAGGGGCTTGGCATCCTGCTGGATAACGTGGCCGACACCACGGCCACCGACCAGCGCATGGCCGGTTTCGCCCGTCTCTTCCCGGACGACCGCGCCCACACCTATGTGCGCGATCTCGCGGCGGAAGTTCTGCACTACACCGACCCCGAGCGTTATCCGCTCATGTGCCGCTGGGTGTGGGACGCCGCCACGAACACGGGCGCGCTGCGCGAAATGTGGTTCGGCGACAATGTCGATCACACCATCATTCCGGCGACCGACAGTTACGAAACCTTCCTGGCGCTGCGCCGCGATCTCGCCACGCTCCTGACCGAAAATGGCGTGTTCCGCGACCACCTCTTCTACATGGACCTGCTGGTGGCCCAGGTGTACTCACACTACATCTGCGCCCAGGGCGGCACCTATCTCCGGGCCGACTTCGCCTCGCCGCAGGATCCCATGCAATACACCCGCCGCCTTCTGGGCCTTGATGGGGTCGAGCCGCGTTCCGGCCGCGCCCGCCTTAAGTCCATTGATGGCAACGCCTTCATCATCGACGACCACAAGCTCCTCGGCTGAAAGGGATCGCTCCATGGCCATTCATGAAAAATCACTGATCCGTCCCGAGGACATCAAGAGCCAGGAAAACCTGGTCATCGATGGCATCGACGTGTCGGGCCACTGGTCCACCTTCATCAGTGCCCGCAACATCACCGATTATAACGAGAAGATGCAGGACGAGATCGCGGCCCTGCCGGGCGGCGAGAACATCCATCGCTGCTGGCAGTGCGGTTCCTGCACCAATGCCTGCACCGTGAACGCCCTCGAGCCGCGCTTCAACCCGCGCTACTGGATCTACCTCATCCGCATGGGGCTGGAGAGCGAGCTTCTGCGTGACAAGGACATCATCTGGCAGTGCGTGTCGTGCAACAAGTGCACCAACATCTGCCCGCGTGACGTGGTGCCGGAAGGCATCATGAAGGCCACCGCCAAGTGGCTGGAACTGAAGGGCCACACCGAGGTCAATCCCTCCACCCACTTCGACGAAGCCTTCATGGAACAGATTTCGGCCACGGGCCGCATCGAGGAAGGCAAGACCATGCGCATGCTGTTCAAACGCACCGGCCGTTCCCTGTTCCAGGACTGGCTCATCGAAATGGTCAAGCGTATCGCCGTGAAAATGCCCATGCATTACGTCTTCGGCATGGGTATCGAGCAGATCATTCCGCCGCGTGTGTCCGGCTGGAGGAAGCAACTCGGCCCGGCGCTCGATGAATATGTCCACGAAAGCGAAAAGAAGCAGCGTCAGGCGCTGGGTCTCGACCAATTGATCAGCATGGCGCAGGCCGAAGTCCGGCCCGCCCACCACAAAGCCGCGGAATAGGGAGAAAGCGCAATGGCTGAGATCATCAACACCATGAAGCGGGTGGCCTACTACCACGGCTGCGCCCTCGACGGCACGGGCCATGGCTACAACCGGTCCACCCGCGCGCTTGCCGGCGTTCTCGGCCTCGAACTCGAGGACGTGAAGAACTGGAACTGCTGCGGCGCCATGGAAACCAAGAACATCGACAACGAGGTCCAGACCTATCTGTCGTCGCGGGTTCTCTCCATCGCCGCCAACGAGATGGGCCACACCAAGGTGATGGCGCCGTGCAACGGCTGCTACCACAATCTCAAGAAGGCCGAATATGACCTGGGCCACAAGGAAAAGTCGCGCGAGGTGGTGGAGCGCATTTCCAGGAAGGCGGGCCACGAGCCCTACAAGGCGGGCCAGATCGAAACCATTCACGCCGTGGACTGGATCATGGAATCCATCGGCGAGGAAGGCATCCGCGAGCGCACCAAGGGCAAGCTCAAGGGCCTGAAGGTCGCCAACTATTACGGCTGCATGTACACCCGTCCGCGCCACATCTTCCCGGGACGTGACGCCGGCCCCGGCACCGAGTCGAACTTCCGTCCGCACTTCATGGATGACATTCTCGACGCCGCCGGTGCCAACAGCGTGGACTTTGCCATGAAGAGCGCCTGCTGCGGCGGCGCCCACACGCTCTGCGACTCCGACACTTCCACCAAGCTCTGCATCAACATCCTGCAGGCGGCGGAGGCCTCGGGGGCGGACGTGGTGGCAACCGAATGTCCCACCTGCCACGCCGGTCTGGAAATGCACCAGATCCGCGCCGAGAAGGTCTATGGCATCAAGACCAAGGTGAAGATGATCTACTTCACCCAGTTGCTCGGCATCGCCATGGGTCTGTCGCACCGCAAGGTCGGCCTGCAGGAGAACGTCTCCGACGCCTCCTCCGTGTTGAAGGCCAAGGGCATCTGATGGCCACCCCCTGGGACGAGATCGAACGCGGCGTGGAGGCCCCCGGCCAGACCCATGAGGGACTCATGGCGCTGGGCGAGCAGATCCTTGAAAACTGGCTGGAAGGCCGGGGCATCACCCCCACCGAGGCCAGGCGCGAGAGCTTCCGTCTCCTGGCGCTGCATCATCAGGGAGCCAAGGACGAACCCTCCTTCAACGCCTGCCGCGAGACCTGCCGCGAACTGGCCTGGCACTATAATCTGCTCAAGTCCGGCGGCCCGGAGGAGGGCAATGCCCAGCGCCTTGCCATGATGGTTCTGGTGGCGCGCCACCTGATGTATTTTGTGCGCGGCAAAATGGAAGTTGCGGAACTCGGCGAATTTTGCTGTTCTTCCAGACCAATCCGCGAGATGGATAAAGAATCTCTCCAAAACCAAGCAAGAGGCTGAACATGCCAAAAGTCAGAGGCTGCAATCTTCCCGACGATCTCCTGTATGACGTCGACAATCACATCTGGTTCCGCGAAATGGGCGACGGCAATGTCCGTCTCGGCATGACCACGGTGGCCACCGCTCTGGCGGGCCAGCTCGTGGCCTTCACGCCCAAGAAGGCGGGCAAAGCCATTGAGGCGGGCAAGTCCTGCGCCACGGTCGAATCCGGCAAGTGGGTGGGCCCGGCCAAGTCGGCGGTTGCCGGCGAAGTGGTCACGATCAATGACGAACTGGTGGGCAAGCCCAGCCTCGCCAACGACGATCCCTATGACAAGGGCTGGATGGTTCTGCTGAAGCCCAATGACTGGGCCGGGGTCAAGGCCTCGCTGACGCCGGGTTCGGCGGTGGCCGCCAAGTATGAGGCCAAGATGGCGGCGGACGGCTTCGCCGGCTGCGCCTGAGCCTGCCTGGATTTTGAAAAACCGCCGGGGCCAGGCTCCGGCGGTTTTTTCATGCGCTCTCTCATCATCGGATCTATGACAAGGCGTCAGAGCGGTGGTGGCTGTGATGGCGCAAGCCACCGCTGACTTAGAGATGGCGAGCACCTGACCTGAGTTTTGTTGCGCGCATCAAAAGTCAGGTTGCTCTAACGCAAAGGACCGGTCATGTGGCGTACTCTGGATTTCTCCTCCTGGCAGAGCATCCTCTCCACCCTCATCGGGCTGGCGCTCTTCACCTTCCTGGGCATCGGCATCCGGCTTCTGGTGCAGATGACGGTGCAGCAGCGCCGCGAGCGTATGAACCGCCAGATCAACGAACGCCTGCGCACCCTCATCGCCGCCTACAAGACGCTTGGCGGCTCCTTCACTGGCGATCTCGCCGTGGACCCCACCCACCGCCGCGATCTGCGCCGCCGCGCCGAAACGCCGGTGGAAACGGCCGAGGCTGCGCCAGAGGCCGAAGCCCAGCCATTGGACATGAGTGGTGGTTCGGACCGGGCGCGCCGCATCCGCGATGCGGTGGAGGCCTCACTCTCCGACATTATCCTGCTGGGCACCGAGGAGCAGGTGAAGCTCGCCGCCGCCGCGGCCCATGATCTGGTGGCGGGCAAGCCCGTTCATACCCACGATCTGGTGGTGTCACTGCGCAATTTCATCCGCGAGGCCCTGGACCTCGCGCCCATCCCTGAAACAGTGGCCTTGCCCCGGCAAGGCCCGACCCGCCCCGGTTCCGGCGGCTCAGGCGGCGGTGGCCGCGGGCGCGGCGGCGGTGAAACTGCCGGTGAAGGCGGCGGGCGTGGCCGCGGTGCCGGCGGCGGGGGCGGCATGGGCGGCGCTGGCATGGGCATGGGCGGTGTCGGCCTTGGCCTCGGCCTGGGTGCCCATCATGCCGCCGGTGATCCCACCGATCCTGATTCGCGCTGATCGGCTTCAGTCGATGCGCGGGCGGCTGAGGCAGCCCACCAGCAGGTCCATGCGCCGCTTGTTCAGCGCGGCCCAGGCCCTGGCGATCTGTGAATCAGTGATCGTGGGCTGTGGTGACTGGTGATCGAAGACCGCAGCCAGGAAACTTGTCAGTTCGGGATTGAGTTCAAAGGTGCGCAGATCGCCCTGGGTCCAGCCCAGCAGCATGGCGGCCTTGCCGAAGCGTTCGGGATCACGCTCCACCCGCGCCAATTGCCCCAGCTTCTCCAGCCGCAGGATGTCTTCCTTCAGCAATTGCGCGGCAAACATGCTGTGCGCCTGTGCCGCCTCCGCCCGCATGTCATCGATCAGTTTCATTTTTCCTCCGCTGCATCGGCGTCCGACAGGGTGGTGAGCCAGGCCGGATTCATTTCGTCATCATCCACCAGATCACAGGTCAGTGCCGATAAAATCTTTGTGGCCTCATCCGGCAGGCGATGCGGCATGGCAAAACCGTTGAGCCGCGCCCACAGCCCCACCCAGCAGCGCACCGTGGTCCAGGGATTATACCCGCCGCCGCCCAGCACCACGGCGCGCGGTGCCGCATTCACCACCTGCATCACCGCATCCCACAAAGCGTCATTGGACAGCATCATGCCGGACAGGGGATCACCCGCCAGTCCGTCAGCCCCACAGGTGATGACCACCGCCTCCGGCGCGAAGGCCTGAAGCGCGGGCAGCACGCCCTCCGCCATCACCCCGGCCAGTTGCGAATCACTGAAGCCGCGCGGCACCGGAAAGTTGCGGGCATGGGCCCCATGGCCCTGTCCGGTACCCGGCCAGCGCTTTTCCTCATGCACAGAAATGCATGTCACCCGTGCGTCGCCCGCAAAGGCATCCTCCACCCCATCGCCGTGGTGGGCATCGAGATCGACATAGGCCACGCGGGTCAGGCCACCGTCCAGAAGCGTCAGGATGGCAAAGACCGGATCGTTGAAATAGCAGAAGCCCGAGGCGCGGTTCCGGCGGCCATGGTGCGTGCCGCCGGCGGGGTGATAGGCAAGGTGTCCCGCAAGGGCCATGCGCGCCGCCATAACGGATCCCCCGACCGAACTGCTGGCACGCTCAAAAAGCCCTGTAAACACAGGATTTTCCATGGTTCCCAAGGCATAGGTCTCGCGCTCTTCGCGGGTCGCCCGGCCCGTGGCGCTGACGGTTTTTACCGCCGTCACATAGTCCGGCGCGTGAAAGCGCGTCAGCAGGGCCTCGTCCGCCATGGCACTTTCGGCATAATTGCCCTCGTCCAGCCAGCCGAGAATGCGGCACATGTCGGTCACCGGGCCGATGCGCCCGATGGCCAAAGGATGCCCCGGCGGATATCCCTTGGCGTGGTAGATGGGGTTGCTGACAAAAACCGGCTGTTTCCCAAGCGACACAGTCATGACTCTTGTGAGGGCGCAGGGGCCATCGTGCTTGACCTCGTATGCATCATGGTATTCTATTCATTCTAATATATGCGTGTACACAAACAAGCATAGAAAATACCTGTATTTTTTCCACGGAGAACCGCATGGCTGACAACCCGAAGAGCATGTCCATCATCGTCACCAAGGGCTCCTTGGACTGGGCCTATCCGCCCTTCATTCTCGCCACCACGGCGGCGGCCATGGATGTCAACGTCACCATGTTCTTCACCTTCTACGGTCTGGAGCTGTTGAAGAAGAAGCTCGACCTGCAGGTGTCGCCCCTCGGCAACCCCGCCATGAAGATGCCCATGGGCGGCATCCACATGGCCATGCCCAACATCGTCGGCATGCTGCCCGGTGTCGATGCGGCTGCCACGGTCATGATGAAGAACATGATCAAGAAGAAGGGCGTGGCCTCCATCGAGGATCTGCGCACCGCGGCGGTTGAATCCGACGTGAAAATGATCGCCTGCCAGATGACCATGGATCTCTTCGAATACAAGATGGAGGACATGATCGAAGGGCCGGTTCTGGGCGGTGCGGCCTCCTGGGTCGACCTCGCCACCAAATCCGACATCAACCTCTTCATCTGATTTCAAGGAGACATCATGGCTGACAAGACTCTCGACGCAAAGGGCCTCAACTGCCCCCTGCCCATTCTGCGCGCCAAGAAGGCGATCAATGAGATCAGCCCAGGCCAGACTTTGGAAGTGCTGGCCACCGACCCGGGTGCCGTCGCCGATTTCGCCGCCTTCTGCCGGACCACCGGCAACGAACTGATGGAATCCGGCCAGACGGGTAACGTTTACCGCTTCGTGATCAAGAAAGTATAATTTCCACTTGGGCAACCGTGCGGAACCCCGAGGCAAAGAACGGGCCGCACATTGAGGGGATCGGGATATGACGACTTCAACTTTCCGCCGCGCGCCGCTGTTTACGGCCGTGGGGCTTGCGGCGCTCACCATGGGCGCTTCGCTCGCTTCGGCCACTGAGGGCTATTTCCAGTTGGGCTTCGGCCCGCGCCAGAGTGCCATGGGCGGCACCGGCGTGGCCAACTCTGTGGACGCCATGGCCCAGGCGCTGAACCCGGCGGGCATCGCCGGGCTGGACAAGCAGTGGCAGCTGGGTGCGGCGGCCTTCATGCCCTACCGCGGTTATGACGGCACGGGCACCGGCTTGGTGACCTCCGGCAGCGTCGAAAGCGACTCCAACTTCTTCGTGGTGCCCAACGCCGCCTATATCCGTCCCATTGATGAGGACTCGACCTTCGGTCTGGTGCTCTATGGCAACGGCGGCATGAACACCAATTATTCCGCCAACTATAATTGTACGCCGGGCGCGCCGGGCGTTTTCTGCGGCATGGGCAAGACCGGCGTTGACATGATGCAGGCCTTCCTCTCGGCCACCTATGCCCGCCGCATGGGCCCGGTGAAGATTGGCATCGCGCCCACGATTGTCGCCCATCGTTTCCGTGGCTTGGGTCTTAGCGCCTTTGCTCCCATGTCCTCTGACGCGGCTCACCTCACCAACAATGGCTATGACTATGCCTTCGGTGCGGGCCTGCGCGGTGGTGTTGAGTTCGATCTGGCTGAAAACCTGCGCATCGGCGTGGCCGGCCAGACCAAGATGTGGATGTCGAAGTTCAGCAAGTATCGCGGCCTCTTTGCCGAGCAGGGCGACTTTGACATTCCGGCCGCCATCACGGCCGGCATTTCCTTTGACGCCACCCCGGACCTGACCCTGAACTTCGACTACCAGCACATTTTCTATGAAGGTGTGAAGGCGGTCTCCAACGGCTTCCCGGCTGGTGGTTTTCTGGGTGACGACAATGGCCCTGGCTTCGGCTGGGGGGATGTCGACGTGTTCAAGGTGGGTGCCGAGTGGAAGGCCAGCGACGACTGGACGCTGCGCGCCGGTTACGCCTATGTCACCAGCCCCATCAAGAGCGATGACGTGACACTCAACATTCTGGCCCCGGGCGTGGTGCAGCACCACATCACGGCGGGTGCCGCCTACAAGATGTCGGACACCGGCACACTGGAGTTCTTCGGCATGGTCGTGCCGGCCAGCCATGTGAAGGGACCTGAAGTCACTCCCTCCGGCGCGACGCCTGGAAGCACGGTTGACCTGAACATGCACCAGTTCCAGTTCGGCTTCGGCTACACCAAGAAGTTCTGATCCACCATCACGGGATCAAGCGAAGAGCGCGGGGTTTCCCCCGCGCTCTTTTCACAAGAGCAACCTGACTTTTGCTGGACTCAGCAAAAGTCAGATAAGTTGCTCGCCATCAA
>OEIV010000200.1_pt1 | contig 38393 bp, 32 predicted proteins | sample 1539231 | NCBI WGS metagenome assembly OEIV01 (sample SAMN03794762, study PRJEB22550) | activated sludge metagenome | feature: wastewater treatment plant; material: activated sludge; isolation source: Wastewater treatment plant of a petroleum refinery complex | place: Argentina: Buenos Aires ... | reverse complement strand
GCGCGCCGCCGCCCTGGCCGAGGCGGGCTTCCCGCCCGCCGCCTGGCGGATCGCCTGGTACTACATGAACGGCTGGGGCCTGGAGCGCGACCGCTGCACGGCGATCGAATGGCTCTACCGCGCGGCCCGCGCCGGCGAGGCCAGCGCGCAGTTCTGGCTGGCGCTCTCCTACCTGCCGCCGAACGGCCGCGGCGTCGCGCCCGACAAGCTGGAGGCCTTCCGCTGGGCCACGGCGGCACGCGACCAGGGACTGCCGCTGGCGGCCGACCTCTACCACTTCTTCACCCGCGATCTCGCGCCCGACGAGCGCGCCGCCGCCGAGGCGAGTCTCGCCGGCTGGACGCCGCGATCGGCGCGCGCGCCCGTGGTCGAGCGCTTTCCCTACGTGCCGCTGCTGGTCGGCCTCTGGCCGCGGCAGACGCATCATGTCATGCCCTGCCGGCAGCCGCTGGCGCCCTACGAGGACTGGCCGGGCGAGTAGCGCCGTCGGACCGCGGCGAGAAGGAGGCGAGGATGCAGGAAGGCGGATGTCTCTGCGGCAAGGTGCGCTGGCAGGTCGAGGGCGAGGTCGGCCCGGCCGGCATCTGCCACTGCAGCGACTGCCGGCGCGTCACCGGCAGTGCCTTCAACGTCAGCGTGCGTGTGCCGGCGGCGCGGTTCCGCGTCACCCAGGGCAGCCCTCGCGCCTACACCAAGGCAGCCGACAGCGGCCGGCCGATCCGCCGCCACTTCTGCGCCGACTGCGGCGCGCCGGTCTGGACCGATCCGCCGCAGCACCCCGACCTGGTCTTCATCAAGTCCGGTTCCTTCGACGATCCGACGCTGGTGCAGCCGGTCCAGCAGGCCTGGCTGGACTCGGCGGTGAGCTGGCGGGACATCCCGGCGGACCTGCCCGGCTATCGCAAGGGACGCACCTAGATACAGGAACGCAGAGCCACGGCGCCGGTCTCCGGCAGGCCGGGCAGCCAGCCGGCCAGCGGCCGGCAGTCCGCCATGAAGCAGAGGCGATAGTCCTGCACCACGCCCGAGCGCGTCAGCACGAGGCGCTCGATCGGCGTCATGGGATGGGCCACCCACCAGCCCCCCTCCAGCACCGCGCCTTCGGGCGGCTCCATGCCGGCGCCCGAGCCCTTCACCTTGACCTCGACCAGCCGCAGCGCATCGGGCTCGACGCGATAGGCCTCGCGCCATTCCACGCGCTCGACCGAATGGGTCCAGACCAGCTCGAACCCCGGCAGCGGCAGCTCCCAGCTGAGGGCGCCCGAGAGCAGCGCGACGCAGAGCAGGCCGCCCATGCCTCAGGCCGCCATCGCGTCAGGCCGGCGCCGGGTGCGCCAGAAGTGCGAGGCCAGGAAGAGCGCCGCCAGGCCGAAGCCGATCTCGTCCGACAGCGGCGTCGAGAGCACCAGCCCGATTGCGGCGGCGGCGGCCAGCGGATCCTCCCAGAGCGCCAGGCGGTCGCGGAACCAGCCGATGGCGATGGCGCCCCACAGCAGGATCGCCAGCACGGCCTTGACCGTCACGTAGCCGATGGCGAGCTCGTCGTCGCTCTGCATCAGCAGCGCGGTGTCGTAGACCGCCATGAAGGGCACCACGTAGCCGGCGAGCGCGATGCGCGTCGCGATCAGGCCGATCTCCATGTGCCCGGCCTTGGCGATGGAGCTGGCCGCCAGGGCCGCCAGGGCCACCGGCGGCGTCAGGTCGGCCATGATGCCGAAGTAGAACACGAACATGTGGCTGACGATCAGCGGCACGCCGAGTTCCAGCAGGGCCGGGGCAGCGAGCGACGACGTGATGATGTAATTCGGAATGGTGGGGATGCCCATGCCGAGCACGATCGACGTCAGCATCGTCAACATGAGCGAGAGCAGAAGGCTGTCCTTGCCGACCGATACGACATAGCCGCCAAAGGTGGTCGCCGCGCCGGTCAACGTCATGGTGCCGATGATGATGCCGACGATGGCGCAGGCAACGCCGACGGAGAGCGCGGTTTTCGCGCCCTCGGCGAGGCCGACGATGGCGTTCCACACGGTCGCGCGGCCGCTCGTCATCAGCATGTTGACGGCGATGAGAGCGGCGATGGCGGCGGCGACGCCGGCAAGCCCGAACTTGAAGAACGATGCGCCGGCGAGGCCGAGGCCGATCCAGAAGATCAATCGCAAGACGCCTTGCGGCAGGCCGAGCGCGGCAGCAGCGCCGAGGATAAGCAGCACGGTCAAAGCCAGGCCGACAGTGCCGGCGAACAGCGGCGTGTAGCCCGAGAACAGCAGGTAGACGAGCACCGCGAGCGGCAGGATCAGGTGCCAGCCGTTAGCCAGCGCGCGGGAGGCCGAGGGGAGCTCGTCGCGTGAGAGACCGAGCAGGTTGCGGCGGCCCGCCTCCAGATGGACCATCCAGAACGCGGCGGCGAAATAGAGAATGGCCGGGATCGCTGCGGCCTTGACGATCTCCGAATAGGGAACGTCGAGCGTTTCGGCCATGATGAAGGCGACGGCGCCCATGACGGGCGGCATGATCTGCCCACCCATCGACGCGGTCGCCTCGACGCCGCCGGCGAACGCGGCGCGATAACCGAACCGCTTCATCAGCGGAATTGTGAACTGCCCCGTGGTGACGACGTTGGCGACGCCCGAGCCCGAGATCGTTCCCATGAGGCCCGAGGAGATCACCGAGACCTTTGCCGGACCGCCCTTGCTGGCGCCAACCAGGCCGAGTGAGACGTCGGTGAAAAGCTGGACCATGCCGGCACGCTCGAGGAAGGCGCCGAACAGAATGAACAGGAAGATGTAGGTGGAGGAAACGTAGGTCGGTACGCCATAGATGCCTTCGGTGCCGAACGCGAGGTGATCGATCACTTGCGAGAAATCGTAGCCGCGGTGATTGAGCGGCGCGGGCAGCAGATGGCCAAGCAGGCTGTAGGCGAGAAAGAGCCCTGCGAGGATCGGCAGCGCCGCGCCCATCAGCAGGTACGTGGCGGCAAACAGCACGGCGAGCGCGATGCAGCCGACGACGATGTCGACATTGGTCGGGTCGCCCGAGCGCAGGATCAGCTCCTTGTATTCGACCCATTGGTAGATCGCGACCGCGAAGCCCGTCAGCGCCAGGGCCCACGCGGCGACATGCCATGGCCACGTCCGGTGCCGGGCGGCGGCGAGCAGCGGGAACACGAGCAGCACGAGGAATCCGACGTGCGTGGTGCGCACGAGCTGGCTCGGCAAGTCGATGACGTGGGCCGCGGTGGCGAGCTGGAACAGCGCGAAGGCGATGGCGATGGCGAACAGAACCATGCCCTCGGGGCCGGCGGGGAACGACCGAGCCAGCGGATCGTGCAGGTCGAGCGCGGCCTCGGCCTCTGGCGTCCGCTCGGCCGGGGGGGTCGGGGTGCCTGGTGCGCCGGTCATGGTGGATGTCGCCCGTTCTCGTTAGCGCTCGGCGAGCGTTCGTGCACGGCAGGAACGGAGAGAGGAGCGGTCCTCTCTCCGTTAGGGGCGGGGGCGATCAGAGCAGCCCCTTTTCCTTGTAGTAGCGCTCGGCACCCGGATGCAGCGGCAGCGGCAGCCCTTTACCGGCTGTCTCGGGCTTGATGGACTTCGCCGCCTTGTGTGCGGCAACGAGCCCGTCGAGGTTCTCGAACATCTGCTTGGTCATCTGATAGACGACCTCTTCCGGCACGTCCGAATGCGTCACGAGAATGTTGCCGACTGCGAGCGTCGGTACCGCTTCGGTCTGCCCCTCGTAGGTCCCGGCCGGGATTTCGGCGGCGATATACGGAGGGCCGAGCTTCGCCGCGACGGTTGCCGGGATGGCGACGACGGTGATCGGAACGGAGCTCGCGAGGTCGCGGATCGAGGCGACGCCAAGGCCGGCCGACTGCAGTGTGGCATCGAGCTGGCGGTTCTTGATGAGCTCGACCGATTCGGCGAACGGCAGGTACTCGGTCTTGCCGAGATCGGCGTAGCTCATGGCCAATGCGCCGAAGATGGCACGGGCATTGAGTTCTGTGCCGGATTTCGGCGCGCCGACCGAGAGCCCCTTGCCCTTGAGGTCGGCAATGCTCTTGATGCCGCTGTCCTTGGACGCGACGATCTGAATGAAGTTCGGGTAGACGGCGGCGACGCCGCGCAACTTGTCGAGCTTCTCCTTGAACCCCGCGTCCGCATCGCCTTCCCAGGCGAGCTTGACGGAATCGCCGAGCGCGAATGCGATTTCACCTTTGCCCTTCTGCAGCAGGTTGAGGTTCTCGACGGAGGCTTTCGTGGCCTGAACCTGGGTGCGCGCGTCCGGGATTTTTTCGCCGTAGATTTTCGAAAGTGCGACGCCGAGCGGGTAGTAAACGCCGCTCGTGCCACCGGTCAGAACGTTGATGAACGTCTCGGCGCTGGCGGGGGCGGCGACTGCGGCGGACGCCGCGAGGGCGGTGAACAGTGCGCAGGCACGCCCGCGGAGCGCGGACGTGGTCGGGCATGCGGTCGATATCGGCATGAAAGGTCCTCCCGGCATTTTATTTTCGATGTCGTGCTCGCGCCTGGATCACTGCGGCGTCGGACCATGTTAGCAAGACGCGCTCGCCAGGACAGCCAATTCCATCACGGCGGGAGAATGGCGCGGTTTCGGGCAATGCCCGGCGGCGGCGGGGGTTGCGCTCGTCGGCGAATTTGCCTTGAGTGCGGGCCATGCATGTCGACGTCTCCGAGCTTCGCGATTTCTACGCGACACCGCTGGGACAGGTGGTGCGCCGCCTGCTGATGCCGCGGATTCGCCGCCGCTGGCCGGTGGTTCGCGGCGAGACGATTGTCGGCCTCGGCTATGCCGCGCCCTACCTCGGCAGTCTGCGCCACGACGCTTCCCGCGTCGCAGCACTGATGCCGGCGGCGCAGGGGGCCCTCGTCTGGCCGAAGGAGGGCGGGGTTCTAACGGCGCTGGTCGAGGAGGACCGCTTGCCGCTCCCCGACACCTCCGTCGACAAGTTGCTCGCCGTTCACTGTCTCGAGGGAGCCGAGCGGGTGCGGCCGCTGCTGCGCGAAATGTGGCGCGTGCTGGCGCCGGCGGGCAGCGTCCTCATCGTCGTGCCGAACCGGCGGGGGCTGTGGGCACGCATGGACACGACGCCTTTCGGTCAGGGACGGCCCTACAGCCGTCGGCAACTCGTGAGCCTGCTGGAAGAAGCCATGTTCACACCGGTCGACTGGACGACCGCGCTGTTCATGCCGCCGCTCGACTACCGGATCGTGGTGCGCTCGGCGACGGCGTGGGAACGCCTGGGCCAAGGCATCACACCCGGATTCGCCGGCGTTCTGATCGTCGAGGCGCGGAAAGAGATGGTCGCGCTGGTCGGCAAACGGGCGCGGACCGCGGCGGCCCCCGCTCCGGCCGTGCTCGGCTCGCGCATCTGACCGCAAAGCCGCCGCCAAGGTGGCCCGCGGGCGGCGTCAGGCGAGCAGGGCAGGTGACGCTGGCCCCGGGCTGAGCCGGGGATGGTGTTTGATCCTGTGATCGGCGCAGGGGGGCAACAGTTGTGAAGAAGGTGCCGAAAACAGGCCCTGCAAACTTGTGGTATGGCCCCCTAAGTGGATAATTCGAGTGTCGTCAGCGCGCGACAACCGCAGCGAGAGGACGTTGAGGGATCGGGATGAGATTTGTTTTCTTTGCACTGACCGTTTTTGCCGGCGCTCTGACGATGGGCCCGGCAAGTCTCCTGGCCCAGACCTGGACCGACCGGGGCCCGGTGTTCGAAAGCGACGTCCAGCGGAAGGCCGAAATGGATGAAGCCGCGCGCGCCGAGCGCCGGAAATCCTATGGTCCGACGGTCTATCCGAAATTCATGCAAGGTGGTGAGCGGCCTGACATCAAGGCGGCCGAGCCGCCGATCGTCTACTTCGATCAGAACGAGGAAGTCGGATCGATCATCATCGATACCAAGGAGCGCAAGCTCTACTACGTGCTCGCCGGCAAGAAGGCCTACCAGTATCCGATTTCGGTCGGCCGTGAGGGCTTCACCTGGACCGGGACGGAGCGCATCAGCCGAGTCGCTGAATGGCCCTCGTGGACGCCGCCGCCCGAGATGCACAAGCGCGTGCCCGGCCTGCCGCTCACGGTGACTGGCGGTCTCAAGAACCCCCAGGGTGCGCGCGCACTCTATCTCGGCAATACCGTCTACCGCATCCATGGCACCAACAACGACCGCACTGTCGGACGGGCGAACTCGTCCGGCTGCTTCCGCCTGACCAACGAGCACGTCGTTCATCTCGCCTCGATAACCAAGGTCGGTACCAAGGTGAAGGTGCTTCAGTCCTACGCGGGCGGTGTCAGCGAAAACGCACCCATGTTCTCGATCTTCGACTTCGGCTTTGGCGGCGACGAGAAGCCGGCGGCCGCGTCCTCCAAGGCAAAAACGAAGAATGCGGCCGCGAAGACAGGTGGCACGTCCACGAAGAAGAAGGTCGCGTCCGAGTAGAGCGGTGCGCGAGTTCCGGCCTGATCCGCGGTAGAGCCCCTGACGGGTGCCGGCCGCGAGCGGGTTGGTGGTCGCCAGGGTCCGATCTGTTGAGACGTGACGCGCTGCAGGCTCTGGTCAAAGGTGTGATCGCACCCGAACTGCACACGAGGTGACGCGCCTCGGGTGACGAGACGCGAGCCCGAGCGCGTGTGCCGACGCTTGGGCCGGCGCCCGCTTCGCCTCACGTACCGGAATACGACGGTGTGCGGCGCTCGATCCACGCTTCGAGCCCCTCGTGGACGTCCCGCGTGGAAGCCATCCGCGCGAACTGCTCGCCCTCGATCGCGAGCCCTTCGCCGATCGTCGAGTTCAGCCCTCGCGTGACGGCCGTGATGATCCGCGCGGCGGCGAGAGGCGAATGCCTCAGAATGCGCTCCGCCAGCGTGAAGCTCTCTTTCAGAAGATCGCCGTGGGGCACGACCCGGTTGACCAGGCCGAGCTCGAGGGCGCGTTGCGGTCCGAAGCTGTCACCGGTCAATAGCAGCTCGAGCGCCCGCTTGCGGCCGGCCAAGCGCGGAAGGCGCTGCGTTCCACCGAACGTCGGAGGAATGGCGATGCAGATCTCCGGCTTTGCGAAGACCGCTCGTTCCGATGCGACGGCTAAATGCACGGCCTCGGTGAACTCGCAGCCGCCGCCGTAGGCGATGCCGTTCACGGCGGCGATGATCGGCTTGGTGAAAGCCTCCATCCGTTGCGTCACCGCTTGCCCGCGCCGGGCGAAAACCTTCAAGGCTTCGTCCGCCCCCTTGCGCACGCTCTTCGAGAATTCGTGGATGTCGCCGCCAGCCGAGAAAGCGCGCTCTCCCGCGCCGGTGATGACGATGGCGCCGACTGTCCGGTCGTCCTCGAGCAAGTCCAGGAGCGCGAGCAGCCTGTCGGCCATCGCGTAATTGATGGCGTTGAGCTTCTCCGGGCGATTGAGCGTCAACAGCGCAATCCGCCCTGCCTTCTCGATCAACACGGTATCCATTCGCGTCTCCGTTCTCTCCAGCCGTATTGACAACGACGCTAATCGCGCCGCTGGATGAAGAAAACTCACTGGTGAGTATACATGATGAAACGGACGACCAGAGACCGCATTCTCGACGCGGCCAACCGGCTCTTCTATTCGGAAGGAATTCGCGCCGTCAGCCTCGATGCCATCGCCGAGAAGGCGGGGGTGACGAAGAAGACGCTCTACTATCATTTCAAGAGCAAGGACGACCTCATCGCCGGATATCTCTCATCGCGCGACCAGCCGAGCCTCGCGCTGTTCGAGAAATGGTACGACGAGGCGGACGGCAGTGCCGCCGACAGGACCGCGGAGATCTTCCTGCACGTCGCGCACAGCGCGCGGCATCCGAAATGGAAGGGATGCGGCTTTCTGCGAACGGCGGCGGAGCTCGCCAACATGCCGGGGCATCCTGCACTCAAAATCGGGGCCGCCCACAAGAAGAAGTTCGAGGCGTGGCTCGCGCGGCGCTACGCGCAATCCGGCCTCGCCAATCCCAAGCGGGTCGCGCGGGGCGTCGTGCTGCTCATGGAAGGCGCGTTCGCAACCATGCTGATCCATCGCGATGCAGGCTACGCGGATTCCGCTGCTGCGGCCGCGCGTGCGCTGGTGATGTCGGCGCAATAGCGGGCTCAACGCCGTTTCAGCCCGAAGACGGCCTTCTCGCCGAACAGGTTCTCCAAGCGGATCGAGCGTTTCAGACCCATGCGCCGGCCGCGAGCGTTGACCGCCACCGCGTCCTCAACCTCGGCGTCGATCTTGGTCACCAGATCGGCGAAATCCTTGATGGCGCGCAGATGGCCGTCAGGGCTCGCATGCCGGGGCTCGGGCAATATCCGCATCACGCCCGGTATCACCGAAGTGCTGATCGTCGAGGGAGGAACGGAGACGGTAGCGCGCACCGGCAAGCGCGTGCAGGCCAGCACTCTCCCCAAAATCACCACCGTCGGCGCCCCCGGGGCACGGTGTGGGAATGGTGAGAGGGCAGGTTGGGGCCAGGTGCCGACATTCGCTACCCAAGCCCTGCTGCGTTGCACACCGACGGGCCTATACACATATAGGCTGACAGGATCACCTGTGATCGGCGGCGCACGTTGCGCCGCCAACGATGTCCGCTTATTGGTGTCCTGCGTCAGATATTTACCATTGATCAGCGGCGTCCGCCGGAGTGGACCAGTTCCTCGTGTCGTCAGAGGACCAGTTTCTTACGCCGCGCTACAACGTATCAACGACGACCAAAGGATACTTTGGGACGGCGCCTGAATGGGGTTACGCAGTCAATGCTTTCCCGCGCACGCGCGAATCGCGCACGTTTTGTTGCCAATTCTGCGGCACGAAGCTTCTGTGACGCAAGTGAGCGGCGCAGGGCAAACCCCAATCCAGCAGCGATGGGCACTGCTACCGCAAGCCAAGTTAGAATCGTTGTCATCTATTCTCCGCAGGCGCTGTTTTCGCGCAATTCTTGCCACCAGCCTCTGCGGGTAACACAACAAACTAACGCAAAGTCGTTAATAGTTCCGCCGCTCGATGATACGCTCAAGCCGAAGCGGCGAATAACGAGGCATTGCCGGGCAAGGCACTGCAATTAAACGTGATGAGCGACGAGAGCATTGCCATCGACAACACGGCCAAGGGCGCGTAGGTTAATTAAGTGATGGCTTAGTGCGATCTTGAATGATTGCCGCGCATAAGAAGGTTCGCGTGTCGACCTCCCGCTTTTTGCGAGCCGGTTCAGCAACGTTCTTTGAGCCAGGTAAGCTGCGCTACTCCTTCGCGTCCAGCAGCTCTCACTTAATCCGCGCATACGCTAAAGGATTTCGCTCGATCGTTTCCGCATGAGGCGATCAACGGATTCCTTCAATGCGCCTGCGCACAACCTATGTCAGGAATAGTTTGTGTCAAATTATGACATTACGTATCTGTCAAACGCTCAAATGCAGCGTTTAATCTTTTGGGGATGGTCGCTTGTAACCGTCTCGGCTTTTTCGATTGTTGTGCTGGTTGCGTTCGGCGCTGCCGTCCGGTAGCTCTCGTTCTGTAAACTTCAGGGAAACGATACCGGAGACAACGATGAAAAATAATCCAATCACGCTGACACAAGGCAATGATGGCTGGTGGGTTGTCGGAGGTGCCAGCAAAGGGCTGACCAGGCTGTCTTTCAAAAAGCGATCGCACGGATTGGCCTTTGCACGTGCTCAAGCTTTCTCAAGACGCGCCTCTCTCTACGTTGCGAGCCAATCCGGCAGGCTGCACAGGCAATTCCCTCAGTCATTGACGTATCCAACCAGACTGCCCTGACAATGTCGGTTCCGCCGAGTGTGGACGAGTTCCGCCCCGTCTCGTTAGGGCTCGATGCACTTGTCGCCACGATGGCGGTAAGGCCTTTGGCAGGCCCAGCCGTCCCCTGATCGTCTCAAATATGCGTTTTCCGGCAGGATAACCGCGTCGCAAGCGTTTCCGTTCTTACGATATCCGCGATTGCATTTCCAATCATCGCCATCTCCAACCAAGTATGCATTCTGGGGAACGCGGATCGGGATGCACGACTCATTGGACTGAATGTAGCCTCTGCTGCATCTCCATCCGGGCCCATAGCCTTTCGCATCGGGATAGGCATTTGCCGGGATCACGATCAGATCGCAGCCAGACCTTGCCTGACGATAGCCCTGTTCGCATTCCCAGCCTGTCCCATAGGACGAATCGGAAAGAAATGCGTTTTGCGGAACAACCACGGCAACGCATTTGCCATCCATTCTCCTGTGCCCGCGATCGCACTGCCAGCCATCGCTGAGTTGGGTGCCGTCGAGGTAGCCGTTCTCAGGCACGGCTATTTGCACGCAGTGATTTCCATCGACATAGTATCCATGTCTGCAATCCCACCCCGTGCCGAATGACGATCTGGTGAAAAAGGCATTCGAAGGAAGCTCGATGGCTTCGCACCGGTCGTCTTGGCGTCGGAAGCCCTTGTCGCAGGTCCATCCTGCACCGTAGCTGCTAGACACGGCATTTGCCGGCAGATTGCCATCAGCAGGTTGACTGAAGGCAGGGTCTAGACAGCAAAGTGCTGTACTCACCGCCAACAATGAAATTTTGAAGAGTTGAGCCAGACCGAGTCGTTTCATTGGGCAACTCCTGAATCCAGCCGAATGGGTGGACACCCGCATCCAGACTCACTGATCGTTGTCGGCGGGCTCATGCGTTTCGGCTGGCGCGTCCATTTCGGCCGGCTCGAGTGGTGCCGCCGCTGTCGACCACTTTACGCGTGCTTGTTGCAGCTTGCTGGCGGTTGCGTCATGCTCGGACGCACCGCGCGGGCGGACCGATTCACCGCAGTAGGGACAGGTAACCTTAGAGAGTTCAAGATCGTAGAAGGGCTTCTCGCAAGATGGGCAACGGCGTTTCGTTCCGCGCGCGGTGCGCGCGCAGGTGAGAGCGTCGGACATATCAATCTTTCTGGGCCACAGCCCCAGGTCCAGTCGCATAGATCAGCGACTGCATTGCTGCCCAGCGTCAGGGACAGGTCTGTGCGGCTCTTCGCAATTCTGATCGGTCGATTGAGACCAATATCTGGCAAGAAGAATGCAGTTCCGGCTGCCGCGCATCGACGAAGTTTTTCAACCTAGCATGATTTTGTCGTTGATGGGGCGAAATTCGAGCCCGGATAACCGAAGCGATTAACATCAAAGCTGCGGAGCGCTCACTGCCGTGGCGGCGCTGACTGAGGTGTGCTCTCGAGGGCCTGCCACTGCGTTCGTCACGCGGTCCACTCGATAGGCCGTTGCTGGAGTGAGGCGACTCAGGCCTTGCGAGAAAGTGAATTCTCGTTGGCAACGCGCTCCACAGACTCAGACGCGCATTGAATGCGATATTGAGGCACGCCACCCTCGTTGGCTGGCAAAAGTCGTGTGACCTTACACGAGCGGTCTGACTGCATGTGCCCCATGCGTCCTGGTGAAAAATTCAAAGCCTGCCCGATCTTGTAGCGATGAATTGCCATTTTGGCTTCCTCATGAGGGCATTGGAACCTGAGACACCGCTCCCGAGAATTCGAAACGGTTTAAATGTTACGAGAGCCACCCCGCGGCGGGGTGGCCCCCTGTCAGATGAGGCTCTCGCCAGCGCTACGACCGCGCCATGCTCACGCCAGTTGGATCGACGCGACTGCGATCTTGCCGGAGCGGCGATCCTCTTCGGTGGTGTAGCTGACCTTCTGCCCTTCGGCCAGATTGCTCACGCCGGCACGTTCCAGGGCGGAAACATGAACGAAGACATCCTTGCCTCCGTTGTCAGGTGCGATGAATCCAAAGCCCTTCTGATGATTGAAAAACTTGACTGTACCCTTGTCCATGACGTGTCCTTATGAGAAAAAATGCCCACGAATGGCCGCTCCCGGTGCCGTGAGCGGCCATTCTGATTTTCGATTTATGCGAGATTTGTGAACGCGCGCTCAGCACAGCCGCAGCGGAACGGACAGTCGGTCCAGCAGAATTCGATCCACCAGATGTAGACTTCAACCTGGTCAATTACAAGACCGATGTGTCACTCGCCCTGTTTTGAGCAAAGCCAATTCAGCTCTTTTCAGGCACAATACCACCCGCAACAATCTCGTCCGTCCATACGCGGAACGACTCTAACGTGTTGGGACCAAAGGTCGTTACCATCGCCACGTCGGCAGCATCGCGCCCCCGTGCAATTAACACCCGGCCGACGCGTGGCGTGTTGTTTCTCGGGTCAAACGTATGCCAGCGGCCATCGAGAAAGGCCTCAAACCACGCAGCAAAATCGCCAGGTGGAAATGGCGGCTCAGTACCGACGTCACCGAGATAGCCGGTGCAGTACCGCGCAGGAATGTTGAGCGCGCGGCAGAATGCAACCGCCAGATGCGCGTAGTCGCGACATACGCCAACGCCTTCCTGGTGTGCCTGACAGGCGGTGCGTGTGGGGTTTGCACCCTCGTAGTTGAAGGCGATGTGACGGTGCACGAAGTTGCAGATATCCTGCACGCGATCCCAGCCGGGACGGCTCCTCCCGAACAGCTCCCAACTCAAGTCGAGAAGCCTGTCGCTCTCGCAAAAGCGGCTTGGTAGCAGGTATACGAGCGCTTCATCCGGCAAGTATTCGACTGGAACTTGCCCGGCAACGGATGCCATGGGATCGGGCTGTCCGCTATCGCGAACGACAGCCGAACTCGCGATGCGCACACGCCCCGCGGGCGCGACGATGCGCACGCACCAGTTGCCAAATCCATCACGGTATCCGGACAGAGGCGCCGCCGGAGTAACAACGATGTGATCGGGATACTCGAGATCGCCGACCCGGCTGTGGTGAACATTCAGGATGAGGATGCAGGGGGTTGGCTGCAGAAAATGGTAGCCGAACTCATAACCGATCTGAAGTTTCAAGATAGGCTCACTAGCCGTGAGAGCGAATTTTCGATTGTTGCACACTATCAACGCACGATTACAGAAGTGGTTCAAGCACGTATCGGAGCATCGCGAGGTATATGGGCTGCTGGTCTTGTTCACCCAAGCACGTTCACGGGCGGAAAGGTCGATGGGCTCGTCCTGACGTGAAGGCCTGGAATTGCCGGGTGCATCCTTGGCACGCTCACCGTCGCGCGAGTGCCGTTGCATCGACATTGCGGCCATAGTGTGCTACTGGTCGCCCATGCGCTACCACAAGGCCATTTCGATAACCAAAGCTGAGGCAGACTTCCTCATAGTTGGGCCCACGCCATCCCTGGGCGATTGCATTGTCGTAGAGAGCTTTGGTCGATGGTACGATGTCCGTCACATGACGACGCGCGAATTGAATGCATTCGTCGATGATCTTGACCGGTCCCATTTTAGCGATGTAGCTGCCGGTTTGGTCGCGCTTCATTGAGCTTTTCTGGCGGGTGCCCCCACCTTAATAAGTTCGCAAAAATAAGTACGCAAGCGGCGACTTTGAGGCAGTGAGATCGCTCCGCTGAGGCTTGGTTCCTGCGGCTACACGTACCTGTAGGCTTGTCTCTTCAACTGGGTGATTGCTTTTTTATGTGCAGCATAAGGCGTTCCCCGACATTACCGCAGTGCGATGATGTCTACATACCGTTCATTGAGCGCAAGTCGGTCGAAACGCTGATGCCGAGCGATTGCCGGTGGCCGATAGGCGATCCGCAACAACAGGATTTCCGTTTCTGCGGCAAGCTCCGGAGCAACGGCGAGCCCCATTGTGAACTCAATATGCGTCGAGCATTCCAGGCTTTACGCCCTCGTCTCGCACCCTACCGGCCACGCGCACTCACCTAGCATCCGGAATTACCGTTGCTGCTCGGTCCCTTGTCCGTCAGGATCATCAGAATGTCTGCATACCATGCGCAATTCAAGCCGAGTGCCTCGTCAATCTTGATGTTGCGTGTTCCCACGTCCAGACGTGCGGAATGAACTCCGAGCAGTTTCCAACGCGGCCCGTCGTCAACCTTCTCGAGCTGGGAACACTTGATCACCACTGGCGCACCGCTGGTGCCGCTATGCGTGCGGGCATCTGTAAGGAAGTAGCCCTCCCCTTGGAAGCGCAATCCGAATGATGACGCCAGCCCGGCATGGCGCACGACTGGCATATGATGCAACGTGTCGTGAAAACCGAGTGGAAAGCCCACCACTATTAGGGGACTCCCAATCTCAATTTCGTCTTGCGGTCCATAAATGTGCCCAGGTGTGAACACTTTGAAAACGGCTGACTTCGGCAACGCAGACCTGTCCAGTTCAATAACAGCGACATCAATCTCGCCTGCAGAGTCTAGACCTTGACGCCAAACAGCCTTGCCGTTGCGGTAGAGTAGGATCGAAAAGTGAGTTGACGCCGACAGGTTCTCTGCATCGTCATGAAGTTCAATCTCGATGCGGTCAGGGAAATGCTTGCTTGGCTCATCGAACACCACATGCCGGCTGGTTACCAAATACAGCCTGTTATCGCGCTCGAAGAAGAAGCCGCTCGCATTCGTCAGTGGTCGTTGTCCAGCGAATGTGAGAACCCGCGTCGCCGTCAGCAGGATGGATTCCAGCATCGTCATTCCAATCCGGTTGTGCACGGTGTTCCGATAGATGTGTCGTGCACTGAACCGACGGGAATTACGAGAAACCGCCCCTCTTTCGGTGCCACTTCGGCACTTGTATCACGCAACTGTCTTGCGGCGCACTGGGCGTGACGATGCGTTCGGCGGTCCTGGCCTTACCGTCGGCGGGCCGATGGTCGGCATTTGACCACTTCGACAACAGGGGTACGTCAGCTGGCTCACCTCGTTCCTCGCACCGGGAAGGAGTTTCAGCATGTAGATGTGATGCGGACGTCCCGACCCGCCAAACCTCGACCGGTTAAGGAGCAGGCGCGACGTCCGCAAACTCCGCCGGGTGCTGGCCGGCAAACCAAGCATGCTGCGATTGCTCAGGGCCGGAAAGGGTCAAAACCCGCCACCGCCACGCTCACTTTCGCTTCAGCACGAAGACGGCTTTCTCGCCGAACAGGTTCTGCAAGCGGATCGAGCGTTTCAGACCCATGCGCCGGCCGCGAGCGTTGACCGCCACCGCGTCCTCAACCTCGGCGTCGATCTTGGTCACCAGATCGGCGAAATCCTTGATGGTGCACAGATGGCCGTCGGGGCTCGCATACCAGGGTTCGGGCAGGTTGGCCGTCATCGGCATGCGGCCCGTGAACAGCAGTTGCGCGCGGATCAGCCAGTGACCGAAGTTCGGAAACGAAACGATGGCGCGATGGCCGATGCGCAGCAGGTTCTCGAGTACGGTCTTGGGATAGCGGGTAGCCTGGATGGTGAGGCTCAGGATCACATAGTCGAAGGCGTCGTCGGGATAGTCGGCGAGGTCACGGTCGGCGTCACCCTGGATGACGGAAAGGCCGCGCGCGACGCAGGCATTGACGCGCTCGCGCGAGAGTTCGATCCCGCGCCCGTCGACGCCCTTGGTATCGGTGAGCAGTTGCAGGAGCGCGCCGTCGCCGCAGCCGACGTCGAGCACGCGCGAGCCCGGCGTCACCATCTCCGCGATCAGCAGGTGATCAAGGCGGGGCGATGCGGCGGCGTGGGCGATGTCGTGCGGATCGGAGGTCATGCTGGCACACTTGCCTGTTCGTTTGGCCTGTTCGTTTGGCCTGATCGTTGGGGCGGCACGCCGCGGCGCGCGGCGCCGGGCGTGGCGTCATTGCAGCCCGCGATGAGCGGCGGCCGCGTTGACGAAACCGGTGATGGTGGCGAAGAACTCCGGCTCTTCGAGCAGGAAGGCGTCGTGGCCCTTGTTGCTCTCGATCTCGACGAACGAGACGTTGGCGGCCACCGCGTTGAGGGCCTGCACGATCTCGCGACTGTCGCGCGTCGGGTAGAGCCAGTCGGAAGTGAAGGACACGACGCAGAAGCGCGTGCGCGTGCCGCGGAAAGCGTTGGCCAGCACGTCTCCGTTCTCGGCAGCGAGGTCGAAGTAGTCCATGGCGCGCGTGATGTAGAGGTAGCTGTTGGCGTCGAAGCGGTCGACGAACGTCGAGCCCTGGTGGCGCAGGTAGCTTTCCACCTGGAAATCGGCGTCGAAGGAAAACGTGCGCGCCTCGCGGTTCTGCAGGTTGCGGCCGAACTTCTCGTGCAGCGCCTGCTCCGACAGATAGGTGATGTGGGCGGCCATGCGCGCGACGGCGAGGCCGTTCCGCGGCACCTTGCCGTTGCCGTGATAGTCACCACGCGCCCAGTCCGGGTCAGCCATCACCGCCTGCCGGCCGACCTCGTGGAACGCGATGTTCTGCGAGGAATGGCGCGGCGCGGTGGCGATGGGCATGGCCGAGAAGACGCGCTGCTTGTGACGCGCGCACCATTCGAGCACCTGCATGCCGCCCATCGAGCCGCCGATCACGGCGAAGAGCTGGTCGATGCCGAGGTGGTCGATCAGGCGCACTTGCGCTTCCACCAGGTCACCGATGGTGATGACGGGAAAGCCGAGCCCATAGGGCATGCCCGTGGCGGGGTTGATGGAGGCCCGGCCCGTCGTGCCCATGCAGCCGCCGAGGATGTTGGCGCAAATGACGTAGAACCGCCGCGTATCGATCGGCTTGCCGGGGCCGATCAGCGTCTCCCACCACCCGGACTTCTTCGTCACCGGGTTTTCGCCGACGACGTACTGGTCGCCCGTCAGCGCGTGGCAGACGAGTACGGCGTTCGACTTGTCGGCGTTGAGCTCGCCCCACGTCTCGTAGGCCACTTGGAATGTCTCGAGGCGCGAGCCACCGTCGAGCGCCAGGGGGGAACCTGAGAAGCGTACGACCTTGCTCGACGGCGTCCAGGCCTCGCGCAGACGTTGCACAGTCTCCGGCGCGAGGCTGTGCGCCGCGCGCTCGATCAGGTCAGGGTGTTGTCTCGGATCGATGGCGGCCATCGGTGCGACGTCTCCCGGGCGTATCGGGCGGCACCTTCGGCTACCGCCTTGGCACTGCCCTCGAAACGGCCGGGCTGCACCGAAGAGACGGTTTCGCACGGCCTTTTAGCGAGTTGTTTTACGTGGCTGCAAGCCGGCCGGCCAAATCACCACGACGTATCACCTCTTGAATATCGGAGCGGGGCGGCGAGCGTCAAGGGGCGGGCGGCGCTCGCCAGTGCCGGCCAGCGCTTTGCATCCCGGCGCTGCTCGTCTATCACTTGCCGCGGCCACCGCCCGCCGGTTCGCCTGCTCCATCGCCTGCATTAACCGAAAGACACCGCCATGACCTCCTCCGCGCCGGTGCCGCGCCCCGGCATTCTCGACATCGAGGCCTACGTGCCGGGCGAGAGCAAGCTGCCGTCGGGCATCAAGCCGGCCAAGCTTTCCTCGAACGAGACGCCGTTGGGGCCGAGCCCGAAGGCGGCCGAAGCCTACGCGGCGGCGGCAAGCGCGCTCGAGCGTTATCCGGATGGTCAGGCGACGACGTTGCGCCAGGCGATCGGTCGGCGCTACGGGCTCGACCCGGCGCGCATCGTCTGCGGCTCGGGCTCGGACGAGCTGTTGAGCCTGCTCGCGCACGCCTACCTCGGGCCGGGCGACGAGGCGATCTATACCGAGCACGGATTCCTGGTCTATCGCATCGCCATTCTCACCAACGGCGCGACGCCCGTGGTGGCGCCGGAGCGCGATTTGAAGACGGACGTCGACGCGATCCTGGCGCGCGTTACGGCGAAGACGCGCATGGTGTTCCTGGCGAACCCGAACAACCCGACCGGCACGTATATTCCGATCGACGAGGTGCGCCGGTTGCGGGCAGGGCTGCGCGCGGACATTCTTCTCGTGCTCGACGGCGCCTATGCCGAATACGTCCGGCGCAACGATTACGAGTCGGGCATCGAGCTGGTGGCGACCACCGACAATACGGTGATGACGCGCACCTTCTCGAAGATCTATGGGCTGGCGGCGCTGCGCATCGGCTGGGCCTACTGCCCGCCCGGCGTGGCGGACGTGCTCAATCGTATTCGCGGGCCGTTCAATCTTTCGAGCGCGGCGATTGCCGCCGGGGCCGCGGCGATGGAGGATCAGGGCCATGTGGAGGCCGCCGCCGCCCACAACGACCGATGGCTGTCGTGGCTCGAAGCCGAGATCGGCAAGCTCGGGCTCGCCGTCACGCCGAGCGTCGCCAATTTCCTGCTGATCCGGTTTCCGCGCGACGCCGGCCGCACGGCAGCGGACGCGGATGCGTTCCTGAAGTCGAAAGGACTCATCCTGCGCATGGTTGCGAGCTACGGCCTCGGCGATTGCCTGCGCCTGACGATCGGCACCGAGGACGAGAACCGGCGTGTCGTCGCCGCGCTCGCCGCGTTCGTCGCGGGAGGCGCCTCATGACGGGGGCTGCTGACGTACGTTTCCGGCGCGTCGCCTTGATCGGCATCGGGCTCATCGGCTCGTCGATCTCGCATGCGATCCGGCGCCACGGCCGTCTGGCCGAGACGATCGTCGGCTCGTCGCCGACCGCATCGACGCGCGAGAAGGCGGTCGAGATCGGGCTTGTCGATGCGGCCTTCGCCGATCCGGCGGTCGCCGTGGCGGGCGCCGATCTCGTCATCCTCTGCGCGCCCGTCGGCGCCTATGCCCGTATCGCCAAGTCGATCGGCCCGGCGCTCTCGCCCGGGGCGATCCTGACGGATGTCGGCTCGGTCAAGGCGGCGGTCGTCGCCGATGTCGGCCCGCACGTGCCGGCGGGCGTCGATTTCATTCCCGGCCATCCGATCGCCGGCACCGAGCAATCGGGTCCGGAATCGGGCTTTGCTTCGCTGTTCGACGGGCGCTGGTGCATTCTGACGCCGACGGCGACGGCCCGCGCGGAAGCGGTGGAGCGGCTCGTTCAATTCTGGAAGGCGCTCGGCTCCAACGTCGAGTTGATGACGGCCGAGCATCACGACCGCGTTCTCGCCATCACCAGCCATCTGCCGCATCTGATCGCGTTCAACATCGTCAACACGGCGGCGCACCTCGAGCGGGTGACGGACAGCGAGGTCATCAAGTTCTCGGCTGGCGGTTTCCGTGACTTCACGCGCATCGCCGCTTCCGATCCGACGATGTGGCGCGACGTGTTTCTCAACAACAAGGCCGCGGTGCTGGAAATGCTCGGCCGCTTCACCGAGGACCTGTTCCACCTCCAGCGGGCCATCCGCTATGATGACGGCGAGGAACTGTTCCAACTGTTCGGCGAGGCACGTGAGATCCGCCGCGGCATCATCATGGCCGGGCAGGACACGCCGGCACCCGATTTCGGGCGCTCGCCGCAATCGAAGAAACCGCCGCAGGGCTGAGCAATGCGGAGCGGCGTGCATGATGGCGCGCCCTCGGGACGAATCGGCGATATCCTTCACGCGGGGCTGATGCGAGCCCGCACGACAAGGCGAACGCAAGGACGAAGGCATGACCCGTTGCGCCGGTTCGGCGGGCCAATCGCGCGATAGTAGTGGCGACCTCTGGGTCTTCGCCTACGGCTCGCTGATGTGGCGACCCGGATTTCCGTTCGCCGAAGTCGCGCGCGCACGGGTCACCGGCTATTCGCGGCGGTTCTGCGTCGCCTCGGTTCATCACCGCGGCTCGGCGGAACGCCCGGGGCTCGTGCTCGGTCTCGACCGGGGTGGCGTCTGCGAAGGGCTCGTCTACCGCGTTCCCGCCGCGCAGGCCCGCGCGACGCTCGCCTATCTACGAGAGCGCGAGCAGGTCAACGGCGTCTACCGCGAGGTTCGAGTGGAGGCGGAAATCGAAGGCCGGTCCCATGCACCGGTCCTCGCCGTCGCCTATCTCGTCGAGCGTGCGCATCCGAGCTACGTCGGCCGGCTGCCGCTCGCCTGCCAGGCGCGGCTCATCACGGGCGCGCGCGGGCTCTCTGGCGTCAACCTCGACTATCTCGTCAACACGCTCCGTCACATGCGCGAGCTTGGCATCCGCGAGCGGGAGCTCGAGCGTCTGCTGGGCGTCATCGGTGGCGTGTTCGGGCGCTGCCGCTCGGCACCCTGCCGTTGCGCGAGCGCTGGGCCAGCATCGGCGCGGGCGGAAGCACTGTGCCGGGCGAAGCGCTGCCGGGCCGAGGGCGCGCGGCTCGTGCGGCGGATGAAGCCGGGCGACCGGCGGCGTTTCAGCTACCGCCGTCATCTGAGCGACGCGGACGTGTAAGGGGCGCGCAGGCTGCCCCCCCCGCCCGTCTCACCGTCGCTTCCCGGGCGGCGATCAGCCCAGCAGACGGGCGACTTCGGCGCGTAGCCGCTCGAGGGAAAAGGGTTTCGCCAGCGTCACGTACTTGCCGCTTGTCCCGGCCGGGGCGCTTTCGAGCTTCTCGACGAAGCCCGAGACGAGCAGGAAGCGCATGCGGGGTTTGCGGGGTGCGAAGTCCCGCACCAGCTCGAAGCCGCCGCATCCAGGCATTTCGACATCCGTGACGAGGAGATCGTATTCGCCGGCTTCGAGAAGCTGTGCGGCTTCGGTGCCATCGCTGGCGATCGCGACTTTGTGGCCGTCCGCCTCGAGCGCGCGGGCGGCGAGATCGCGCAGGGCCTTGTCGTCGTCCGCCAGCAGGATACGGGCCATCTCGCACTCACGGGGCTTGTGTGTCGGGCTCGGGAACGGTGCTCGCTTGCCATGCGCGCCGGGTGCCGCCCGGCGCGCAGGTCTCGTGCTATTCGTCCGTGAGCCGCCCCACATAGGGCAACTCGCGGAACCGGTGGGCGACATCCATACCGTAGCCGACGACGAACGTCTCCGGGCAGTCGAAGGCGCGGAAGTCGGCCTCCACGTTGACGGCCCGCCGCGTCGCCTTGGCCAGCAGCACGCAGGTCTTGATGGAACGGGCGCCGCGTGCCGAGATCAGGTCCTTGGCGAAGGCGAGGGTGCGGCCCGAATCGAGCACGTCGTCGATCAGCAGAACGTTGCGGCCCGCGACGTCCATCTCGACGTCACGCAGAATATCGACGCTGCCTTGCGAAATGCGGTTCTTCCGGTAGCTGGACAGCGTGATGAAATCGACCTCCGGCTCGAGGCCGGCCCGGTTCAGCGCGCGGATCAGATCGGCGGCAAAAACGAAGCTCCCCTTCAGCACGGCGATCACCAGCAGCGGCTCCAGCCGCGCGGCGGCGATCTCCTTGGCAAGTTCGTCGACCCGGGCGGCGATCGCCTCGGGGGTGTAGATCACCTCGACGCTGTCGGATGCGGGCGCGGCCGCGGGGGTCGGTCGGGTCACGGTCTCTTTCATCGGCTCTCCAGAAACAGGCACGCGCCAATTATCCATAATCTGCTGCGTTTGCCCACTTGCCAAACACGGCCGCCTCCGACATCGAGGCAGTTGCGGTGGGCGCAAGCCGCGCCGTGCGGGCTCCACCATTCGGCGGGGGCGGCGACGGCGAGGCAGGACTTACACGAGGACGCCACATTCCTAGCCGATCTATCTTCCGAAGACTCACCGATTTAGGTGCTTCTGGAGCGCTACCCGATCGGACGGAGCCGGGACCAGTTCCGGTGATCGGACGAAAAGGCACGATCCTAGAGTGTTAGACCTAGAGTGTTCGAGGGCCCTTCATCTGACCGCTCGTCGCCGTTCTGCGATTCTGAGCGGTCGGATGATGCTCTAAACTGGAACTCCAAGCAGAAATGCGACAGCAGCATTGATCCGGCTGAACAACATAGCGCTGAGGTATGATACCGGTCCGGAAATCCTGACCGAGATCGATTTTCACCTGCGACCGGGCTCGTTCCACTTCCTCACCGGCCCATCGGGCGCGGGCAAGTCGTCGTTGCTCCGGCTGCTGTTCATGTCGATCCATCCGACGCGCGGCCAGATCCATCTCTTCAATCAGGATGTCAGCCACATCTCGACGCAGCAGCGCGCCCAGTTGCGCCGCCGCATCGGCATCGTGTTCCAGGATTTCCGCCTGCTCGATCACCTGACCACCTGGGAGAACGTCGCCCTGCCGCTGCGCGTGGTCGGCCGGCGCGTGTCCGACTATCGCGAGGATGTCACCGACCTGCTGCAATGGGTCGGCCTCGGGCACCGCATGCACGCCTACCCCTCGGTTCTCTCGGGCGGCGAAAAGCAGCGCGCCGCCATCGCCCGCGCGGTGATCGGCAAGCCGGAACTGCTGCTGGCGGACGAGCCGACCGGCAACGTCGACCCGCAGATGGCGCGGCGTCTGCTGCGGCTGTTCGTCGAGCTCAACCGGCTCGGCACGTCCGTACTCATCGCCACCCACGATCACCAACTCATGCGTCAGTTCAAGGCGCCGCGACTGGAGCTGCACGAGGGCCATGTCCGCATCGTCTAACAGACCGCCCATGCGGCCGGGATCGCGGCCTGTGCCGCCGCCGCCCTCGTTCGACTACGACGACGTGGTGACTGGGCCTGCCTTTGCAGAGCCGTCCGCTCCACGGCTCGAAGCGCCGGAGGCCCGTCCTGCCTATGCAACTCACGCGACAGCTGACGCCGCCGCCGGCAGCGTGAACGGCAATGCGCCGATCGTGCCGGCAGGCACCGTCACGGGCAGCTCGCTCACGCTCGTCATCGCCATCATGTGCTTCCTCGCCTGCCTTACCGCCGGTGCGGTGTACATGATGAATCAGTCGGCAGACGCCTGGCTCAAGGACATCGCCAGCGAGGTCTCGGTGCAGGTCGAGCCGCGCGATGGCGTGGATACCGAGAAAACCATCGCCTCGGTGGAGGCGCTGCTGAAGCGCGAGGCCGGTGTCGCCAACGTCAACGTGCTGTCTCTGGCGGAATCGGGCGCGTTGCTCGAGCCCTGGCTCGGCACCTCGGATGCCTGGAAGGCGCTCCCCGTGCCGCGCATCATCGCCGTGGAGGTCGATCGCGCCGCACCGCCCGATCTCGCCGAGGTGCGCAAGCGCTTGGCCGCCGCGCACGCTGGCGTCACGCTCGACGACCACCGTCAATGGCAGCAGCAGATCCGCACCGTCACCCGTTCTTTCGCACTTGGCGGACTGGCGATCCTCATTCTCGTTGGCGCAGCAACCACGGCCATCATCATCTCGGCGACGAAGAGTTCGATGGCGTCGAACCGCGAGATCGTCGAGGTTCTGCACTTCGTCGGCGCGACCGACAGGTTCATCGCCCGCGAGTTCGAGAAGCATTTCCTGCGACTCGGTATCCGCGCGGGGCTGGTCGGCGCGCTATTCGCCATGCTCGTCTTCTTCTCGATGCCGTGGATCATGCAGTTGCTGGGCGGCGGACAGGTTACGCTCGCCGAGATGCATCGCATGATCGGCTCGGGGACACTCGACGCGGCGGGCTATGTGCTGCTGATGATCGTGGTCGTCGTGATCTCGTCCTTGTGTATGCTGACATCGCGACTGGGCGTTTATCGCATCCTCAATAATCGCGCCTGATGCACTGCCTGGCCCGTGGCCCGTGGCCCGTTGCGGTCGCCGCACCGCGGTGTAGGCCGGCGCGGCAGGTGCGCTCGCGTCGCCATCTGCCCGCCCGTGCACGCTCGTCGCGGCGGCCGCGCGTGAACTCGTGTTGGTGCCGTCGGGAGGAGCGCCATCAGGCGGCAATGGGCTGAGGTGGATGGACCGTGGAATCCATCCGGGTTGCGCGCGGCGCGCTTTTGCCTTCCGAATAACGCCCCCTTCACGACGATCCGGATCGGTTGATCCTACTTCCATCAAAGTGCGGTAGCACTATGGGTTCGAAGGTCGCCGGACGCCTCGTCCGCTCGAAGCGCACAGGGCCTCCGGGAGATTCCTGCCTGCGGCGGGGCAGGGCGCATGCAAAGGGCCGATCGGGTATAACACGAGAGATTCCGCACTGGCGGCCCCGTCGGGTCCTCTCCTCGAAGTCTTCGGCGAGCCGGCTCGACCTCGATCCGCCGCCGAGGGGGCCGAATTTGCGGCGAGGCGGGTTGCTTACGTCGCTGCGTCTGCAAAACTGAACACCTGTAGGAGAATCAAGAGACAGCCCATGAGGCGCCCCCTTCGAGCGGTGATCGGACTGGCCGGCGCTGTGCTGGCCGTGATCGCGCTCGGGTTCGTTCTGTTCGCCGGCTATGTCATGCGCGAGCCGATCCGCGGGGCGGGCGACGCCGATGCCATCGTCGTGCTGACCGGGGCGGACTTCCGCATCGCCGAGGGCGCGCGCCTGCTCGAATCCGGCCGTGGCCGCCGCCTTCTGATCAGCGGCGTCAATCCGCGCGTCTCGAACGGTGATATCGCTCGTATCACGGGGCTTCCGCCCGCTATGCTCGACTGCTGCGTCGATATCGATACCAAGGCGCTCGATACCATCGGTAACGCGACGGAGACCGGCGTCTGGCTCCGCCACCACGGCTTCAAGAGCCTCTTTCTCGTAACGTCCAACTACCATATGCCGCGCAGTCTCGCAGAGTTCTCGCGTGTCATGCCCGACGTTCGCCTGGAGCCCCACGCGGTCGTGCCGAGGTCGTTCCCCGTCGACGCCTGGTGGCTGCATCCGGGGACTGCCCGCCTGCTGTTGTCGGAGTACCTGAAATTCCTGCCTGCGGCGGTGCGCTTGACTGCGACGCGGGCACTGCACGGCTTTCAGTCGTCGTTGCTCGCGTCCGCCCCCAGTGGTGAACCTTCGAGTGCCAAGTTGGCGAAGTAGCCCCTCGGGTGCGAAGTCGGCGGCTTGAGGCCGCGTCAGGCGCGAAAGCACCGTAAGCTCGCGGATTAGAGTACCCTTGGCGGCATTGAAGGATCGCAAGAACGATTCCATCAAGGTCGATCGCGCTCTAGTGTCGGAGCCTGCCGGCCCAAAGGGGTGCCCCAAAATCACAGCCAGGGCCGGAACGATCCGTCCCTGCCTCAGACCGAAGTCCTCCGCATGCTGCGCTCCATCGCCTTCGCCGTCGTCTTCTATCTCAACACTGCCGCGTTCCTCGTGCTCGGCTCGCCGCTGCTCCTTGGCCCGCGGCGTTGGGCAATGTTGGGGCTCAAGGCGCACGCGCACGCCTCGCTCTGGTGGCTCGAGGTCATCGTCGGCACGCGGCTCGAGGTCCGCGGCCGCGAACATCTTCCGGAGGGGGCGGTTCTCGTCGCCGCCAAGCACCAGTCGGCCTGGGACACGTTCGCGCTGATCGGGCTGTTGCGCGATCCTGCCAGGGTCATGAAAGCGGAACTCGGGTGGATCCCGCTCTATGGCTGGTTCAGCCACAAGTTCCGCCACATCTTCGTCCAGCGCGAACGCGGGCCCTCGGCCCTCAAGCGTTTGATCCGGGACGCAAAAGACCGGGCTGCGAGCGGCCGCGAAGTCGTCATATTCCCGGAGGGCACCCGCCGCGCTCCGGGAGCACCGCCGGACTACAAGCCGGGCGTCGTCGCGATCTACGAGGCCCTCGCCCTGCCGTGTGTGCCGCTGGCGCTCAACTCCGGATTGTTCTGGCCGCGTCGGCGTTGGATGCGCGTGCCGGGGACTATCGTTGTCGAGTTTCTTCCTGCCATTCCGCCTGGGCTGCCGCGCGCCGCATTCCGTGAGGCCTTGAAGGCCCGCATCGAAACAGCCACCGATAGGCTTGTGAACGAGGCACATTCCGCAAACTCCGCGCTTGGAGCGCAAACATCCTAACGAGCAAAATGGCACGAAAACAAAAAAAGAACAAGAGAAGAACAATTGTTGACTTTTGCGGAGGCGCTGCTACGTTGTGGTGATCGTCCGCCGAGGATGCAGCCATGCCCTCTCACTCGCCTTTCAAGGCCGCCATCGCCGAGGAAATCTGGCGGAGCAAGTATCGTTTCGTTCGACCTGACGGTTCGGCGGAGGAGACGCTCGACGACACGCTGATGCGCGTCGCTCGGGCTGCGGCGGGTGCCGAAAAGGGCGGCAAGCGTGCGCGGGAGCGTTGGGCGAGCACGTTTCATGGCGCGATGTCGGACCTTGGCTTTATCCCGGCTGGGCGCATTCTCGCGGGGGCTGGAACCGCGCGCGCCGTCACGCTCTTCAACTGCTTCGTCATGGGAACGATCGAGGACGATCTCGGGTCGATCTTCGATGGCGTGAAACAGGCGGCGCTCACCATGCAGGCCGGCGGCGGCGTCGGCATGGATTTCTCGACGTTGAGGCCAGCCGGTGCTCCAGTGCGCAGCATCGGTGCCGATGCCTCCGGCCCGGTGAGCTTCATGCATGTCTGGGACGCGATGTGCCGCACCATCATGTCGGCGGGCGCGCGGCGCGGGGCGATGATGGCCACCATGCGCGCGGACCATCCCGACATCGAAATGTTCGTGGATGCCAAGCGCGAGGCGGGCCAACTCCGGAATTTCAATCTGTCGGTGCTGGTTTCCGATGCTTTCATCGACGCGGTTAGAAGCGACGCGGAGTGGCCGCTGGTGTTCGGCGGCAAGGTTCACCGCACGATTTCGGCGCGCGCCTTATGGCGGCGGATCATGAGCGCGACCTATGAGTATGCCGAGCCGGGCGTCATCTTTATCGACCGCGTGAATGGCGCCAACAACCTGCGTTATTGCGAGACGATCAGCGCGACAAATCCATGTGGTGAGCAACCGCTGCCGCCGTTCGGTGCGTGCCTTCTCGGCTCGATCAACGTTGCAGCATTGGTGGAGAAGCCATTCGAGGCCGACGCGCATATCGATCTTGCGCGGTTGGAGGAGCGTGTGGGCATCGCCGTACGCCTGCTCGACAACATCATCGACGTCTCGCGTTATCCGCTTCCTCGCCAGCGGCAGGAGGCGTTCTCGAAGCGGCGGATCGGGCTCGGGGTCACGGGCCTCGCCGATGCTCTCGCCTTCGTGGGATTGCGTTACGACAGTGCGGAGGCGCGGCATATGGCAGGGCGCTGGATGGAGGTGATCGCCGAGAGCGCCTACCGAGCCAGCGCCGGACTTGCCGCCGAGAAAGGGGCGTTTCCTCTTTATGATCGTGATGCTTTCCTGGCGGCGCCCTTTGTCTTGCGCCTCAGTGAGACGACCAGGGCCGAAATTGCACGTCATGGCATCCGCAACGGCTGCCTCACGTCGGTTGCCCCGACGGGGACCATCTCGCTACTCGCCGGCAACGTTTCGAGCGGTATCGAGCCGATCTTCGACTACCGCTATCGGCGCAACGTGCTCGACAAGACGGCAGCGCGGCGCCAGGAGACCGTCGAGGATCATGCTTTTGCCGAGTTCCGCCGCAGGTTCGGCGAGGATGCGCCGCTGCCCCCGGCGTTCGTGACCGCGCGTGAACTGGCGCCGTCGGCGCATCTCGCCATGCAGGCCGCGCTCCAGCCCCACGTGGACAGTTCCATTTCGAAGACGATCAACGTACCCGCGGACTGCTCGTTCGAGGAGTTCGAGGCGATCTACCTCGAGGCAGACGCACTCGGTCTCAAGGGTTGCACGACCTATCGGCCGAACGCGGTCACCGGCGCTGTGCTGGAGGCTGGCGCCGGTGGGGCGCTGCCGACCGACGCGGCCGTTGGGCCGTCGCACGCTGCCTCGGCTCCCGCGGTTGCGGAACCGCCCTTCACGGGCAAGGCCGCTGCCGGGGTGGGCGAGAACGTTGTCGCCGCGTCGGCGCGCGGGGTTGCGCGGGATGTGCCGCGTGCGCTGGTGCCTCACGGTCAGCGCGAGGTGGTCTACATCTCGCACCCGCTGGAGCGTGACGCGGTGCTCCAGGGCTTTACATACAAGCTGCGCTGGCCATCGAGCGATCACGCGATCTACGTCACCATCAACGACATCGAGCGCGGCGGGCGGCGGCGTCCGTTCGAAATCTTCATCAACACGCGCAATCTCGACCACTATGCGTGGACGGTGGCACTGACGCGGATGATCAGCGCGGTGTTCCGGCGTGGTGGCGATGTCTCGTTCGTCGCAGAAGAACTCAAGGCCGTGTTCGATCCGCAGGGTGGGCAGTGGCTGGAGGGCCGTTACGTTCCGAGCCTGCTCGCGGCGATCGGCGATGTCATTCAGCGCCATCTGGTCGAGATCGGGTTCAATACGCCGGAGATGGGAAGCGGTGCGGACATGGGCCCGGTTTCGGTCGAGGTCGTCGCGGGGCGCGAAGCGGAGGCTGGAGCGGTGCGTGCCGCGGCCAGCGTGCTGACGGGTGGTGCGAGTTCAAGCGCCAGCGCCAGCACCAGCACCAGCACCAGGATCAATTCCAGCACTGGAGCGAAGGGGAAGGGAGGCGGAACCGGGCAGCACCGGTCCGGTGAGAAAGACAGTATTGGCGATGCAACTCGACGGCCGCCACCCGCGCACTTCTGCCCCCGATGCTCTTCGGCGCGGCTCGAACGCCAGGAGGGGTGCTCGATCTGCCGCGACTGCGGGTTCTCCAAGTGCGATTGATGCGAGCGCGCCATCGCCGATGCGAGCGCGATGATCCTTGATGCTTGCGCCACGCTCGCACGCGGAACGGCAGTCCGTTCGCGTGCGGCGGGTGCTCGCCGCACCTCGATGCAGAAGCGCAACAGACGGCGTGCGCTCGGATCGAAAAGCACTCCGGGCAACCCTTCGTTAAGGGCTCGCTCGGGATAACGGGAGTTGGATGGCGCGCGTTTTAACCTGGCGTTGTCCATGCCTCCAGTTCTCCGTCTCGGAGCCATATTTCAGCTAGAAGTTTTCGGCACGCTCCAGGCTGTCGAGGAGTTCGGTTCGGCGTCACGGGATGTGACGAGGGGATGTTGCATGAGTGCGCGTGTCATCAGTTTTGCCGAGGCCTTTGAGCACAAGTCCAAGAGATCGATGCGCCGTATGAACCAGCAGCCGACGATCGAGCCGCAACCGGATCTGATGCAGCGCTTCCTGTTCTGGCGGGGGGCGTCCGGCGTGCGCTATGTCCACACCATTTACACGCTACTCGATTGCCCCGCTCTGAGCAGTGGCAACTACATCCTGGTTCGCCGCGAACATGATGGGCGCCGCACGGTGCTCGCCATCAATCGGCTCGCCACGGCCTCGCCGTCGCTCAATCTCGCGGAAGTGCGCCATCAGGGTGCCTTGCTGGGTGCCAACGAGGTGCACGTCCATCTGCTCGCCGAGAGCGGTCGTGACAGCCAGCAGATCGAGTTCGACCTGCGTTCGGGACACTTCGACACTTCCGCCTTCGCCAAGCCGACGCGCCATTAGTTTCGGGTAAATAGACCGGCCAAGTAGATCGGCTACCGGCTTTGGGGATCGCGACGGCCTAAACCGCCGGTGTGCAACTTGCTCGTGGCAAAGCGCTGTGCGCGCGGCGTGAAATGGCGGAGTGCCGTTGAGCCCCGCAAATAGCACCCCCTCCCGCCGCTCTTGGTTTCCCGCAAGAGCCATCGTGATTGCCGCCATCGAGCTCTCGCAGCGCGATCAGGCCCGGTGCGTGCTGGTATTGGCTTGCTCAGAACCGCAGCGCACTTCTCTTCCCGCCAAAAGTGCGACGGCATTTTGCCGAATTCGGCACGGCTTCATACGATCTGACAAAATTTCAACGCGATTTCGGGGGTTAATCGCTTCATGGGCCGGCGTCGGGGGGCGTGGCCAAATCCTTCCTCACATGCCCCTTTGCGCCGGCCCGATCAGGGCATCCGATCGGCATTCGATCGTCAGGCGCGTTGTGGCGGACCGCAGAGCGGTGGCACGCCGAGACGATCCCGACGAGCGTGCAAGCGACGATGCGAACGATCAACGCGGACCGGTGCAGCCTCGCGCCGGGCACCCATGTAGTTCGAGTATTGCGTCATGTGTATCGCGTTTTCCGAGGGCGCCCGCGCCTCTCGCGCCCAACTCTGCGCCGCTGGGCAACCGGCGAACGATCATCCAGCGTCCGGGTTGTCACCGAAAGCCAACCTTCGCTTCAGTGCTGCAGACACAGCAGCGCTACTGCTCGCCCTGGCACTCTCGGCAACACCAGCCCCGGCGTCGGCACAAGACGCGCTCGGCGCGCCTGCTCCCCCCCCTATCACCGCCAGCGATCTCGTGCGCGATCCTTCGATCGTGACGCCCTATGGGGAAGAGACCCGCCGCCCGGCGCCGCTCACAGAGTCCCTGGCTGCCGCGATGCCAAACTTTCTCGACGGCGCGGCGCTGAACCGCTTGAAGGATGCTTTGCACGCGGCGATCACGCCATCCGGGGAGGCCGAGAGCGCCAGGCCGGCAGCCAACGGCGGGGCCTTCGTGTTCGGGAGCGGCCTCGCGTCGGTTCTTCCGAGCCTTCCGCAAATACCTATCTTCGGCGGCGGCGCTGCCGCACCGGCCTCCCCCGACTTCTCTGGAACTCTCACCCCTGCCCCCCGCGGTGCGGGCGCTCGCGGGCGGAAGAGCTGAGCCGCCGCTTCGCGATCGGCGCTTGGGCGATGGGGTCGAACGGGGCGGCATCCGAGATCGCGATCAAGGGGGTGGATGAGCCCGCCGCGGCTGCATGGCGCCCCGATCCGGCGGTGGTCTCACCGCCCGTCTCGACGCTGCCCGGCACGGTGACGACACTCTCCGCCGCGGCCTCTGCCGTGCCACGCGCGCAAGGTGATGGAGCACGGCAGGCCGAGACCGCCGCAACTCGCCCGACACCGGACCTCGAGGGCCGCATGGGGCTTGGCCATGGAAACCTCGAACCGCAGGCGCCGCCGGTGGCGAGGGAGCAGCCGACGGCAATCGGCGCTGTTTCGAGCCGCCAGGTCACGACGGTGCCGATTGCATTGACCGAGTCTGCTTCGCTCGCTCCTGCGATGGCGCCGCCGCCGGCGCGGCCGCGGTCGGCCAAGCGCAAATCGACCGGCACTCCTGCGGCAAAGCTCGGGCAGCCGCCGCGCACAGCAACAGCTCTCGGACCGCTCGGGCGCCCGCTCAAGCCTTGATCGCGCCAGCGCGCCTTGGGATTGAAGCCACCGCGCGTCGTACGTCTCTGACGGCCGCGGGGACGAGCCCACCCTCGTTTACCTACGCCGTGTACCTACGCATTGCTTGAAGCGTGCTGGCGATCCACGGAGGTCCTGGTCCGCGCTCTCGAACGTGAGCTTCGGTTGCGCTTTTCGCCATCGATGGAAGCGCCGGTAGCTTCCATCTCAACCGATCGCATCTTAGGCGTCTCCGACGTAGAGGTACGACGTCCCCTTTTTTTCCACGCGGCCCGTGCCAGGGAACGGCAGATGGTATCCGATAACCCGCGCCTTCTCGGTGGCGAGGCGGTCGAGCAGCTTCTTGCGCGTTTCGACGGCGCGCTCCGGCTCATGGTCGGCCGCCGGACGCCAATCCGGGTGCGCGAACGAGATGACCGGGTGAGTCAGGGCGTCGCCGAGCACCATCAGGGTTTCAGATCCTCCGGCGATCTCGAGCGAGGCATGGCCTTGCGTGTGCCCCGGCGTCGCGATCAGGCGCATCCCCGTTACGATATCGTCGCCGGTCTTGATCCGCTGCAGTTTGGACTCGATGCCCTTCATGTTGCGTCGCGCACCCGCGATGAACGTGACGCGATCTGGCGGGATGCCGCGCTCGGCATTGTCCGAGGTCCAGTAATCCCATTCATCGGCGGGGAAGTAGTGGGTGGCGTTGGCGAAGCGAGGGTTCTCCTCGAAATCGTCGAGCGAGCCCCACAAGTGATCCGGATGACCGTGGGTGAAGACCACCTTGGTGATGGAGTCGGGCGCAATGCCGGCAGCCTCGAGGTTGGCGAGCAGGCGCCCGGTGGTCGGCATGAAGTTCGGCCCGGCGCCGGTATCGACCAGAATGAGGTCGGCGCCTGATTTGATGAGCGTGACGTTGGTTGGCGGCTGCGCCATGTCGCCTGTCGTTCCAGCGGCGGCGAGCGCTGCATTGAGTTCCTCGGCGGGGGCGTCGGGCGCGGCGAGGCGTGCGGGTAGCATCATGTGCCCGTCGCTGACGACGGTGATCTCGAAGTTGCCGAAAGCGAACTTGTGCGTGGTCGCAGCCGCCATCGCGTGACGCGCGCCGAGCGTGCTCGCGACCGTTCCGACCAATCCGCCCGCCGCCGAGCAAGCGATGCTGGCAGCGCTCCCCGCCATGAGCCCGCGCCGCGACACCGAGATGCGTCCGGACGTGCCACGGTCGTCGTTATGGTCGCGCATGCGGCTGTCTCCGGCAGTTGGTGATGATCCGCCGCAGAATGCCCGCGATTTGTCCCGCGATCAAACGCCACCGCGCATCGGAGCGGCTCTCCGGTACGGCTCTTCTGAGAACCACGGAGAAGCGCGTTCGCCTTTATGCGCCGAGCCATGCTCGAAGCTCTGTCGTGACGGCCGCTGGCTCCTCGAGAGTCGAGAGATGGCCCGCGTGCGGAACGACGGCCAAGCGGCTGGCGGGGATCGCCGTCGACATCTCGACCGAGAGCGGCGGGGGGGGGGGGGGGGCCCCCGCCCCCGCGGGGGCGAGGGGCGGGGGCGCGGGCGGAGCGGGGGGCGGGCGGGGGTCGGCGCGCGCGGCGATCGCGCGCTGCTGGCGGGCGAAGGCTTCGCTCCCCGTTTCCTCCGACATGCGCAAGAAGGCCGCTGAAAGCGCCGGATCGTTCTGGCGCGCCGGGGCGACCAGCTTCGGGAACATTTCCCGTGCCGCGCTCGCCACACCCCGCTTCTCGGCAAGTGCGACGAGCCGCAGTCGGTTCTCGGTCTGCTCGGGGAGATCCGGGCGCGGCGAGGTGTCGAGCAACGCCAGCCGCTCGACGCGCTCGGGAGCTTGGCGCAGGATTTCGAACGCGATGTAGCCGCCCATCGAGAGGCCGGCGAGGGCGAAGCGTTCCGGTGCGTTGGCGAGAATGTCTCTGGCGATGGCCGCCATGGTGTCGGAGCGGCGGTGATCCGCAATCGTGATGGAAGCCTGATGGGCGAGCGCACCGACCTGCGCCGCGTAAAGCTCGCGGGTGCAGAGGAGGCCGGGGATCAGGACCAGATGGGGTGCGGGCATGCGGTTCGTGCTCCTGATGCGGGACGCAACGGCGGTTGGGGGACGCCGAGCGCTCGGCGCGGTCGATGGCTCATTGATCAGATGGCTCATAGGATAGTCGTTCGCGCGATGGGAGGCACGGTCTCAACCGTTGGCACGCCCGTCGGCTTCTTTGGCTGCCGGCAGCGGACGGCCATGGTCCCGCAGGATGAGACGCAGAAGGGGGGACCTGAGGCGGCCCCGCGAGGAGGCAACGGTTTAGGGAGCTCGGGCGAGGAGCCGCCTCGGCCGGCGGCCCTCTATGATCCACCGGAGCGGTCGACCTGCGGCGACGGGCTGAGCTGGCCTCCCGGCCCCGGCCTGCGGTGTGGCCGGAATGGCGGCGGGCGCGGCCAACTGCCTCAATCCAAGGGAATATCGGCCATCCGTATTGCCTTTTTGGGCTGTGTGTGCAAGCAGAGGCTCGGCATCAGCGCAGGGGATCGCGAGCCCGTTTCGCCATTCGCTTGATCCCTTTTGAGAAGTCCAAGTTGCTTGCTTTGCCAGATTTGGCGTTCCCCCCCCCTGCGCTCTGTCAGCATGGCCCTGCGCCGCCCCGCCGTTTTCCGGTCATGGGACCGGTAATCGCGCCCGCGCGCGTGGATGCCGCGACGAGGATGGAGAGAAGAGCTTTTGGAACCCACGACCTTCGCTGAGCTGGGTCTCAGCCCCAAGGTGCTGGCCGCCATCGAGGCCGCCGGCTACTCGTCGCCAACGCCGATCCAGGCGTCGGCCATTCCGGTCGCGTTGACCGGTCGCGATGTCCTCGGCATCGCCCAGACCGGCACCGGCAAGACGGCCGCCTTCACCATGCCGATGATCACGCGCCTCGAGACAGGGCGCGCCAGAGCGCGGATGCCGCGCTCTCTGATCCTTGCGCCGACGCGCGAACTCGCAGCCCAGGTGGCTCAGAGCTTCGAAAAGTACGGCGTCAACCACAAGCTCGACGTGGCGCTGCTGATCGGCGGCGTCTCGATGGACGACCAGGTCAAGAAGCTCGACCGCGGCGTCGACGTGCTGATCGCGACCCCGGGACGGTTGCTCGATCATTTCGGCCGCGGCCGCATCATGCTGATGGGCGTCGAGATCCTCGTCATCGACGAGGCCGACCGGATGCTCGACATGGGCTTCATTCCCGACATCGAGAAGATCTGCAAGCTGTTGCCGCCGCGGCGCCAGACGCTGTTCTTCTCGGCGACGATGCCGGCGGAGATCACGCGGCTCGTCAATACCTTCCTCAAGGATCCCGTGCGGGTCGAGGTGGCCAAGCCGGCGACGACGGCGAAGACCATCACGCAGCGGTTCAGGTTCTGCGCGAACGGCGAGGACTGGGCCAAGCGCGAGGAGTTGCGCAATCTGATGCGTGCGGAGGACGTGCGCAACGCCATCATCTTCTGCAATCGCAAGCGCGATGTCGCCATCCTGCTCAAGTCGCTGCTGAAGCATGGCTTCAATGCCGGTGCCCTGCACGGCGACATGGACCAGAAGAGCCGCATGGAGACGCTCGACAAGTTCCGTTCGGGCGAAATCAACTTCCTCGCCGCCAGCGATGTCGCGGCGCGCGGCCTCGATATTCCCGACGTCAGTCACGTCTTCAACTTCGACCTTCCCTGGCAGTCGGACGACTACGTGCATCGCATCGGTCGTACGGGACGCGCGGGTAAGCTCGGTTACTCGGCGTCACTCGTCACCATCGACGATCTGAAGTTGCTCCAGGACATCGAGAAGATCACCAGCGAGACGGCCGTTTGGCTGGGCGAGAGCCCGACGGAGGAGGACATCGCCGGGGCCGGCAAGCGCCAGCGAAGTCGTCCGCTCAGGAGCGTGGCCGTAGTGGACGCGACGAGCGTCCGGAAGCGCGCGCCGCAAAGCCGCAGCGCCACGACGAGCCGGGCGCTGAACGCCCGCGCCGGCCTGCAGCGGAGGTTCCCGGTCTTGGCGAGCAGCCCGACGTGGCGCCGCCCGATATCCAGGTGCTCGCCAGCGAGGCTGCCGGTGAAGGAGAGATGGGCGATGCGCGCCGTCGCCGCCGTCGCCGTGGCCGCGGTGGACGCGGCGAGGGCGAGGGCCGGGGCGAGAACGCCGCCGTGGCGACGAGCGGCGAAGGCAATGCCGGTGCAGAGAGCCGCGAGCGCGCCCGCCAAGACACGTCGCCGGAACGCCGCGAGGCGCGAGGCCCCAACGAGCAGCGAGAGCCGAGAGCGCAACGCGAGCAGCGTGAGCCGAGGGAGCAGCGTGAGCAGCGTCCGCAGCGGGCTGCATCGCCCCCAGCACAGCCGCGTCCGTCCCAGCCGCGGCCGCAGCGCGCGGCCGAGCAGGGCGAGCGGACGCAGGGTGCCGCACACGGCTTCGCCGACAACGTTCCAGCCTTCCTGCGCCGTCCGGTGCCGAAGCGGCAAAAGGTCGCCGCGAGCGACTGATCCACCTGCGACGGGGAAGTGTGCCCGCCGCCGTGTTGTGGACCGCGACGGGACATGCGTTGACGGCGGCCGGTATCGGCCGCCGGGCCGCACCAAAACAATGGCGCGTCAGCGGGGGCAGGCCATCTCTTGCCCCCGGCGCTCCGTTCGATTGGCCGCTCCCTGCATCTGGGAAAACGTCTAGTCCAATCGTTCCATTGACCGTTGCGGATCGAGGGTCGATCAGGTGCGCGTCGCTCGCTCGCGTGCCGCGCTTCGGCTCCAGCACTGCCCGCGAGCCCAATCCAATCGACAATCGGGACCTACCATGCCGTCAACGCCGGGAATGCCGCTGTCGCGGCCGAAAGACAAGATCAAGATCCTGCTGCTGGAGGGCATCTCGAACACCGCGCTCGATACGCTGAAGGCGGCGGGCTACACCAACATCGAGCATCACGCGAAGGCGCTCGAGGGCCCCGCGCTCAAGGCCGCACTCGAAGGCGCGAGCATGGTCGGTATTCGCTCGCGCTCGCAGTTGACGCCTGAAGTGCTCGACGGCAACCGCTCGCTCATCGGCATCGGCTGCTTCTCGGTCGGCACCAATCAGGTCGCGCTCGATTTCGCCCGCGACATGGGCCTGCCTGTATTCAACGCGCCCTTCTCGAACACGCGCTCGGTGGCGGAGTTGACGATCGCCGAGATCATCATGCTCTACCGGCGCACGTTTCCCAAATCGATGGCAGCGCATTCGGGCATCTGGCAGAAGACCGCCGAAGGCGCGGGTGAGGTGCGCGCCAAGACGCTCGGCATCGTCGGCTACGGCAACATCGGCAGCCAGCTCGCCGTTCTCGCCGAGGCGATCGGAATGCGCGTCATCTTCTTCGACCTGACCGACAAGCTGCGCCACGGCAACGTTGAGCCGACAGATACGCTCGACGAGCTGCTGGCGAAATCGGACGTGGTTTCTCTACATGTGCCGCAGACGCCCGAGACGCGCGGCATGATCGGCGAGAAGCAGATCCGCCGGATGAAGAAGGGTGCCTACCTCATCAACAACGCGCGCGGCACGGTGGTCGACATCGAGGCGTTGGCGGCCGCCCTCAAGGATGGGCATCTCGCCGGCGCCGCCATCGACGTTTTCCCGGTCGAGCCGAAGTCCAACGCCGACCGCTTCACCTCGCCGCTGCAAGGTCTCGACAACGTCATTCTTACGCCGCACGTCGGCGGTTCGACCGAGGAAGCGCAGGAGCGGATCGGCTCGGAGGTTGCCAAGAAGTTCATCGAGTACTCGGACGTCGGCTCGACGGTCGGCGCGGTGAACTTCCCGCAGGTGCAATTGCCGATCCGTCCGCACGGCACGCGCTTCATCCAGGTGCAGCGCAATCTGCCCGGCGAGTTGCAGCGCTTGAACGAGGTGTTCGCGAAGCACCGCGTCAACATCGCCGCGCAGTACTACCAGACGGACGGCGAGATCGGTTACGTCGTGCTCGATTGCGACGATCTTCTCTCCGGCGCCCGCGACATCCTCGCGGAGATTCGCTCCATGCCGGGCACCATCCGCGCGCGGCTGCTGTACCGGCGGCTCTAGCATCAGGATTCGAGAGTATCGCTATCCGACCGCTCATCGTCCGAGGCGATCCTGTGCGGTCGGTCGAGACGGGAGCGCGGAGCGCTTTCGTCGAGAGCGTGGCGCGCGCGCCAGACCACCACGAGCGAAAGCTTCAGTGGTGAGGGCCGCGGTCGCGCCACAGGAATTCGCGGTGCTCGGAGGCAACATGCGGTGACGGCCGCGCCTTTGCGACGTCTTGCCCGTTGTCCGCCTGCGCATGCACGGTCTATGTTGTGGCGATGAAATGGTTCCGGACGAGCGCTGCCCAGCGTGTCGCCGCAGCGTTGGCGCTGTTCGGCGTGCTGGCGTATGCCACACTCGTGCCGTGGCACCTTTCCTCACGCTTCGCCGAGCGCTCTGTCGAGCGCACGCTGATCGCCGCTCTGCACGTCAACTGTCTGCCGGGTGGGGCCGCATCGCGAGCGGCGACCGATGCGCAGCAACCGATCTCTCCTGTCGAGAACGAGACGAGTTGCCCGATCTGCAAGGGGCTCGCTGCGTTCCATCTCGCGGTGCTGCCAGCTATCGTCGCTGCGTTGCCCGTGGTCGTCCACGAGCCGGTGTTCGAACTGGCGTCGGACGATGCGGTCTTCGTCGGCCGCGCCATTTCGCCCAAGAGCCGCGGACCTCCTGCTGCCTGATTTGACGGACGCGCACGCGCAGGCAGGGTCATAAGCTCTCATATCGCCTTTGAGCTGCAGCCTCCATTGCCGGCGCTCGCGGCGTGCGGCCCTCCGTCCTCACATCCTTCACCGTCCAATGACTTCGCCCAGTGACGATGGGGCAGCGCCGGCCTGTGCCGACGTGCCCGCGGCGCGGCGCAAGTCTGTCAGCAGCGATTCCGTGCGGAATGCGGCCTCAGTGTCCGCGCCGACGGCACAACGGATCTTGCCTCATGCGAACCTCCTCAGACCTGCGAAACTGGTGCGATCGGCAACCCGGCCATCGCCCGCGCACGGCACCGCGCTTCTCCGTTTGGCTTCTCGGTGCCACTGCTCTTTCCGGTGCTACCGCGGTGCCGATGTTCGACGCCCGTGCCCAGCAGGCGACGGTGAGCAGCGAGTTGCCCCCGGTCGTCGTCATCCAGAAGACCGCGAAGCCCGTGGCCAAGCCTGCGGCGTCAACCGTGCAATCGAAGAAGCCGGCGAAGCCGTCCGGCACAAACGAGGCGCCTGCCGCGATCCCCGCACCGGAAGCAGCTGCGTCCGCGCAATCCGACGCTGAAGCGGCCGACATTCAGGCTGAACGCGCGGCGGCGGGTGTCGCGAGCACGGGCCTCGGCGTGCCCGCGACGACGACCACGTTGCGCAGCCAGTCGCTGGCACCGGATCGTGTCGCGACGAGCGATACCGCGTCGTTGCTGACGCGCGCCGCCGGCGTCAGCATCTATCAGACGGGCGCGGTTTCTGGTCTCCCGGCGATCAACGGCCTCAACGACGACCGCGTGAAGATCCTGCTCAACGGCATGGCGGTTTTGGGCGGGTGGGCCAATCTCATGGAACCACCCCTCTCCTATGCCGAGACGCCACAAAAAGCCCACATAGAGGATTTCGCTTGCGTCACG
>OEIV010000199.1_pt1 | contig 38464 bp, 33 predicted proteins | sample 1539231 | NCBI WGS metagenome assembly OEIV01 (sample SAMN03794762, study PRJEB22550) | activated sludge metagenome | feature: wastewater treatment plant; material: activated sludge; isolation source: Wastewater treatment plant of a petroleum refinery complex | place: Argentina: Buenos Aires ... | reverse complement strand
TGATGATCGAGTTCATGAAGCAGATCCGAACCGAACGCCCGGCGTTCTTCGGCATCAAGGACATGGTGTTCAGCACGAGCCTCGGTGACGGCCTCGCGGCGGGCCTGCCGGACCGCCCGCTGGTCGCCGACCGCCGCTTCGCGCTCGCTGACGACAAATTCGAGCCCCGCGAGGTCGCTTCCGCAGCGGGGGAGCTGCGCCAGTCCAACCCGGATATGCTGGTGCTCGCTGTCGGCAGCAGCCGCAATGCCATGGTGATCGAGGCGCTGATCGAAGCCGGCGTAACGCCGCCGCTGTTCCTCTCCGGTCGGATCGACGCCATTCCAGCGGAGCTCGCCGCGAAGTATCCGAACGAGATCTATCAGCTCGCCTGGGACCGCCTGCCCGAGGTCTACAACGATCGCATGCTGAAGCGGATCATGGTCGATCCCCCGGAGGCGTGGATGTTCGAAGGGGCCAAGATCGCGGCTGCGCCAGGCTGGGCGACGGGGGAGTGCAAGGAGCGCCCCGCCGATGCGACGCCCGAGCCGCTCTCATCCACCAACATGCGGGCCATAGGTCTCGGCATGCAGTATGCCGACATGGTCGGTCTGGTATCGTCCGGGGCGTCCGGTGGGCCAGTGGATGCCAGCCTCGCCGCGCGCCGCGCCCAGGTGCTGAAGACGCTATCCACCGCGTATGTCAACGGGCGGGGTATCTACCAGGGATCGTTCGAGAACTGGTCGTTCCGGCCAGGCAGCCGCTCCGTCGCGCGCAACCCGTTCGTCGTGATGCTGCCGCGTGGCTCCGGACAGTAGCAGCTCGCGCCGTTCCAGTTCGTGCGGCTCAAGAACGACAGGCTGCGTTCGATCCGCACGCTCTACCTCGACATCGACCTGATCCGCGCCTTTCGCGTCGACGACAACGCCAAGTCGTTCTTCGCCGAGTTTTATTTGTCCATGAACGACGGCGACAAGGGCGCCAGCATCGAGCAGATCGAGTTCGCCAATGCGCTGTTGAACCCCGAGACCAACGACCGCCGGGTGACGGTCAGGACGTTGAGCAACGGCAAGGACAACGGCGCGTTTCCCGACGGCATCTCGATCTATCAGGTCTCGGGCCAGTTCATGTTCCAGCCTGATCTCGGCAACTATCCCTTCGATACGCAGCGCTTCTCGATCGACATCCGGCCGAAGCAAGGCGACGCGCCGTTCATCATCCAGCCGCCACCGGAGGACATGCGCGACCGCGCCGTCGTCAGCGATGGATGGGACCAGAAGGCACAATACGTTGGTTACGACGAGGATTTCGTCTCGACGCTCGATGCGCGATCGCTCGAACGCAGCGTGGTTCCCTTCTACAAGGCGAGCTTCATCTGGCAGATGACCCGGCAAACGACGGATTACTATCTGCGCGTCGTCGTGCCACTGGGCTTCATCCTGATCGTGGCCTATCTCTCGATCTTCATTCCGCTCTCGCACTTCGAGGCGATCGTCACCATCCAGGTGACGGCACTGCTCTCCGCCGTGGCGCTCTACCTGTCGCTGCCGAACCTCGACGCCGACACGACGACGCTCTCCGATCGCATCTTCCTGTTCAACTACATGGCCGTCAGCTTGATGATCGGCCTCTCGATCCTGCGCATGAACAGCAAGGTGGCGGAGCCCCCGAGTCTAAAAAAGCTGCTCGGATACCTGCACGTGACGTTGGTGCCGCTGCTCGTCCTGGCCATGGCCATCTATGTCATGGGCGTCACCTCGACCGCGGTGTGACGCGGGCCCGAGCGCGATCCGCTGGCGGGCACGGCCCGTTACAGTTGCGTAAGGAAGTTGTTATCGCCGGCCGGCGGAAAGGGCGTGATAAGGTTTCTTCTGGCGCGCCGTGAGCGTTGCGGCTGCTCATGCCTCCGTTCCGCTCTCATGGTGGTTCGCGCCGGGGCACGAGGTTTGAAAAGGGTGGACGAGGGGATGCGAGCAGCGGCGGTCACCATCGCGATTGCGGGTCTTGCGGCAGCATTCGCCACGATGCTCCCGCAGCATCCACGCTCTGCCGGAAACCTGCCGAGCTACGCGCCGCAGTCCTCGACCCGAGCGACGACGCCAGCGGCCGGTGGCGTCGATACCGCACTGGTCGTGTCGGTCGACGTATCGAGCTCGGTCGATGAGCGCCGCTACCGTCTCCAGCTCGAAGGCATTGCCGCCGCGCTCGAGGACCCCGCCGTCATCAGCGCCATTCTCGCCGGGCCGCGCTCGGGCATTATCTTCTCCGTCGTCACGTGGACCGACCGGCCGAAGCTCTCGCTGCCTTGGCTGCGCATTGCCAGCAAAGAGGACGCGATGCGGGCCGCGTTGATGGTTCGGGCGATGCCGCGCGAGAACGGCGATTTCACCTGCCTCTCGAAGATGCTCCGCTTCGTCTCCGACAAGATCGTGCCGCAGATACCGGAGCGGGCGCTCAAGGTGGTCGTGGATGTTTCCGGCGATGGCAGCGACAACTGCAACCCCGAGGAGCCTGTCGCAGGCGTGCGCGACGAGATGGTGCGCCGGGGTATCACCATCAACGGTCTGCCGATCCTCGAAGGGCGCGAGGCGGCGACGCTGGAAGACTGGTACCGCGGCAACGTGATGGGTGGGCCGGGCTCGTTCATCCTGGCGGCGCAGGGCTACGAGGATTTCGGCCGCGCGATCCGCCAGAAATTCGTCGTCGAGATCAGCGCTCTGCCGTTGCCGGTGCGGGGCGCGGCGCGTCAGTGAAGGCGCGCTCCATGTTCACCGTGCTCTCGAGGTTGCGAGCGGCGTTGCGGCCTTCGAGCGAGAGTAGACGCGCGGAATTGACGTCGGCGCTATGAAAGTCGGCGTCCGCAACCTTGGCACCGGTCAGGTTGGCGCCTCCGAGCTCGCTGCCCATCAAGTTCGCCTCACGCAGGTCCGCACCACGCAAGTCCGCGTACTCGAGCACGACACGGGCGAGATTGGCGTTGCGGAAGGAAGCATCGCGCAAATCCGACGAGCGGAATACGCCGCGCATCAATCCCATCGACTGATTGCGCATATCGGCCGAGAGATCGGCCCGGTCGAAGCGGGCACCCTTGAGGCTTGCCCGTGAGAAATCACCCGCGACCCGGGCCTCGGTGAAATCGGCGCCGTCGAGACGAGCGCCGAGGAGCTGCGTCGAGAACAGGCTCGCCGCCTTGAACGACGCGCCGGTGAAGTCGGCGTCGAGTGCCCAGGCCTGGTCGAGCACGGCGCCGTCGAGACGGCTACCCTTGAAGTTCGCACCATTGATGCGCGCCGATTGCAGATTGACCCCGCTGAGATCGAGCTCGGAGAGATCGAGGCGGTTGAGACGCCGTGCGGAAAGATCGATCGGCTCGCCCGGCTTGCGCGCTGCGATGAGAGCCGCAACCTCCTCGCGCGTCATCTCGGACTTGGTGAACTCGTCGGACTTCAGATCGAGAAACTGGATCATGTCCTGCGCGGCGGCGCCCGTTGGTGCACCGCAAACGCCGGTGAGCAGAGCTACCGCGAGCACCAATGCCGGTGCCAGCGCTTCGATATGCCATCCCGGCCGACGAGACTTCGGATCTCTGCTGCGCATGGCACATCCTCGCTTCAATTCCGATTGAAGCGAATACGCGCGGGCCCGGTCGAGCGTTACGCGGAGCCGTGTGCGGGAACCGTGGCGATCACAGCTCCTGGTCGGAGGCGGCCGAACAGCGCCAGCGGCGGATCTGCCACTGGGGATGGTTCTCGGCCCACTGTGCGAAGTGCGGCGGCGCGTAGAGCATGCACATCTGCGAGGAAATATCGAACATCAGCGGCACCTTGTGGTCCTTGCAGACCGTCGGGTCGCTGACGAGGCAGGCAGAGATGATGATGGCGAGCATCTAGACCTCCGGAAGCGCGCGGCAAAAGCGGGGCAGGGGCGGCGCAATCTCCGCTCCGTGCACTGCTAACGCCGTCCGCGCCGGCCCGGATCACGGACTACGGTGTGTTACCCGCCGAAAGGTCCCGGTATGCGGCCCGCCCGCCTCACGCCGTGATGAGCAGCTCACCCTTGCCGAAAACAGCAAGGTCGCCCGAGATCTTGCGGACCTTCGCTGGCAGCGGCTTCGGCGCGAGTTTCCCGAGGCGCGCGGCCACATCGCGGGAGAGAATGCGCAGGATCACCAGATCGTGATCGCCGGCTTCGCGGAACGTCGGCAGGAGCCGCTCCACCTTCGGTCCAATCAGCGTGCCGCGGCGCATCTGCAACCCAGGGTCGGCGGCGAAGCCCTTTTCGGTCCACAGGGTGCCGCCCATCATCCGCGCGCCCGCGGCCGGGCCGAACTGGCCGCGCGCGACGACGGTGCCACGGCGCATGCGATGGCCCGCGCGAGCGCCGACATTCCCTTCGACGACGATGGAGCCGCCGAGCATGCCGTAACGATCGCCGGTGCGCATGCCACCCGTCTCCTCGCCCGACGAGCCCGTGACGTGCACGAGCCCACCCTTCATGCCCGCGCCGAGCCACGGTCCGGTATCGCCGCGGATGGTGAGCATGCCGCCCTTCATGCCCGCGCCGGCATAGGCTCCGACGTCTCCCTCGACCGTCAGCGAGCCGCCATCGAGACCCGCACCGACGAAGTCGAGCCGCGACGAACCGCCGGCGATGACGATTTCGCCGCCCGCTTCACCCGAAACCGTGAATACGTCGCCCAGGCGAAGCGTGGCGTTGGATGTTCCGATCGCCATGCGTTCGATGTCGGCGCGCGACATGCCGCCGACGCGGACCGGCGTCAAAGCCGAGAGATCGCAACGCTCGGCCGGTTCAGCGCGCAGTTTCAGTGTCAGCCTGCTCGTTCCCGCCTCGATCATGGCAGAAGCTCCTTCAGGTGGTAATGGTGCTGGCCGAGATTGCCGCCGTAGTTGCCGGCGCTGATGCGCGTGACTCCCTTCGCCGGTCCGGTGTCGAGGATGGCCTTTAGGCCCGCCCGCGTCGCCTCGGCTACGGATTGCGAGCTGAGACCGTCGATGACGATCTCGAGCACCGCGAGGGTATCGGCGGAAAGCTCGGAGCGCACCGCGCCGCGCAGCGTCGGGCAGAAGGCATCGTTGGTCGAGGCGATGACGCCTGCGTACTTCGAGCCGACCTTGGAGCCGGAGCGCACGATGCCGCCGGGGAAGGGCGTGATGACATCGGGTACGCGGCCAATCGCGGCGACGGCCGCCTCGCCCGTTTCGAGCCGGCCGCGCCGGTCGGTGCCACGCACCCCCATGCTGCCGCCGCCGACCGCATCCGTCGTGATACCGATCGCATCCTCGACGACGAACTCGCCATCCATGACGGGAACGCGCCAGAAGCGGCGCGAGCCGAGCTTCTTCGCCGTCTGCCAGCCGTCGCCGAAATAGCGGATGCCGGCCGCGAGCTTGATCTTCTGCTTGGACTCGAGGCCGTTGTAGCAGGCCGAGCCGGGGCTCGTGAGCACGCACTGGCCAACACGGCTCTTGATCTGCTTCTCGACGAGGTCGGGCGAGAACGAGAAGACGAGGCAGCGCACGCCGGGCCGTCCGTCAGGTGTCTCGTCGGGCGAAAGCTCTCGGTCGATGCCGCACTCGGCGCCGCAGCCGATCACCGACGTGCCGTAGCCCGTCATGGTGACTGCGGCCTGCATCGCCCACTTCGCCGTGTCGGCGGTGATGACGATACCCGTACCGGTCATGCCGAAAGCTTCGGCGAACGTGTCGTCGATGGTGATTCCATTGACGGTGATCGGGGTCTTGTCCTGAGCGTTCGACATCACACGCGCGCTCCCGTCGGCTGGACGATGATCGCCCCTTTGTCGTGGCCGATGATCTCGTCGTCTGCGACCTTGAAATTGTCGAAGCTGACGGTGTGATAGCGCGTGAAGTAGTCGCGCAGGTCTCGTTCGATCGCGGGGTCGTACTCCGGCCGCGCGACGTGCGTGGCGCCCTGCACGACCTTCTTGATCTTGCCGTTGCGCACGATCATCTCGCCGTTCTTGAACACGTACTCGGGTGTCGTGAACATCGCTTCGCGGTTGGGATCGTCGGGATAGACGGTGATGTCGGCGCAGGCGCCGGGTCCGAGATGCCCGCGATCCTTGAGGCCGAGGCTGCGGGCCGGGCCGGCGCGCGTCAGGATGGCGATCTCATAGAGCGTGTACTCGCGGTCGAGCGAGCCGACGATGGACGCCGCCTGCGCGTCGGGATGAATCTTCTGCAGCATGTCGCGGCGGAACCCCTTGTCCATCAGCAGCCGTATCAGATGCGGGTAAGTGGTGAACGGCGCGCCGTTGGGGTGGTCCGTTGTCAGGAACACCCGCCAGGGGTCGTCCGCGAGCAGGAAGATCTCGAGGCCGATCGCCCATTGCAGCGCGTTGACGAAGCTCTTGTCGCGATACTTCATCGGCACGACGCCGCAGCCGGCATCGCACTCGATGTCCATCACCACCCACTTCTTCGGGTTGGCCGACTTCGTGTTGCCGTACTGGCGCATGCTGTCGCCGGAAGCCGTGCACGTCTGCCCGAACAGGATCTGGCCGACATCGATCGAAACGTTGCGGTTGGCGTTGACGAGCTCGGCGACCTGCGCCGCGCCGGACGAGAACTTCTTGTCGCCTTCGGTTCCGTAGCTGTGGAACTGGATGTGGGTCAGGTGGACCGGGAGACCTTCCATCGCGCGGATCGTGTCGAGCGTGGTGTTCAGGTTGCCGGGAACGCCGAGATTGCAGCCGTGCACGTGCAGGGGGTGCGTGACGCCGAGCTCCATCAACCCGCGTGACAGCGTCGTCAGCACGTCGCGTGGTGTCACGCCGTAGTGCGCGTGGCGCTCGTCGAGGTCGAGTTTACGCTGGTTGAACTTGAACGCCGAGATGCCGCCCGGATTGACGACCTTGACGGCGATCGCCTGCGCCGCGTGCATGGTCCAGGCGATGTAGTCCTTGATCGCCGAGAAGTCCTTTCGCGCCGCCATCTGCCGCAGCAGGAAGTCGTCCGAGCCGAGCATGGCGAACGCGCCTTTGTCGACCATCGGCGTATCGCCCATCTCCATGTGGGCCTGGCGCGCGTTGGCCGGCAGCATCGCCGGCTCGAAGCACGCCGTGTAACCCATCTCGGCATAGCGATAGCCGGCCGCGAGCGTGGAGGGGACGGCGAAGCCCGTGCCCGCCCGCGTCAGTCCGGTATGCGCGACCTCGCTGCCGCGATGATCCTCCGGCAGCATCATCCGCGCGATGGTCATCTTGCCGCCGCCGATGTGCGTGTGCGGGTCGATGGCGCCCGCCATCACCACGCGGCCCGTCACGTCATGCTCGACATCGACCTTCGCGTCGGGGCTCGCCGCGACGATGCGCCCATCGCGCACGTAGATGTCCTGCGTGCGCCCGTCGACGCCATTCGCGGGGTCGTAGATGCGCCCGCCTTTTAGCTTCATCAGCATCGTTGCCGTCCTGCTCGAACGAGTTCGTTTGAGGTCTTCGCGCGGGTGTCGTTCAACGCCACGCCGCGCAGGCGCCGGTTGTTCCGGCATCGATCGTTGCCGCCGTCAAGGCGCGCTCACTCGGCCGCTGGTGCAACGGCTGCCGGCAGGCGGCCGGCGAGTGTGGTCGCGACTTCGGTGACGCTCGTCAGCCCGAGCTCGCGCAATCGCCGCAACGGCAGCGACACGACGCTGTCGCAGCGCACCAAGCGGCCGCGGTGATCGAGACCGGGAGTGCCGACCGGTATGAACACGGCGGGCGTGGCGGCGAGGCGTATCGCGGGTGAGCCGATCACGATCATCGCCACGGTGGTCGTCGGTGGCGGAGTGGGATCGGGACCGAACGACGAAACCCAGACGAGAAGATCGCCCTCGCCTTCGGCCAGCATGCGCGCGACCTCGAAGCGATAGGGGTCGTAGGTCGGCACGCCGCCGGCAAAGCTCACGCGCAGGGGATAGCCGCTCTGCCACGAGCAGACGGAGGCCGCCGACGCCGCCCCGTCACTGCCGCCGAGCGAAAGTCCGGCGGCGCGGGTCGTCTTGTTGAGGTCGCGCACGACGTCGCTCACGATGTGGACGGCATCGTCGGCCCCGTCGAAGTCGAGCGCCTGCGGTGCCCATACGAACACCCCGTACTGGGCAGCGCGGCAGCGCGCCGCGAGATCTTCGAGCGCAGCAATCTCGATGCCGCCGGGCCGCGCGCCGGAGAGTGGTGCGCCGCGCAGGATCGCGCGCAACTCGGCCAACACGGCCGGAACGTCGGACTTCGCGCACGGGATGTCGATGACGTCGCCGACGAGACGGCCTTTCACGGCAGCTTTGGGCATGCCCTCGCCGAGCAGCACCACCGTTCGCCCGTTGGCCGGGGCATCGAACATGGTCTGTTCGGGAGAGACGATGCGCTCGATGAAGCGGGGATGCAGCGTCGACAGGTCGCTCGCCACGATGACGAAAAGATCGGCGCGGTTGCGCGCTTCCGTCAGCGTCGACATGAACCAGCCGCGGGTTTGGAGCACGTTGGTGTTGCGGTACTGCGCGCGGCTCAGCACATGATCGACGACGCCGCCCGAGCGGTCGGCGAGCGCCATCACCGCGCGCATGCCCTCGACGTCGGTTCCGAGACCGCCGTAGAGCGGCAGTCGCGCCGCTGCGATGAGTTCAGCGGCGCGCGCAATCGCCGCCTCGAGCGTGACGGGCTTGCCTTCGATGCTCGGCGGCATGGCGGCGACCGGGGCCTCTTGCTCGAAGCCGGCCTTGGCGCGGTCGCAGCCGTTGGCCGTGACGGCGAGGCGCCGGCCATCGGATCGAACTTCGAGATCGTCGCAGTGGAGCCCGCAGAACGGGCATGAGACGGAGCCGTGGGTGCCGGGCTGGGGAGCCTCTTCTCGCGCGATGCCTTGGGAGGGAGCTGGCATTCTTTTTGTTCTCCTTGTCGTCGCAGCGCGTCAAAAAAGCACGTGTTGGACAATAGTACAACTGCCCTCGCGGAGCGCGGGCGACGGGCGGCCGCGGCACTGCCGCGTGCACGTCATTTGCGCGCCACGTCCATGGCGATTATGGTCGGCGCGCTGCGCGTGTGCGCAGCCAAGTTCGAGCATGTGGATGTGAAACCCGTTGCCGCCGGAGGAAAATAGATGATCCGTTTCGTGGCCCTGACCGTGGCCGCCGCCGCGTCCCTGCCGCCCGCCGCCGCGGAGGCCCAGGGCCCGTCGCGCGAGGGGGGGAGCAAATCGGTCGAAACAAACGCGCCCGCCGACAAGGTCTGGAAGATCATCGGCAACTTTCAGGACATGAGCTGGCATCCCGCGGTCGAGAAGACCGAGGGGACGGGCGGCAACGATGCCGGCGCCAAGCGCACGTTGACGCTCAAGGGCGGCGGCAAGATCGAGGAGTCGCTGACCAAGCACGACGCGGCCGGCTACTCCCTCGCCTACGAGATCACCAACGTGGACGTGAAGGTTCTACCGGTGACGAACTACTCCTCGACCCTGTCCGTCTCGGGCGAAGGTGGGAAATCGACCATCACGTGGCGCGGCGCGTTCTACCGTGGGTTCATGAACAACGATCCTCCGCCGGAGTTGAACGACGAGGCGGCGGTGAAGGCCGTTTCCGGCGTTTATGACGGTGGCCTCGCTGCGGTGAAGAAGGCGGCGGAGGCGGGCGGTTAAGCCGCGCGGTCGCAAGGCGATGGGGCGATACAACCCTTGTGTCGATCAGGGCACCCGGCGGTCGCTTTCCATCGCCTCGTTCGTGACGGCCGTGGCGGTCGCGCTGGTGTGCGGGTTGGCGGGTCCCGCCCCGGCCCAGCGCGCCGGCCGGCTTGCCTACGTCACCAATCAGGGAAGCGACAGCCTTTCGGTCGTCGACGTCGACGCGATGGCCGTGGTCGGTGAGGTGGCGATCCCCGGCCGGCCAGCGGGCGTGGCGCTGTCGCCGGATCGATCGCGCGTCTACGTTACGGCCCCGGAGGGCAAGGCGCTCTACGTCGTCGATGCCGCGACACGACAGGTGACACGCCGCCTGACACTCGGCGACGGCCCGCTCGGTCTCGCCGTCAACCCTCGCTCCGGAGATGTGCTCGTCGCCGACTGGTACGCGCACAAGCTGTTCGTCATCGATCCTGCGGCGGCTGCCGTCAAAGCCGAGGTTGCGGTCGGCAAGTCGCCGTCTGGAATTGCCGTCACACCCGACGGCCGCACCATCGTGACGACCGACCGGGACGACAATCAGGTATCGATCATCGACGCGACCACGCTCGAGCGCAGGGCGGTCGTGAAGGTCGGCGAACGGCCATTCGGCGTCACCATCGATGCCGGCGGCGAGAGGGCCTACACGGCCAACGTCGGCAGCGACGACGTGAGCATCGTCGATCTCGCCGGACAGAGGCTCGCGGGCTCCTTCAAGGTCGGGCGGCGACCCTACGCGGTCGCGCTCGCCGATGGGCGGGCGTTCGTCGCCGACCAGTACGGCGGCACGGTCAGCGTCGTCGATATCGCCACGGGTGCCCGCGCCGGCCTGATCGGCGTCGGAGACCATCCAGAGGGCATCGCCATAAGCCGCTCGGGCAAGGAGGCCTACGTCGCCTGCTGGTTCGACAACACACTCGAGCGCATCGACGTGGCGACATTGAAGGTCACGGGCAAGGTGACGGTTGGTGACGGGCCGCGCGCCTTCGGCCTCTTCCTGAGCGAGTCCGAATAGGGGTGCCTCGGCCCGTCGCTTCACGATTTCGTGAGCCCGCCGATCCCGCCATTCCCAGGTACCATATTGATGATGCACGAGGAGTTGGCGCACCGCGGGCGTCGTAGCCATGCTTCGGCAAAAGTCTGGCGCGCCCCGATTCCGGTCTGTACAAGGCGCCAACCATCAATTCGGCGGCCTGCTCGCCCGCCCGGCGACGCCGTCAGAACGAACAACGGGGTACACCCCGGCTGAGGAGGAACACGACACATGCTGACATCGATCCTGCGGAGTGCCGTCGTCGGCTCTGCCTGTCTCGCCGCCGCACTTCTGCTGGCGCCGCCCGATGCAGGCCACGCCGCGCCCGCGCCGGCCGCAACCGCGATGCTGTTCGACGCCAGCCACCTCGCCAACCTGAAGAAGGGCGACGATCTTACCTACCACTTCGAGCGCAAAGGCTCCGAGCAGAAGGTGCTCGGCGAGAATTTCACGGACGACATTCATGTCGGCATCCTCGAGGAGGAAACCGGCGGTACCCGCGCCGTCTCGGTTCGCGTGTTCACCACCGATCGCGCGCGCCCCGAGCAGCGCATCACGGGCATGTCGGGCAATCCGCTCCTGGTCGTCTTCCTCGACCGCGCGGTGAACAACTTCGCCATGCTGGCGGGTGGCAGCCGGCCCTACCTCAAGAACCGCTTCAAGCAGCAGCTCGCTGGCGGCACCACCGTCGAGCCGGTCGCGATCGACTACAAGGGCCGCAAGGTGGAAGGCTACCGCGTGAAGCTGACGCCCTACGCCGGCGATCCCAACGCCCTCAAGATGCAGGGTTACGACGGCAGCTCGTTCGAGATTGTCGTCAGCGAGCAGATCCCGGGACATTTCGCCGAGACGCGCTCTGTCTATGCGAGCCCGCAGGAGCTGAGCCCGCGGCTCGAGGAGCGCATCGTTCTCGATGGCGTCGGAGCGATCAAATGAATCGCAGCAGGGCCACGCTCACCGCTCTCGCAGCGGCCGGCACCATGATGCTGCTCGGTGCCGTCCCATCGGGGGCGGTCGAGTTGCCGCACAACGACTATCCGACGATCGCTCGCGCGGATTACGTCTTCGCGTGCATGCAGGTGAACGGGCAGACACGCGAAGCATTGGAGCGCTGCTCCTGCTCGATCGACGCCATCGCCGAGCTGCTGCCGTACTCCGACTACGAGGAGGCGGAAACCGTCATGAGCGTGGTGCAGCGGGGCGGCGAGAACGTCTCCATGCTCCACGGCCCGATCTTCCAGGAGAAGATCAAGAAGTTGAAGCGCGCCCAGGTCGAAGGCGAGCTGCGCTGCTTCTGAGAAGTTCCGCTCTCTTGACGGAAAACGACAACGCCGCTCGCACCTGAGATGCGGGCGGCGTTGTCGTTTGCAAAACCAGCACCGATCGGCGGGCTCTCTCCAACGCGGTGAGCGCGGGCCGCTGCGTCGGCTACGAACCCTTCGGCGACTGGCGGATGGTGTAGGTCGCTCCGCTGGTGTCCTTGGCGACGACGCTGATCTCGTTGTCGAGTCCCGAGCCATAGGTGAAGCGCAGGTTGGGGTTCTCAGACAGCGAGATGCCGCCTTCCATCGCGAACACGACGTCCTTGCCGCGGCGGACCTCCATGCTCTGAATGTACTTCGCCGGAATGTACAGGCCGGTGAGCTGGTTCATCTGCATCCCCGAGTAATTGGGGTGGCGGATCATCACCTGCGCTTCCTGCATCAGCGGCGACTGCTGGCCCTCGTGCATCCGCAGCTTCATCTTGCCGAGTTCGGCGAGCGCCTGCTCCTGGTCCTTCAGCGCGGGAGCCGAGCAGCCGCCCGCCGCCTTCACGTATTTGGTCGCCATGTGCAACGTGCCGTTCGACGTTTCGAGAACGGCGCGGATGTTCGAGTACATGTCGACGCGCACGCGGGTCTCGATGACGCGCTCCCCAGTGCCGGCCGCCGGACCGAACGTGAACGTGGCGGCCACCGGCATCGGGTTCTTCTCGATGATGAGTGTCAGCGACTTGGCCGAGGTCGCGACAGTTGCCGGAACGCGAAGGGTGATCGGCACGAGAGCGGCGTCGTCGGCGCGCACGGGGGCCTCGAGACCTATCGCGCCGTCCTCCTCGGCGATGGCGCGGGCCGCGTAGAGGTCCTTGCGGATGCCCGGCCACATATCCTCGTCGGCCACCTGCGCGAGGGCAGGCAGGGGTGACAGCGCCGCGATCGCCAGCGCCGCGAGGCCGAGAGCAGCGCCGGCTACTCGCCGCATCGAACGCGGCAGGAGCGGCCTGGTCGGGACGTCATCGAATTGCTTGGCAGGGAACATTCTTGTTTCTCCTTCCTCCCATCGCCGGGCAAGGCTGCTTCGGCCGTGCTCTCGGGCTTGTCTCATCTTACGCGAATTCGGCGCGCCGATCACGATCCCGTGGCGCTCGGGCGCGGGCGCCATCTATTCCCATTCGAGTTCGGCGAATGCGGCGGAAACGTTACGCGGGTGGAACTCGTCGAAAAGCTCCCAGTTGGCGCGCTCACTTTCGGCCGCTGTGCGCATGGTCTCGCTCATGCTGCGTCCCTTGGCGATGGCGGCGCGGACGTCGGTGGCAATGGACTGCAAGTATTGCAGCATTGGCTTCGCGGCTGCAGGCCAGGGCATGGAGGCCGGGCCGTGTCCCGGGACGATGCGCTCGGCCGGACTGGCGCTCAGTTCCTCGAGCAAAGCGATCCAGCCCCGGATCGAGCCATCGAGGGCAGGCACGTGCCCGGAGAAGATCAGATCACCAACGAACAGGGTGCCTGTCGCGTCATCGCGGACGGTCAGGTCATTGTCGGTGTGGGCCGTACGGCGAGCGACGAGCTCCAGCTTGCGTCCGCCGAGATCGAGGCTCGAGGTCGTCTCCACGGCCATATCGGGGAGTACGATCTCGGTGCCGGCAAAGGCGTCCTCTCCGGCGGCCGTCTTGTTCGCGGCGATATAGCGATCGGCTCGTGCAGAGAGAGCCGCCGCGAGCTTGTGATGGCCGACGAAATGGGTGCCATCGCCCCGGAATGCCGCGTTCCCCAGAACGTGGTCGGGGTGCATGTGAGTGTTGATGACGTAACGGACCGGCAACGGAGTTACGCCACGGATCGCTTGGAGCAATTCATTCCCAAAGGCCGCCGTACCGCCGGTATCGATGACGGCGACGCATTCTCCGCCAACGACGAATCCGCAATTGGAAATGTCGCCACGGTTGGCGGGCGTGTACGCCGGCGCGTGATCCCCTCGGTGCACGAATACGCCCGGCGCGACTTCCACCAGCGCGGCAGCCCGTGCCGCCGCGTCCGCTGGAATTGCTCGACAAAACAGCACGCTGCCGGCAATTCCCGCCAGCACCTGTCGGCGGCGGAGACCGAATCCACCGGCGTGAAGCATTCCAATCCGGTTCACATCGCCACCTGTCGATCCGCGTTCAACCGCTCTCCCATTGTCCGACGTCAGGTCTGAGCTGGCCAATCAAACCCTCGCGAGCCAATTCGTGTTTCTCGCGGATAATCAGACGTGCGGCGCACCATTTGGCGCTGCGCCGCAATAAGCCGCTAAAAAACGCGGACATAATGGGTCAGCTTCATTGTCTCATTTTGTTCTGGTCTGCATCTGGATGCGTCGCGGTCCAGATACCTTTCGACCTTTGTCTTGCAACGCTTGGCAAAAAATGCCTAGATGCCGTCCGGTAGCTGCGACTTCAGGCCCCACCGCGACGATCTGTCCGGGGTCGTTTCGTAGGTCCTACGGAGCATAAGCAACAGGACGTTCCCCAAGTCCGCTCCTAGGCCCGTGACACGCTGACGACAGCTGCCGCTTGCAAGCGTGGCAAGAACCTTAAGGAGGAAGCGCAATGCGCAAGAGTGCACTAACAGGTGCATTGCTGGCGACGACGTTTATCGCTTCGCCGGTCCTGGCGAACGACAACGTTTCGAAGCTGGTAAGTGACCCCAACAACTGGGTCCTGCAGACCGGTGACTACTTCAACCAGCGCTATTCGAAGCTGGATCAGATCAACAAGAGCAACGTCAAGGACCTCAAGGTCGCGTGGACCTTCTCCACGGGCGTGCTCCGCGGTCACGAGGGTTCGCCCATCGTGGTTGGCGACACGATGTGGGTTCACACTCCCTTCCCCAACATCGTCTACGCTCTCGACCTCAACAACGACGGCCGGATCATCTGGAAGTACGAGCCCAAGCAGGATCCGTCGGTCATCCCGGTCATGTGCTGCGACACGGTGAACCGTGGCCTCGCATACGCTGACGGCAAGATCTTCCTGCATCAGGCCGATACGACGGTCGTCGCGCTCGACGCGAAGACCGGCAAGGAAGTGTGGAAGGCCGTCAACGGCGATCCCAAGAAGGGCGAGACCAACACCGCGACCGTTCTGCCGGTCAAGGACAAGGTCAGCGTCGGTATCTCGGGTGGCGAGTTCGGAGTGCAGTGCCATGTCACCGCTTACGACATGAACACGGGCAAGCTGGCCTGGCGCGCTCACTCGGTCGGTCCGGACGATCAGATCAAGTTCGACCCTGAGAAGACGATGTCGCTCGGCAAGCCGGTCGGCAAGGACTCTTCGCTGAAGACCTGGCAGGGCGATCAGTGGAAGATCGGTGGCGGCTGCACCTGGGGCTGGTATTCGTACGACCCCGAGGTCAACCTGATGTACTACGGGTCGGGCAACCCCTCGACCTGGAACCCCACGCAGCGTCCGGGCGACAACAAGTGGTCGATGACGCTGTTCGGGCGTGACGTCGACACCGGTGTGGCCAAGTGGGCCTACCAGATGACGCCGTTCGACGAGTGGGACTACGACGGCATCAACGAGGTGATCCTCGCCGACGTCGATGTGAAGGGCAAGAAGCGCAAAGTCGCCGTGCACTTCGATCGTAACGGCCTCGGCTACACCCTCGACCGTCACACCGGTGAGCTTCTCGTCGCTGAGAAGTATGATCCGGCCGTGAACTGGACGACGGGCGTCGAGATGGATGCTTCGAAGCCGAACTACGGCCGTCCGTATGTCGTCGACAAGTACTCGACGGCGAAGGGTGGCGCGGACGTGAACACGAAGGGCATCTGCCCGGCGGCTCTTGGTTCCAAGGACCAGCAGCCGGCCACCTTCTCGCCGAAGGCCGGCCTGTTCTTCGTCCCGACGAACCACGTCTGCATGGACTACGAGCCCTTCAAGGTTTCGTACACGGCTGGTCAGCCCTACGTCGGCGCCACGCTGTCCATGTATCCGGCTCCGAACAGCCATGGCGGCATGGGCAACTTCATTGCCTGGGATGCCGGCGCTGGCAAGATCGTCTGGTCGAAGCCTGAGCCGTTCTCCGTCTGGTCCGGCGCTCTCGCGACCGCTGGCGACGTCGTCTTCTACGGTACCCTCGAGGGCTACCTGAAGGCCGTCGATCCGAAGGACGGCAAGGAGCTGTTCAAGTTCAAGACCCCGTCGGGCATCATCGGTAACGTGATGACCTACGGCCACAAGGGTAAGCAGTACGTCGCGGTCCTCTCGGGCATCGGCGGCTGGGCAGGCATCGGTCTCGCGGCCGGCCTCACCAACCCGAACGACGGTCTCGGCGCCGTCGGTGGCTACGCGGGCCTCAAGAACTACACCGCTCTCGGTGGCGTCCTGACGGTCTTCTCGCTCCCATAATAAGAAAATAGCCAGCAACTCTTCCGGCGCGGGCCAAACTGACCCGCGCCGGTTTCGATTCAAGTAGAGACCGATCGCTGGTCGGACACCTCCCAGCGCAAATATTTGCCGGAGGACGTTTCGCCAGTGCGTTCGCGAACACCTGCGTCGATCACTGCAAGTTGATGTCGGCGGTCGCGAAGCGGTCAACTAAAGCCGCGCCAATGGCGTACTTTTCTATGATCGTCTTTCCGTAGCTCGTCAGCCGCCTCTGCGACGCACGCGAGTGAAGGCAGGCGGTGCTTGCAGGCGGCGCATCGGGCCAGGTCGCAGAGGATGTTCCTGACCGGTTGCGGCGACTGTAGATTGCCCGGGCTCACGCCGCCGGGGACCTCGCCAAGCGTTCTTGGAGCGCGAGGCTGGCCTCGACCGGCAAGAGCGACGAAAAGCCCGTGTCCGCGGGCCATGCTCGGCGGACCAATGAAAACAACTCGAACGACGATAAGAGGAAGCGCGTGACGAAGTCCCATAATCTGGCCCGCCGCAAAATCTTGGGTATCGCGGCAGCGATCGCCGGTCTTGGCGTCGTGGCGTCGACGCCGGTTCTGGCCGTCGGCCCCGAGATGGTCACCCTCGAGGATGGCTCGAAGACGCAGAAGGGTGCAAAGGAACAGGACGGCAAGTGGACGACGCCGGATGGCGATCCCACCTATCGTGTCAAGAAGGATGGCACCCTGGACTGGTACGCCTACTCCGGTTTCCGCCGCTATCACTCGGAATGCCACGTCTGCCACGGTCCCGAGGGCGAAGGCTCCACCTACGCGCCTGCGCTGAAGGACTCGCTGAAGACGCTCAACTACTCGGATTTCATCGGCGTCGTCGCATCGGGCCGCATCCGTCATCTTCCCGGCGGCCAGGAGAGCGTTATGCCCGCTCTCGGCGACAACAAGAACGTCATGTGCTACGTCGACGACATCTACATCTATCTCAAGGCCCGCTCCGACGATGCCGTCGGCCGTGGCCGTCCGGTCGGACGTGACGAGAAGCCCGACGCCGCCAAGGAATTCGACAAGGCGTGTTTCGGTGGCTGACGCTCGATCTGTCGTCGCACGGGGCCTCAGCGGCGCGATTGCCGCGCTGCTGAGCCTCGTCGCCTTGACCAGCGCACAGGCGGCGGAGGGCCAGAAGGCCGATCTCGTCAACCGGCGTGTGCTGCGCGTGTGTTCGGATCCGGCGAATCTGCCCTTCTCCAATCAGAAGGGTGAGGGCTTCGAGAACCGCATCGCCGACATCGTCGCGGACGAGCTCAAGATCCCGGTCGAGTACACTTGGTTCCCGCAGGCGACGGGCTTCATCCGCCGCACGCTGTTCGCCAAGGCCTGCGACGTGGTGATCGGCTTCGCGCAGGGTGACGAGTTCGTGCTCAACACGAACCACTACTATCGCTCGACCTACGCGCTGCTCTATCGCAAGGGCAAGGGGCTCGACGGCGTCGACAGCCTTGCCGACGAGCGTCTCAAGGGCCGCCGCATCGGCATCATCGCCGGCACGCCGCCGGGTGACGTGATGACGACAATGGGGCTCATGGGGCATGCCCGTCCCTATCCGCTGACCGTGGACCGGCGTTACGAGTCACCGGCCGAGCGGATGATCGAGGATATCCGCAGCGGTGAAGTCGATGCCGGAGTGCTGTGGGGGCCGATTGCCGGCTTCTTCGCACGTCGCGGAGGAGAGGAACTCGTGGTCGCGCCGCTGGTGAAAGAGGCGACGGGGCCGCGCATGGCCTATCGCATCACCATGGGCGTGCGTCAGGGCGACGACGTCTGGAAGCGCCAGTTGAACGACATCGTCGCCAAGCGTCAGGGCGACATGGACAAGGTGCTGCTCGACTACGGCGTGCCGCTGCTCGACGAGAGCAACAACCTGATCACCGCGCCCCGCAAATGACGGCGCGGTGAGGCGGGCGGCCGTGGGCGCCAACTGCAGCACCGACAGGTACGCGGCCTCGCGTGGGAGGAACCCGGCGTGAACAAGCACAACGGTAACGGCACCTCGATAGTCGTCGCGCTGGCGATGTTCGCGATTGCCGGGACCCTGACGGCTTTGACCGGCGGGGCAGCCGACGCGGCCGATGGTGCGGCGCCCGCCCACACCATCGAGCCGGTCAAAATCGAAGAGCCGGCGGACTATCGCACGGACCACTACAACTCTCCGGTGCCTGCCACGCTCAAGGGTGCTCGCGTCGTCGATCCCGTGACGGCGATGGCCGAGCACGAGAAACGTTCCTCGATCCTGATCGACGTCTACCCGCGCGCGCCCAAGCCCGCCGGCCTGCCGCCGGGAACCATCTGGCGCAGCGCCAAGCACCTCAGCATCGCCGGCTCCTACTGGCTGCCGAACGTCGGTTACGGCAAGCTCGCGCCCGAGCCCGAAGCCTACTTCCGCGCTGGCCTCGAGCGGCTGACGGGGGGCGACAAAGCGAAATCTCTCGTGTTCTTCTGTCTCGCCGATTGCTGGATGAGCTGGAACGCGGCCAAGCGCGCAGTGGAATGGGGCTACACGAACATCGCCTGGTTTCCGCAGGGCACCGACGGCTGGCGCGATAACGGCGGCGACCTTGTGAGCGTGGAGCCGGAAACCTTCGAGACCGCTTCAGGTCCCGCCGCGAAGCCCGGGCCCTGACGTCGCGCTACAACTCTCGATCCGTTCTTGCCTCGATCCCTTCTTGCCGTACTCGCACGTGGGTTTTACGTGCGCGCGCAGAACTGCGCCACGTCGATCGGCCGGCCCAGCGCGTGACGGCGGGATCCGATCCGACGCATCGCGCGTAGCCTGCACTCCGGTCAATGACGGCTGATGAACACCGCATGGTAGGCGCCATCGTCGTCGACCTCGAACATCTCGCGGATCTTCGGGTGGCGCAGCGGTTTGCCCGTGTTGTCGGGCAACAGGTTCTGCTCGGAGACGTAGGCGACGTACTCGGTCTCCGCGTTCTCGGCCAGCAGGTGATAGAACGGCTGATCCTTGGACGGGCGGATCTCCTCCGGGATCGACAGCCACCATTCTTCCGTGTTGGCGAAGACCGGATCGATGTCGTAGATCACGCCGCGAAACGGATAGAACCTGTGGCGAACGACATCGCCCACTGCGAACCGGGCCTCGCGCGTCGAACGCGCCTCTGCCGCAGCCGATTTCCGGCCGCGACCGGATCTGGCCTTCGCAGGTGCCTTCGCCTTCGCCTTGGGGGTGCCCTTCCCCTTCGACGGGGGGCGGGCGGTGACCTCCGCCGGGTTCGCCTGAGCTTTGGCCGTGCTCGCCGCTTTTCCACGCAGCCCCTGACGCGGCGCGCGTTTGGCGGCCGTTCGCGGCTTTGTTTTGGGCTTCTGCTCGGTCATGCTCCTCCCCGAACCATCATCATGGCAGCTTAACATGGAAGCGGCGACTTGAGCCGGGCGCCCGCGACACCCTGCCCCAGCCAAGACCGTACCACGAGTGCCGCCTGTGGGCCGTCAAAGCCCGTATTCCGCCGCCATGGCCGGGTCCTTCGAGGCGACCAGCTTGGCGAGATCGACGATCACCTTGGCCTGCTTCCAGGTGGCGTCGTCCTGCATCTTGCCGTCGATCATGACGGCACCGGTGCCGTCCGGCATAGCCTCGAGAATGCGCTTGGCGAACAGGACTTCCTTCACGTCCGGCGAGAACACCCGCTTGGCGATCTCGATCTGCGAAGGATGCAGCGACCAGGCTCCAAGGCATCCTTGCAGGAAGGCGTTACGGAACTGCGCCTCACAGGCGGCGCTGTCGGAAAAATCGCCGAACGGGCCGTAGAACGGCTTCAGCCCGTAAGCGAGACAAGCGTCGACCATCTTGCCGACGGTGTAGTGCCAGAGATCCTGCTGGAAGCGCATGCGCGGGGCGTCGCCGTCAGCGTCGGCGAGAACCTGATAGTCGGGGTGGCCGCCGCCGACGCGGGTCGTCTTCATGCCGCGGGAAGCCGCGAGGTCGGCCGGGCCGAGGCTCATGCCGTGCATGCGCGGGGACGCGGCGGCGATGGCCTCGACGTTCTTGACGCCTTCTGCGGTTTCGAGAATGGCGTGGATCAGGATCGGCCGGTTGACGCCGTGCTTGGCTTCGAGCTGCGCCAGGAGCTGGTCGAGGTAGTGGATGTCCCACGGTCCCTCGACCTTCGGCAGCATGACCACATCGAGCTTGTTGCCGGCTTCCGCGACCAGCGTGGTGATGTCGTCGAGCGCCCATGGGCTGTTCAGACAGTTGATGCGAGTCCATAGGCCCGTCGAACCGAAGTCGTGCTCTTTCGCCATCGAAACGAAGCCCTGCCGCGCGGCCTCCTTGTCGGTCGCGGGAATCGCGTCCTCGAGGTTGCCGAGCACGACGTCGACCTGCTTGATCGTGTCCTTCAGCTTGGCGCGGATCTTCTCGTTGTGGGGCGGAATGAAGTGGATCATGCGCTCGATGCGCACGGGCAGAGCGCGATAGGGCTCAGGCGCGCCGATGGCGAGGGGGGCGAAGTGCTTGGCGGGAGTACGGATGGCGGTCATCGGCAGTGCTTGTCCCTCGAAGATGCGGAATGCGGATTTGTGCGCCGCACTCTAGGGGGCGCGGTGCCCGGAAGGAAGTCTCTTTCGTAGGATTGCCGCGGGCCGAGCGGGGGAGGCGCGAAAGCAAGACCGGTGAGTGCCGGTCGACGGCCCGGGCCGGCGTTGACAAACCGAGGCCCGGCCGCGGGGGATACGAAAAGGGCGATCCGCTTGGCGGACCGCCCTCATTTCTTACTCGACCTGTCGGTCGCTTACATGCGGATGACCGCTCCGGCGATCGAGCGGGCGCGGGTGCGCACGGCGCCGCCGTCGTTGCCCGACTGGACCAGCCAGCGGCCGTTGGCGGCCTGACCGACGATCTGACCCACGTGATGGCGCCAGACGACCACGGCGCCAACCTGCGGCGAGGACGGGCTGCCGTAGCTGCGCCAGTTCCAGGCGACGTTCAGGTGAGAGCCGCCGCCGCGCTGCGTGCGCATCCACCAGCCGCACCACTTGCCAGGGCGCGGGCCTGCCGCGTAACGCGAGCCCGACGAATAGCTGACGTTGGTCATTTCGCTGTTGCGATATGCGCTGCGGCTACGATAGCTGCTGCGCGAAGCATACCGGCGTGACGTGGCGCGGCGCGACGACGCGCTGCGGTTGTGGCGCACGCTGCGCTTGGCGACCTTGTGGCCGGAGCTGTAGGACTTCGAATAGTGCGACTTGCGATGCGGGGCCGCATCCGCTGTCGAAACGAGGGCCGGCAGCATCATGATCGCAGCCAGCAGAGCGAAGATCTTCTTGCTCATGTCTTTCTCCTAGGCGTTTCTTGAACACTCGGCCAATGCTCGGCCAAATGTGGCAAAATCGTGGGAGAGACAATTCGTGCGACAAATTTGCTCACTTATTCCGTGACTTGATTGAAGTCGTTCAATTCCAATTATTTTCGTCAAATCCTGATGTTGCAGGTCAGGTCGCGACATTCCGACATCGGAACGGGTGGGTTCGCCGAAATCGGGAAACCACAGCAATCTTAAATTGCGGTGGGGTGAGGGGAGGTGGCGTCGCGAGTCCGCGCCGGGCGCTGGCGGACGACCGGCGCGGGTTCGGATTTCGAGTTTTGCGGCGCAGCAAGCGCCGCCGCCTTCGGGGGCGAGGCCAGCTACCGCACTTGGCCGGTATTGACTCTTGCCCGGGCCCCACGCTTAAAGCCGCCACGACTTAATTATGACGGATTGTGGGGCGGGCGATGGCGATTGCGTTCGTATTTCCAGGGCAGGGCAGTCAGGACGTCGGCATGGGCCGTGAGCTCGCCGAAACGTTCGCCTCCGCGCGTGAGGTGTTCGAGGAGGTCGACGAGGCGCTCGGCCAGAAGCTTTCCCAGCTCATGTGGGAGGGACCGAAGGACGCCCTGACGCTCACCGAGAACGCCCAGCCCGCGCTGATGGCCGTCTCTATGGCGGTGATGCGCGTGCTCGAGCGGGAGAAGGGCTTCAAGCTCGCAGACAAGGTCAAGTTCGTCGCCGGCCATTCGCTCGGTGAGTATTCCGCCCTTGCCGCGGCGGGAGCGTTCAGCCTCGCGGATGCGGCGCGGCTTCTGAAGCTGCGCGGGCAGGCGATGCAGAAGGCGGTTCCGGTCGGCGAAGGCGCCATGTCCGCGCTGCTGGGTGTCGGTCTCGATGTGGCTCAGAAGGTTGCCGAAGCAGCGGCGCAGGGCGACGTGTGTCAGGTCGCCAACGACAACGAGCCGACGCAGGTCGTGCTCTCCGGCCACAAGCGGGCGCTCGATCGCGTGCCGGAGGTCGGCAAAGCGCTGGGCGTGCGCCGCGCGGTGCCGCTGCCGGTGTCTGCGCCCTTCCATTGCGCGCTGATGCAACCCGCCGCCGAGGCGATGGCGGAGGCGCTGGCAAAGGTCACCATCAACGCGCCGGCGGTCCCGGTCGTCGCCAATGTGCTGGCTTCGCCAATTTCCGATCCCGACGAGATTCGCCGCCGGCTGGTCGAGCAGGTGACGGGCACGGTGCGTTGGCGCGAGTGCACGCTTTATATGGTGGCGCACGGCGTCACGGACGTTTACGAAATCGGAGCCGGCAAGGTGCTCGCGGGCCTCGTCAAGCGCATCGAAAAGTCGCTGAATGCCTCGAGCCTCGGCGCTCCAGCCGATTTGGAGGCTGCGGCCGGCATCGTCTGACGCGCGTCGTCACCGGACCAGCGAAAACTTCACCCACGAAGGATACGAGACCCATGTTCGATCTGACCGGCAAGACGGCGCTAGTGACGGGCGCGACAGGCGGCATCGGCGGCGCCATCGCCCGCGCCTTCCACAAGGCCGGAGCGACGGTCGCGGTCTCGGGCCGCCAGGTCGAGAAGCTCGAAGCGCTCAAGGGCGAGCTCGGCGACCGCATCGTCGTCGTTCCGTGCGATCTCGCTGACCGCGCCGCAGTCGGCAAGCTGATCGACGAGGCCGTGAAGGCGGTCGGGGGCCGTCTCGACATCATCGTCAACAACGCCGGACTGACCAAAGACAACCTGTTCATGGTGATGAAGGACGAGCAGTGGGACGACGTCATCGCCGTCAACCTGACGTCCACCTTCATGATCTGCAGGGCCGGCGCGCGCCACATGATGCGTTCGAAGACCGGTTATGGCCGCATCGTCAATATCGCATCGGTTTCCGGCGTGTTCGGCATCCCGGGGCCTGGCAATTACGCCGCCTCCAAGGCCGGCATGATCGGCATGACGAAGAGCCTCGCCCGTGAGGTCGCCTCGCGCGGCATCACGGCCAACTGCATCGCGCCGGGATTCATCAAGACGGCGATGACGGACGTCCTCAACGACAAGCAGACCGAGGAGATCGCCAAGATGATTCCGGCCCAGCGCTTCGGCGCGCCGGAAGACATCGCCGCCGCGGCCCTTTATCTGGCAAGCAACGAAGGCGGATACGTCACTGGGCAGACCCTTCATGTGAACGGCGGCATGGCCATGATCTGAGGGGAAGGGGCGCGGCGGACCGGTGCTGGCAATGCCGCGTGAAGTATGTTAACGAGCCAACGGTTTTCGCCTGCGGAAATTGGGGAAAAGCCCAATCTCCAAGGGTTCGGCCGGTGTCTCGAGGTACGGACTCGTGTACCGGCTGACTGGCAGGCGTATGCACGTGCCGGCCACGAGTTTGCCGCTCGAATTCCGACGGTGCCGGAACCTTTCCGGAGTCTGCGGATTGAGTGCGGCTTTCCATTGTGCGATCTCACTATCAACCAGATCACCAGTTCCAAAGAACGCGAGGAAATACGATGAGCGACGTGGCTGAGCGCGTGAAGAAGATTGTCATCGAGCACTTGGGTGTCGAGGCCGAGAAGGTGACCGAGAACGCCAGCTTCATCGACGATCTCGGCGCCGACAGCTTGGATACGGTCGAGCTGGTCATGGCGTTCGAGGAGGAGTTCGGCTGCGAGATTCCGGATGATGCCGCCGAGCACATCCTGACCGTCGGCGACGCCGTGAAGTTCCTCGAGAAGAACGCCAGCGCGGCCTAAGCAGCGATCCGGCTGCGTTTCCTTCGGGTCCTCAGCGTGGGACTCGACAGGCCGTGCAGCCGGGCAGACCATCGGTAGCCCCCGATTCCGTCAGCGCCGGCTTATCTGCCGCGCGCTGCGGGCGGGGTGCCTGCCCGCTGTCGCGTCTAAGATCGTGATGCGGCCGGCCTGTGGTTCCGCAGGGTGGCGGTACCGCAGGGTGCATGTGTCGTACTCGTTCGGCGGCGACGCCGCCCGAAGCGGCGCTGCCCAGAAGTGGCGTTGAATGGTGAGTTCTCTGCTCACTCACGCGTGTTTCACTCACGCGGGCCGCACCGATTCTCGAACTGCCGGTGGGCCGCTTGCCGATTGGCCACGACCGGCAGCGGTGGCCAAGTCGCACGAAGTTGCCGCCCCGAAGTTGTCGCCAAGTGCCGGCATCTGGGCCAACCCGTTGCTTGATCGGTCCCGGCGTTCGCGCTGCACGCCGGTCTGTTGTGCGCCGCTGCATGACGCCGGGCTTCGTGCTCGGCTAGACTAGCCAAGTCTCCGCTTCTCCCTGCCAGACGTTCTTACGGGTGGGGGTGACTGTCTCAAACTTCAACGAGGTTGGTAGCTCAGCCATGCGCCGTGTCGTCGTAACAGGTCTCGGTCTCGTCACTCCGCTCGGATGCGGCGTCGAAGCGACGTGGAAGCGTCTGCTCGCCGGCGAGAGCGGCGCTCGGCGCATCGAGGAGTTCGACGCGTCCGATCTCTCCTGCCAAATCGCCAATTTCGTTCCGCGCGGCTCTCTCGCCGACGGAAAGTTCAACGGCGACGACTGGATGGAGCCGAAGGAGCAGCGCAAGGTCGACGACTACATCATCTATGCGGTCGCCGCCGCCGATCAGGCGATCAAGGATTCGGGCTTCGTCGCCGACACGATCGAGAAGCAGGAGACGACGGGCGTTCTCATCGGCTCGGGCATCGGTGGCCTCTCGGGTATCGCCGATACGTCCCTGCTGCTCAAGGACAAGGGACCGCGGCGCATCTCGCCGTTCTTCATTCCCGGCCGCCTGATCAACCTCGCCGCCGGCTATGTTTCGATCAAGCACAAGCTCAAGGGCCCGAACCACGCCGTCGTCACGGCCTGCGCCACCGGCACCCACGCCATCGGCGACGCAGCGCGTCTTGTCGCGCTGGGCGACGCGGAGGTGATGGTCGCGGGCGGCACCGAGAGCCCCATCTGCCGCATCGGCATGGCCGGCTTCATCGCCTGCCGCGCTCTCTCGACCGGCTTCAACGACACCCCGACCAAGGCATCGCGCCCCTACGACAAAGACCGCGATGGCTTCGTGATGGGCGAGGGCGCTGGCGTCGTCGTGCTCGAGAGCCTCGAGCACGCACAGGCGCGTGGCGCGAAGATCTACGGCGAAGTGATCGGCTACGGCATGTCGGGCGACGCCTTCCACATCCCCGCGCTGGCGGAGAACGGCGATGGCGCCTATCGCTGCATGCGCGCCGCGCTGAAGAGCGCCAAGGTCGGCACCGGCGACATCGACTACATCAACGCCCACGGCACCTCGACGCCGATGGGCGACGAGATCGAGCTTGGCGCCGTCGAGCGGTTGTTCGGGAACACCGCGGCACGATTGGCGATGTCGTCGACGAAGTCGGCGATCGGCCACCTGCTCGGTGCGGCCGGTGCCGTCGAAGCGATTTTCTCGTTGCTCGCCATGCGCGACCAGATCGCTCCGCCGACGCTCAACCTCGACAATCCGTCGGTCGAGACTCGGATCGACCTCGTGGCGCACAAGGCGCAGCCGCGCGAGATCAACACGGTTCTGTCCAACTCCTTCGGATTCGGCGGAACCAACGCCTCGATCGTCATGCGCCGGGTCGCCTGAGCCCCGGCGCACGGCGGAATGGGCCCGGGAGCTGAACGCGCCCAGCAGCTAGTGTGTCGTCAGGCCGGAGACTCTGGTCGGCCGTGTTCCCTGGACGGACAGGCCGGTTGATTGGACTTCGCTGCTGCGGGTGAGCCTCGAGCGGCCGGCGGGTATGCGCGGTCCGATCCGGTGTTTCGCCACATTTTTGGGGCGTTTCATCGCGGGTGCGCCCCGAACGAGCGGCGATCAAGACGGCGGCGCTACAGCAAGGCGAGGTTCGGCCAGCGGCGATGAGCAGTCAACAGCCAGGTGCACCACAGCAGCGCAGGCCGGACAACACGGCCGGCCGGCGTCCTCAGACGCCGCGCAGCCCCGCCGAGCAGTTGCAGCCGGGATCGCCGCCCCCGCGCCCGCGCCGCAAGCGGCCGAAAGCTGCCCCGTCGCGCCGGCTGACCGGCTTCGCCCGCTTCGTCAGCGGCGTCTTCACGATCATTCTGGCCGCGATGGTGGTGAGCGGCCTCACCATGCTTTGGCTCTACCATGAGTTCGAGCGTGCCGGTCCGCTGGCCGTGACGCGCACCGTGGGCGTGCCGAAGGGCGAGGGCCCGATCGAGATCGCGGCCCGTCTCGAGCGCGAAGGTATCATCTCCAACCGCTGGGCGTTCGTCGCCAGCCACTACGTGCGCAACCTGATGTCGCAGGGCAAGCCCGCGGTGCTGAAGGCGGGCGAATACGAAATCCGCAAATCCGCGAGCATGTCGCAGGTGCGCGCCACGATCGTCGAGGGCAAATCGATCCTGCACAAGGTCACGCTGCCCGAGGGTCTGACCAGCGCTCAGATCATCGAGCGGCTCGCGGCCGAGGAAACGCTGACCGGCGAGGTGACCGAGATCCCGCCCGAGGGCTCGCTGCTGCCCGATACCTACCGCTTCTCCAAGGGGACCACGCGCCAGGAACTCGTGGACCGCATGCTGAGCGAGCAGCAGAAGTTCCTCACCGCCATGTGGGAAAAGCGCAAACCCAATCTGCCCGTGTCGACGCCCGAGCAGGCCCTCGTTCTCGCGTCCATCGTCGAGAAGGAGACCGGCCGCGCCGACGAGCGCCAGCGCGTCGCTGCCGTGTTCGTGAACCGGCTGCGCAAGAATATGCGGCTGCAATCCGACCCGACGATCATCTACGGCCTGGTCGGCGGCAAGGGCAGCCTCGGGCGACCGATCACGCGCTCGGACATCGACAGTAAGACCGCCTATAACACGTATCAGATCAATGGTTTGCCGCCGGGTCCGATCTGCAACCCAGGCCGTTCCGCGATCGAGGCCACGCTTGATCCGGCGGAGACGCAGGACCTCTATTTCGTCGCCGACGGCAGCGGTGGACACGCTTTCTCCGAGTCGCTGAAGGAGCACAACGCCGCCGTTTCGAACTGGCGCAAGGTCGAGAAGCAGGCGCGCGAGGAAGCCGCGAGCCAACCGAGCGCTGCACCGACTTCGGCACCCATACCCCAAGCCGCACCGACGACCGCCCCGAATGCGCAGGGCGCGGCCGAGGGGGCCATCCCGGTTGCCCCGGCAGCGGCGCCCGGAACACGCGCCGTCTCGCGTCCTGCTCCGCAACCCGGAAACGCCGCGACTTCCGGCCAGGCGGCCGCGCTGCCGCAGGTCATCCACCTCAACGCTGCCGCTGGTGGCGCGACACGGGTGAAGGCGGCCAAGCCCGAAACAGCCACCGCCGAGGCGCCCGCCGCCGCGGCCTCGGATTCGGCGCCGGACGGCGACGTGCCATTGCCGGCGCGTAAACCCAAGCGCTGATCTTCCTTGCCCCAGGCGACGTCCCGTGGGCCAAGCGCGTCGGCCTTGGCCGTGCCGCTTGTTGCGCGTTCCGCGAGCAGATAAGGTCCGGCCGATTCCGATCCCCTTTCTGCCTCCGTTGGAACTCCGATGTCCCTGAACAGCATGACCGGCTTCGGCCGCGCCGAAGGCTCCTACGAGGGCCAGAGCTGGGTTTGGGAGGTTCGCAGCGTCAACGGCCGCGGTCTCGACGTGCGGCTCCGCCTTCCACCCGGTAGTGACGCCCTCGAAGCTCGTGTGCGCGATGCCGTCGCGCGCCGGTTCAGCCGGGGCAGCATCTCCATCAATCTCGCCGTTCAGCGCACCGGCGGCGTCACCGAGATCCGTTTGAACGAGCAGGCGCTGGCTCAGGTCCTCGTCGCAGCAGACCGCATTCGCGCGCTGGCGGGAGGCGAGCGGCCACCCGTCGAAACGCTCCTCTCCATGCGCGGCGTTCTCGAGGTCGTCGAGCCGGTCGACGACGAGGCGCACCAGAAGCCGCGCCTCGACGCCATGATGGCGAGCGTGGAGCACGCCCTCGACGATCTGGCCCGCGCCCGCACGCAAGAGGGCGCGCGACTGTCGGTGGTGATCTCGGGCCAGCTCGACGAGATCGGGCGGCTCGTCGCGGAGGTCCGCGAAAGCCCTCTACGCACGCGCGAAGCCATCGCCGAGCGCCTCGCCGATCAGGTGCGCCGGCTTGTCGAAGCAAGCGCCGTTCTCGATGCCCAGCGCCTGCATCAGGAGGCTGTTCTGCTGGCGACGAAGGCCGACGTTGCGGAAGAGCTCGAGCGGCTCGCCTCCCACATCGTCGCTGCGCGGGGACTGATGGAGGAAGAGGGGAGCGTCGGCCGCAAGCTCGATTTTCTGATGCAGGAGTTCAACCGCGAGGCCAATACGCTCTGCTCGAAGGCCAACGCCACCGAGATCACCCGTGCCGGCCTCGCCCTCAAGGTGGTGATCGACCAGATGCGCGAGCAGGTGGCGAACATCGAGTGATGGAGGGCGTCGAGGCATCGCGACTGCCTCGAACGCGCCTTCCGAAATGGCGCGTTGCAACTGAAGATCGGCGTCGGCGTTGCGCGACCCGCGATGGGCAACGCAACCGACAGACCAGGGCGAGACGATCATGAACCGGGAAAAACTCAAGCGCCGTGGCCTGCTGCTGGTCCTGTCCTCGCCCTCGGGCGCCGGCAAGACGACGCTCGCCAAGCGTCTGCTGGCCGCAGAACAAGAGAACTTGCACATGTCGGTGTCGGTGACGACGCGCGCACCGCGCCCCGGCGAGGTCGACGGACGCGATTACACGTTCCTCGATGCCGCCAGTTTCACGGCGCTGCGCGATTCCGGCGGGTTGCTCGAATGGGCGGTCGTCTTCGGCAACTACTATGGAACGGAGCGCAGCCAGATCGAAGCCGCCATCGCGCGCGGCCACGACGTGCTGTTCGACATCGACTGGCAGGGTGCGCGCCAGCTGGCCGAGCGCATGCCGCACGATCTGGTTCGTGTGTTCATCCTGCCCCCGTCGGGCCGGGCGCTCGAGGAGCGGCTGCGCTCGCGCAACGCCGATTCCGACGAGATCGTCGCCAAGCGCATGGCCAAGGCGGCAGACGAGATCAGCCATTGGCCCGAGTACGACTATGTCATCGTCAACCACGACGTCGACGAGAGCTACCGGGCATTGACCGCCATCCTCACCGCCGAGCGGTTGAAGCGTGAGCGCCAAACCGGCCTCAGCGATTTCGTGCGCGACATCGAGCGCGAGCTCTAGGCATGTCCGCCGGCGGGCAGGTGTTCGGGAAAGCGACGCTCGCCGAGTTCCATGCGGCACTCGCCGCGTCATCCTCCGAGCGGCTCAAGGAGCAGCTCCGCCGTTTCGTATCATTCGATCATTGGATCGCGTTCGAGGCAGCACTGCACCACGGCGACCTCACGATCTCCGGCTCGCTCAAGGTCCCCGCGTATTGCACGCTGATCGACGGCCAGCTCGACGTTTCGGGCGATCTCGACCTTCGCAATCCCGGTATCGAGGAAGGCGGCCTCTTCGTCGTACTCGGCAACGTGTCGTGCAACCGACTGATCGGCGAATACGGCAAGTGCGTCTTCATCGATGGTGACATCGAAGCCCGCGAAGCGGTCATCACCGGGTTCCACGATTCCTCGCTCGTCGTCTGCGGCGGTCTCAGCACGCGCCTGTTCATCGGCTGCGACATCGCCGCGGAAGTCGGAGACGGCGCGGTGATGGACTACGGAGTGGGCACATGCGTGGCGCTCGGCGGCCTGGCGACGCCCGCGCAGGCAGTCGCGCCCCGCAACGACGAGGCCGCGACCGCACGCGCTGTCTGGCCGGAGTCGAAGGAAGACGGCTACCTGTTCGACGCCGAGCAGTTCATCGCGCGCATCGATGCCGGTTTGCCGATCCTCAGGTAGCGCCTTGACGGCTTCTTGCCGCCGCGCGACACCTGATGGCTGCCGCGAGGGGCTGGGCTCGGGGGAGCCGGACCTCAGGGGACGCACCGGATCGATTCATCGGGCGGCGGAGCGGTTGGAGGGGGATGTCGATGGGTCAGCCCGCGCAATTGAGCGCCGCCGAGCGGCGTCGCATCGTCTTCGCGAGCGTGGTCGGCACGACCATCGAGTTCTACGATTTCTACATCTACGCGACGGCCGCGGTCTCCGTTTTCCCGCTGCTGTTCTTCCCCAAGGGCGAGGGCACCGCGGCGCTGCTCGCTTCGATGGCGACGTTCGGCGTCGCCTTCGTCGCGCGGCCGATCGGCTCGATCCTGTTCGGTCACTTCGGCGACCGCGCCGGACGCAAGGCGACACTCGTCGGCTCACTGCTGCTCATGGGGCTCGCTACGTTCCTCATCGGCCTGCTGCCGACCTATCACCAGATCGGGCTTTTCGCGCCCGCGATGCTGACGGTTCTGCGGTTCTGCCAGGGGCTGGGCCTCGGCGGCGAGTGGTCGGGCGCGGCGTTACTCGCGCTCGAGACGGCGGAGCCCGGCAAAAGGGCGCGCGCCGCCATGTGGCCGCAGCTCGGCGCTCCGTTCGGCTTCATTCTCGCGAACGGCTTCTTCCTCGTCCTCACCGTGCTGTTCGGTTTCAACTCGACGTCCGCGCAAGCGGGAGATCATTTCCTCGTCTGGGGCTGGCGCGTTCCCTTCTTGCTGTCGATCGTGATGGTGCTGGTTGGACTCTACGTGCGCATTCGCTTGCACGAGACGCCGGTCTTCGCGCGTGCCGTCGAGCGTGGTGAAAAGCTGAAATCACCCCTTCTGCAGGTCATCCGCTCACACGCGCGCGAACTCGTGATCGGCACGTTCGCGATGGTGGCGACCTATGGCCTCTTCTACCTGATGACGACGTGGATCCTCTCCTATGCCATCGGCAAGGTGGAACTCGGATTCCTCGGCATCAGCTACCGCGACTTCCTCGTGCTTCAGCTCATCTCGGTGGTTCTGTTCGCGGTATTCATACCTGTCGCCGGGCATCTCGCCGATCACCTCGGGCGACGCAAATTCCTGATCCTGGTGACCCTCGCCATCATCGGTTTCGGCTTCAGCTTCGGCGCCTTCCTCGAGCCGGGCGTCATGGGCTCGGGCGCGGACGCCAACCGCGGCCGGATGCTCGCGTTCCTCTGCACGGGCATGATTCTGACGGGACTGACGTTCGGGCCCATGTCGGCGCTGCTGCCGGAGCTGTTCCCGACCAACACGCGCTATACGGGCTCGGGGATCGCCTACAACATGGCATCGATCATCGGCGCGGCTCTGACGCCGTTCGCGGCGACATGGATCGTGCTGAACCACGGCGCCGGCGCGGTCGGATACTATCTCTCGTTCCTCGCCGGCCTCACGTTGATCGCACTGCTGCTGAGCAAGGAAACCAAGTCGACCAATCTCGAAACGATGATCGACGAGGCGACCGCGGGCGCCATCGAGGCGACGTCGCCGTAGGGATGCGTTGCCGTCATTCCAGAGAGTGAAATCGACAAGCGCCTCGGCCGGTCAGCCGTCGACCAGCGAGGCGAGGAGCGCGAACTGCTCCACGGTCAGGCGCTCTGCGCGTTCCTCGGGCGAGATGCCGGCCTTCGCCAATAGCAACTCCGGCATCGGCGTCAGCGTCTTGAGGCTCTGGCGCAGCATCTTGCGGCGCTGGCCAAAGGCGGCCGCCGTTACCCGGCCGAGCGTCTTGACGGAGCACATGGGCTGCGGCGTCACGCGCGGGACAAGCTCGACGATGGCGGAGGAGACCTTCGGCGGCGGCGTGAAGGCCTGCGGCGGCAGCGTCATGACGATCCGCGCCGCGCAGCGCCACTGAGCGATGACAGCGAGCCGCCCGTAAGCCTTCGTTCCTGGCGCGGCGACGATTCGCTCGGCCACCTCCTTCTGGAACATCAGCAGCATCGCCGAGAACCACGGCGGCCAGGGCTCCGTCTCAAGCCATCCGACCAGCAGCAGCGTCGCGATGTTGTAGGGAAGATTGGCGGCGATGATCGCCTTGCCGGCAACTCCGCGCTTATGCAACTCGCCCGGCCAGTCGATGGCGAGGGCGTCGGCGCCGATCACGTCGAGGCGGCCCGGATAGCGGCGCTCGACGTCGCCGAGAGCCATGACGGCGCGATCGTCGCGCTCGACGGCGACGACGCGGGCCGCGCCCTCGAGCAGCAGTGCGCGGGTCAGCCCGCCCGGTCCTGGGCCCACCTCGATGACGGTTCGCCCGTCGAGCGGCCCCGCGGCGCGCGCGATCTTCCGGGTCAGGTTGAGGTCGAGCAGAAAATTCTGTCCGAGGCTCTTCTTCGGCGCGAGTTCATACGTGCGGATAACGTCGCGCAGCGGCGGCAAGCCATCGGGACTGGCGCCTGTCGTCGCCGTATCGGTCTCGTTCTCCGGCGCACTCATGACAGAATGTCCCGGCTTCGCCCATATCGCCGCTCCGCCATCGAGGCCGCCAGCCGCAGCGACGCGATCAGGCTCGACGGCGAGGCGACGCCGCGTCCGGCGATGTCGAACGCAGTGCCGTGGTCGGGCGAGGTTCGAACGAATGGCAAGCCGAGCGTCACGTTCACGCCGGTGTCGAACGCCAGCGTCTTCACCGGGATGAGCGCCTGGTCATGGTACATGCACAGCACCGCATCGTAGGTGGCACGGCGCGCGGCATGGAACAGCGTGTCGGCCGGGTGTGGACCGGTGACGGCGAGACCTTCGGCGCGAAGTGCCGCCACCGCCGGTGCAACGATGTCGCGATCCTCGTGTCCCATGGTGCCATCTTCGCCTGCGTGCGGATTGAGACCGGCAATGGCAATGCGCGGGCGCACTATGCCGAAGTCGCGGTCGAGAGCCGCGGCCATGATGCGCGCCGTCCTGACGATCGCATCGGTCGAGACGGCGCCTGGAACACGAACCAGTGGGATATGGATCGTCAGCGGCACGACGCGAAGCATGTCGGACGCGATCATCATGACGGGATCGGCCGCTTCGCCCGGCCAATGGCGAAGCGCGAGTTCGGCGAGGAACTCGGTGTGGCCCGGATGGCGGAAGCCCGCGGCGTAGAGCACGCTCTTGGCGATCGGATTCGTGACGACGGCTGCGGCCTCACCTGCGTGGGTGGCGGCAACGGCGCGCTCGATGGCGGCGATGACCGCCGCGCCATTCGCCGCGTCGGGCTGGCCGGGTACCGCGGGCTTAGCTAGAGGCACGTCGAGGACGGGAAGTGCGCTGGCGAACGCGGCCGGTGCCTCGTCGAAACTCGCGATCCGTACGATTGGAATTTCGAGGCCGAGGAGGGCCGAGCGCGACGTCAGCATCGGCGCATCGCCAAGGACAGCGAAAGGCGCCAAGCGCTCCGCATGGCGCCGCTGCCATGCGGCGAGCGTGATCTCGGGCCCGATCCCTGCTGGATCGCCCATCGTCACAGCCAGCGGTGGAATTTCGCCCGGCGCCATCGTGCTTCGTTGTCCTGGGGTACGGTCAGTCGTAAGGCGGGCATTCCGCGCGTTCTTCGATAGCGCGACCGACACCCCAAGCCTTGCCGGGAGTGCTATCGGCGGCTTCGATGGATCGGCGAAGACGGCGCCCATCATAGCGATGGCATTCTAGGATACCGGCGCGTGGTCGAACAGGCTCGCGGTGGACTTGTCGAGCAACGCCGGGGCGGCTCAAGCCGACGGGCTTACCGCCCCGCTTCCGGCCCGCACCCGGCCCGAACCCTCAGAGCGCTTGGCAGAGCCCGCTCTTGGCGTCGGCGCGGCAGTCGATCGTCGCGTCCTGCCGCAGGTCCTTCATGTGGCGCTTGGCGAGAATTTCGAGCTCCTTCTGGCGCCGCTCGTCCTTCTCGGACGGGGCCCCGCCACCGGCACCCGGCGCCCCCGTCTTGCCCGCGCTCGCCGACTGTTTGCGCCCGCACAGCACCCACACCTCGACACCATCGGCGCCGACATTGGGTGGGATCATCTGGCCCTCCTTGGCCCCGAGAAGCATCGTGCGCGCGGGATCGGGAATGCTTCCGGCGGATCGCGAACCGAGATCCTCAAACGTTGCACCGAAGCTCTTGGCGACCTTCTCGGTGCTCTTGCAGCCGGCGAATTTCTGCCGGATCTGCTCGGCCGCGGCGAGGCGCTCCGCCATCGCCTTCTGGTCGAGCGACGCTGCCGCCAGGACGACACGCTGCACCGAGAGTTCCGTACCGGCACTGCCGTCGTCCACCGTGGCCTCCTGATCGACGAAGCGTTCGACGTCGCGCTCGGTGATCGAAATCTGGTAGCCGAAGCGGCGGCGAACGACCTCGTTCCAGGAGATCGACGCGCGGAAGCGCTGCTTCATCGTCGAGATGTCGACGCCCATGCCGGCGAGATGCTTGGCGAACTGATCCTCATTCATTTTGTTGCGCGAAGCGATACCGCCAATGATCTTCGAGATCTGCTCGTCGGTCGCGAGAACGTTGTTGCGCTTCGCCTCCTGCAACTTCAGTCGTTCCTCGACGAGTTCCTTCAGCGCCATCTTGTCGGTGCCCTTGAGCGCGCGCGAGCGGGCCTCCTGTTGGAGCTGATCCATCATCACCTTCTGCTTTCCCTTGACGAACTCCTGCTGGATCTTCTGCAGGTCCTCTTTCGACTTGGGATTGCGCTTCACGGCGAAGGCTCGGAACTCCTCGTTGATCTTGGGGTTCTTGACGATCGATTCCCAACGCTTCTTGGCGTTGTCGCGGATGTAGCTGCCGACATCGGCGCTGAGACCGATGAGCCGCTGGCGCTGCTCCACTTCATAGGCGGTGATCGGCTCGTCGTTGACCAGCACGAGGATCTGGTTGCTCGATTCAGCGGGGGCCGGGGCCGAGAGTGCCAAGACGCCGAGCAGGGCCATCGCCAGAGAACAGGCCGCGCGGCGGGCGCGCAGCGCGCTCGCAAGGGTGGTAGCAAACGGTCCAGAGAACGTCCCGGCGGGCGGCGCGATGGGCGGCATGTATCGGATTCCTGTCGGTGTCGGTGCGACTCGCATGGGTTCGCATGTTACTCCGCCGGAAGCGGCGCGGAGCATCGTGGCGCCGGCGCGCTCTGGCAGGGTGAAATCGGTCGGGAGGCCAGCAGCCGTCTTTACACGAGGCGAAACAGCGCCCTAGGGCACGCTCCGTGGCGCTGGCGCCGGATCGACGCCAGCATCGCTGTATCGGTTATCCACACGAACCTTGACGAGCCCAAGGCAGCCCCCCCCAGGGCAGCCACCTCAGGTCGACCGTTGGTGTTGCCGCGCGCCATGGGAATTCTAGCTCCCGATACTCGTCCCGTGCTCAGCGAGCGAGCTGAAGCTGTGGCCGGCGCTCACTCGCGCGACGGGGACCGGTCGGCGAGAAAACACCCGGGACTAGTCCCAGCGGGCCGAACCGGAAAGACGTCAGGGTAGGCGGTGGCTCGCAGGCGGAGGAGACTTACTCCGGGCCGAACCCGAGCAGCGCGTCGGTCTTATACTGGTAGCCGCCGAGGTGCTTGAACTGGAAGTTCAGCATGACCGTGCGGTCCGGAACGAGATCGCGCTGCACGTCGGTGATGAACGTCTCCTGATACGTCGCCGTCAGCACGAAGCACTCGTCGGAGTACTTGACCTGGATGGCGTCCGTCAGGCGCTGGCGGTCGTCGATGTCGTAGCGCATCTGGCCAAGCACGCTCCAGTGCTCGGTGAGACGGAAACCGAGCTGGCCGGTGACCTCCTGCTGGTCGTCATCGAGCAACTGAGGATCGAACGCCGCGAAGGTATAGCTCGCCGAGGCGAACGCCGGTCCGATGTCGAACTGAGCCGCGAGGTCGGTGCGGCGCATGCTCAACGTATCCTCGTCGAAGCGCGCCTGACCGATGATGCGGAAGATGGTGGACGGCGAGAGGTACGCACCGAGCACGTAATCCGACCGGCTCGTCTCGAGGCCGCTGGTCGAGGAATAGTTCTCGCGGCCGTCGAAGTTGATGCCCGGATTCTGGAACGGGTTGTCGCCGGCGAGATGGAAGCTCTGTCCGGCGATGAAGCGCGCATAGCCGCCATTGTTCGCCTGGAACGTGTACTGCAGGCCGACGTTGGCGCGCGTGCCGGTCTCGATGCGGTCGTAGCCGGAGAACTTGTCGACCTCGAACAGCGTCGTGTCGTCGAAGATCAGGCTTCGCGCATCCTCGACCGGAAGCTGCGTTTGCTGAACTTTAGCCTGACGAACGATGATCTGACCGATCGGTTCGACGACATGCGAGCCACCGGCGCTGGCAGCCACCCACGGATAACTGACCGTCGCGCCGCCAGCCGCGACACCACGCAGGAAGCTGGTGCTCTCGTCCACCGTCGTCGATGCCTGATTGTAGCCGCCGTAGCTGTAGGCGTCGGCACGAATGTTGGCGAACGGGGTGTAGCTGATGCCGATGGCGTCGGTCATCTGGCGGCGCCACTTGAGCTCCGTCACCGCGCGCGTCAGGTCGTGGTGTACGTTGATCCGCCCACCACCGGTATTGAAGTCGCCGTCGCGGGAAAGGCTCAGGACGTTCGAATTCCAGCGCAACTCGCCGCCGAGCACCGGCTCCGCGAATACATAGTTGTGGTCGATCACCGGGTGCACGAGCGCGTTCGACGTGTCGGAGTCGTCGGCGAAGGTCAGGCCGCCGAGGTGATAGAGGCGGATGCTCGTGTAATTGCGCTCGGAAATGCCCTCGAGAAACGCCTCGTTGATGCGGTCCGTCAGCAGCACACTGTCGAGCTTGTAGAAGCGGCGGAAGGTATCGTCGCTCTCGAGCGTCGCGTCCCAGCCGAGATGCCACCAGCTTCCGAGCGAGAACTTGCCTCGTGTCTGGATCGAGCCGCGCCAGCCCTCGAGATCCGCCCGGTTGTTCGTGGTGGACGGCAGCGAGCTGATGTCCTGGTCGATCGCTGCGAACTTGACCGTGTACGAGCCCGTGGCGAGGCGGTGGCGCCACTCGCCTTGCCACATCACGCCCTGCTTGGCCGAGTACATCGGATGGAACAGGAAGTCGAAGCTCGGCGACAGCGCGAAATAATACGGCACCTCGGTGTAGAAGCCGAGGCTGCTGCTCGAAACACCAAAGCTTGGCGGAAGCAGACCGGTCTTGCGCTTCACCGAAGGATCGGCGTGCTCGAAATAGGGCAGGTAAAGGATCGGCTGGCCGAACAGCTCGAACTGCGCGTCCTGATAGGTGACGGTCGCCGCCCCCTGATCGTGGATGACGCGGTTCGCGCTGATGCACCAGAGCGGCGGCATGCCGCCCTCGCTCTTGCACGGGGTGAACTTGCCGTTGACGAACTCGGTGACGTTGCCCTCGCGGCGAATGGCACGCTCGGCGGCGATGCGCGTGTCGTCGCGCGCGACGACGCTCAACGACTGCACGAAGCCGTCGCGGAAGTCATCGGTCAGCGTGTAGCGGTCGGCACGGATGATGTTGCCGTTCGGCTCCTTGAGCACGACGTTGCCCACGGCCGTCAACGTCTGCGCGGACTGGTCGTAGATCACCTCGTCGGCGGTCAGCACGTAGTCCGAATAGTTGATCTCGACATTGCCCCGCGCGGTCACGCTGGTGCCGGCGTTGTCGTAGACCAGTTGATCGCCCTGGAGATAGAGGGGCTGGGTCTTGTCCGGCGCCTTGAGCTTGCCGAACATGCCACCCTTGGCGGCGGGGAACGCCTTCTTCGACGTCGCCACGTCCTCTGTGGGATTGTACGTCTTCGCGCCCGCCGCGAGGGCGCCCGGAGCGGCGCCACCGAACGAAAAGGCGATGAGGGCAAGGACGGCGGCGGCGAGGCGGCCAAGCGAGGCATTCGCCGCGGCTCGCGGCATGGCCGGCGTCCGCGCATAAAGCGTCGCGGCCGCAGCCCGAGCCCCCGCACGCTCGTTCGAGCGCTCAAGGTCCCTACCGCGGTCTTCGCAA
>OEIV010000198.1_pt1 | contig 38595 bp, 41 predicted proteins | sample 1539231 | NCBI WGS metagenome assembly OEIV01 (sample SAMN03794762, study PRJEB22550) | activated sludge metagenome | feature: wastewater treatment plant; material: activated sludge; isolation source: Wastewater treatment plant of a petroleum refinery complex | place: Argentina: Buenos Aires ... | reverse complement strand
CGTTCGCGCATTCTTGTGGATGTTCATCCGGGTTCTCCTGAGGTTGCTGTCGTTTTGCAACATCAGTCTCCGACGGAACGCCCGGATGGACAACCTATTGAAAGCTCACATCTAGAGCAACCTGACTTTTGACGGAATCGGTAAAAGTCAGAAAAGTTGCTCGCCATCAAGAAGTCAGAGCGGTGGCTTTGATGCAGTCAAAGCTCAGACCGCTCTAGTTTCCGAGCAGGATGTCGCGCTGCTGGCCGGGCAGGATCTGGAAGCGGGCTTCCAGCTTTTCCGCGCCGAGATCGGCTTCGGCGCGATAGCTGCCGGGCTTGAGCACGAAGTTGGCGGAAAGGCCGGCCACGGGCGGCAGGGCCTCGCCATCATCGGCGAAAACCTGCCAGGAGACATGGGCCTCCGGCGCGCCGACGAAGGCGAGGCGGGCCAGCCCCGCCTGATGGTCAATCTCCACCGCGCTCATGCGGCCCGGCCGCACCTTTACGGCGGTGACGGCGCTGGCATTGCCGGTGACGAAGCGGCTTTCGATGCGATAGTCGCCCGCCGCCACGCGCAGGATTTCGCCCGGCGTGCGCGAGGTGGTGATGAGCCTGCCGCGCTCCTTGCCGGAGGCGGCATAGATGAGGGTCTGGCTTTCGGCGGGTGGCAGGGCGGCCCCCGCCAGACGCGGCAGCACACGAATGCCGCCCATTTCGAGCACGAAGCTGACTGCCAGCCGGTTGCCGGTCAGCAGGGTGACACCCTGTTCCAGACGGACCGTGCCATAGCGGGCGCGCACCACGTAGTCGCCCGGCGGCAGGGCGGGTTCGGCCACGGGTGTGTCGCCGGAAAAGAGCACCTCGCCCTCGGGGTTCGCCACACTCCAGGAAATGTCACGGCGGATGAGGTTGCTGTCGTCGGAGAGGCGCGCGGTGAGTTCGAGGCCTTCGCTGCCGGGCTCCACCAGTTGAATGGCGATGGAATGGGCATAGGGCCGGGTGATTGCTGCCGTTTCGGATGGCGCATCGATCACGCTGCCAGCGCCGCGGGCGAGTGGCGAGAGGGCGGTGAGCAGAGCGGCGGACAAGACGAAAACCGCCGTCAGGACGGCGGCGTTGGTCGCGCTGCCCTGACGGCGGATGGGCGATGGACGGGTGCTGAAATCGTCCATGCTGACGTCCCCTTGAGAGTTACCCCCAAGCCTTGCGGCCGGTGAGGAGAGGAAAGCATGGCGGCGGCGCGGCCTCAATCACATCCTTAACGAATGGTTAACGGGGCGGATTCAATTGTGCCCATTGAAAAGCCCCGGGCCGCTGGGGCAGACTGCGACTCATGCTGAATGACCGCTCATCCCTCGCCGCCTTTCTGAAATCGCGCAAATCGGCCTCGGCCAAGGCCATGGACGGACCCGGCCCCACGGCGGCGCAGCTTTCCGACATACTGAGGATGGCAAGCCGCATTCCCGACCACGGCAAGCTGGCGCCCTGGCGTTTCGTGGTGTTCGAGGGCGCGGCCCGGGCCAGGCTGGGTGAGCGCATGGCGGCGCGCTGGCAGGAGTTGCACCCCGACCATGGCGAGGGGACGGTAGGTTTCGTGCGCGCCATGCCGATGCGCGCGCCCACCGTGGTCATGGTGGTGTCGGCGGCCAGGGAGCATCCCAAGGTGCCCGTGTGGGAACAGGAACTGTCGGCGGGTGCCGTGTGCTACAACATGCTGCTGGCGGCACAGGCGCTGGGCTTCGACGCCCAGTGGCAGACCGACTGGCTGTGCTATGATGACGCCATGCGTGGGGTCATGGGGGTTGCCGCCGAAGAGAAGGTGGCAGGCCTCATCTACATCGGCACGGCGACGGAGCCGCTGGAAGACCGGCCCCGGCCCGACGCCGCCGCGCTGACCACGCGCTGGGAGGGATGATGGCCATCCGCGGCGTGCTGTTCGACAAGGACGGAACCCTGATCGACGTGAACGGCACCTGGGTGCCGGTCTATCGCCATATCCTCATGCAGCTCTTCGACGTGGATGAGGCCGGGGCGGAAGCCTTGATGGAGCAGGTGGGCTATGACCCGGAGACGGGGCGCTTCACGCCGGGTTCGATCATCGCGGCGGGCACTACGGCGCAACTGGTCGATGTCTGGTGGCCGCAGGCCACGCCCGCCCAGCGCCGCGACTATGCCCGCATTCTCGATCATGACTTCACCCCCATTGTGAAGGATGCGCTGAAGCCGCTGTTGCCGCTGGTGCCGGTGTTCGAGGCGCTGAAGGCGCAGGGCCTGCGCCTGGGCGTCGCCACCAATGACTCGCAACTCTCGGCGCGCAACCACATGGACGAACTGGGGGTTCTGTCCTTTTTCGATGAGATCGTGGCGGCGGACACGGTGCCGGTGCCCAAGCCCTCGGGCGACATGATCCGGCATTTCGCCCGCATCACCGGCATGAGCCCTTCCGAGATCGCCATGGTGGGCGACAATGGCCACGACATGGAGGAGGCGCGGAACGGCGGCGCGGGTCTGGCGGTGGCGGTGCTCTCCGGCAATGCCGGGCCGGAGCACATCAGCCATCTGGCCGACTATACCATCGCCAGCGTGGCCGAGCTTCCGGCCCTGCTGGCGGTTCTGCCGGACCAGGCAGACTGATGTTCTACGACGCCCGTGCCAATGACCACGGTCTTGCCGGCGATCCCTTCAAGGCGCTGATCGGGCCCCGGCCCATCGCCTGGATTTCCACCATGTCGGCGGAAGGGGTGGCCAATCTCGCGCCCTACAGTTTCTTCAATGCCATGGCGGAAGACCCCCATTACGTCGCCTTCGGCTCGGGCGGGCCGAAACATACGCTGGCCAATATCCGGGCCACGGGCGTGTTCTGCATCAATGGGGTGAGTGCTGATCTCGCCGCGGCCATGAACAAGACCGCGGCCTATGTCGGGCCGGAGGTGGACGAGTTCAAGCTGGCCAATCTTTCCAGGGCGCCGTGCCGCACGATTGACTGCCCGCGCGTCGCGGCCAGCCCCTGGGCACTGGAATGCCGCCTGGCGCAGATCGTCGATCTTCCGCAGACGGATCAATCGGTGCAGGACTGGCTGGTGCTGGGCCGGGTGGTGGCGGGCCACATCGATGACCGCTTCATCCGCGCGGGGCGGGTGGACACGGCGGCCATGCATCTCGTCGGGCGGCTGGGCTATGCCGAATATGCCACCGTGGAGAGCCCCTGGCGGATGCGCCGCCCGGATTGAACCCGCTCAGGTCTCGATGGTGTAGGGCGGGCGCTTGCGCATGAAGGCCTGGCGCAGGCAGCGTGCCACCATGGTGCCGTCCTGCTTGAAGGCGCGGTGCTCGAACTCGACGATGCCCGCATCGGGCCGCGAGCGGCTGTCGCGCTTGCTGGCAATGCGCGTGGTCACCGACACCGTATCGCCCTGAAACAGGGGGGCGGGAAAGGTCACCTCGGTCATGCCCAGGTTGGCGATGGTGGTGCCCACGGTGAGGTCGTTCACCGAGATGCCGACCATGAGGCCGAGGGTGAAGAGCGAGTTCATCAAGGGCTGGCCCCATTCCGTCCCGGCGCAGAATTCACGGTCGAGGTGGAGCGGCTGGGGGTTGTGGGTGAGGCAGGAGAAGAAGGTGTTGTCGGCCTCGGTCACGGTGCGGCGGATGGAGTGGTTGAAAATCCGCCCCACCTCAAAGTCGTCAAACCACAGTCCCGGCATGGCGGCCTCCCTCGCTTGGCCTGTCAAAGGGCAGTTTTGGCTTTGATGGCGCAAAGCCGCCGCTCTGACTTATTGATGGCGAGCAACTTATCTGACTTTTGTTGATTCCATCAAAAGTCAGGTTGCTCCAGTGCGGCAGGGGCCGCGCCTCATGGCCAGCGGAAAAGCAAAGGGACTCGCGCGGGTTGCAGGCCAGGTCCCGCCTCACCGAGTCGCCGCAAAATGTGTGAACGGAGGTGGAACGCCGCAATTCCGCCATGGTTGAAAACCCTGTGGAAATCCTGACTTTCTCTAATCTTTCCAGAGCCATAAGCATTGTTGAAAAGCTGTGGACAAGCGGTTTAACGTCTCGTTAACCAAGGAGGAGTCAGGAGTCGCATCAGGCAGGGAGAGTGGTCCTTTGCCCGGTCAGTTTCAGGAAGATCGTCATGGTCCAGTGTTTGCTCATTGACAAAGATCCGGGGGAAAGAGCGCGGCTGGCGCAGATTCTTTCCGGCCTTGGCATGGCGCTCACCGAGCGGGCTCTGGCGGGCGAGGGCGTGGCCTATTGCAACGACAATGCGCCTGACGTGGTGCTGATGCAGGCCGAGGGCCAGGACATGGAGGCGCAGGACTTCGTGCGCCGGGTGCGTCGCAGTCCCAAGACGCGCAAACCGGTGGTGATCCTCTATGCCGGGGCGGCTGACACCGAGGTCATCGGCCAGTCCATCCTGTCCGGTGCGGCGGATTTTCTCATGCTGCCCTTCGACCGCGACCTTCTGGCCTTCAAGCTGCGCCAGGCGGGCATTCGTCTTGCCTGAGACGGCGGCACCTGTCATGGCGGCATGGTGAACCAATTGTTAACGCTTGAAACCCTAACCTGCGCGGGCTTGTTTCGGTGGGTGGCAGGATGAGCGTTGAACCGGGCTTCGGCCTCGAAATTTCGGTCTTTGATACGGTGATCGAGCAGGGCGGCGTGGATGCGCGCGCCGGCCTGGCGCAGAAACTCGCCGATCTTCTGGCTGACCCGAAATCATCGGCGCTGGAAAAGCAGCAGGTGGTGCCGGTCATCCTCAAGCTCGCGGTGGACCCGGAGCGCCAGGTGCGCGAAACGCTGGTCACCCAGCTCACCCCCATTGATGATCTGCATGGCGACATCGTCTTTGCCCTCATTGCCGATGACGATGATCTCGCCTTGCCGTTCCTGGAAAACACGCCCTCGCTCGACTCCTGGCACATGATGGCCATCCTGCGGGTGGGCGACGAGGCGCGCCAGAAGGCCGTCGCGGGCCGCCCCGACATCACGGCCGAGGCGGCGGCCTTCATTCTGAAAACGGCATCCGCGTCGGTGTGTCTTGCCCTCTTCGACAATGAGGTGGTGGCCTTCGACGGCGGCGACTACCAGCATCTCTATAACCGCTTCGCCCATGATGCGGCGGTGGTGGAACGCCTGCTGGCCGTGCCCGACCTGCCGCTCGACATTCGCATTCTTCAGGCCAAGCGCGCCTCCAGCCGCATGCACATGCTGATGGCCGAGCGTGGCTGGATGCCGGTGCAGGACGCGGCCCAGATGGTGGAGGACGCCGAAGAGGGGGCCATCCTGCGCATTCTCACCGAGGCCTCGCCGGATGAGCGCGTGGTGGCCATGGCCTTCGTGGCGGCCAAGAACATGCTGACGCCGGCGCTGATCGTGCGCGCGGCCACCCTGGGTGAAATGACGGTGGTGGAAGGGGCGCTCGCCCATCTCGCCAGTGTGTCGCTGACCCGGGCGCGCGACATGATGTATGGCGGGGGGGCGCTGTCCATCCGCTCGCTGCTGAAGAAATCCGGTCTGCCGTCCTCGTGCCATGCGCTGCTGCGCGCGGCCTGCGAAGTGGCGGTGGAGAACCGTGATCGCGGTCTTGAACTCAAGGCGGGCGATTTCGGCCGCATGCTGATCGAGGCGCTGATGACGCGCTATGACAATCTGCAAACCTCGGAACGCGCCAAGCAGCTCGAATTCGTCGGCCGCTTCGGTGAGGAGAAGGTGCGGGTCATCGCGCGGCGGCTGAAGGCCGACATGGTGCGCGCCGCTTAGAGCGGCCTGACTTTTGCGGGACTCAGCAATTGTCTGATTAAGGTGCCGCCATATCAAAGTCAGAGCGGTGGCCTTGAAACAGCAAAGCCCAAACCGCTCTGGGTCCGGCTTCAATCCTAATAGAGAAACTGTTCGTTGAGGATGCGCTCGGCCAGGGAATGGCCTGGGTCGAAGAGGATCCTGGCCGACTTGCGCCGGTCCTCGGCGATTTCGACGCGCACCACATTGCGCACCTCGAACTGGTCGGCCACGGCGGAGACGGGGCGCTTTTCCGCCTCGCGCACGGTGATGATGACCTTGGCGGCCTGGGGCAGGATGGCGCCGCGCCAGCGCCGGGGCCGGAAGGCGCTGATGGGCGTCATGGCCAGGAGCGGCGCGTTCATGGGCAGGATGGGGCCGTGGGCCGAAAGGTTGTAGGCGGTGGACCCGGCCGGCGTGGCGACGATGAGGCCGTCGCAGATCAGTTCCTCCAGCCGCACCTTGCCGTCGATGGTGATGCCGAGCTTGGCCGCCTGATGGCGCTGGCGCAGGAAGGACACTTCGTTGAAGGCGATGGCGCGCAGGGTCTTGCCCGTGGTGTCGGTGGCCTTCATGGACAGAGGATGGATGGCGGTGGTCTCCGCCGCGCGGATGCGGGCGATGAGATCATCCTCTCGATACTCGTTCATCAGGAAGCCGACCGACCCCCGGTTCATGCCATAGATGGGCGTGCCGGTGGCGACGAAGCGGTGCAGCGTCTGGAGCATGTGGCCGTCACCGCCGAGAGCCACCACCACCTGGGCGTTTTCCGGGGCGGCATTGCCATAGGCCTTGGACAGGCGCGACAGGGCGCGACGCGCGCTGGGCGTGTCGGCGGCGGTGAAGGTGATGCGGGAGATGGCACTGTTCGGCATGGGCGGTTCCGGGCCTCTTGCCCCCATGGCAGGCCATTGATTCGGGGTTTCCACACAAAGGTTAATAAAAAGTCAAGAAATGTTTCACGTGTGACGACTCATGCGGGAGTCGAGACTCTCGCCACATCCTGTTGTTTATCGTCTGAAAAATCCGCTTCAGGACAGCAAAATTTCGTCCTCATGAGTCTTTGTGCCGCAGGATTTTCGGCCCATCTGCGCCGCTCCTTGTGGGCGGGGCCTGGGGGAGATAGTGTCGCGCGACCTTATCGAGGGTTCGCCATGTCATTTCGATTCCTGTTCCGCGCCCTGTCTGCCGCCGCCCTTCTGGCCCTGGGGGGTGCTGCCGCCTCGGCCAGCACGCTGGAAGAGGTCAAGGCGCGCGGCAGGCTTTGGTGCGGGGTGAACACCGGGTTGCAGGGCTTTGCCCAGAAGGGCGCGGACGGCGCCTGGACCGGCTTCGACGTGGACTATTGCCGGGCGGTGGCGGCGGCGGTGCTGGGCGATGCCGGGAAGGTGGACTATGTGCCACTGGACGTTTCGGCGCGCTTCGCCGCGCTGAAGGAGGGCAAGATCGACATTCTCGCCCGCAACTCCACCTGGACCATGGGGCGCGAGGTGGACGACAAGCTGCGCTTTGCCGGCGTGTCCTATTATGACGGCCAGGGGTTCATGGTGAAGAAGCTGCTCGGCGTCGCCTCGGTCTACAACCTCGGGCAGGCGGCGGTCTGCGTCGCCGCCGGCACCACCAGCGAGGCCAACCTGGCCGACTACTTCGGCGAGAAGGACATGGCCTATGTGGCCGTGCCCGCGGCCACCGCCCAGGACGGCATCGCGCACTACGAGGCGGGCAAGTGCGACACCTATACGGCGGACCAGTCGCAGCTCTATGGGCTGCGCCTGACGCTGGCCAAGCCCGACGACACGGTGATCCTGCCGGAGGTGATTTCGAGGGAGCCGCTCGGCCCCTTCGTGCGCCAGGGCGACGAGCAATGGTTCAGCATCGCGCGCTGGGTGCTCTTTGCCCTCATCGATGCGGAGGAACTGGGCATCACGGCGGCGGGGGTGGAGGCAGCCAAGGGCAGCAGGAACGGCGAGGTGAAGCGCCTTCTGGGGGTCGAGGGCACGCTTGGTTCCGGCATGGGGCTTGATGCCCAGTGGGCGGTGCGCGCCATTGCCGCCACGGGCAATTACGGCGAAATCTTCAAGCGCAATCTCGGCGAGGGGTCGACCCTCAAGATCACGCGCGGACTCAATGCCCTGTGGAAGGATGGCGGACTGCTCTACGCGCCGCCAGTCAGGTGAGCCGCGGAAGATGAGCCTCAGACAACGAGGCTGAACAGCTTTTTGTTCTGGGCATAGGGGGTGAAGCCGAGCTTCTGATAGAGCGGCAGGGCGGCGGGGCCGTCAAGCGTGCAGGTCTCCACCAGCACACGCCTGGGATTGCCTTCCCACAGGGCGCGGATGGCCTCCGCCAGCAGCCACTTGCCCAGGCCCCGGCCGTGATAGGCGGGAATCAGGCCGAAATAGGCCAGCACCGGCTCCTCCGCATTGGCCGTGTCCACCCCGAAGTAACCCGCCGGCGAGCCCGCCACATACAGGACCCAGATGGCAGTGGTCGCGGCGTGGATTTGCGGCAGCAATTCGGCATCGCTCAGGCGCTTGCGGTCGAGCCAGTGATAGGGTGCGCCCACGGCGTCGTAGAGATAGCGGTAGAAGCCGACGGCCGGTTCCTCCGCCCGCATCAGCATGAGCTTCAGCGCTGGCTTCGGCACATGGTGAAAGCGGGGTTCCGTCATCTCCAGGAAGGTGACGGTGGTTTCAACCGCATCGGCCATGGCATCAGGCCCCGGTGACGGCGGGAAGATCGTCGCGCGCGCCCCATTCCGACCAGGCCCCGTCATAGAGCGTATGGTGGTGATGGCCGATGAGGGTGAGGGCCAGGGCGAGCGAGCAGCCGGAAACCCCGGAGCCGCAGGAGGCGATGGTGGGCCGGTGCAGGTCCACGCCCTGAGCGCGGAAGGTCTCCTCCAGCGCGGCCCGCGATTTCACCGTGCCGTCCTCGTTCACCATCAGCGACCAGGGCACATTGATCTGGCCCGGCGCATGGCCGGAACGCACACCGGGGCGCGGCTCGGCGACCTCGCCGCGGAAGCGCGGCGCGGGCCGGGCATCGAGCCACTGCGCCGTGCCCCCGGCCAGCGCTTCCTTCACGTCGGCCAGCGAGGATTCCATGGTGCCGTTGTGGCGGGCGGTGAAATGGCGCGGCTGCACCGGGCGGGCCGGACCGTCTTCCACCGGGCGGCCTTCCTTCAGCCACTTGGGCAGGCCGCCGTCGAGCACGGCCACATCCTCGTGGCCGAAGACCTTGAACATCCACCAGGCGCGGGCGGCGGAGAACAGGCCCATGCCGTCATAACAGACGATGCGCTTGCCATCGCCCAGACCCAGCTTGCGCGCCATGGCCGAGAACTGTTCGGGCGGCGGCAGCATGTGGGGCAGCGGCGACTTCTGGTCGGAGAAGGCATCGATGTCGAAGAACTGGGCGTGGAGAATATGGCTGGCCAGGAATTCCGCCTTGGGGTCGCGGTTCATGGCGGGCAGATACCACGAGGCGTCGATGATGCAGACGTCGGGCGAACCCAGGTGGTCATTGAGCCATTGGGTGGAAACGAGGTCGTTGGTCGCGAAGTCTTTGCTCTTGGTCATGATGTCACACGAAGCTGACGCGGATGCGCCGGTTGATCTTGCCCTTGTTTTCAATTTTCGTCACGGCCACCGGCCCGATGGGCGCGGTTGAGGAGAGATGGGTGCCGCCACAGGGTTGCAGGTCGACCTCGCCATCGGTGCCGATGAGCACCAGGCGCACCTGGCCCGCGCCGCGCGGCGGCTTGACGAACATGGTGCGCACCAGCTCCGGACTGGCGTCAAGTTCCGCGTCGCTGATCCAGCGCGTGGTGACGGCGTGGTCGGCGGCGACGAGCGCGTTGAGGCGGTCGGTCAGCGCCTGCTTGTCGGGAATCAGGCCTTCCGGGATGTCGAAGTCGATGCGCCCGCCATCGGGCGTGATGGCGCTGCCGGTCACCGGGAAGGGCACCTGCGAACAAAGAAGGTGCATCAGCGTGTGGCAGCGCATGTTGATGAAACGGCTGTCCCAGTCGAGGCGGGCCGTCAGCGTGGCCCCGGCGGGCGGCGTCACCTCACCTGCGGCGGGCACATGGACGATGCGTTTTTCGGCATCATGGATGGTGGTGGCGATGAGGCAGCGCCCGCCGTCCCAGTCCAGCCAGCCCTTATCGCCGGGCTGGCCGCCGGAGGTGGGGTAGAACACGGTCTGGTCGAGGATGATGCCGCCCTCCGGCGTGACCGCGACGACGCGCGCCGTGCAGTCACGGGCATAGGCATCAGCGCGGAACAGGGGGGTGGTCACGGGGCGGGCATCCTTCACCGGCAGGCAGTGTGGCACACTTGCCCCAGACGGCAAGCCCCGTCAATTCAGCCTGGACATGTCAATTGGGCGAAGAAAAGGGCGGCGGGATCCGGTGATCCGCGCCGCCCTTGAACTGGCTCCCCGACCTGGACTCGAACCAGGGACCATTCGATTAACAGTCGAATGCTCTACCAACTGAGCTATCGGGGAATGGTGGGCGGCGTATAGCAAAGGTTTTTCGTGAGGCCAAGCCCTTTGTCGTCAGCCTGGCAGCGCCGGTGGCTTGCCTTCAGGACTGCCATCTGCGAAGGGGGCTGTTCCGCATCTGGGGGGCGGACCGGCCATGAAGACCATCCGCTTCGGCACCAGGCGCATCCGTCTGCCGCACCATCCGCTGGTGCGCATGGCGCTGGGGCTGGTGCTGGTGCTGGGCGGTTTTTTCGGTTTCCTGCCGGTGCTGGGCTTCTGGATGGTGCCCCTGGGGCTGGTGATTCTCTCGGTCGATCTGGCCCGGGTGCGGCGGTTCCGGCGGCGCTTTGCCGTCTGGGTGGGGCACAGCCTGGCGCCGCGCCATCCGCGTCTTGCCCGCGCGCTGGGCTATGGCCGCAGGCGGCGGCGCGCCGGCGAATGAGATTTCCGATGTGGAGGAAGTTGGAGGCCTCGCCCAGAATCGAACTGGGGTGCAAGGATTTGCAGTCCTCTGCGTAACCACTCCGCCACGAGGCCTCACCGGCGAGGGCTTATAGCGGAGGCTTGGCGATGAAACAACACTGCCTTTCTGAAAATGAATAACGGGTCTTTGAGTTGAGGGTCACCCCGGCTATAGTAGATGGCGCATCTGCAAAAATTGGGGATGTCGGTGCCAATGTTGCATTGGTCGAAGTAGATAAAGCAAAGGCCAATAAAAAAGCAGAATCTATAAGAAAAATATTAGCAGGTTGCTTCCAATGCGCCATGCACCCGGAAAAATTTGGCAAGGCTTTTGGCGGCGTCTTCCGACGCAAATTTTGCCAGAACCCGGGCAGGGGATTTGGGAGCGTCTTTATCCACAGCAACAAGATAAAGCCCGAATTGATCAAAACTGGGATTATCATGCCGCGCAATATCAGCCTCCTGATCTGTTATTTCACAGATACACAAACTCTCGCGGTTCGATAAAGTAGCAACTGCTTGGAAAGTCATGATTCGTCTCCCGCATAGAAGGGTGGGCATCTATGGTTAACAAACCTACAATCTCGGTAAACAAGCTTGGCGAGTACATCATCAGCAAAGGTGCCAGGCAGCGAAAAATTCTGCACGACCGAAAATACCCCGACCCCGAATTTCAAATGGGGATGTACCATCGCGAGGCCAGTGAAGCCGTTGCATTATATATTGCTGGTGGCGCAATCGACACGTCTCCTCTAGATAAGGCCCTCCGTTCCCTTGAGCAACTCACTCCCGACAAGATCGGGACAGCACGGCGTATAAACTCCAATATTGATGCCTTGGAGCGCTTCGCCACCATGTTGGACGATATCGATCTCGATGGGGCCGAAGCAGAAATGGGCGCTCACGCGCCAAATAAATTGACGTATCACAGCGTGGAAATTTCCGTGCGCCCTGAAATAATTTTGCGCGCCACAATCAAAGGTAAGCTTCATATTGGGGCGATGAAATTCCACTTTTCTAAATCTCATCCACACACCACTGAGTCCGCTGGTTTTGTCTCCGCGGTGGTCAACGAGTACTGTCGCGTCCACATAATTGGTTCCGGCGATGGGATTGTGAATCCGGCGCTCTGCAAAGTTCTAGATGTGGCTTCGGGCACGGTTTTTCCGGGTGTGAAGGCTACTAAACAGCGTCTCGCCGACATTTCAGCTGAATGTCAAAACATCGCTGCGCTTTGGCCAACGATCTGATTTCAAAATTTCAGACTGATCCACTACCGATTTTTGCGCGTGGTGGACTTGTAGGGCGGGCAGGGCTATTCACCATTTATCTCGGGATAAATCTCGTGCAGGGAGTTCAACACCACCCATGACTGAATTTTCGCTCGCCCGTCGCAACATGGTGGAGTCGCAGGTGCGGCCCAATGGCGTCACCGACCGGCGCATTCTCGATGCCATGGGCGATCTGCCGCGCGAGCTTTATCTGCCCGCGACGGAGACTGCCATCGCCTATGCCGACAGCGCCGTGCCGCTGCCGGGCGGACGCTCGGAATTGTCGCCCATGCTGCTGGGCAAGGTTCTGCAACTGGCGGAAATCGGGGCGCAGGAAAAGCTTCTGCTGGTGGGCGTGGGCCTGGGCTATGGCGCGGCGGTGGCGGCGGCCCTGGCGGGCCGGGTTTATGCGCTGGAGCAGCACGGCGCGCTGGCCAGCGCGGCGCGGCGCACCCTCGCCGGACTGGCCAATGTCGAGGTGGTGAAGGGGCCGCTGGACCAGGGTTTCGCCCCGGCCGCACCTTATGATGTGATCGCGGTGCTGGGCCGGGTCGGCACGGTGCCGGAGGAATTGTTCGGACAATTGGCGCCGGGCGGACGGATCATCGGCATTGCCGGTGATTCCCGCCTGGCCCGCCTGTGCCGCTGGACGGTGGCCGATGGCCAGCGCAGCCGCTTTGCCGCCTTCGAGGCGCAGGCTCCGGCCTTGCCCGGATTCAGAACGGAAAAGCCGCGCTTCGTTTTCGGGTGACGGACACGAAAGCGTTATATAAGATGATTCGAATATGCGGCCGTGATGATTGGCCGTATTGACAGTTTGGACTGAGACGGATTTGTTGAAGCAAGGCGTCCTGCAGGATGGCGGCAAGACCGTCCAGGGGATGCTCAGGGTGCGGCCGAACAGGCATTAGGTGGATGAGGTGGATGATGGTTTCTGGTGTGGCAAAAGCAGCGCGGGCGCTGCTTCTATCAACTTTTCTGGCGGCGGTCGGGGGGGGGGGGGCGATGACCGCCGATACCTCCGGCGTCGACACGCTGCGCGAGGCCATGGGCCGGGCCTACATCAGCAATCCGACGCTGCGGGCCGACCGCGCCCGCCAGCGTGCCACCGACGAGCAGGTGCCGCAGGCGCTGTCCGGCTGGCGGCCCACCGTCGGCGGGCAGGGGTCGGTGGCCCACAGCTATACCGACACCGATGTGACCCATCACAGCGCGGCCAATCCCAAGTCGCTGTCCATCAGCCTGAACCAGCCGTTGTTCCGCGGCTACCGCACGGTCAAGGGCACCGAGGCGGCCGAGGCGGCGGTGGAGGCCGGGCGGCAGGGCCTGCTGGCCACCGAGCAGAGCGTGCTGCTGCAGGCGGTCATCGCCTATATGGATGTGTTGCGCGACCGTCAGATCGTGTCGCTGCGCGAACGCAACGTGACGGTGCTGCGCGGCCAGTTGAAGGCGGCGAATGACCGCTTTTCAGTGGGGGAAGTGACCCGCACCGACGTCTCGCAGGCGCGGGCCAGCCTGTCGGCGGCGCAGTCAGATGTTGCGGCGGCGCGCGCCAGTCTCGGCGCCAGCACCGCCAACTACTACAAGATCATCGGCCACAACCCCGGTGCCTTGACCTATCCCAAGCCCGCGCCCACGCCGTCGTCATTGCCGAAGGCTCTGGCCATCGCCAATGAAACCAACCCCAACATCCTGGCCGCCGCCATGAGCCAGGAGGTGGCGGAAAAGACCGTGGATGTGATCAAGGGCAACCTGCTGCCGGAGGTGAACCTCAGGGCCAGCGCCCAGAACATCTATGACCCGGCCACCGGTGTCGACCGCCGCACCGACCTGCAGGTGGCGGGCGTGGTGGATGTGCCGATCTATGAGGGCGGCATGGTCTATTCGCAGGTGCGCCAGGCCAAGCAGACCGCCAGCCAGCGCCGCATCCAGGTGATCGAGGCGACGCGCGCGGTGCGCGAAGGCGTCACCGCCGCGTGGAATTATCTCATCGCGGCGGGCCAGGGCATCACGGCGGCGCGCTCGCAGGTGTCGGCGTCCGGTCTGGCGCTGGACGGCGTGCGCCAGGAATACCTTGTCGGCTCGCGCACCACGCTCGATGTGCTCAACGCCGAGCAGGCGGTGCTCAACGCCCGCATTGCCCAGGTGACGGCGGAGCACGACAAGATCGTCGCCTCCTATCAGTTGCTTTCGGCCATGGGCCGGCTGACGGCGCATCACCTCAGCCTGAACGTGCCCTATTACGATCCCACCGAGAATTACCGTCGGGTGCGCAACAAGTGGATCGGGACCGACGCCGAAACGGTGGAATGAGATTGACTCTGGCAGCGCCGGGCAATGTGTGCTGTTATGGCCGCCGTTTTGGGGGGCCGGATAATCCGGCAGTCAAGTAAAGAGTGAGTCAGCCGTGACGGTCGAGCCAAAGGTTGAGGATTTGCTGGCGTCAATCCGTAAGGCGATTGACAGCGACATGGACGAAGCCGCGGACAAGCCGTCGTCCAAACACTCCTCCATTGCCTCGACCCTTGGCGGATCCAGCATGTCGGCCCAGTCGCGCGGCATGCTGCTGCGCGGTGCCATGCGCGAATTGCGGGTGAGTTCCGATGGCGACCGGACGCCCGCCCTGTCCACCTCGGCTGAGGAAATCGCGTCGTTGCGCAACCGCGTCAACATGAACCGCAGCAGCGACGAGCAGACCAACCGCCGCTCCTTCCTGCCGGCGGTGACCAAGACGGCGCGGTCCGGTTTTGCCGGGGTGCTGGGGGGTGAGCAGGGGGGCGAAGCCGCCCCGGCCGAACCCAGCCTGCCCATGGCGCAGGCCTATGGCGCGGCGGAAGCGCCCCCGGCCTATGATCCCGCCTATCCGCCGCCGCCCGTGCCGCCCTGGCCGGGTGCTGGCGGCTATGATGGGGCCGCCCATTACCACAATGGCTATGCGGCGGGCGCCGAGGCAGGCTATGACCCCGCCTATGGCGCGGGCTATCCGCCCTATGCGCCGCCGCAGCCGGATCCCTATCAGCAGCAGCTCATGTCGCCCGAGGCGGCCTATGCCGCCAATTCGGCCTTCGGCCAGTTGGCGGATTCGCTGATGAACCGGGCCATGGGCGGGCGTTCCATCGAGGACACCACGCGCGAGCTTTTGCGCTCCATGCTGAAGCAGTGGCTGGACGACCACCTGCCGCAACTGGTGGAGCGGCTGGTGCGCGAGGAAATCGAGCGCGTGGCGCGGCGCGACCGTTAACCAACGGCGGCTTTTTACTATCAGTTGAGCAGTATTGGCGTTGCTTTTGCTTGTCGTGAGGCAGGGAAGCGGGGTGTGCCATGATGATCGAGCGGCGACAGACCAAACGACTGAAACGGCTGCGCGAGGCGCGGGTGGTGTTCAACAACCACAACAGCGTGTTCAGCGCGGTGATGCGCGATGTGTCCGAACGCGGCGCGCGCCTGCGGCTGGGCGAAGCCTTCCGGGTGCCGGGCTCCGTGGAAATCCAGGTTCCGCCGGGGCCGCTGGTGCAGGCGCGGCGCATCTGGGCGTCGGAGAGCGAAGCGGGCTTTTCCTTCGATCCCTGATCCTGGCGCAACGGACGATCAAATCGGAACGATTTGAGAGAGGAAAGTTGCGCCAACATATTGATTTTCGAGCAACTTGTCGGCGGCAGTTGAGTCCAACTGACCGCCGGTTACTCTAGCCCCGGTGACGGCAGGCTTCCCCCGTTGCAAGGCGGGGCGCGGTGGTGTTTATAGCGCGCGACCTCATTTTCGCGCCGGACTCATCATGCTGGACAAGACCTATTCGCCCGCCGACATCGAAACCCGTCTCTATGAGCAATGGGAGGCACAGGGCTTCTTCAAGCCGGGGCGGAAGCCCAAGGCCCAGCCCTATACCATTGTCATTCCGCCGCCCAACGTGACGGGATCGCTGCACATGGGGCATGCGCTCAACAACACCATCCAGGACATTCTGGTGCGCTTCGAGCGCATGCGCGGGCGCGATGTGCTGTGGCAGCCGGGCATGGATCATGCCGGCATCGCCACCCAGATGGTGGTGGAGCGGCTGCTGGCCAAGGAGGGCAAGGACCGCCGCAGCATGGGGCGCGAGGCCTTCCTGAAGCGCGTGTGGGAATGGAAGGCTGAATCGGGCGGCACCATCGGCAAGCAGTTGCGCCGGCTGGGGGCCTCCTGCGACTGGTCGCGCGAACGCTTCACCATGGACGAGGGGCTGTCGCGCGCCGTGCGCAAGGTCTTCGTGCAGCTTTACCGCGACGGGCTGATCTACAAGGACCGGCGGCTGGTGAACTGGGATCCCAAGCTGCACACCGCCATTTCCGATCTGGAGGTGGTGCAGAAGGAGGTGAAGGGGCACCTGTGGTATCTGCGCTATCCGGTGGTGGACGGCGCGCCGGGCGAGGCGATCGTGGTGGCGACGACGCGGCCCGAGACCATGCTGGGCGACACGGGCGTGGCGGTCCACCCCGAGAACGAGAAGCTGAAACACCTCATCGGCAAGCATGTGGCCCTGCCGCTGGTGGGGCGCATCATTCCCGTCGTGGGCGACGACTACGCCGACCCGGAGAAGGGCACGGGGGCCGTGAAGATCACCCCGGCCCATGACTTCAACGACTTCGAGGTCGGCAGGCGGCACAATCTCAAGGCCATCAACATTCTCGACCAGTTTGCCAAGCTGAGCCTCAAGGAGCCTGATTTCGTTGCGGGAGTTCCGCCCGGCCAGCGCCTGCTGGACGTGCTGTCGCTGCATGGCACCGACCGCTTCGAGGCGCGCAAGATCGTTGTCGCCAAGCTGGAAGAGCTGGGTCTGGTGGAGAAGATCGAACCGCACACCCATCAGGTGCCCTTCGGCGACCGCTCGGACGTGGTGATCGAGCCGTGGCTGACCGACCAGTGGTATGTGAATGCCGCCGAACTGGCCAGGCCCGCCATCGCCGCGGTGGAGCAGGGCGACACCAGCTTCATTCCGAAGAACTGGGACAAGACCTATTTCGAGTGGATGCGCAACATCCAGCCCTGGTGCGTGTCGCGGCAATTGTGGTGGGGCCACCAGATTCCGGCCTGGTATGGGCCGGAAAAATCGGTCTTCGTGGCCGAAAGCGAGGCGGAGGCGCGGGCCGAGGCCGAAGCAAAATTCGGCACGGGCGTGACGCTGACCCGCGACGAGGACGTGCTCGACACCTGGTTCTCGTCGGCGCTGTGGCCCTTTTCCACCCTGGGCTGGCCGGACGAGACGCCGGAACTGGCGCGCCACTATGCCACCGATGTGCTGGTCACGGGCTTTGACATCATCTTCTTCTGGGTCGCCCGGATGATGATGATGGGCCTGCACTTCATGCAGAAGGCCCCCTTCCACACGGTCTATATCCACGCGCTGGTGCGCGACGAGAAGGGCCAGAAGATGTCGAAGTCCAAGGGCAATGTCATCGACCCGCTGGACCTGATGGACCAGTATGGCGCGGATGCGCTGCGCTTCACGCTGGCGGCCATGGCAGCACAGGGCCGCGACATCAAGCTCGCCACGGCGCGCGTCGAGGGCTATCGCAACTTCGGCACCAAGCTGTGGAACGCGGTGCGCTTTGCCGAGATGAACGGCGTGGCGCGGGTGGAGGGTTTTGATCCGCTGGCGGCGCGGGTGACGGTGAACCGCTGGATCGCGGGCGAGGTGGCGCGCACGGCCGAGGCGGTGACGCGCGGCATCACCGAATACAAGTTCAACGAGGCGGCGGGCAGTCTCTATCAGTTCGTGTGGAACGTGTTCTGCGACTGGTATCTGGAATTGGTGAAGCCCATCCTGGCGGGCAGCGACGAGGCGGCCAAGGCGGAAACGCGGGCCACCGCCGCCTGGGTGCTGGACCAGATCTTCCTGCTCTTGCACCCTTTCATGCCCTTCCTGACCGAGGAACTGTGGCAGAAAACGGCCACGCGCCAGGAGTGGCTGATGGTTTCGGCCTGGCCCAGTTACAGGGGGCTGGGGGATGCGGCGGCGGACGAGGAAATGAGCTGGGTGATCCGTCTCATTTCCGGCATCCGTTCGGTGCGCTCGGAGATGAATGTGCCGGCGGGCGCGAAGATCGCCGGCGTGCTGGTGGGCGCCGGGCAGGAGGCGCGGCGGCGCGCTGCCGCGTGGGACGACGAGATCAAGCGGCTGGCGCGATTGTCATCATTGGCCTTCGAGGATCAGGTGCCGCAGCATGCCGCCCAGATCGTGCTCGATGAGGCCACCGTGGCGCTGCCGCTGGAAGGCGTCATCGACTTTGCGGCAGAGACGGCGCGGCTGAAGAAGGAACTGGACAAGGTGGCCAAGGACATGGCCGCCATCGACGGCAGGCTGGGCAATCCGGGCTTCGTGGCCAAGGCCCCGCCGGAGGTGCTGGAGGAAAGCCGCGAGCGCAAGGCCGAACTGGAGGCGCTGCGGGCCAAGTTTGAGGAAGCGCTGAAACGACTGGGGTGAGGCGTCCTTCCTTCATGCCATGTTGCCTTGCGGGCGGCTTGGCGTGATACTCGCGCCATGAACCGGCTTCTGGCCAGCAGGGTGGAAACGCCCATCGGTCCCATGCGCATGTTGGCGCGCGAGGGGGTGTTGCTGCTGCTTGAGTTCGCCGACAAGGGCGAGCGCATCGACCGGCAGATGGCGGCGCGCTTTGGCGCTGCGCAAATTCTGGAGCGCGACGATCCCTTCGATTTCGTGTCGCGGCTTTCGGCCTATTTCGCCGGCGACTTTCATTCCCTCGATGACATCATCAGCGATGGCGGCGGCACCGGTTTCGAAACCGAGGTGTGGCGCGTGCTGCGCGAGATTCCGGTGGGCGAAAGCTGGTCCTATGGTCAGTTGGCGGAACGGCTGGGCGGCAAGGGGCTGGCGCGCGCCGTGGGCCGGGCCAATGCGCTGAACCCCATCGCCATAGTGGTGCCCTGCCACCGGGTGATCGGGGCGGACGGCAGCATGACCGGCTATGGCGGCGGGCTGGCGCGCAAGGAGTGGCTGTTGCGCCACGAGAAGGCCCTGCTGGTTTAATCCTTACCCGCCATTAACCAGCTTTACACCATGATGCCGGGCGACTGATCCGGCGCGGGCGAGGGCATGCCTCTGCCTGCGCCTTGACCCATGAACGGGGGAAACATGCAGCACGGGCAAAAACCAGCAGGCGGAGAGATTGCCGCCGTGCTCAAGGCCAGCCGGGGCGTCTTCGCTTCGGCCTGGGTGTTCTCGGCGCTGGTCAATGTGCTGATGCTCACCGGCCCGCTGTTCATGCTTCAGGTCTATGACCGGGTGCTGACCTCGCGCTCGGTGCCCACACTGGTGGTGCTGTTTCTCATCGTGGTGGCGCTCTACATCTATTATGGCCTGATGGAGTTTTTGCGGGCGCGCCTGATGGTGCGGCTGGGGCGCAGACTTGACGAGAATTTGCGCGGGCGGGCCTTTGACACCATCGTGGCCCATGCCCTGCGCCAGACGCCGCAGTTCGGCACGCAGCCCATCGCCGACCTTTCCCTGGTGCGGCAGTATCTGTCGGGGCAGGGGCCCTTCGCCTTCCTCGATATGCCCTGGATGGTGGTTTATCTCGCCGTCATCTTCATGATGCATTGGCTGCTCGGGGCGGCTTCGGTGGCGGCGGCGCTGGTGATCTTTGCCGTGGCGCTGCTGACCGAGCGGGCCAGCCGCGCGCCCATGGCCGAAGCGGCGGCGGCCAGCGCCAGGGCTGCCATCGTGGGGGACGAGGCGCGGCGCAACGCCGAAGCGCTGGAGGCGCTGGGCATGCGCAGCGCCATGCGGGCGCGCTGGGAAGCCTTGCAGCAGAAGGCGCTGGACCAGCAGACCCTGGCCTCCGATGCCTCGGGTGGTTATGGCGCGGTGACGCGCGTGATCCGCCTGCTGGTGCAGTCCGGCATCCTGGCGCTGGGCGCCTATCTGGCCATCCGGCAGGAGATTTCGCCGGGAGCGATGATCGCGGGGTCCATCATCATGTCGCGGGCGCTGGCCCCGGTGGAACAGGCGGTGGGCAACTGGCAGCAATTCGTGGGCTTCCGCAAGGCCATGGCGCGGCTGGAGAAGGCGCTTGGCTCGGTGCCGCCGGAACCGGAGCGCATGGCCCTGCCGCCGCCCGCCGGAAAGCTGGAGGTGGAAAATCTCATCCTGCAACTGCCGGGCATGGAAAAGCCCGTCCTGCAGGGCCTGAATTTCAAGGTGGAGCCGGGGCGCGGCCTGGGTGTCATCGGCCCCACGGGTGCTGGCAAGTCCACGCTGGCGCGGGTGCTGGTGGGGCTCATGTCGCCGACGCGCGGCACGGTGCGGCTGGACGGCGCCACGCTGGACCAGCGCAGCCCGGATGAGCGCGGACGGCACATCGGCTATCTGCCGCAGGATGTGCAGATGTTCGACGGCACGGTGGCGCAGAACATCAGCCGCTTCGATCCCGAGCCGGAAGCCGACAAGATCGTGGCGGCGGCGAAGCTCGCCAATGTCCATGATCTGGTGATGCGCCTGCCCCAGGGCTATGACACGGGACTGGGTGAGTTGGGTGCCAAGCTTTCCGCCGGGCAGCGCCAGCGCGTCGCCCTGGCGCGGGCGCTCTATGGCGATCCGGCGCTCTTCGTGCTGGACGAACCCAATTCCAATCTTGATGCCGAGGGCGAGCAGGCGCTGGACCGCGCCATCCGGGCCGCCCTGGCGCGCGGGGCCTGCGCCGTGGTGGTGGCGCACCGGCCATCGGCGCTGGCGGCCATTCAGGACATTCTGGTGCTGGCCGAGGGCAAGCCCGTGGCCCATGGCCCCAAGGACGAGGTGTTGAAGAAGGTGCTGGCGCCGCGCGACCCGCCGCCACCGCGCCCGCCGGGATCGACCCCCATCACGCTGCCGCCAAGACCGACAGCGCCCAATCCGACAGCGCCGGGGCAGGGAGGCAAGGCATGAGCACCATCAACACCGAGCGCTCGCTGCGCCGCATCCTGCGCTGGGGCTATGTTTCGATGGCGGCCATGCTGGCCCTGTTCGGCGGCTGGGCGGCACTGGCCAGCCTGCATGGCGCGGTCATTGCGCCCGCGACGCTGATGGTCGAAAGCTACTCCAAGAAGGTGCAGCACCGCGACGGCGGCATCGTCGGCGACATTCTGGTGAAGGATGGCGAGCGCGTGACCGATGGGCAGGATCTGGTGCGGCTCGACAACACCGACACCAAGGCGGAACTGGCCATTGTCTCCGGCCTGCTGGACGAGGCGCTGGTGAAGAAGGCGAAGTTGGAAGCCCAGCGCGATGGCCGCGCCACCATGGTGCTGCCGCCGGAAATTGGCGCGCGTGAGAAAGAAGCGGCACTGGCCGACATCATCAGTGGGCAGAAGAAACTGCTGGAGGCCGAGGCCCAGACGCTTGCCGGCAAGAAGGACCAGTTGAGCCAGCAGGTGAGCCAGATGAACGAGCAGCTCTCGGGCTATGGCGCGCAGATCAGCTCGAAGAAGGAACAGCTCTCGCTGATCAAGCAGGAGCTGGAGAACCTGCGCAAGTTGCAGAAGCAGGGGCTGGTGCAGGTGAGCCGGGTTCTGGCCATGGAGCGCGAACAGGCGCGGCTGGCGGGCGAGATGGGGGCGCTGACGGCGGGCAAGGCCGGGGCCGAGTCCAAGATCTCGGAATTGAAATTGCAGATCCTGCAACTGGATGAGGAGGTGCGCGCCCGCACCCTGAGCGACTTGCGCGATGTGGAGGCCAAGGTCATCGAATACCGCGAGAAGTCGGTGGCCATGGCGTCGCGTCTGGTGCGCACGGTCATCAAGGCGCCGATCACCGGCACCATCTATCAGATGGCGGTGCACACCGTGGGCGGGGTCATCCAGCCCGGTGAGACCATCATGCTGATCGCGCCCGAGGGCGATGATCTGGTCTTGCAGGCCCAGGTCTCGCCCAATGACATCGACAACGTGGCCGAGGGCCAGCAGGCGGCGGTGCGCTTTCCGGCGCTGAACCGCAGGCTCACCCCGGAGATCGATGCGGTGGTGTCGCAGGTGGGGGCCGACACGGTGCGGGCCGACGCCGCTTCGCCGCCCTATTACGCGGTGCGGCTTACCATTCCGGCCAAGGAGTTGGAAAAGCTCGGCGAAGGCAAGCTGAAGCCCGGCATGTCGGCCGAGGCCTATATCCAGACGGGGGCGCGCTCGCCCATGTCCTATCTGCTGAAGCCGCTGACCGACCAGTTCGCCCACGCGTTACGAGAAAATTAATTTCGCGTGTCAAAATCACACACGGAACGCGCAACGGAGTTTTAACCCTAACACTTCATGCTGGCGGACCATGAGTATGCGCCGCGTCAAATTTGCGTTTGTTAGTTCCGTGTTTCTTGCCGCATGGGTGGCTGCAGCCGGATCTGCCTTCGCAGCCCAGTCCTCCGCCGATCTCGCCCAGCAGGCCTACAAGGCCCTGAACGGCGGTGATGCGCCGGGAGCCATCGCCACCTATTCGCAGGCGATTTCCGCCCGCGACCTGTCGCCGGAAATGCAGGCCAATGCGCTGTTGAACCGGGGCCTGGCCTTGCAGCAGATGAAGCAGCACGACAAGGCGGTGGCCGATTACACCGCGGCGCTCGAAATCGACGCCATGTCGGCCAACCTGCGCGCCATGGCGCTCTATAACCGGGCCCTGTCGCGCCAGAAGCTGGGGCAGAATGCCCAGGCCATCGAGGATTACACATCGGCGCTTTTCCTCAACCCGGAATTTGCCGAAGCCTATCTTGGCCGCGCCAATCAGTTGCGCTTCTCCGGGCAATATCTCTTCGCCCTGTCGGATTACGAGCGCGCCTTGCGTTATCATCACGCCGATCCGGCGCGCGCGCACTTCGGCATTGCCGCCACCTATGAGGCGCTGAAGCGGCCCGCCGAGGCGCGCAAGGCCTATGAGCAGGCGCTGGCCGCCAATCCCGATTACAAGCCCGCGCGGGACCGTCTGGCGCTGCTGGGTGCGGCCCCGGAAGCCAAGCCCGTGGTGGCGGACGCCATGACCACCGGCTCGCTTGCCATGGCGGGCACGGCCTCGACCATGATCAAGTCGGCACCGCCCAAGGGCAAGCAGCCGCCGGCGGAATTGCAGCCCGCAGCCGTGGTCCCGGCGGCGGCACCCGCCACCGTGGCCAAGCAGTTCACCGACCGCGTACCGCAGGATGAGACCGTCGTGGCCACCGCCGAAGCCGTGGCCAAGCCGGACAAGACCAAACCCGTTGCCGCCAAAGCGGAAACGGCTCCGGTTCCGGTGATCACGCCCGCTTCGGCCCCGGCTGAGGAGCAGGGCGTGGCCCACGCGGCGCGGCCCGTCGCCGCCGCTGCCGTGGCTGACGCCGGCTGGAGTGTTCAGGTGGCCTCTGCCGCCAGCGAGGCCGCCGCCTGGTCGACCTGGAAAAAGATGCAGGCGCGCAACAAGGCATTGGCGGGACAGACGCCCAGCGTGGTCAAGGCCGACCTGGGTGCCAAGGGCATCTTCTATCGCGTGCGCTTTGCCTTCGAGGCCCAGGACGACGCCAGGGCGGCGTGCAGCGGACTGAAGGCCAAGGGGGTTTCCTGCTTCGTCAGCCGCAGCGCCATGTGAGGCGCGAAAGCATCCTTATGAAATTGAAGATGCCGTGGATTTTCTCCACGGCATTTTGCTTTGGTTCACCGTGTGGCCGAACCGCGCCTTAAATTTTACCGGGCATAATGGAGTTTGTGGGGGCCAGGCCCATGCCCTGAGGATGGGGTTAACATCGTTGCGCCGGGGCGCAGCAGCTGGCTTGCCGCTGCTTTGGGGATTGGCCGATGGACGACGATTATATGCAGATGATGCTGGCCTGGCAGGGTCAGGAAACCATTGGCGTTGCGCCGCCGGCGGGACGCCGCGCAGAGGTGTCCCGGCCGTCGGAAACCCCGGCCGAGGAAGATCCGGTTGAAGAGGCGGTGGTGCAGGCGCACCGGCGGGCCACGGCAAGGCTGCGTGCCGCGCTGCTGGCCCGCATTCAGGTACAGACGCCAGCCTTCTTCGAACGGCTGATCATCGATGTGCTGCTGGCCATGGGCTATGGCAGCAGGCGGCGCGATCTGGCGCGTCATCTGGGCCGCAGCGGCGACGGCGGGGTGGATGGCGTCATCGCGCTCGATGAACTGGCGCTGGACGCCATTTACGTGCAGGCCAAGCGATTGAAGCCGGGCACGCTGGTGCCGGTATCGGCGGTGCGGGATTTTGTCGGCAGCCTGGAGGCGGCGCGCGCCAGCAAGGGCGTCTTCGTCACCACCGGGTATTTCTCGCCCGCCGGGCGCGAGGTGGTCAAAACCGTGTCGCGCCGGGTGGTGCTGATCAATGGCGACGATCTGACGGGCCTGATGATCCGCCTCAACATCGGCGTGACGGTGAAGCAGTCCTATCAGTTCAAGCAACTGGAGCCGGGATATTTCGCGGGCGGCGGGGCAGGGCCTATTCGGTGAGGATGAAGGTAACCTTCATCTGCACGCGCCATTCGGCGATCTTGCCGTTCTTCACCACGCATTTCACATCCTGAATCCAGGCGCCCTCCACGTTGTCGAGGTTCTTGTCGGCGCGGCGGATGCCGTTTTCCACCGCGTCCTCGATGCTCTTGGACGAAGCGGCGGAAATTTCGATGACCTTGGCGACGCTGTTCATGGTATCTCCCTGCATGAGCGGGCGGTTGCGCCCCTGGGACGGATGCTAGCACGATTTGGCGGCGGCCCGTCCAGAGGTATTGCGGGAAGGCGGATGGCGCTGCATCTGATCAAATTGTGTGTCGGCGTCTCCGAGGTGGCGGAGTTGCGCCAATGGCTGCGCGACTGCCGCAAGGGGCTGGACACGCTGGACCATGTGACCCGCATGTGGCCCCGGCGGGAGGAAGAGATCGTGCCCGGCGGCTCGCTCTACTGGGTCATGCGCGGCATGGTCACCTGCCGCCAGCCCATCGCGGGGTTTGAGAAGGTGCGGGGGCGCGACGGGATCGAGCGCTGCCGCATTGTGTTCAAGCCGAAGATCGTGGCGGTGCGCCCCATGCCCCGGCGGGCCTTTCAGGGCTGGCGTTATCTGGAGGCGGCGGACGCGCCGCCCGATCTGAAGGCGGGCGAGGTGCCCGATGGCATGAGCGAGGCCATGCGGCGGGAATTGGCGCACCTGGGATTGTTGTGACAGGGCAGGGCGGCCCGGCGGAAAAGGCCTAGACCCCGATATTGTCGATGAGGCGGGTGGCACCGAGGCGGGCGGCAGCGAGCAGGCGCAAGGGCTCATCCGGTTCCTTGGGCAAGGCCAGCGTCTCGGCGTTGCGGGCGGCCACATAATCGACTGCAAAGCCCAGCGTGGTGAGCGAGCGGGCGGCGGCGCGCGTGGCGGTTTGCGGGTTCACCCCGCGGCGGATTTTCTCGGCTGCCTGTTCCAGGTTCTTGTGGATGGCGCTGGCCTGATGGCGCTCATGCCTGGTGAGGTAGCGGTTGCGCGAGGACAGGGCGAGGCCGTCCTCGTTGCGCACGGTCGGAATGCCAATGACCACGATGGGCAGGTCGAGGTCGCGCGCCATGGCCGTCACCACCATGAGCTGCTGATAGTCCTTCTCGCCGAACATGGCGTAGTCGGCGCCCGACTGGATGAAGAGCTTGGCGACCACGGTGGCCACGCCGTCGAAATGGCTGGGGCGGAACTTGTCCTCCAGCCCGGCGCGGGCGGGGCCTTTCAAGGTGACGGTGGTGGCGAAGTGCGGGCCATACATGACCTCGGGCGGCGGCGCGAAGACGAGGTGGGCACCCGCCTGGCCCACGGCGGCGACATCCGCCTCCTCGTCGCGCGGATAACGCGACAGGTCCTCGGTGGCGGCGAATTGCCTGGGGTTCACAAAGATCGAGACGATGACCCGGTCGGCACGTTGCAGTCCCTCGGTCACCAGCGTCAGGTGACCCTCGTGCAGCGCGCCCATGGTGGGCACGATGGCAACGCGCAGGCCTTCGGCGCGCCATTTCGCCACCTCGCGGCGCATGGCGTCCACGGTGCGGGCAATCTTCGGCTTCACGGGCGGCTTCATGGCGTCATCCCCGGAATTTTGGAATCGGCAGTTGCGGGCTTTCCTTTACCTCCTCCATGACGAAGTAGGAATGCGTGCTTTCGACCATGGGCAGCGCGCCGATGACGCCGCCGAGGATTTCACGGTATTCCACCATGTCGCGCACCCGGATCTTCAGCAGGTAGTCGAAGCCGCCGCCGAGCATGTGGCATTCGAGAATCTGCCGCACCGGTTTCACGGCGGTGTTGAAGGACTTCAGTGTTGCCTCGTCGGTGGCGCGCAGGCTGACGGTGACGAAGACCATGAGCGCCTGATCGAGGGCGGCGGGCGCGATGCGGGCGTGATAGCCGGTGATGACGCCATCCTGTTCCAGCCGCCGCATGCGCAGCGTGCAGGGCGTGGGCGAGAGATTGACCCGCTTCGACAGGTCCACCACGGCGATGCGGCCATCGGCCTGGAGGCAGTCGAGAAGCTGGAGGTCGATGGAATCGAGTTTCGCTGGATTATGGAACTTATGTGGCATTTTTCACCCAACTCTGGTTTGCGCGCAGGATAATCCACGCGGTTGCCATTGAAAATAGGTGAAATTCACTTCTGCCTTTATGGCAATGTCGCGGCCCTGTCGGGAGGAAATCATGGTCCAGACCATCAGCCGTTCTGCCATCGACCATATGCTGTTTGCCGATGAAAGCGCAACCGTCGGGGCGCTGGCCGAGCGGGCGCGGCTCTCCGCCCCGGAGGATGCCGAGGTGCAGGCCGTGGCGCGGCGGCTGGTGCAGGCGGTGCGCGCCTCGCGCCATGCCCAGGGCACCATCGACGCCTTCATGCAGGAATACTCCCTGTCGTCGGAGGAGGGCGTGGTGCTCATGTGCCTCGCCGAGGCGCTGTTGCGCATTCCCGATGCCGAGACCGCCGACAAGCTCATTGCCGACAAGATCGGCAACAAGGATTGGGCCGGACATCTCGGCCAGTCGGACTCGCTCTTCGTCAATGCCTCGGCCTGGGGGCTGATGCTGACGGGGCGGATCGTGGAACTGGGGCAGGGCACACGCAGCAACCCGGCCGCCTTCGTCAAGAAGCTGGTGACGCGCTCGGGCGAGCCCTTCATCCGCCAGGCCATGCGTCAGGCCATGCGCATCATGGGCAAGCAGTTCGTCATGGGCCGCACCATCGAGGAGGCGCTGGACATTGCCCGGAAGCGCGAGGCCGAGGGCTATCGCCATTCCTATGACATGCTGGGCGAGGCGGCCATGACGGCGGCGGATGCGCAGAAATATTTCACGTCCTATGAGACGGCGCTGCATAAGGTGGGCAGGTCGGCCAAGGGCGGCGACGTCTTCGGGCGTCCGTCCATCTCGGTAAAACTGTCGGCACTGCACCCGCGCTATGAGGTGAAGACCGAAACGCGGGTGATGAACGAATTGCTGCCCGCCGTCATCCGCCTGGCCGAGGCGGCAAAGCAGCACAACATCGGCCTCACCATCGACGCCGAGGAGGTGAACCGCCTCGACCTGTCGCTCGACCTGTTCGAGCGGGCCTGTGCCGCGCCGTCGCTGGCCGGGTGGAACGGGCTTGGCCTTGCGGTGCAGGGCTACAGCCGGCGGGGTCTGGCGGTCATTGAATGGCTGGCCCAGATGGCGGCGGCGCAGGGGCGCATCCTGCCGGTGCGGCTGGTGAAGGGTGCCTATTGGGACACGGAAGTGAAGCGCGCGCAGGAGGCGGGTTACGAGGATTATCCGCTGTTCACCCGCAAGGTGAACACGGATGTGAGCTTCCTGGCCTCGGCCCGGACCATGCTGGCACGGCGCGATGTGATCTATCCGCAATTCGCCACCCACAATGCCCATTCGCTGGCGGCGGTGGCGGTCATGGCGGGCAGTGACAAGCGCTTCGAGTTCCAGCGCCTGCACGGCATGGGTCAGGCGCTCTACGAACTGGTGGTGGGGCAGGACAAGATGAATATTCCCTGCCGCATCTATGCGCCGGTGGGCAGCCACGAGGACCTGCTGGCCTATCTGGTGCGCCGCCTTCTGGAGAACGGGGCCAATACCTCCTTCGTCAACCGGCTGGCCGACGACGAGGCCCCCATTGCCGATATCGTGGGTGATCCGGTGGCCGAGGTGGCGGCGCTCACTGCCATTCCCCATCCGCGCATTCCGGCCCCCCGCGCCATTTTTCCGGCGCGGAAAAATTCCGAAGGCCTGGCGCTGTGGCGCAATTCCACCCGCGCGCCGCTGCTGGCGGCGATGGCGACAGCGCTGGCCACGCCGGTGCAGGCGGGGGCCATTGTCGACGGCAAGGTGAAAAGGGAGGGGGCGGCCCGCCCCATCACCAGCCCGCATGACCGGAGCGTCACCGTGGGGCTGGTGCATGACATTTCGGACGCCGACGCGGCGCGTGCCATGGATGTGGCGGCGGCGGCGCAAGCGGGCTGGGACCAGATGGGCGGGGCGAGACGCGCCGCCATTCTGGAGAAGGCCGCCGACCTCTATGAGGAAAACCGGGCGGCGCTGCTGGCGCTGCTGGTGCGCGAGGCGGGCAAGACGCTGGACAATGCCCAGTCCGACCTGCGCGAGGCGGTGGATTTCCTGCGCTACTACGCCGGCGAGGCGCGGCGCGACTTTGACGGGGCGATGATCCTGCCGGGGCCGACGGGCGAGCGCAACGAGATGAGCCTGCATGGGCGCGGCGTCTTTGCCTGCATCTCACCGTGGAATTTTCCGGTGGCGATCTTCACCGGGCAGGTGGCGGCGGCGCTGGCGGCGGGCAATGCCGTGGTGGCCAAGCCCGCGGAGCAGACGCCGCTCGTGGCCTTTGCCGCCGTGCAATTGCTGCATCAGGCGGGGGTGCCTAGCGCGGTGCTGCATCTGGCACCGGGCGACGGGGCACGGGTGGGTCGCATCCTGCTGGCGCATCCGGCGCTTTCGGGCGTGGCCTTCACCGGGTCCAACGACACGGCGCGCATCATCAACCGGGCGCTGGCGGAACGCGAGGGGGCCATTCCCGCGCTCATTGCCGAGACCGGCGGCATGAACGCCATGATCGTCGATTCATCGGCCCTGCCGGAGCAGACGGTGCGCGACGTGGTGGCCTCGGCCTTCGACTCGGCCGGGCAGCGCTGTTCAGCGGCGCGCATTCTCTTCGTGCAGCAGGACGTGGCCGACAAGGTCATCACCATGCTGGGCGGGGCGATGGCGGAACTGAAGCTGGGTGATCCCATGGATTACGCCACCGATGTCGGCCCGGTCATCGACGCGGAGGCCAAGGCGACGCTGGAGGCGCACAAGGCGCGCATGCTGAAGGAGGGCAGGCTGATCCATGAGGTGGCGCTGCCCAATGAAACGGGCAAGGGCAGCTTCGTCGCCCCCGTGGCCTATGAGCTGCCGGGCATCGGCACGCTGAAGCGCGAGGTCTTCGGACCGGTGCTGCATGTGGTGCGCTATGCCGCCAGCGAACTGGCGGAGGTATGCGCCATGCTGAACGCCACCGGCTTCGGCCTGACGCTCGGCCTGCACACGCGCATCGAAAGCACGGCGGCAACCGTGCGGCAACTGGCCAGGGTGGGCAACATGTATGTCAACCGCAACCAGATCGGCGCGGTGGTGGGGGCGCAGCCCTTCGGCGGCGAGGGCCTGTCCGGCACCGGGCCCAAGGCGGGCGGGCCGCATTATCTCGCGCGCTTCGCGGTGGAGCGGGTGTGCTCAACCGATACCACCGCCTCGGGCGGCAATGCGGCGCTAATGACCATGGATAGCTGAGGCACAGGCCTTCACCTCAAGCTTCGCGCCAGCCCCGGGGTTCACTGAGAAGCATCATGTATCAGATGCTTCCTTCCTTGAGTCTCGCGGACGTGCTGCGGCACGAGCCGGCTGATCCCCTGGCCACCTATGCCCAGGCCACACAGTATCTCGAAGATCTGGCCAACCGGCTTGGTCTTCGCCATCTGTCCTATTTTCTCGTCACCTTTCGGGACGGTGAGCCGGACGATGTGATCTGGGTGGCGACCTATGACCCCGCCTACATGGCGCAATACATGGCGATTACCCTCCCCCGGGGGCCCCCCGCCTTTGCCCGGCCCCCCACGGGGGGGGCTTTGGCCGACTGGGCGGAAATGGTGGTCAACGATCCGGTGACCGCCGATCTGGAACGGCGCGGGGCGCGGTTCGGGATCAGCCGCTTCGGCTTCTCCATGACCATGGATGACACCGGCTTTGGCCGGGTGATGTTTTCGGTCAATGACCGCTGCGACGCGCGCCAGTGGCGCGACAGACGGCTGGCGCTGGAGGAAGCCTTCCGCCCGTTCATGTATCAGTTTCACCAGCGCATGAAACCTCTGGTGATCGCTCATCAATCCTGACGTTTCGGCGGCTTTTCCCGGGTGAAGCCAAGGCCGCGCTCGACGGCGTGGCGGCCGAACTTGCCGCGCAGGCGGTCGATGGCCATCTCAGCCCTGGTCAGCGCATTGACGCGGGCATCGAGGGTTTCATCCGGCGCGCCGCCCGCGGCGTGGGAGAGGTGCGAGATGCCAACCCCGATGAGGCGGAAGGGGCGGCCATTGGCCTCCTTTTTCAGCAGCGGTCTGGCCGCTTCGAAGATGCGGTGGGCCAGCAATGTCGGTTCATCCAGGGTGGTGGCGCGGGTCAGGAGCTTGAAGTCGGCGGTCTTGAGCTTGAGCGTGACGGTCTGACCGGCCAGCCCGTCGGCCTTGGCGCGGCGCGACACCTTCTCGCTCATGGCCCAGAGTTCACGCTCCAGCCGGGCGGGGTCGGAAATGTCGACATCGAAGGTGGTCTCGCCGCTGATGGAGAGGGTTTCCTCGGCCGTGGTGACGCGGCGCTGATCCTCGCCGCGGGCCAGGTGATAGAGGTGGGCGCCCAGGGTGCCATAGCGGCGCATCAGCTCGGACTTCTCCATGGCCTGCACCTGGCCGATCATGGTGATGCCGTCGCGCGCCAGATGATCCTGGGTGGCCCTGCCCACGCCCCAGATGAAACCCACGGGCCGGGCGGCCAGGAAGTCGCGGGTCTCGGCCCGGCCAATGACCGAGAAGCCGCGCGGCTTCTGGAGATCGGAGGCAAGCTTGGCCAGGAACATGTTGGGGGCCAGGCCGACCGAGGCGGTGATGCCGGTTTCCCGCTCGATGCGGGCGATGAGATGGGCGAGGGTGAGGGCGGCGCAGTGGCCGTGCAGGCGCTCGGTGCCGGACAGATCGAGGAAGGCCTCGTCGATGGACAGGGGCTGGACCAGCGGGGTCACCGACAGCATGAGGTTGCGCACCTGATGGCCCACGGCTGAGTATTTCTTCATGTCGGGCGGAATGACCACGGCCTGGGGGCAGAGTTTCAGCGCCGTGAACATGGGCATGGCCGATTTCACGCCCCTGGTGCGGGCGATATAGCAGGCGGTGGCGACCACGCCGCGCTTGCCGCCGCCGACGATGACGGGTTTGTCGCGCAGTTCCGGACGGTCGCGTTTTTCCACCGCGGCGAAGAAGGCATCGCAGTCGATATGGGCGATGGTGAGGCTGGCGAGTTCGGGGTGGCGGACGAGGCGCGGCGAATGACAGGAGGGACAGCGCGTCCTGCCTTCGGCAACGGGGCTCAGGCAGTCGCGACAGAAGGCGGTGAGGGGGGTGACGGGCGCCATCATCAGACCTTAGCGGCAGTCCGCCGGTATGGCGAGGTCAGGCGAGGTCAGGCGGGGGCTGCTCCCGGCAGATGGCGGCGCATCCGCCCGATGGCCTCCGGCGCCAGTTCCATCGCGGCGGCAAAGGCCAATAGCAAAGACTCGTCAGACAGCGCATAATCCAATAAATGACCGTGAAAGACGGGGGATTCGATGTGACGGCGCAGGTCATGGCCGGTCATGCCGGTGAGCGCCAGAAAACGTTCCAGGCGGGGCTGGTCAGAGGCCAGAAAAGCAAGAAAATTCAGCGCAATTGCCGAAGCTTCCGAGGCAAGCTGCGGCGTTTCTGAAGGATTATGTTTCATATCAGTTAACCAGATCGACACGCAATCTCGGGTGGAAGTCGTGATTTAACCACTTTGTTACTGCGGAGGCTCACAACAGGCAAACGGCAAAGATTGCCTGGTGGGGCCGGAAGAGCTCCGGTGAAGACAGAGGCGGATAAAGACAATGGACGAGGGGCAGCGCGGGGTCGAGTTGAACGCCAGGTTTCCAGGAGCCGTGCCGGCAATGCAGAAGACCGTTCTCGTGGTGGAAGACAATGAGTTGAACATGAAACTGTTCAACGATCTGCTGGAAGCCCATGGCTATCGCGTGGTGCAGACCCGTGACGGCCTGTCGGCGCTGGATCTGGCGCGCAAGCACATGCCGGACCTGATCCTGATGGATATCCAGCTGCCGGAAGTTTCCGGCATCGAGGTCACCAAGTGGCTGAAGGAAGACGACGAGTTGAAGTCGATCCCGGTGATCGCCGTCACCGCCTTTGCCATGAAGGGCGATGAACAGAAGATTCGCGAAGGCGGCTGCGAGGCCTATATTTCCAAGCCGATTTCGGTTTTGAGCTTCCTCCAGACCATCGATGGCTTCCTGAAGAAGACCGCATCATGACCGCACGCGTTCTCGTCGTCGACGATATTCTTGCCAATGTCCGGCTTCTCGAAGCGAAGCTGGCGGCCGAGTATTTTGAAGTCGTGACGGCGATGAACGGCATGGACGCGCTGGAGGCGGTGAAGCGCTCCAAGCCGGATATCGTGTTGCTCGACGTCATGATGCCGGGGATTGACGGCATCGAGGTGTGCAAGCGGATCAAGGCCGATCCGGCGGCGCAGCACATTCCCGTCGTGATGGTGACGGCGCTGGACCAGCCGGAGGACCGCGTGCGCGGGCTGGAGGCGGGGGCTGACGATTTTCTGACCAAACCGGTCAATGACATTTCACTGTTCTGCCGGATCAAGAGCCTGGTGCGGCTCAAGATGCTGCAGGACGAGTTGCGGGTTCGCGCCGTGTCGAGCGAGTCCATCGGGCTCATGGTGCGGGTGCCGGAGGTGGTCGACAACCGGCCCGGCAACGTCATGCTGGTGGACACCCGGGCATCGTCGTCGGAGCGCATCATTTCGGCGCTGGCCGGACAGCACACGGTGCGCCATGTGGACAATCCGCAGGATGCCGCCACGCTGGTGGCCGAGGCGAGCGAGCCCTTCGAACTCATCATCGTCAATCTCGATCCCGAGAAGTTCGATGGCTTGCGCCTGTGCTCGCATCTCAAGTCCATGGAAGCCACGCGCCAGGTGCCCATCCTGATCATCGTTGACCCGGATGACCAGAACCGCTTGCTGCGGGCGCTCGACATGGGGGTGAACGACTACCTCATGCGGCCCATTGACAAGCAGGAATTGATGGCGCGGGTGCAGACCCAGATCAAGCGCTGGCGCTATACCGAACGGTTGCGCTCATCGGTCAAGGCGTCGATCGAGATGTCGGTGACCGACCCGCTGACCGGCCTTTATAACCGGCGCTACATGCACACCCATCTTGCCCATCTGGTGGAGCACTCCAACAATCGCGGCAAGCCGCTGGCGCTCATTTCCATGGATGTCGATCACTTCAAGGCGATCAACGATACCTACGGCCATGACGCCGGCGACCGGGTGTTGCAGGAACTGGCGGAGCGCATTCGCCGCAATACACGCAATGTTGATATGTGCTGCCGCGTGGGCGGCGAGGAATTCATCGTGGTGCTGCCCAATTCCGACATGGAGCTGACGCGCCGCGTGGCCGAGCGCCTGCGCCGCACCATGGCGGGCCGGCCCTTCCCGATCAGCAGCAACGATTCCCAGGGCATTCCGGTCACGGTTTCGCTGGGGCTGGCCGTGCTCAACGGGCCGGGCGACATGGTGGAAGACTTGCTGAAGCGGGCCGACATGGCGCTCTATGAGGCCAAGCGCCAGGGCCGCAACCGGGTGATCGCCGCCGCCGCCTGAGGGCGCTGACAACCGCCTCGGTTTTTCCATGATCCATTGTTAATCCGGGCCTGCCCTTGCGCTTGGTTGCGAGGGCGGGGGGATTCTGCTTTAGTGCGCCGCAACGGCGGGGGCTTGGTTCTCGCCACAGGTGATTGAGGAGTTTGGTCATGGGCGGTTTTTCGTGGTGGCATTGGGTCATCCTGCTGGTGGTGGTGCTGGTGCTGTTCGGCGGCAAGGGCAAGGTCTCGGACCTGATGGGCGACGTGGCCAAGGGCATCAAGAGCTTCAAGAAGGGCCTGGCCGACGAGGACGACGACGTGGCCGAGGACATCAAGGCCATCGAGAAGAAGACCGAGGAACCGGTCAACACCAAGACCAAGAGCAAGACGCGCACCTGAGACCCTCTCGCCGCGTGAGAGGCGCAAGCCATGTTTGACTTCGGCGTCGGCTATTCCGAAATGTTCGTTCTGGCGCTGATCGCGATCATCGTGATCGGCCCCAAGGACCTGCCCAAGGTGCTGCGCACCTTCGGCCGCTTCATGAGCAAGGCGCGGGGTCTGGCCCACGAGTTCCAGGGCCATGTCGACAAGGCCATGCGCGAGGCGGGCGTGGACGATCTGAAAAAGGACATGCAGTCGCTGAAGGGTCTGGCCGCGCCCAGCCTTGATGCCGTGGGCTCGGCCACCAGGGCCAAGACAGCGGACGGCGTGGTGGACATGAAGGCGCTGGAACCGCCGAAGCCGGCCGAGGCATCGCCCTTTGCGGCGGGCGAGGGCGAGACGCGCATTGCCGGACAGAAGGGCGATCCGGCATGAGCCAGGAAGACATCGACAAGACCGAAGCGCCGCTGCTCGACCATCTGGTCGAACTGCGCCAGCGCCTGATCTATGCGGTGCTTGGGTTCGTGGCGGCCTTTCTGCTCTCGTTCTATTTCTCGTCGGACATTCTTGCCCTGCTGGTGAAGCCGTTCAAATGGGGCACCGGGCAGGATGTGAGCCTGATTTCCATCAAGCTGCTCGGCGTGTTTCTGGTGAAGCTGAAGATCGCCATGTTCGGCGGCATGTTCCTGGCCTTTCCGCTGATGGCCATCCAGATCTACAAATTCGTCGCCCCCGGCCTCTACAAGACCGAGCGTCAGGTGCTGGCGCCCTATCTGGTGGCCACGCCGGTGTTCTTCGTCATGGGGGCGGCACTGGTCTATTTCTTCCTGCTGCCGGTCGCCATCCACTTTTTCTATACGCTGGCGGCGGGCACGGGCATGGGCGACCAGAACGCCATCCAGCTCATGCCCGACATCGAAGCCTACCTCGAATTCGTGATGATGCTGATCCTGGCCTTCGGGCTGACCTTCCAGTTGCCGGTGGTGCTGACGCTGCTGGGACAGGTGGGCATCATAAATTCGCAGCAATTGTCGAGCGGGCGGCGCTTCGCCATTCTCGGCGTCGGGGTTCTGGCTGCGCTCATCACCCCGCCGGACCCCATTTCCATGATCGCCATGATGGTGCCGCTGGTGGGGCTCTACGAGTTTGCCGTGCTGGCGGTGAAGCTGATCGAACGGCGGCGCAAGACGACCAGTGATGACGACGGCAAGGGCACAGATAATCCTGTTTGAGTGCGGCGCAGCATCAGCCTATACAGGCGGAAAACGCGCATTCCAGGACTAGGCCCATGCATGACATCAAGCTGATCCGCGACAATCCAGACGCCTTTGACGCCGGGCTGGCGCGCCGGGGCCTTGCGGCCATGGCGGCGGGGCTCATTGCCCTTGACGAAAAGAAACGAGCCCACCAGCAGAAGCTGCAGGATGCCCAGAACCGGCGCAATGTGATCTCGCGCGAGGTGGGCGAGGCCATGAAGGCGGGCGACAAGGCCAAGGCCGAGGCGCTGAAGGCGGAAGTGGCGGCCCTCAAGGAATTCATTGCCGGGGGCGAGGAGACCGAGCGCCAACTGGGGCAGGAATTGACCGACGCGCTGGCGGTGATCCCCAACCTGCCGCTGGACGATGTGCCCGACGGCAAGGACGAGCACGACAATGTGGAAGTGCGGAAGTGGGGCACGCCCAGGACTTTCGCCTTCGCGGCGCGCCAGCACTTCGACGTGGGCGAATGGCTGAAGCTCATGGACTTCGACGCGGCGGCAAAGATTGCGGGCGCGCGCTTCGTGGTGCTGCGCGGGCAGTTGGCGCGGCTGGAGCGCGGCATTGCCCAGTTCATGCTCGACCACCAGACGGGGGTGAACGGCTATACCGAACACTATGTGCCCTACATGGTGAATGACGCGGCCATGTATGGCACCGGGCAGTTGCCCAAGTTCGCCGACGATCTGTTCCGCACCACCGATGGGCGCTGGCTTATTCCCACGGCGGAGGTGTCGCTGACCAATCTGGTGCGCGAGACGATTGTGGAGGAGGGGCAGCTTCCCCTGCGCCTCACGGCCTATACGCCGTGCTTCCGAGCCGAGGCCGGGGCGGCGGGGCGCGACACGCGCGGCATGATCCGCCAGCACCAGTTCTCCAAGGTGGAACTGGTGTCCATCACCACGCCGGAACAGTCGCGCGATGAACTGGAGCGCATGACCGGCTGTGCCGAGAGCATCCTGCAGGCGCTGGGCCTGCCCTATCGCGTGGTCCGCCTGTGCACCGGCGACATGGGCTTCGGCAGCCGCATGACCTATGACATCGAGGTGTGGCTGCCGGGGCAGAACACCTATCGCGAAATTTCCTCGTGCTCGGTGTGCGGCGACTTTCAGGCGCGGCGCATGGACGCCCGCTTCCGCCCGGCGGAGGGCAAGGGCACGCGCCATGTCCACACCCTGAACGGCTCGGGCCTGGCGGTGGGGCGGACGCTGGTGGCGGTTCTGGAAAATTACCAGAATGACGATGGCTCGGTGACCATTCCCGAAGTGCTGCGGCCCTACATGGGCGGGGCAGAGAGGATCAGCCGGGCGTGAACGCATGCGCATTCTCGTGACCAATGATGACGGCATCCATGCAGCGGGCCTTGCCGCGCTGGAGCAGATCGCGCGGGCTCTTTCCGATGACGTGTGGGTGGTGGCCCCGGCGGAGGAACAGTCGGGGGCAGGGCATTCGCTGTCGCTCGCCAATCCCATCCGCATGCGGAAGATCGAGGAGCGGCGCTTCGAGGTTCATGGCACGCCCACGGACTGCGTGGTCATGGCGGTGCGGCGCATCCTGCCGGGCAATCCTGATCTGGTTCTGTCGGGGGTGAACCGCGGCCAGAACGTGGCCGACGATGTGACCTATTCCGGCACGATCGCCGCCGCCATGGAGGGCACGGCGTTGGGCTTCAGGTCCATCGCCCTGTCACAGGTTCTCGGCATTCATGATAACGGCGAAAGCTTTGCCGTGGCGCTGACCCACGGGGCAGGGGTGGTGAAGAAGCTGCTGGCGCTCGATTTCGGCGCCGGGGTGCTGGTGAATGTCAACTTCCCCGATTGCCGCCCGGACGAGGTGGCGGGCCTTGAGGTGACGCGGCAGGGCAAGCGCGACGAGAACACGCTCTTCGTCGATGCGCGGGTGGATGCGCGCGGACGGCCCTATTGCTGGCTGGGCTTTCACCGCGAGCGCGGCAATCCGCCAGCGGGAACCGACCTGCGCGCCATTTTCGAGCGCCGGATTTCGGTGACGCCGCTGCATATGGATCTGACCCACAACGCCAGCTTGGCCAGGCTCGACGCGGCCTTGCGCTGATCTTGGGTTCGTGGTGCCGGTTGAGGGACTCGAACCCCCGACCCCCTGATTACAAATCAGGTGCTCTACCAACTGAGCTAAACCGGCCCGGTGGCGGCGCAGGCCGCCCGATCCCGCCCTCCTAACGCATTTTTCCGTCAGGTGGAACCACTTGCAGCATTCGGGCAGGCGGGAGCGACAGCGCAGGCGCGGGGTCCCATGGTTAATATTTTGCTGTTGACAGGCTGTGCACTGCGCGGGGCCTGCGCTGGCGCGAAATCTGCAACTCCACGCATGATTGTCCGTTCTGGGCCGTAATTGTTTCAAAACGAAACAGGCGGTTCAGGACTTGTTAACGCGGGGTGTTGCGATGAGGAGGTTGAAGTCACTGGTGGTGCCGAGTTTCCTGTCGGTCGGCGTTTTCGTTGCCGTGAGCGCGCTGACGGGATCGCATGTTCCCGCGCTGGGGTGCAGCTCATGTGGGGGCGGTGCTGGCGGCGGCATGGGTCAGTCCGGTGGAAACGGTAGCGGCCATGGCGGCGGTGTTGGCATGGGTGGCGGCCAGAGTTCCGGCGGGAACTCGGGTGGTGGCTCCTGCGGCGGTTCCAGTGGTTGCGGCGGCAGTGGCGGCCACGGTGGCGGCAATGGCCCCGGCGGCAATGGTGGCGGCCACGGCGGTGGCATTGGCCCCGGCGGCAATGGTGGTGGTAATGGCCCCGGCGCGGGAAATGGTCCCGGTCATAACAGCGGCTCAGGCGGTGGTGGTTCCTGCGGTGGTGCAGGTGGTGGTTCCGGTGGTTGCGGCGGCAATGGCCCCGGCAGCAATGGTGGTGGCCACGGCGGCGGTAATGGCCCCGGCGGCGGCAATGGTCCCGGCGGTCACGGTGGCGGTAACGGTCCCGGCGGGCATGGGGGCGGCAATGGCCCCGGTGGTGGCAATGGCGGCGGTGGCCATGGGCCCCGCGGGCCTGGGGGGGGGCCCGGCGG
>OEIV010000197.1_pt1 | contig 38598 bp, 39 predicted proteins | sample 1539231 | NCBI WGS metagenome assembly OEIV01 (sample SAMN03794762, study PRJEB22550) | activated sludge metagenome | feature: wastewater treatment plant; material: activated sludge; isolation source: Wastewater treatment plant of a petroleum refinery complex | place: Argentina: Buenos Aires ... | reverse complement strand
CATCCTCAACACCTGCCACATCCGCGAGAAGGCGGCCGAGAAGGTCTATTCCGAACTGGGCCGCTTGGCGAAGCTGAAGAGCGAGCGCGACGGCATGATGATTGCCGTCGCAGGCTGCGTCGCGCAGGCCGAAGGCGAGGAAATCACCCGCCGCGCTCCCGCCGTCGACATCGTGGTCGGGCCGCAGGCCTATCATCGCCTGCCGCAGATGATCGCCGAGATCCATCGCGGCGCCGGCCGCGCCCTCGACACCGAGTTCCCGGCCCTAGACAAGTTTGACGCCTTGCCTGCGGAAAGCGGTCAACACGGCATCGCGCGCTTTCTGACCGTTCAGGAAGGCTGCGACAAGTTCTGCACCTTCTGCGTCGTGCCCTATACGCGCGGCGCCGAATACTCGCGGCCGGCCGCGTCGATCATCGCCGAGGCGCGGCGCATGGCCGAGACCGGCGCGCGCGAGATCACGCTGCTCGGCCAGAACGTCAACGCCTACCGGGCCGATGGACCTGACGGAAAGGACTGGGGCCTCGCCCGACTCGTCCGGGCGCTCGCCGAAATCGATGGCCTCGCCCGCATCCGCTACACGACCAGCCATCCGCGCGACATGGACGACGATCTCATCGCCGCCCATCGTGAGGTCGCCGCGCTGATGCCGTTCCTGCATCTGCCGGTGCAGTCCGGCTCCGATCGCATGCTCGCGGCAATGAACCGCAAGCACACCGCCGACGACTATCGCCGCTTGATCGACCGGCTGCGCACGGCCCGGCCCGATCTCGCCCTCTCGTCGGATTTTATCGTCGGCTTTCCGGGCGAAAGCGACACTGACTTCGCGGCCACCATGGGTCTGATCCGCGACATCGGTTTTGCCCAAGCGTTCAGCTTCAAATATTCGCGCCGTCCCGGCACGCCGGCCTCGGCGATGCCGAAGCAGGTCGCCGAGGCCGAGAAGGATCAGCGGTTGAAGGAGCTGCAGGACGAAGTCGTCCGCCAGCAGACCGCCTTCAATATGAGCCGGATCGGCAGCCGCATCCCGGTCCTCTTCGACCGCCCCGGCCGCCACCCCGGCCAGATCGCCGGCCGTTCTCCCTGGCTCCAGGCTGTGCACGTGGACGGCGAGGCGGCATTGATCGGACGGGTTGCCCAGGTGGCTGTGGCGAGCGCCACACAGAACTCGCTCAGCGGCGCTCTCGTCCGCACGGAGGCCGCATGACGCGCCGTTCGAAATCCGCGACGCCCACCACGCCGAATCCGGCGACGGTCGAGCGCAGCGTCGAGGCCGTCGACAATCGCAAGCTCGGCGCCCTGCTGGGGCCACTCGACCGCTTCGCCGTGCGCCTTGAACAGAAACTCGACGTGCGCGTCGCCCGGCGCGGCAACCAGATCACGGTCAGCGGCGCGGCGCATGAAGCTGATGCCGCCATTGCGGCGCTGCGGGCTCTCGAAACCCGGCTTGACCTTACCGGCGAACTGGCGATGGCAGACGTCGATGCGGCGATCAAGGGCGCGCTGCAGGGCGAGGCCGGCGTTCCGGCCGGTGTCATCCGCACGCCGCGTCGCACGATCGCGGCACGCGGCAGGGCGCAGGCCGGTTATGTCGATGCGCTCCTCACCGAGGACATGGTCTTCGGCATAGGTCCTGCTGGAACCGGCAAGACCTATCTCGCTGTCGCCGCCGCCGCTTCCTTCCTCGCCAGCGGCCAGGTCGAGCGCATCGTTCTTTCGCGCCCGGCGGTCGAGGCGGGCGAGCGTCTCGGCTTTCTACCCGGCGATCTGAAGGAGAAGGTCGATCCCTATCTCCGCCCGCTTTATGACGCGCTGCACGACTGCATGCCTGGTAAGGACGTGCAGCGCCGCATCGAGGTCGGCGACATCGAGATCGCCCCGCTCGCGTTTATGCGCGGCCGCACGCTGGCTCACAGCTTCGTCATCCTCGACGAGGCGCAGAACGCAACGCCGATGCAGATGCGCATGTTTCTCACCCGCTTCGGCGAAGGATCGCGCATGGCGGTAACGGGCGACCCGACCCAGAGCGACCTGCCACGCGGCCAGATGTCGGGCCTCGACGAGGCGCTGCGGGTGCTGGAGGGTGTCGATGGCGTCGCCATCCGCCGCTTCGCCGCCGCCGATGTCGTCCGCCACCCGCTGGTCGGCCGCATCGTTACCGCCTATGAGCGCCATGGCGACGCTGCCGGAATCTGAACGCGCTGTTGCGATCCGCAAGGCCGCCTGGCGAACGCATGTGCCGGGCCTCGCCCGCCTCGCCCGCCGGCTGATTGCCGTCGCCGAAGCCGAGGCCATCGCCGACGGGGCTAGCCCGCTTGCCGGCGAAACCACGCTCGCCTTCGTCGGTGATCGTACGGTCCAGGCATTGAATTATTCGTTCCGGAATCAGAACAAGCCCACGAACGTGCTGTCCTTTCCATCTCCTGCGGGAGGCGGCGACGTCATCCTCGCGCTTGAGACCGTGCTGCGTGAGGCGGAGGAACAGGGCAAGACGGCGGAAGCCCACACCGCCCATCTCATCGTGCATGGGATTCTGCACCTGATGGGCTATGATCATCTGGCGCGTGGGGAGGCGCGGCGCATGGAGATGCTTGAGCGCCGCGTGCTGGGCCGGTTCGGCATCGGCGATCCCTATGCCTGAAGGAAGAGGTCGATAGCTAAAGAAATGAGCGACGCCGCCCGCGAGACGACGCCGCAGCCTGCGCCTGCGAAGCCTGCCGAAGAGCCTCCGAGTAGAGAAGTCCCGGCCCGGCCGCTACTTGGCGGCCTGTTTGCCGGGTTGGCGTCCTTCCTGCGCGGTGGCCGCCGTGACAATGACGTCAAGGAGTCCATCGAGGACATTCTCGAGGAAGAGGACGCCGAGGAGGCGCTGTCGCCCAAGGAGCGGGCGATGCTGCGCAATCTGCTGAAATTCGGCGAACTGAAAGTATCGGACCTGATGACGCCGCGCGCCGATATCGTCGGCGTCGAGGTCTCGACGCCGTTCGAGGACGTCATCAAGATCTTCGCCGAGGCGCAGCATTCGCGCATGCCGATCTTCCGCGAGACGCTCGATGAACCTCTCGGCATGATCCATGTGAAGGATATGATCGCCGCCATCGCCGATCCTCAGGCGCGCGCCGATTTCGACCTGATGAAGCTCAAGCGTGACATGCAGTTCGTTACGCCTTCGATGCCGGCCCTCGATCTGTTGCTGAAGATGCAGGCGACCCGCAGCCATCTGGCACTGGTGATTGACGAGTATGGCGGCACCGACGGCATCGTCTCGATCGAGGACCTGGTCGAGCAGATCGTCGGTGAGATCGAGGACGAGCACGACACCGACGAGGAGCCGAGCCTGACTTTGTTGCCCGATGGCGGTTTCGAGGCAGATGCTCGCGTGGCGATCGAGGATCTGGAGAAGGCGGCCGATGTGCGGCTCACGATCGATGGCGAACCCGCCGAGATGGATACGGTCGGCGGCTTGATCGCCGCCCTTGCCGGCCGTGTTCCGCAGATCGGGGAAATACTCCGTCATCCTTCGGGCCTCGAATTCGAGGTTGCCGACGCCGACCCGCGCCGTGTCAAGCGAGTGAGGGTGCGCCGCTGGATACAGCCCGATCCGGAAACCAGCGCCGCCTTATGAGGCGCCTGACCCGCATGGCCTTGGCCGCGCTGGCAGGGTGCGCCGCGGTTTTCGCAATGGCGCCATTCAATGTCTGGCCTTTGGTGGTCGTAGCGCTGGCTACCCTCTTCTGGCTGGTTGAGGGCGCTCTGGACGGCGCTCGGCCGGTTCGTACTGCGGCCTGGACGGGCTGGGCATTCGGGTTCGGCTATTTCGGCGGCGGGCTCTATTGGATCGGCGAGGCATTCTATGTCGATCCATCGACGATCTGGATGATGCCGTTCGCCGTCACCCTGATGCCAGCCGGCATGGCGCTGTTTCCTGCCCTCGCATCGGCTCTGTCCGCCGCCATGCCGCGCCGAGGGGCGGCATTCGCATTGGTTTTCGCCGCGGTCTTCGCGGCGGTCGAATTCGTCCGAGGCTTCATCTTCACCGGCTTTCCGTGGAATCTCTTCGGCGCGTCGTTCATCGATACGAGGATCGCCGAGGGCGCGGCGATGATGGGCGTCTACGGCCTCACGTTTGCAGCACTCTTGGCCGGCTTTTCATTGCCGCCTCTGCTGCGAGACAGTAGCAAGTCGCGCTTCATTCCCTTTCTTGCCGCGCTGATCCTGCTCGGCGGGTCATACGTCTTCAGCCATCTGCGCCCGCCTCCGGAGCCCGCAGGCGATGTCACGCGCCTTCGGATCGTGCAGCCTGACAACCCGCAGAGCGACAAGGTGCAGCCTGGATATCTCCGGCGCCTCTGGCAGCGACTGGTCTCGCTCACTTTCGATGAAGGCGCCTCGACGATAGACGTCTTCATCTGGCCAGAAGGGGTCATCTCCTTTCTCGACGAGAGCCCCGAGGCCCTGTCGGTCATCGGAGCGCGCATGGAACCGGGTCAGGTCCTGTTGGCGGGGTCGGCGCGGCGGGAGCTGACCGATGCGGGCGGGACGCATTATTTCAATGCCTTGCTGGCGATCGACAGCGCCGGCACGGTGGTTGCCACGTACGACAAGGCCCATCTCGTGCCGTTCGGCGAGTATCTGCCGGCCCCCGAGGCCTTCCGGGCGCTCGGCATCGCCAGCCTGACGGCCCGCATCGGCGGGGCCTTCACCCCCGGCCCCGGACTGCGGACCATCCGCCTGCCCGGGGTCCCGGCCTTCGGCGCCCTGATCTGCTACGAGGCGCTGTTCCCGGCCGATGTGGTGGCGCCCGGCGACCGGCCGCGCTGGCTGGTCAACCTGACCGACGATTCCTGGTTCGGCACCCAGACCGGCCCGCACCAGCACCTCGTCGCCGCCCGCTTCCGGGCGATCGAGGAGGGGCTGCCGGTGGTGCGCGCCGCGACGACCGGGATTTCGGCGGCGATCGACGCGCGCGGCGCGCTGGTCGCCAGCACCCGCCTGCAGACCGCCGCGGCGATCGATATCGACCTGCCGGCCGCCTATCCGCCGACCCTGTTCGCGCGAATCGGCCACGTCGGCTTTTTCGTCATGATCGCGCTGGCCTTTGCCGGCGGATGGGTGCAGCGTCGCCGTCCCGCAACCTGAAACGCCGAGTTATTGTCAGATAATCCCAGGTTATTTTGACGCGAACGTCAGAGTTATATCAGGCGCAGTTGACGAAGGCCGATTCAGCCGCTTATGCGAGTTCGATCCATTCGTGATACTTAAATCCGGGTCTCCCGGCCGGTCCCTGGAAAGCTTCCCATGCCGAAACGCTCCATGAACCCGATCGACGCACATGTCGGCGCCCGTGTGCGTTTGAGACGCATGTTGATCGGCATGAGCCAGGAGAAGCTGGGCGAGCTGCTCGGGGTCACGTTCCAGCAGATCCAGAAATACGAAAAGGGCGCCAACCGGATCGGCGCCAGCCGGCTCTACGAGGTTTCCAGGGTCCTCGACGTGCCGGTGCAGTACTTCTTCGACGACATGCCGGCCGACGGGGATCGTCCGGTCGCCCGCCCGCACGGCTTCTCGGAAGGCGACAGCGAGCCCTTCGTCATGGATTTCGTCTCCAGCTCGGAGGGCCTCGCCCTGAACCGGGCCTATACCCGCATCAAGGAAGGCAAGCTGCGCCGCGGCATCCTGGACCTCGTGCGGGTCATCGCAGGGTCCGACGAGGACGCCGATCAGGGGGCCTGAAGACGGGCCCTGCCACGGGGCCCCGACGCTGCAGACCGCTTGACCCCTTTGGGCGGCTTTGACAGAACGTCGCAGCGAGCGGCGGGATCGACCCGGCGCAACCGTCTTTCCCACTTTGCCGTCTCAAACGGGGGCCTCAATGGCGCGGTCGTCTTACCTGTTCACGTCCGAGAGCGTCTCGGAAGGCCATCCCGACAAGGTGGCCGACCGGATCTCGGACACCGTCGTGGACGCCTTTCTGGGCGCCGACCCTTACGCCCGCGTCGCCTGCGAGACGATGGTGACGACCCAGCGCATCATCATCGCCGGCGAGGTTCGCGGCCCCGGCGAGGTCATCGCCGGGCTGGAAACCAAGATCCGCGCCGCGGTGAAGGACATCGGCTACGAGCAGAACGGCTTCCACTGGGCGACCGCGCACTATGAGTGCCACCTGCACGCCCAGTCGGCCGACATCGCGATGGGCGTCGACGCGGCCGGCAACAAGGACGAGGGCGCCGGCGACCAGGGCATCATGTTCGGTTACGCGACGAACGAGACGCCCGAGCTGATGCCGGCGACGCTGCAATACTCGCACAACATCCTCAAGGTGCTGGCCGAGGCCCGCCATTCGGGCAAGGAGAAGGGCCTCGAACCCGACGCCAAGAGCCAGGTGACGCTGCTCTACGAGAACGGCAAGCCGGTGCGCGCGACCTCGATCGTGCTCTCCACCCAGCACAAGGCCGGCCTCACCCCGGCCGACATCGCCGACATGGCCAAGCCCTATATCCTGAAGGTCCTGCCCGAAGGCTTCGTCACGGCCGAGACCGAGTGGCACATCAACCCGACCGGCAATTTCGTCATCGGCGGCCCGGACGGCGATTGCGGCCTGACCGGGCGCAAGATCATCGTCGACACCTATGGCGGCGCCGCCCCGCACGGCGGCGGCGCGTTCTCGGGCAAGGACCCGACCAAGGTCGACCGCTCGGCCGCCTATATCAGCCGCTACCTCGCCAAGAACGTCGTCGCGGCCGGTCTTTCCGACAAGTGCACCATCCAGATCGGCTACGCGATCGGCGTCTCCAAGCCGCTCAGCTTCTATGTCGACCTGCACGACACCGGAAAGGTCGACCCGGCGAAGCTGGAGAAGATCCTGCCCGAACTCGTCGGCGGCGCTTCTCCCCGGGCGATCCGCGAGCACCTCAACCTCAACCGGCCGATCTATGCCCGCACCGCCGCCTACGGCCATTTCGGCCGCGCGGCCGAGGCCGATGGCGGCTTCTCGTGGGAGAAGACCGATCTCGTCGACGCGCTGAAAGGCGCGTTCTGATCCGCCCATGACCGAGGACAAGCGGCGGCTGATCTACGGCCGCCGCCAGGGCCGGCCGCTGAAGACCGGCGCGCGCGCGGCGTTCGACGCCGACCTGCCCCGTCTTGCCCTGCCGCTCGAGCGGCTCGGCGATCCTGCCGCGCTCTTTCCCGGCCTCGGCAGGCTGGCCCTCGAAATCGGCTTCGGCGGCGGCGAGCATCTCGCCGCCCAGGCCGCCGCCCATCCGGACACCGGCTTCATCGGCGCCGAACCCTTCCTCAACGGCGTCGCCAAGCTGGCGCTGGCGGCCCGCGATCTCGCCAATCTGCGCATCCATCACGGCGACGCCCGTGACGTGCTGGAGCGGCTGCCAACCGCCAGCCTCGACGCCGTCTTCCTGCTCTTTCCCGACCCCTGGCCGAAGGCCCGCCATCACAAGCGCCGCTTCGTTTCGCAGGCGAATCTGGGCGAGATCGCCCGGGTACTCAAATCCGGCGGCGTCTTCCGCGTCGCTTCCGACATCGCCGATTATGTCCGCTGGACCCTCATCGAGATCGCCCGCTTCAACCGCGCGAACGGCGACGCCTTTCTCTGGCGGGCCCGCCAAGCCGCTGACTGGCGCCTGCGCCCCGCCGACTGGCCGGCCACCCGCTACGAGGCCAAGGCCCTCGCCGCCGGGCGGGTGCCGGCCTATCTGGAATTCGCGCGCCCGTGAACGCCTCTTGATCCTCCGGGGTTTCGGGCGCATATAGCGGTCCAACTAACCGGTCTGCCGGTCGAAAGACCGGAAGAAGGTGGCCCCGACGGGCCGCCTTTTTTGTTGACCGGCGGAGCAGACATGGCGACGCCAGAGGCCCTGATTGCGCTGATCGCCCCCATCGCCGAACGCGAGGGGTTCGAACTGGTGCGCGTGCGCCTGACCGGCTCGGGCCACAAGACGCTGCAGGTGATGGCCGAGCGCCCCGACGGCTCGATGAACGTGGACGACTGCGCCCGCCTGTCGCGGGCCATCTCCGAGATGCTGGATGTCGAGGATCCGATCGCCGAGGACTACGATCTCGAAGTCTCCTCGCCCGGCATCGACCGCCCGCTGACCCGGCCCAGGGACTTCGTCCGCTATGCCGGGCACAAGGCCAAGATCGAACTGGTGGCGCCCGACGCCAAGGGCCGCCGCCGCTACGCGGTGGTCATCGCCGCCGCCGACGACAGCACCGTGACGCTGGAGATCAGCGCCGACGAGCGGCTGACCGTACCCTATTCCGCGATCGGCGAGGCCAAGCTCGTCATGACCGATCGCCTTATCGCCGAAGCCCGGGCCGCACGCGGCCCGGCGCACTGATCACACGAGAGGGACTGCCCATGGCCGTCAGCGCCAACCGACTGGAACTGCTGCAGATCGCCGATGCCGTGGCGCGCGAAGCGCTGATCGACAAGGAGATCGTGATCGCCGCGATGGAAGACGCGATGGCGAAGGCCGCGCGCTCGCGCTACGGCACCTCCAGCGAGATCCGCGCCGAACTCGATCCCAAGACCGGCGAGACCCGCCTGCACCGCGTGCTGCTGGTCGTCGACAAGGTCGAGAACGACGCGACCGAGATTTCGGTCGAGGCGGCCCAGCGCCGCAACCCCGCCGCCCAGGCCGGCGACACCATCCTCGACCCTCTGCCGCCCTTCGACTTCGGCCGCATCGCCGCCCAGACCGGCAAGCAGGTCATCATGCAGAAGGTGCGCGACGCCCAGCGCGAGCGCCAGTTCGAGGAGTTCAAGGATCGCATCGGCGAGATCATCCACGGCATCGTCAAGCGCGTCGAATACGGCAACGTGATCGTCGATCTCGGACGCGCCGAGGCGATCGTGCGCCGCGACGAGGGTCTGCCGCGCGAGGTGTTCCGGCCCAACGACCGCATCCGCGCCTATCTCTACGACGTGCGCCGCGAGGCCCGCGGGCCGCAGCTCTTCCTGTCGCGCACCCACCCGCAGTTCATGGCCAAGCTGTTCGCCCAGGAAGTGCCCGAGATCTATGACGGCATCATCGAGATCCGCGCCGTGGCGCGCGACCCCGGCAGCCGCGCCAAGATCGCGGTGATCTCGAAGGATTCCTCGATCGACCCGGTCGGCGCCTGCGTCGGCATGCGCGGCAGCCGCGTGCAGGCCGTCGTCCAGGAACTCCAGGGCGAGAAGATCGACATCATTCCCTGGTCGGCCGACGCCGCCACCTTCATCGTCAACGCCCTGCAGCCGGCCGAAGTCTCCAAGGTCGTGCTCGACGAGGACGCCGGCCGCATCGACGTGGTGGTGCCGGAAGACCAGCTCAGCCTCGCCATCGGCCGCCGCGGCCAGAATGTGCGCCTCGCCTCGCAGCTGACCGGCTGGGACATCAAGATCATGACGGAGGCCGAGGAATCGGAGCGCCGCCAGAAGGAATTCCGGGCCCGCACCCAGATCTTCATGGAAGCCCTCGACGTCGACGAGGTGCTGGCGCAGCTGCTCGCCTCGGAAGGCTTCTCGAACCTGGAAGAGCTCGCCTATGTCGAGCCGCACGAGCTCAGCTCGATCGACGGCATCGACGAGGAGACCGGCGCCGAGCTGCAGCGCCGCGCCCTGGACGTGATCGAGGCGGCCAACCGCGAGGCCGACGCCAAGCGCCGCGAACTGGGCGTCCTCGACGAGGTCGGCGAGGTTCCCGGCGTCACGCCGCAGATGCTCGTCGCCTTCGGCGAGAACGAGGTGAAGACGCTGGAGGATCTCGCCGGCTGCTCGGGCGACGATCTGCTGGGCTACGACGATTCCAAGAAGGGCGAGCGCTTCCATGTGAAGGGCATCCTGGAAGGCACCGGCATCTCCAAGGAGGACGCCGAGGCGATCGTCATGAACGCCCGCATCATGATGGGCTGGGTCGAGGCCCCCGAAGAAATTCCCGAAGCGGGCGGCGAGGACGAAGCGGAGGCGGTCGAAGAAGCATGAGCCGCAAGGCCGCCCAGGAGCGGCGCGACCGCAATCGCGGCGGCGAGCATGACGCCAAGGGCGCCGAGCCGACCCGCAAATGCCTGGCGACCGGCGCCGTATGGCCCAAGGAGAAGATGGTCCGTTTCGTCGCCGGACCGGACGGCACGATCGTGCCCGACACCGGCAACGAGCTGCCCGGACGGGGGGCCTGGGTCAGCGCCGACGCCAAGGCGCTCGCCAAGGCGGTTTCCAAGGGCCTGCTGGCGCGGGCGCTGGAGGCCAAGGCCGATCCCGGCCTGCCGGCGCTGGTCGAGAAGCTCCTGCTGAAGCGGGCGCTCGACATGCTGGGCATCGCCAAGCGGGCGGGGATCGTGGTGACGGGCTTCGAGCGGGTGAAGCAGGCCCTCGACGTCCACGAGCAGGGCGGCCCGAAAATCGCCGCCATGATCGAGGCCAGCGACGGCGCCGCGGACGGCCGCCGCTCGGTTCTGGCCAAGGCCAAGGCGATCGAACTGGACGCCCCGCTCTGCGGGCAGTTCACGTCCGACGAATTGAGCATGGCCTTGGGCGACGCGAATGTGATACACGCCTGCCTCCTGTCGGCAGGCACCGGCAGGCTCCATGCGCGCTTTCTCGAAGAGATCGGGCGGACGGCCGGGTTCCGGGCGATGGCGCCCGCGGCTTGGTCGCGCGAGTTGACGAACGACTAGTACAGACATTCAGGCGGTTGATGACGGATAACAACGATCAGGCGGGCAAGACCCTTAGCGCAGGCCATCCGCCGCGCGCGCCGCTGGGCGTCAAGCGCCCGGTGAGCGAGACGGGGACCGTCAAGCAGAGCTTCAGCCATGGCCGCACCAAGGCGGTCGTGGTGGAGAAGAAGCGCACGGTGGTCCGTCCGGGCACGCCGGGAGCGCCGGCGCATCCCGTCGCGCCGCCCGCCGCGCCCGTCGAGCGGGCCGCCGCGCCCGTGGCGCCGCCGCCCGCCGCCCCGGCCGCGCCGCCGCGTCCGCAGCCCGCGCCCAAGCCCCTGCCGCCCTCGGCGCAGCGCTCGGGCATGGTCCTGCGCACCCTGACCGAGGAAGAAAAGGCCGCCCGCTCCAAGGCGATCGGCAACGCCCGCATCGCCGAAGCCGAAGCAAGGGCCCGCGCCGAGGCCGACGCCAAGCGCCGCGCCGAGGAAGACGCCCGCGCCAAGCGCGACGCCGAAGCCGCCGCCAAGCGCAAGGCCGAGGACGAAGCCCGCCGCCTCGCCGACGAAGAGGTGCGCCGCCGCGCCGAGGCCGATCTCGCCCGCCGTCCCGCCACCGACGCCAAGCCGGCGCCCGCCGCCGCGCCCGCCGCGCCGGCCCCCGCGCCCAAGCGTCCGAGCTTCGACGACGAGAACGTCAAGCGCAAAGCCTCGACCATGACCGGCATGCGCCGGCCGGGTTCGCCGGCGCCCCGGCCCGCGCCCGCCCCGGCCCGTCCGAGCAGCAAGACCCCGGACCGCCGCGGCGGCCGCCTGACCGTCACCACGGCGGTCTCCGGCGACGGCGAGGAGCGCCAGCGCTCGCTCGCCGCCATGCGCCGCCAGACCCAGCGCCGCCTCCACCAGGGCGGCCGCGGCAACGACCAGAGCCAGTCGGTCGCGCCGCGCGACATCGTGATCCCCGAGGCGATCACGGTGCAGGAACTCGCCAACCGCATGGCCCGCCGCGCCGTCGACGTCATCAAGGTGATGATGAAGAACGGCGTGATGGCGACCATCAACGACGTGCTCGACGCCGATACCGCCCAGCTGATCGCCGAGGAATACGGCCATATCGTCAAGCGGGTCGCCGAAGCCGACGTTCTGGAAGGCCTGAAGGGCGACGAGGACGCGCCCGAGAGCCTGAAGCCGCGCGCCCCGGTCGTGACCATCATGGGCCCCGTCGATCACGGCAAGACCTCGCTGCTCGATGCCATGCGCCGGACCAATGTCGTGGCGGGCGAGGCCGGCGGTATCACCCAGCACATCGGCGCCTACCAGATCACCGCGCCATCGGGCGCCCGGATCACCTTCCTCGACACCCCCGGCCACGCCGCGTTCACCGCGATGCGGGCCCGCGGCGCCAAGGTCACCGACATCGTCATCCTGGTGGTGGCCGCCGACGACGGCGTCATGCCGCAGACCGAAGAGGCGATCGCCCACGCCAAGGCGGCGGGCGTCCCGATCATCGTGGCGATCAACAAGATCGACAAGCCGGACGCCAATCCGAGCCGGGTGAAGACGGAATTGCTGCGCCACGAGATCGTGGTGGAGGACATGGGCGGCGAGGTCATCGCCGTCGAAGTGTCGGCCAAGGAAAAGCTCGGCCTCGACAAGCTGGAGGAAGCGATCCTCCTGCAGGCCGAAGTGCTGGAGCTGAAGGCCAATCCCGACCGTCCCGCCGAAGGCGCGATCGTCGAGGCCAAGCTCGACAAGGGCCGCGGCCCGGTCGCGACCGTGCTGGTCGAGCGCGGCACGATCCGCGTCGGCGACATCGTGGTGGCGGGCGGCGAGTGGGGCCGCGTGCGCGCTCTCGTCAACGATCAGGGCAAGACGGTCCAGTCCGCCGGCCCCTCCGAGCCGGTCGAGGTGCTGGGCCTCCAGGGGACGCCCGAAGCCGGCGACGAGCTGGTCGTCGTCGAAAGCGACGCGCGGGCCCGCGAGATCGCGGACTTCCGCACCCGCAAGCGCCGCGAGGCGCGCACCGGCATCGCCGGCCGCGCGACGATGGAAGATCTGCTCAAGGACCGCCAGGTCGGCGAGAAGAAGATCCTCCCCGTCGTCATCAAGGGCGACGTGCAGGGCTCCGTCGAGGCGATTTCGCAGGCGCTGCGCGGTCTGGCGACCGACGAGGTCCAGGTCCAGGTGCTGCAGCAGGGCGTCGGCGGCGTCACCGAGTCCGACGTGGTGCTGGCCCACGCCAGCGGCGCCGTGATCATCGCCTTCAACGTGCGCGCCCATGCCGAGGGCCGCGAGCGCGCCAAGCGCGACGGCGTCGACATCCGCTACTACTCGATCATCTACAACATCATCGACGACGTGAAGGCGGCGATGGGCGGGCTTCTGTCGCCCGTCATCAAGGAAAACTTCCTCGGCAACGCGACGATCCTGCAGGTCTTCAACATCACGAAGTTCGGCAAGGTCGCGGGCTGCCGCGTGGTCGAGGGCCTGGTGCGCCGCGGCGCGCGCGTCCGCCTGATCCGCGACAAGGTGGTCATCCACGAAGGCAAGCTCTCGACGCTGAAGCGCTTCAAGGACGAAGTGCGCGAGGTCCAGCAGGGCTACGAATGCGGCATGGCGTTCGAGAACTACCAGGACATCCGCGAAGGCGACACGATCGAGTGCTTCGACATCGAGGAGGTCGCGCGGACCCTCTAGTCCGCGCGGCTTGAGACGATTTGACCCGCAAACAGCCCAAGACCGGCCCGACGCAGCGCCAGCTGCGCGTCGCGGAGGAAATCCGTCGCACCGCGCACGACATCCTGGCGCGCGCCAATTGGCGCGAGCCGCTCCTGATGGGGGCGACCGTGACGGTGACCGGCGTGCGCATCTCGCCCGATCTCCACAACTGCACCCTCTTCGTGACGCCGCTCGGCGGCGAGAAGGAAGAGGAGATCGTCGCCGCGCTGAACCTCGCCAAGGCCTATGTCCGCGGCGAACTCGGCCATGCGCTGAACCATCTGCGCGTCGTGCCGCAGATCCGCTTCGAACTCGACCGCTCGTTCGACGAGGCCCAGCACATTGACGCGCTGCTGCGTTCCAAGGCGGTGATGCGCGACCTGAAGCCCCGCGACGAGGACGAGAGCGCCTGATGGCGCGCAAGCCCAAGGGCGAGAAGATCGACGGCTGGCTGATCCTCGACAAACCCGCCGGCCTGACCTCGTCCGACTGCGTCAACCGCGCCCGGCGCCTCTTCAACGCCCAGAAGGCCGGCCACGCCGGCACGCTCGACCCGATGGCGACCGGCATCCTGGCGATCGCCTTCGGCGAGGCGACCAAGACGGTCGCCTACGCGATGGATGCGCTGAAGACCTACCGCTTCACCGCCGTCTGGGGTGCCGCGACCGACACCGACGACGCCGAGGGCAAGACGATCGAGACCAGCGACGTGCGCCCCGCGCGGGAAGCGGTGCTGGCGGCCTTGCCCGCCTTTCTCGGCTGGACCCGGCAGACCCCGCCCGCCTACAGCGCGGTCAAGGTCGATGGCGAGCGAGCCTACGACCTCGCCCGCGAGGGCGAGGCGGTCGACCTGAAGTCCCGCCCCGCCTATATCGAGCGGATCGAGGTTCTGGACACCCCCGACGCCGACCATACCGTTTTCGAAATGACGACCGGCAAGGGCGTCTATGTCCGCGCCTTCGTGCGCGACCTCGCCCGCCGCCTGGGCACGGTCGGCCATGTCGGCACGCTGCGCCGCACCCGTTCGGGCGCCTTCGGCGAAGATCGGGCGATTTCCCTAGAAGCCCTGTCGGAATTGGCGTATAGCGGCGCCGCTGAAAAGCAATTGCACCCCGTCGAGACCGCGCTGGACGACATCCCGGCACTGGCCATCGGCGAGGCGGACGCGGCCAGGATCCGATCCGGACAGGCCGCCCCGGTGCGCGGTCCAGCCTTCGCGATGGCAGAGGCGATGTTGAAGGACGCAGGCGAGACACCGCCCGTGCTCCTGCTGACATCGCAGCAATCGGGACGGCCCGTGGCGATGGCCGAGCTGAAGCTCGGCGCATTCCACCCGTTGCGCGTGTTCAACCTCTAGAGCTGAAGGAGCACCCGATGTCGATCACGAGCGAACGCAAGGCCGAAGTCATCAAGGCGAACGCCAACACCCAGGGCGATACCGGTTCGCCGGAAGTCCAGGTCGCCATCCTGTCGGAGCGCATCACCGCCCTGCAGGACCACTTCAAGGCCCATGCCAAGGACAACCATTCGCGCCGCGGCCTGATCAAGATGGTCTCGCGCCGCCGCAGCCTTCTCGACTACCTGAAGAGCAAGGACAAGGACCGCTACGCGGCCCTCATCGCCAAGCTCGGCCTGCGCCGTTGACGGGCGCACGCCGTCCCTGAGTTCAAGTCCAGCGAAACGCCCGGCCGCGCGCGCCCGGGCGTTTCGTTTATCCGAAAAAGCGCGTGCCGTATGAGCGTCCGGCGGGGCCGGCGCTGCTGAACCGAAAGAGAAAACCATGTTTCAGATCCACAAGCGCGAAGTGAACTGGGGCGGCCGCAAGCTCACCCTGGAAACCGGCCGCATGGCCCGTCAGGCCGATGGCGCCGTGCTCGCCACCTATGGCGAGACCACCGTGCTGGCGACCGTCGTCAGCGAGAAGCAGCCCAAGCCCGGCTTCGACTTCTTCCCGCTGACCGTCCACTATCAGGAGCGCACCTACGCCGCCGGCAAGATCCCGGGCGGCTTCTTCAAGCGCGAAGGCCGTCCGACCGAGAAGGAGACGCTGGTCTCGCGCCTGATCGACCGGCCGATCCGCCCGCTCTTCGTCGAAGGCTACCAGAACGAGACGCAGGTCATCTGCACCGTTCTCAGCCACGACCTTGAGAACGATCCCGACGTCGTGGCGCTGGTCGCCGCCTCCGCCGCGCTCACCCTCTCCGGCGTGCCCTTCATGGGCCCCATCGGCGCGGCCCGCGTCGGCCTGATCGACGGCCAGTTCGTTCTGAACCCGGCCCTCGAAGCGATGAAGACGACCCGCCTCGACTTGGTCGTCGCCGGCACGGTCGACGCCGTGCTGATGGTCGAGTCGGAAGCCCAGGAGCTGTCGGAAGACGAGATGCTGAGCGCCGTCATGTTCGGCCACCGCTCGATGCAGCCGGTGATCGACGCCATCATCTCGCTGGCCGAGGCGGCGGCGAAGGAGCCGCGCGACCACGTCGTCGAGGACAAGTCCGCCAAGCTCGCCAAGATCAAGGCGCTGGTCGAGACCGACCTGCGCGCCGCCTACCAGATCCGCGCCAAGGCCGAACGCCACGCCGCCATCAGCGCCGCGAAGGCCAAGGTCGTCGCCGAGCTCGGCGGCGACGAGGACGGCAAGATCGCGGTCACGGCCCTCTCCAAGCTCTTCAAGGCGGCCGAGCAGGACATCGTGCGCAACGCGACGATCGACGGCCACCGCATCGACGGCCGCAAGCTGACCGACGTGCGCCCGATCGTCGCCGAGGTCAGCGTGCTGCCGCGCACCCACGGCTCGGCGCTGTTCACCCGCGGCGAGACCCAGGCCCTGGTCGTCGCGACGCTCGGCACCGGCGACGACGAGCAGATGATCGACGCGCTGGAAGGCAAGTACGACGAGCGCTTCATGCTGCACTACAACTTCCCGCCCTACTCGGTCGGCGAAACCGGCCGCATGGGCGGCGCCGGCCGCCGCGAGATCGGCCACGGCAAGCTCGCCTGGCGCGCCGTCCGTCCGATCCTGCCGAGCAAGGAGGCCTTCCCCTACACGATCCGCGTGGTCTCCGAGATCACCGAATCGAACGGCTCCTCCTCGATGGCCTCGGTCTGCGGCGCCTCGCTGGCGATGATGGATGCGGGCGTGCCGCTGCGCCGTCCGATCGCCGGCATCGCCATGGGCCTCATCAAGGAAGGCGAGCGCTTCGCCGTCCTCTCCGACATTCTCGGCGATGAGGACCATCTCGGCGACATGGACTTCAAGGTGGCGGGCACCGAGGAAGGCATCACCTCGCTGCAGATGGACATCAAGATCACCGGCATCACCGAGGAGATCATGAAGGTGGCGCTGGCCCAGGCGAAGGGCGGCCGCGCCCATATCCTGGGCGAGATGGCCAAGGCCATCGACGCCGGCCGCGCCGAAGTCGGCCCCAACGCGCCGCGCATCGAGACGATGAAGATCCCGACCGACAAGATCCGCGAAGTGATCGGCTCGGGCGGCAAGGTCATCCGCGAGATCGTCGAGAAGACCGGCGCCAAGATCGACATCGAGGACGACGGCACGATCAAGATCGCCTCGCCCAACGCGGACTCGATCAAGGCCGCGCAGAAGTGGATCAAGGGCATCGTCTCCGAGCCCGAGGTCGGCGAGATCTACGAAGGCAAGGTCGTCAAGGTCATGGACTTCGGCGCCTTCGTGAACTTCTTCGGCGCCAAGGACGGCCTCGTCCACATCTCGCAGCTGTCGAGGAAGCGCGTCGCCAAGGTCAACGAAGTGGTCAACGAGGGCGACAAGGTCTTCGTGAAGCTGCTCGGCGTCGACGATCGCGGCAAGGTGCGCCTGTCGATGAAGGTCGTCGACCAGGCGACCGGCCTGGAGATGAAGGAAGAGGAAGGCCAGGCGGCCGGCGAGGGCGAGCAGCCCGCCGCGCAGTAGGCCTCTTCGAAGAACTGGCGGAAGGGCGGCCTCGCGGCCGCCCTTTTCGTTTGCCCGGGATTCGTGCGGGCGCGGCATTTGGTCCCCTTGGCGGACCCCGCGGATGCAGGGCGAAGTCCGGACCTCACCAAAGGGAAATCCCGATGCGCCTCTCCGTCCTGATCGCCGCCGCCGCCCTGCTCACCTCCACCGCCGCCGCCGCCTCGGCCGACGGCGAATACCGGATCACCGGCGCGGGGGCCATCGCCTGCAGCCAGATCACCGCCGACATCGCCTCCGATCCGCAGGCCGCGCCGCAGATCGCCGCCTGGCTGATGGGCTATTCGACGGCGACCAACCGGCAGACCGCCGATACCTGGGATCTCATGGGCGAGGGCGGCATCGACGCCTATTACACGGCCGTCCAGGCGGACTGCGCCGCCAACCCCGACAAGATGCTCGAAAGCGCCGCCTTCGACGTGCTGAACGCCAATTACGAAACGCGCACGCTCAGCAAGCCCTGATCGGCCTCACCCGCCGAAATGGCGCGCCCAGATCGGGGCGATCTTCGGCCGTGCCTTGACGGCCTGGCGGATCGCCTCGATCCGCGGCGCGTTGGGCGCGCGCCACTCGATCGGGTTGTCCCAGCCCGCGAGGTTGGCGACATAGACGTCGAGCGCCGAGAACGTCTCGCCGAGCGCGAACGGACCCGGACGGCCGCGCGCCGCCAGCTCGCGCTCGAACAGGATCCAGAACCAGCGGATCTCCGAGCGGGCCGAGGCCTCGACCGAGGCGCGGTCGTAGTAGTTGGAGGTGTAGCGGTTCGGGAAATCGATGCGGCCGATCGCTTCGTAGATGTTGCTGGAGATGAACATCAGCCAGCGCAGCGCCCAGGCGCCGTCGCTGCTCGAAAGGTCGGGGAACAGCTTCGCGTCCGGATGGCGGGCGCAGAGCGCGAGCAGGATCGCCGCCGATTCCGTCACCAGCGTGCCGTCCGGTAGCACCAGCGCCGGCAGCTTGCCGGCCGGGTTCACCGCCTTGTAGGCGTCCTCGGTCTGCTCGAACCTGTCGAGCGAGACGTCGCGCAGCTCGACCCCGGCGCCGATCTCGGCGAGCAGCGCCTCGGGCGTGAACGATCCCGAATCCGGGTCGCCGTAGAGAATGTAGCTCATTCGGCCGCGCGCGCCTTCGCCTCGCCGTTCTCGTCCGGCAGACCCATCGATTTCAGGTCCGCCGTCGAGGGCATGCCGACGATGTTGTAGCCGCTGTCGACATAGTGGATCTCGCCGGTCACGCCGCCCGAGAGGTCGCTCAGCAGATAGAGCCCGGCATTGCCGACATGCTCCAGCTCGATGTTGCGCTTCATCGGCGCGTTCATCCGGTTCCAGCGGAACATGAGGCGCGCATCGCCGATCGCCGAGCCGGCGAGGGTCCGCATCGGCCCGGCCGAAATGCAGTTGACGCGGATGCCGTCCGGCCCGAGGTCGGCGGCGAGATAGCGCACGCTCGCCTCGAGCGCCGCCTTGGCGACGCCCATGACGTTGTAGTTCGGGATCACCCGCACCGCGCCCATGTAGGAGAGCGTCACCAGCGAGCCGCCCCGCTTCATCAGCGGCGCCGAGCGGCGGGCGATGTCGGTGAACGAGAAGCAGGAAATGTCGAGCGCCCGGGCGAAGTTCTTGCGGCTGGTGTCGCAATAGCGGCCCTTCAGCTCGCTCTTGTCGGCGAAGGCGATGCAATGGACGACGAAATCGAGGCTGCCCCATTGCCGCTCGATCTCGCCGAACAGCGTCTCCATGGACTGCTCGTCCTCGACGTCGGCGGGCAGCACCAGCTTGGCGCCCAGCGTCGCCGCCAGCGGCTTGACGCGCTTGCCGAACGCCTCGCCCTGGTAGGTGAAGGCGAGTTCGGCCCCCTGGGCGGCGCAGGCCTGGGCGATGCCCCAGGCGATCGAATGGTCGTTCGCGACCCCCATGACGAGGCCGCGTTTGCCGGACATCAGTCCTTGAGCGGTCATCGGGGCTCCCCTCAGCCGTGATGGCGCTGGAAGACCAGCGATGCGTTGGTGCCGCCGAAGCCGAACGAGTTCGACATGGCCGTGTTGATCGCCGCCCCGTCGATGCGCTTGCGCACGATGTTCGCGCTGGCGACCGCCGGGTCGATATCCTCGATGTTGGCGCTCTCGGCGATGAAGCCGCCCTGCATCATCAGCAGGGTGTAGATCGCCTCGTGCACGCCGGCCGCGCCCTGGCTGTGGCCCGACAGCGACTTGGTCGCCGAGATCGGCGGCATGTCGTCGCCGAACACGGCGCGGATCGCCTCGATCTCGGGAATGTCGCCGACCGGCGTCGAGGTCGCGTGCGGGTTGATGTAGTCGATCTTCTCCCTGACGCCCGCCAGCGCCATCCGCATGCAGCGCACCGCGCCCTCGCCGGACGGGGCGACCATGTCGGCGCCGTCGGCCGTCGCGCCGTAGCCGGCGAGTTCGGCGTAGATCTTCGCGCCGCGCGCCTTGGCGTGCTCCAGCTCCTCGAGCACCAGGATGCCGCCGCCGCCGGAGATGACGAAGCCGTCGCGGTTCCTGTCGTAGGCGCGCGAGGCGGTGGCGGGCGTGTCGTTGTACTTGGACGACATCGCGCCCATCGCGTCGAAGAGGACCGAGAGCGTCCAGTCCAGCTCCTCGCCGCCGCCGGCGAACATGATGTCCTGCTTGCCCCACTGGATCATCTCGGCGGCGTTGCCGATGCAGTTGGCCGAGGTCGAGCAGGCCGAGGAGATCGAGTAGTTGACGCCCTTGGTCTTGAACCAGGTGGAGAGGTTGGCCGAACAGGTCGACGACATCGCCTTGGGCACCGCGAACGGGCCGACCCGCTTGGGCCCCTTGCCGGGCTCGCGCGTCACGTCGGCGGCCGCGACGATCGCCTTGGTCGAAGGCCCGCCCGAACCGACGATGAGGCCGGTGCGTTCGTTCGAGACCTCGCCCGGCTCCAGCCCGGCGTCGCGGATCGCCTGCTCCATGGCGATCCAGGCATAGGCGGCGCCGTCGCCCATGAAGCGGCGGGCGCGGCGGTCGACGGCTTCGTCGAGATTGATCTTCAGGCTGCCGTGAACCTGGCTGCGGAAGCCGAGCTCGGCGTAGTCCGGCGCCCGCACGATCCCCGACCGGGCGTCGTGCAGGCTGCTGGTCACTTCCTGCGCGTTGTTGCCGATCGAGGAGACGATGCCCAGACCGGTGACGGCGACGCGTCTCATGGGCGGTCCTTTTCCAGCTTGAGTTGCCGCACGATCAGGCCGGTGCGACGGCCGGCCCGCCCGTGGTGAACAGGCCGACCCGCAGGTCCTTGGCCTCGTAGATGGTCTTGCCGTCGACCTGCATGATCCCGTCGCCGATGCCCAGCACCAGCTTGCGCATGATGACGCGCTTCAGGTCGATGATGTAGGTGACGAGCTTGGCGTCAGGCAGCACCATGCCGGTGAATTTCACCTCTCCCACGCCCAGCGCCCGGCCGCGGCCCGGCGCCCCCATCCAGCCCAGGAAGAAGCCGACCATCTGCCACAGCGCGTCGAGCCCCAGGCAGCCCGGCATCACCGGATCGCCCTCGAAATGGCATTTGAAGAACCAGAGGTCTGGCTTCACGTCGAACTCGGCGACGATCTGCCCCTTGCCGTGCGCGCCGCCGTTGTCCGAGATCTGGGTGATGCGGTCGAACATCAGCATCGGCGGCATCGGCAGCTGCGCGTTGCCGGGCCCGAACAGCTTGCCCTTGGCGCAGTCGATCAGGCTCTGAAAGTCGAAGCTCGCCGCGCGCTTGATCAGGTTCGCCGCCAATCCGCTCTCGCCCATCTTGCCAGGTCCATTTGCCGGGGCCGGAAAGCCCGCTCAAGTGTCGATTGTCAGGTAGCAGCCATGCGGCCGGACGGCAAGGCAAGGCGGGGGCGGCTTGAAATCCGGCGCGATCGCATAGCATTGTGCGTCATGAGCGCGTCACATGATCGTCCCGGCAGCCGGCCCTTCGAGGCGGCCCAGCGCCTTCTGGAAGGCGCGGGCCTCAGGGCGACGCGCCAGCGTCTCCAACTCGCCCGCCTGCTGTTCGACGGCCGCGACCGCCACCTGACGGCGGAGCTGCTCGCCGAGGAAGCCGCGGCGCAGGGCGCGACGCTGTCGCTGGCCACGATCTACAACGCGCTTCATGCCTTCGCCGGCGCCGGCCTGTTGCGCGAAGTGGCCGTGGACGGCACGCGGACCTGGTTCGACACGCATACCGCGCCGCACCATCACTTCGTCGATCCGTCGGGACGGCCGCTCGATATCCCCGCGGGCGCCGTCGAGATCGCCGCCTTCCCGTCGGCCCCCGAGGGGCTGGCCATCGCATCGGTCGAGATCGTCGTCCGGCTGCGCGAAGCCTGACCCCTGGGTTTGCGACGCATTATTAGATCAATTCCAGGCTTTGATCTAACACCTTGACGATGCCCGTCTGCGTTCTACGATCCCGTCATCAGGGGAAGGCGGCGCACCCGGGAATCCAGCGCCACACACAGGAGAAGATCGATGAGCGGTTTGGCCGAATCCAAGACGCACGAGAACCTGAAAGCAGCCTTTGCAGGCGAGTCGCAGGCCAATCGGCGGTATCTCTATTTCGCGCAGAAGGCCGACGTTGAGGGCTACAACGACGTCGCCGCCGTGTTCCGCTCCACCGCCGAAGGCGAAACCGGCCACGCGCACGGCCACCTCGCCTTCCTGGAAGAAGTCGGCGACCCCGCGACCGGCCACAAGATCGGCGAGACCTCGGACAATCTGAAGGCCGCCATCGCCGGCGAGACGCACGAATACACCGACATGTATCCGGGCATGGCGCGCACCGCGCGCGAGGAAGGCTTCGACGAGATCGCCGACTGGTTCGAGACGCTCGCCAAGGCCGAGAAGAGCCATGCCGGGCGCTTCCAGAAGGCCCTCGACACGCTCGCCTGACGCCCGCCGCTCCTCCTGCCGTCACCGGGGCGCCCGCAGCAAGCGGGCCCCCGGCCGCTCTCCCGGCGGTCCGGCGTGCGGCCGACCGCCCGTCCGGCCATTCGCGGGCCCGGCCGCCGGCCGTCCCGCCGCCAGACGCCTGCGAAGAAAGGCATGTCCCACATGCGCGAAGGCAGCCTCAGCGCGCCCGTCCGTCACGAAATCGCGTGGCAGGACGCCGATTTTCTCGATCCCGCCAAGCTCGACGAGGAGCTGCGGCGGGTGTTCGATCTCTGTCACACCTGTCGGCGCTGCTTCAATCTGTGCGAGAGCTTCCCGCGCCTCTTCGACCTGATCGACGCCTCGCCGACCGGCGAGCTCGACGAGGTGAAGTCCGAGGCGTTCGCGCCGGTGATCGAGGCCTGCACGCTCTGCGACATGTGCTTCATGACGAAGTGCCCCTATGTGCCGCCGCACGAGTGGAACATCGACTTCCCGCATCTGATGCTGCGCGCCCGGATGGCCGAGGTGAAGGCCGGCAAGTCGAACTGGACGGCGCGCCAGCTGGCGCGCATGGACCGCAACGGACGCCTGGCGGGCGCGGTGGCGCCGCTCGCCAACTGGGCCTCGAAGAAATCGAACCGTCCCGCACGCGCGGCGATGGAGCGCACCCTCGGCATCGACCGCGACGCCGAGCTGCCGGAGTTCAATCGCCGGACCTTCGTGAAGCGCGCCAAGACGATGAAGGGCGGCGTCAACGCCGCGGCCCCGGCCTTCGGCCAGCGCAAGGCGGCGATCTTCGCCACCTGCTTCGTCAACTACAACAAGCCGCCGATCGGCGAGGCGGCGCTGAAGGTGCTCAACAAGATCGGCGTCGAGACGCTGGTCGAATATCCGGGCTGCTGCGGCATGCCGTTTCTCGAACAGGCCGACCTCGCCAGGGTCGCCGAACAGGCGAGGACGGTGTCGGCGAAGCTGCGCCCGCTCATCGACGCCGGCTACGACATCATTACGCCCATCGCCTCGTGCGGCCTCATGTTCAAGTTCGAGTGGCCGCTGATCGTTCCCGGCGACGAGAACGTCAAGGCGCTGGCCCAGGCGACCTTCGACATCGACGAATACGTCGTCGACGTCGCCCGCAAGCACGGGCTGCCCGAGGGGCTGAAGCCCATCGAGGGCGGCGTCAGCGTCCATCTCGCCTGCCATGCGCGGGCCCAGAACGTCGGCCCCAAGGCCGCCGAGATGCTGCGGCTCATACCGGGGCAGAAGGTCGACGTGATCGAGCGCTGCGCCGGGCATGGCGGCACGTTCGGCGTGCTGAAGGAAACCAGGGTCTGCGCGGTGAAGGTCGGCACGCCCGCCTTCCGCGCCGCGCTGAAGGCGAACAACGCGCACCTCGTCAGCGAATGTCCGCTCGCCGCGCAGCACCTCGTCGCGGGAACCATGGCGCTGGCCGCCGGCAAGGGCGAGACGGCGAACGTCAAGCTCGCCGAACATCCGATCGAACTCCTTGCTCAAAGCTATGGGTTGCTGTGATGCCTGAAGCCGCCCGCCGCCTCGACGCGGCCGACATTCTCCCGATGGAGGCCTATCAGGCGCAGCGCAAGGCGCGCCGCGCCGCGCTGCTGCCCGTCAAGAAGCTGCGCCGGATCGAGGTCGGCCCCTTCGCGACCTTCTATTTCGAGAACTATGAGACGATGTGGCTGCAGGTGCACGAGATGCTGTGCATCGAGAAGGGCGGCGCCGAGCAGGTGGCGGGCGAGCTGGAGGCCTACAACCCGCTCATTCCCCAGGGCCGCGAGCTGGTCGCCACGATGATGCTGGAGATCGACGAGCCCGGCCGCCGCGACAAGGTGCTGCGGCGCCTCGGCGGCGTCGAATCGCATGTCTTCATCGAGATCCAGGGTCCCGGCGGCGCCTGGCGCATCCAGGGCGAAGCGACCGACGACGCCGACCGCACCACCCCGGACGGCAAGACCTCGTCGGTACATTTCTTCCGCTTCCCCTTCGCGGATGCCGACATCGCCGCCTTCCGCGACCCGGCACGCGCCGTGGTTCTGGGGATCGACCATCCCAATTACGGCCACATGGCGCTTCTCGGCCCCGAAAGCCGCGCCGCGCTGGCCCGGGACTTCGCCTAGCCTGGAGCCTTTTGCGTTCCGATGGAATCGGAACGGGGCTCCAGGTTCCTGATTGAGCATCATCTGTTCGAAGAACAGGCATCCACTTCTTCGGATGATGCTCTAGGCCCGTCCGCCCCGCATCATCCGCCACATCTCGATCAGGCGCGGCGGCTGCCCGGTGCGCAGGATGGCGCTGCGGAAGAGGCGAGCCATTCCCCACAGCACGAGCAGCGAGAAGGCGAGCGTCATGGCGCCGGTCGCCACGACCTCGACCCACGAGGGGTTGGTGGAGAGCCGCACCATCATCACGAAGGGCGTGTAGACCGGTATCCAGCCTATGGTGGTGGCGACCGGCCCGTTGGGGTCCTCCAGCATCGGCATCAGCAGGAAGAAGGGCAGCATCAGCGCGAAGACCAGCGGGGTCAGCAGCGACTGCGCCTCCTGCTGGGAATTGCAGACGCTGCCGAGGCCGAGGAAGACCGAGGCGATGGTGAGATAGGCGACGACGAAATAGAACGCGAAGGCCGCGATATAGGGCCCGGAGAGGATCAGGCTGATCGCGTCATAGGCGAAGGCGACGGTCGGTCCCGAGCCGTTCACCAGGATCAGCAGCCCGACCACCAGCCAGGCGAAGAGGATGGTCAGCCCGATCCCGGCGATGCCGATCAGCTTGCCGGCCATGAACTCCTCGGCCGACACCGACGACAGCAGCACCTCGATCAGCCGGTTGGAGCGCTCCTCGATCACCCCGAGCAGCAAGAGGTTCGCCACCGTGAAGATCGACATCCACAGCAGCATGGCGAGGCCGAGCGGCACGATGTTGAGCAGCCGGTCCCTGACCGCCACCGCGCCGCCCTCGTCCATCTTGTCGGGGCTGAAGCTCTGCAGCGCGACGCGGCGCTGCTCGATCGCCGCCACCGCCTCGCGCGACATGCCCTGCTCCTGGTAGAGCGCGCGCTGCGCCGCCTCGGTCAGCGCCCGGCTGACCAGCACGTCGAAGTCGGTGTCGTTGATGTTGACGCTCCAGTGCTGGATCGCGCTCGCCGGCCGCGTCAGCCGGTAGTCCTTCGGCACGATGATCGCCGAGGCGAGATAGGCGGGCGCGGTCGCGGCCACCGGCTTCTCGGCCCGCAGATAGGGCGACAGGGCCGCGCCGATGGCGGCCGGCTCGGCGCCGACGTCGATGTCGGCCGGCACCGCGACGCGCACGAAGCGCGGCTCCGGGGCGACGAAGGCCGGGGCGCCGGGACGCGCCAGGCCGGGCAGCACCTCGGCCGCCTTGGCGGCGCCGCCCCAGGCGATGAAGGCCTGGATCTCGTCGGCGCTGGGATCGCCGCGCGCCGGGGCCAGCGGCGAGAGCATCGGCACGTTCTCGGCGGGGACATAGTCGCCCGCATAGGCCTTCAGCGCCGCCAGGGTGCGCCGCGCCGCGTCGCGCTCGATCGCCGCATCGATCGCCGCCAGGATCTCGCCGCCCGACTGGTCGATGACCATGACCGCCTTCGCCGGCTTGTTCTCCTGCACCCATTGCGGAATGAGACCGGCCAGGGCCGCCACCACCGGCACGGCGACCATGGTCAGCCAGAAGCCCTTGGAGCGCGCGTGGTGCTTGTACTCGCGCGCCGCGACCAGGAAGATCCGCCGGAACATCGCGCCCATCATGCCGTTCCCCGCGCATCGGCGACCTGCGCGCCTTCGCCCACCAGCGCGACGAAGATGTCGTGCAGCGCCGGCTCGCCCATGTCGAAGCGGGCGAGGGCGAGACCCCGCTCGAAGCAGGCCCTCAGCACGCCCTCGCCGTCCGCGCCGGGCGCCAGCATCAGCTCGAAGGCGCCGGGCGCCTCGTCCGGGACGACCCGGGCGACCCCGGGCAGGGCGGCGAGCGAGGCGGCGTCGGACGAGGTCTTCAGGCGGATGGTGCGCGGCAGGCGCGCCCGCGCTTCGTCCAGCGTGCCCTCGAAGGCGAGGCGGCCGCGGGCGATCAGCAGCAACCGGTCGCACAGCCGCTCGGCGTGCTGCATCACATGGGTCGAAAACAGCACCGTGCGGCCCTCGCGGTGGAGATCGACGATGAGGTCCTCCAGAACCTGCTGGTTGACCGGATCGAGGCCGGAGAACGGCTCGTCGAGGATCACCAGGTCGGGCGCGTGGGCGATGGTGGCGAGTATCTGCACCTTCTGCGCCATGCCCTTGGAGAGCGTCTCGATCTTCTTGTGGCCGAAGGCGGCGAGGCCGAAGCGCTCGAGCAGTTCCAGCGCCCGGGCCCGGGCGGGCCGGGCCTCCATGCCCTTGAGGCGGGCGAGATAGACGATGGTCTCCACCGGCGTCATCCGGCGGTAGAGGCCGCGCTCCTCGGGCAGATAGCCGACCCGCTCGCGCACCCCCATGGCGCTGTCGCTGCCCAGCACCGATATCGTGCCGGCGCTGGGCCGGATCATCCCCAGCATCATGCGCAGGCTCGTCGTCTTGCCGGCGCCGTTGGGGCCGAGAAAGCCGTAGATCGAGCCTGGCGCGACGTCGAAGGACAGGCCCTCGACGGCGCGGAACTCGCCGTAGGACTTGCCGACGCCGCGAAAGGCGACGACGCTGGCGCTCATCGCCGCGCCCGGCCGGAGGCGCGCACCGCTACTCGCTTCCCGGATTGGAGACGATCAGAAGGTTGAGGTCCGATTTCGGCGTGAAGTTCTTCTTCTCGACCACGAAGGTCGTCGGCCCGGTCTTCTTGATGCCGTCGATGCACAGCGAGAGCACGTTCTTCGGATCGCCCTTGTCGATGGTCAGCTTGAAGGTGCCGATCGGCCCGTTCCAGGTGTTGGCGGTGGTGAGCACGTAGTCGAGATAATAGGCCATGCCGTTCCACCAGGCCTCGCCGTCGCCGTCGCTCTTGATCAGCGCTTTCTTGATCGCCGACTGCGTGCCCTTGTCGATGCAGTATTTGTCGACCAGCGTCTGGATGTAGTCGCCCTCTTCCTTGGACGGCTCGCGCCACACGAAGATGCCGCCGGGCGGCGCCGAGCGGTAGCTGTGCGCGATCTTCACGTCCTTTCCGGCGCGGAAGGTCTGCGTCCAGTGATAGCGCTCGATGATCGACCACGACGGATAGGCCTCGCCGCTGTCGTCGAAGAAGGCGAGGCCTGCCGCCTCGAATTCCTTTTTCGTGCGCGGCGGCAGCGCCTTCAGCGCGGCGACGACCTTGTCGAAGTCCAGCGACAGCGGAATGCCGTTCTCCTCCAGCGTCGCGGTGATGTCGGCGCCGGGCGAATCGTAGCTCGCCGACAATTGCCGGTTTTCGTCCCACGGCTCCTCGATGACCGCGATGCGGTCGGTCTTCACCGGAACCTTCTTGCCGTCCACGGTCGCGGTGAAGCCGACGAAGTTCTCCTTGTCGAGATCCTCGCGCGGGATGGCGAAGTCCGATTCCATCAGGCCCGAAAGGTTGATCGGCGGCAGTGGGAAGATCACCTCGCCCGTCACATCCTCCTCGCCCGTATGGCGGAACACGTAGCTGACGCGGATCTGGTCGAGGCCGAGGAAGAGGTCTTCCGACAGCATCTGCACGTCGGCCGTGTCCTGGAACTGCAACCCGGTCGCGGTCAGGCCGCCGAAGCCGTCATTGGCGAAGGCGGGCGCTGCGAGAACGGCGGCCAGGGCCGCGGCGGCGCAGAGACGGGAGAGGGACGGCATGTTCACTCCTTGAAAGCGGGATCGGCGGTGACGACCAGGATGTCGAGATCCTTGTCGGGCGTATAGTTCGTCTTCTCGACCGTGAAGCTGGTCGGGCCGCTCTTCGTCAACCCGTCCATGCAGACCGAGAGCACGTTTTCCGGTTTGCCCTTGTCGAGCGTCAGCCTGAACGTGCCGATCGGGCCTTTCCAGGTCTTCGCGGTGGTCAGCACGTACTGGATGTTGAACGCCGTGCCGGGGTGGGCGCCCCCGGCCTCGGGATCGGACGGCAGCGCCGCCTTGATCGCCCGTCCGGTGCCCTCGTCGATGCAGTATTTCGCCTTGTCGTCGGCGTTGGGATCGCTCGGCCAGTCCTCGCTCGGCTTGGTCCAGTCGTACCAGTAGAACAGCCCGCCATTGGGGAAGGCGTCGTAGGTGTGCGAGATCCGGACTTCGGCGCCGGCCGGGAAGGTCTGGTCCCAGTGGTGGCGGATGCCGACCGACCAGCCGATCATCCAGCGCATCTCCGGTCCGTTGTCGTAGGTGTCGCGCTCGGCGAGCCCCTTGTCCTTCAGGATCTTCACCTGCTCGTCGGTCAGCTTGTCGAGCGCCTGCATGACGGTCTCGGGGTCGAGCGAGAGCGGGATGCCCATCCCGCTCAGGATGTCGGTCACGTCCTCGCCGGGCGCGTCGTATTCGGCGCTGGGCGGCGGCGGCACATAGGGCGCCTCGGGATCGGCCGGCTCCTCGTATTTCAGCAGATAGGCGCGACGGTCGGTGGCGACGGCGACGGGCTTGCCGTCGACGGTGGCGGTGAAGTCGAGCGGATTGGCCTTGTCGAGGTCGCCCGGCGTCATGATCGTCGGCGCGTGGATGAACGTGCCCACGAGGATCGGCGGCATCGGAAAGGCGACCGTGCCGCTGACATCGGCGGCGCTCTCGTTCCTGAAGACATAGTCGACGCGGATCTGGTCGATCCCGATGCGAAGGTCCTCGGAGACCATGGCGACGGCGTCGGTCTTGCCGAACTCCAGGCCTGCCGCGGTGATCCCGGCGAACCCGTCATTGGCGGAAGCGGCGCCGGCCAGAAGGGCGGCTGCGGCGGCTGCGGCGAGAAGCGGGCGGACGAGCATGGCGGCAGGATTCTCCGGAAAAAAGGCGGTCGGACCATCGCAGACTTTCGCGCGAAGACGACGTGGCGCTTCGCCGCGCGGGCCGGCCATCATGGCGCGCCGATTGCGGCGGCGCGAGGGCTACTCGACGGTCTCGTCGGCGTAGACGCCCCAGACATGGTCGCGGGCGACATAGGCGTCGATCGCCTTGGTCTCGACCTCGCAGAAGGCGCTGCCGCAGGTCTTCAGCCGCGCGACGACGCCCGGCTCGGCATAGGCGATGATGGCGGCGTCCGCCGACGGTCCCTCGCGCAGGGCGACATTGCCTTCGCCCGTCACCAGAACCGAGCGGCGGCCGTCCAGCATGCCCTTGTGGACCCAGCCGGTGATCCCGTCGGCGTCGCGGATACGCCGCCAGACGTCGTATTCGGCGATGACCTCGACCGGCAGGCCGCGGCGGACATAGACCCACTCGACCTTGTGGCCGGCCGAGGGGCCCTCGCGCAGATAGACCTCGCCCGACTTCAGGCTGACATAGCGCGGCACCGGCAGGCCGGAATCGCCGATGCGGGTTTCGGGCCGCTCGCGCGGCTGGACCGCGGCGTAGAGCGCCGGCGCGGCGACGGATGGCCCGGCTGCCTCTGCGGCAAGCGCCTCGAGCGGCGGCTTCGGCTGCGGTTCGGGCGGCGTCTGCGCAGCCGCCGCCAGGAAAAAGGCAGCGGCGGACGCGGACGCCAGGAAGATGCGATCGATGCGCGGCACGGTCTTCACAACAAAACACCCCGATGCGCCGCTGCCCTGCCGTTCTGGCCTGATCGGTCCGTTCTGGACGATGCGCGTGCGCAACAGCCACGTTGCGCCGCAGCGGTTAATGCTGCGTTGATCGTCCGCACGCGCTTTGCGGCGCGCCGCGGCTTTGCTAGAGGATGAAGGGTCCGCTCTCGCCGCCGGGGTGTCCCTTGAAGAAGCCGCTCGTCATCGTCACGCGCAAGCTGCCCGACATCGTCGAGACGCGGATGCGCGAGCTGTTCGACACCCGCCTCAATCCCGACGACCGGGCGATGACCCAGGCCGAGCTGATCGAGGCGATGAAGCATGCCGAGGTCCTGGTGCCCACCGTCACCGACCGCCTGGACAGCCGCGCTTTGGTCCAGGCCGGCCCGAACCTCAAGCTGATCGCCAATTTCGGCGCCGGCGTCGATCATATCGACGTCGAAACCGCCCGCCAGCGCGGCGTCATCGCCACCAACACGCCCGGCGTGCTGACCGAGGATACGGCCGACATGACCATGGCGCTGATCCTCGCGGTGCCGCGCCGCATGGTCGAAGGCGCCGAAGTCCTGATGAAAGGGAACTTCAAGGGCTGGTCGCCGACCTGGATGCTGGGCAAGCGCATCTGGGGCAAGCGGCTCGGGATCATCGGCATGGGCCGCATCGGCCAGGCCGTCGCCCGCCGCGCCAAGGCGTTCGGGCTGCAGATCCACTACCACAACCGCAAGCCGGTGCCGGCGGCGATCGAGCAGGAGCTGGAGGCGACCTACTGGGAATCGCTCGACCAGATGCTCGCCCGGGTCGACATCGTCTCGGTCAATTGCCCGCACACCCCGGCCACCTATCACCTGCTGTCGGCGCGCCGCCTCAAGGCGATGAAGCCGAGCGCCTACATCGTCAACACGGCGCGCGGCGAGGTGATCGACGAGAACGCGCTCGCCCGCATGCTGGAGGCGGGCGAACTGGCGGGCGCCGGGCTCGACGTCTTCGAGCACGAGCCCGCCGTCAACCCCAAGCTGCTCAAGCTGAAGAATGTCGTGCTGCTGCCCCATATGGGCTCGGCGACGCTCGAGAGCCGCATCGACATGGGCGAGAAGGTCATCGTCAACATCAAGACCTATGCCGACGGGCACCGTCCGCCCGACCGGGTCATTCCGGCGATGCTCTGAGCGGCGCGTCTCGACAGACGGCCTTGCGCTTCCTAAATCTTGAGTGCGATGCGGGCAGCTGACTTCAGACGTGGGTTGTTCGGACGGGCGCTCGCCGCCGCGGCGCTGGCGGCGCTCGGCGCCTGTGCGGCCAGGCCCGACGTGCCGCTCGAAACCATCACCAGCGCCCCCTCGACCGCGACCAGCCCGGAGGAGAGGCTGCGGGGACTGCTCGCCGACGAGCAGCGCCTCAACGACGTGTTCGGCCGCCTGGCGACCAGCAATGTCGAACTCTGCGGCGCTCAGTTCGTGCCCAGTTTCGGCTTCCGCCTGTGGTCGATCGACGACTTCGAGCCCGCCAACCGGGCGGCCGCCGGGGCCGCCTTCGGCCTGACCGAGCGTCTCCAGGTCTATGCCGTGGCGGCCGGCCAGCCCGCCGAGGCGGCCGGCATCGCGCCCGGCGACGTCCTGACCCGGATCGAGGGCCGCGCGGTCGAACCCGGCGAGGCCGGGCGGCGGCAATATTCGGAGGGCGTGACCGCCGGCCTGCTGAAGCGCGGGCGGGTCTCGTTCACCTTCGAGCGCGACGGCAAGGCCCGCAAGGTGCGGCTGAACGCCCTGAAGGCCTGCCCCTACGCCGTGGCGCTGGCGATCGGCGAAGAGCCGAACGCGGCGACCGACGGCAAGACCATCTTCGTCTCCAGCGGCATGATGGCCTTCGCCCGCGACGACCAGGATCTCGCCATCGTGCTGGGGCACGAACTGGCCCACGCCATCCGCAACCATCCCATGCGCGGGGCGTCCGACGCCGTCCCGCCGCGCTCGACCGCGGGCAGGGTCGTCGGCGCGGTGGTCGACGTGGCGGCGGGCATCGGCGGCGCCGCCTATTCGGTCATCGGCGGCATGCCGCAGTCGCGGCGCAATTCGATCGCCTTCGAGAAGGAGGCCGACTATGTCGGGCTCTATCTGGCGGCCCGGGCGGGCTACGACGTCTCCTACGCGGCGCGGATCTGGCGGCGGCTGGACGAGAAATACGGCGCCAGTTCCAGCGACCACCCCACCTCCGACGACCGCTTCGAGGCGATGACCGCGACGTCGGCCGAGATCGCCGAGAAGCGCGCCGCGGGCGAGCCCCTCGTGCCGGCCGGCCTGCCGTCCTCGTAAGCCCTCAACCGCCCGGCGCGGTGCGGAAGACGAGTCGCGAGGCGGCAAGATAGTTGAAGAACAGCCCGGCGATCGCCCCGCCGCCCGCCGCGACATAGGGACTGGCGAAAAGGCCGGTGCCGAACGAGATCATCGCTGCGTAGACGGCATAGTTGACGCCGAGCCCGACCGAATTGACGGTCACGAAATGCGCCCACTCGCGCAGCACCGGCAGCGGTCCGTGGGCGCGCCGCTCGGGAAAGGTCAGCTGGCGGTTCATCGCCCAGGTGAAGGTCACCACGACCGCGAAGCAGACCAGGCGCGCCGAATAGCGGTCCAGCCCCAGCACGTTCAGCGACGCCCACAGCACGGCGAGATCGAGGCCGAAGCCGAGCGTTCCGACGAAGGCGAAGCGGAAGAAGGGCGGCAGGCGGGCGATCATCGCCCGCCCGGCGGCGGCAGCGCGAGATAGTGCAGCCGCTTGGTCTCCCACCGGGCCCGGGTCACGCTGTCCAGGACGAACCCCGCAAAGACGCTGAGCGCCGCCAGGATCATCAGGCTGGCGGCGAGCACGGCGCTCGGCACCGACTTCACCGAGCCCATCGCGGCGAACTCGACGAAGACCGGAATGGCGACGAGCAGGCTGACGAGCGCCAGCAGCGCCGCGACGACGCCGAAGAAGACGAGCGGGCGCTCCTCGCGCACCAGCGTCGCGATGGTCATCAGGATGCGCCAGCCGTCGCGATAGGTGCGCAGCTTGGAGACCGTGCCCTCGGGCCGCTCCTTGTAGGCCGTCTCGACCTCCGCGACCGGCGTCATCATGCGCACGGCGTGGACGGTCAGTTCCGTTTCGATGCCGAATCCGGTCGCGGTGAAGGGCACCGATTTCACGAAGCGCCGCGACATGACGCGATAGCCGGTCAGCATGTCCTCGAACGGCGCGGCGAAGAACCAGCGCACCAGGCTCGTCAGCAGCCAGTTGCCGAAGCGGTGGCCCTTGCGATAGGCGGCCTCGGCGGTCTCGATCCGCTTGCCCGCCACCATGTCGAGATGCTCGGCGGCGAGCCGGGCGATCATCGCCGGGGCCGCGGCGGCGTCGTAGGTGTCGTCGCCGTCGGCCATCACGTAGATGTCGGCCTCCACGTCGGCGAACATGCGCCGCACGACATGGCCCTTGCCCTGCGCCATCTCGCGCCGGACGATCGCCCCCGCCGCCAGCGCGACTTCGCCGGTGCGGTCCTTGGAGTTGTTGTCGTAGACATAGATGTCCGCATCCGGCAGCGCGGCGCGGAAGTCGGCGACCGTTTTCGCGATCGCCCCCTCCTCGTTGTAGCAGGGCAGCAGGACGGCGATCTTCATGGGGCGGCCTCCGACGGCACCACGCGGCACCAGCGCAGCGCGGGCGCGATATTGGACCGCACCTCGGCGCAGTCCTCGCTGCGGACGAGGCCGATGAGGCCGAGGGCCCGGTCCCCGCGCTTCGTTTCGGCCGGCAGGTAGAGCGTGAAGAGATCGCCGCCGCCGGCGAGATGCGCGCCGATGCGGTCGGTCATGCGTCTCAGGAACGCGGTGTCCTTGTCCGGCCCCACCAGGTAGCCGTCGATCCTCAGGAAGGCGATGCCGGGCGGGAAGAACGGGACGGCGAAGCCCATCGGCTCGACCCCGGTCATCACCGCCATCGTCGCTTCGGGCCGTGCGACGGAAGGCGCCTCGACCTCGACCATGGCGGACGTGAACGCCGTGCGCTTGCCGGCCTCAAGGTCGCTCAGCCAGACGATCGCGGCGAGGGCTGCGGCGACCGCCCCCCAGCGCGCCGGGGCGGGCAGGGGCAGCAGCCCGATCGCCGCCACGACCAGCAGCGGCCCCAGCATCTCCAGCGGCGTGATGTAGCGGTAGATCGCGAACACCGCGAGCCAGCTGAGATAGGCGGCGGCCGCGAAGGCGAAGAGGATGCGCGCCGCCCGGCGCGGCACCGGCGGCGCGCTCGAGGCCAGGCCGGCGGCGGCGATCAGCGCCCCCAGCGGCACGGCGGCGTAGGCGAAGGCGATCCGCCAGTCGTTGACCGGCCAGTCCGACGAGACGCGCCAGTCGGCGGCGAAGCGGAACGGGAAGGCGAGGGCGTCGGTGGCGCTCTGGGGCAGGAAGCGGGTATCGCGATAGGACGAGTCGAGGATCAGCGACGAGCCGATCAGGTCGTTGAAATAGGGAAAGAGCGGGTTGCCGGTCTCGCGCCACAGCACGAAGAACCACCAGCCGGACGCCGCCATCAGGCCGGCGAGGGCGGCGAGGCCGCAGACGAAGACCAGCGACAAGCGGCGGGCATGGGTGCCGGGCGCAACGGCGCCGGCGGCGAGGATGGCGAGGCCGAACGGCGCGGTCGGCAGCTTCAGGCCGACCGCCAGGCCGACCAGCGCCCCGGCCCAGATCGCGGTGCGCCTTGCATCCGGCCAGGGCCCGGCGTCGAGCAGCACGCGGTCGCGCACGATCAGCCACAGCGCCGCCAGCACCGGCACGCTGACCACGTTGTCGTAGTAGGTCGTGCCGGTCAGGATCACCGCATAGCCGCCGGCGACGCCCAGCGCGGCCAGCAGCCCGGCCAGCGGCCGGCGCAGCACCAGCGCCGGAGACAGCGCGTCGCGGGCGATCAGATAGAGAAAGCTGAAATTGAGCCCCTGGACGAGGCCGAGAAAGGCCGCGGCGACGGTCGCCGGCGCGATGTTTCCCACCAGCCAGAGCGGCAGGTCGATCAACGGATTGTAGTAGGTCGCATGATGGGCGACGGCGGCGTCGAAGGCGATGCGGCCGTGCAGCAGGGCGTAGGGGTTGTACCAGTGGTAATTGCGCAGGTCCCACGAGGTCGACTGGCCGAGCCACAGCGCGAGGATCGCGATCGCGATCGGCCCCGCGGCGAAGATCAGCCAGTCGCCGGCCCGTGCCCGTGATGCCGCCTGCATGGCGCTCCCCGAAAAGTCCCGCGCTGTTCTAGGCGAGGCCGGGGAGCCGCGCCAGCGTCAGCGCAGGCTGGCGAAGGCGACGAATTTCTGGTCGGTGCGGGCCGGCGGCTTGGGATGCTTCAGCGCCGCCTCGACCCGTTTGGCGACCAGCGGCATCGCGGTGTCGGCGCTCTGCCACTCGCTCATGCCGGCCCGCCAGACCAGCGCGTCCGGCGCGATCTCGCCGTTGTCGAGACGGCGGATGACCGCCTCGTCGCTCAGGGGACCGACCGCCTGGCCGTCGATCACGACATACCATTGGGCCTCGGCGGCGGCCGCCGCGGGAACGGGCGGCGGGGTTTCGCCGCGCGCGGCGGGCGGCGACGGGGCGAGCGGCGGCATCGCTGCGGCAAGGGCGGCCGGCGGCACGGCGCCGCCGATCAGCGCGGCGAGCGAGGCGAAGGCGATGGCGCGGGTCATGGTCATGGCAGGTTCCTGCGGCAAACGTGAGCCGGGGATTATCGCCGCGACTGTGGGGGAAATGCGGCGGCGGCGTGCCCGCAATGAGGGGATCGGGACGCCGGGATCAGGACGCCAGGCGGGCGCAGCACGGGCAGGCCGGGTCGCGCCTCAGCTTGACCTTGCGGCTCCCGGCGGCCAGCCCGTCGAACAGCACCAGATGGCCGGCGAGGCTCTCGCCGAAGCCGGCGATCTCCTTGACCGCCTCCAGCGCCGCCCAGGCCCCGATCACCCCGGCGAGCGCGCCGACCACCCCCTGCTCGGTGCAGCTCGCCGCCCCCTCCGGCGCTTCGGCGACGAAGCAGCGATAGCAGGGCTGCGTCCTGCCGTCGGGCCGGAAGACGGCGATCTGGCCGTCGAACTCGCCGATCGCCGCCGAAACCAGCGGCTTGCCCAGCGCGACGCAGGCGTCCGAGACCGCGAAGCGCGTCTGGAAATTGTCGCAGCCGTCGAGCACCAGATCGTAGGGCGCGATCAGCGCCGCGGCGTTGGCGGCGGTCAGGCGCACGCCATGCGGCTCGATCCGCACCTCCGGGTTGAGCGCGCCGAGCCGGCGCACGGCGGCGGCGAGCTTCGGCGTTCCCACCTCGTCGGTGCGATAGAGGATCTGGCGCTGCAGGTTCGACAGCGAGACGGCGTCGTCGTCGACGATGCCGATCCGCCCCACCCCGGCGGCGGCGAGATAGAGCAGGGCCGGCGCGCCGAGCCCGCCCGCCCCGACCACCAGGATCGAGGCGTCGAGCAATCTCCTCTGCCCCGCGCCGCCGATCTCGCGCAGCAGGATGTGGCGGGCATAGCGCTCGAGCTGGTCGTCGGAGAGGGGCGGCGGCATGGGCGGCTTGTATCATGCGGGGGCTTTGGCGGAAGCTGGGTCCATGAGCGCCCCCCATCTCCTCATCTTCGGCTATGGCTACAGCGCCGCGGCCCTCGCCCGGCGGCTGATCCCCAGTGGCTGGCGGATCAGCGGCACGACGCGGCGGCTGGACCGCGCGGCGGCGATCAAGGCGGACGGCGTCACGCCTCTGCTGACCACCGCCGCCGGCATCCAGGACGCGGATCGCGTGCTGGAGAGCGTCACCCACATCCTCGCCGCCGCACCGCCCGGCGACAACGGCGATCCCTTGCTCGCGCTGCATGGCGACCGGCTCAGGGCCCCGCCGCCGAACCTGCGCTGGACGGGGTATCTGTCGACCACCGGGGTCTATGGCGACGCCGGCGGCGCCTGGGTCGACGAGGGCACGCCGCTCGCCCCGGTCCACGAACGCGGCCGCCGCCGCGTCGCCGCCGAAGAGGCCTGGGCGGAGCTCAGCGAATACACCGGCGCGCCGGCGGTAATCTTCCGCCTGCCCGGCATCTACGGCCCCGGCCGCAGCGCCTTCGATCAGCTCCGCGCCGGCACGGCCAAGCGGCTGGTGAAGCCGGGGCAGGTCTTCAGCCGCATCCACGTCGACGATCTGGCGGCGGCGATCGAGGCGGCGATGGCGCTGGAGGAGGGCACGGTGCTCAACATCGCCGACGACGCCCCGGCCCCGCCGCAGGATGTCGTCGCCCTTGCCGCCCGCCTCATCGGCGTGGCGCCGCCCCCGGAGGAGGATTTCGAGGCCGCAAGGCCCCGCCTCAGCCCCATGGCGCTGGAGTTCTACGGCGCCAATCGCCGGATCGCCAACCTCCGCATGAAGGAGGAACTCGGCCTGCTTCTCGCCTATCCCAGCTATCACGAGGGCCTCGCGGCCATCCTCCAGGCCGAAGGCTTCGGGGCCGAGGGTCATTGACGACGATCAAGGCCGCCGGCCGGGCTTGGGGCTTTTCTGCCTGAAACCGTCAACGGCCAAACCCGCCAACGGGCCAAGGCCCTCAAGAGGAAGGACGATTCCGTGACCTATCACGTCGCCATCTGGCTCGATCACACCGAAGCCCACATCTATGCGATCGGCCCGGACGACTATGTGCGCAGCACGGTCAAGAGCACCGGCGAGCGCCACCAGCATCACCGGGCCGGGGCCGTCGGCGCCGGGCACGCCCATCGCAACGATCCCTACTATCACGCCGTCGCCGAGGCGGCCGGCGCGGCGCACGAGATCTATGTCTGCGGCCCCGGCCGCGCCAAGACCGAATTCATGCACCACGTCGAGGCGCACGACAAAGGCAGCGCCAGGCGCGTCGTGAAGGTCGTTACCGCCCATCATCCATCCGATGGTCAGGTGGTCGCCGCCGCCCGCAAGGTCTTCAAGGCGATCGACCGCATGACGCCCCAGATCTGAGACGGTCCTCAGGGCCCGCCTTCCCGGCCTTCAGCGTTGTTTCACCAATTCCGGGGTATGGTGAACGCATCGGGCCACAGATGCGGATCGCCGCACGGCGCCGGGAGGGATGCATGACAACGCTATGGCAGATGCTTGCGGGCGGCGACGACGCCCATGTGCGCGATGACGCCTCCGCCGACCTCGCCGACGGCGAGTTCACGGTGGACGCGCCCGAGGTCCTGCCCGCCCATATCGAGGCTTTCCTGGCGCTGAAGGCGACCGCCGCCTTCTAGCCGTCGCAGAGTTCCGCCACCGCCCTCTCCAGCCGCGCCAGATCGGCCGGGGTCGAGAGGCGGTGATCGCCGCCCTTCACCAGCGAGAAGACGACATCGCGTCCGGCCAGTGCGTCGGCGAAGGCGAGGCCGTGCGTCCATGGCACGTCCTCGTCGGCATGGCCGTGCAGGATGCGCACCGGAACGGCGAGGGGGATCGGCCCGCCGAGCAGCAGGTGCCTTCGGCCGTCCTCGATCAGCGCGCGGCCGATCGGGTAGGGCCCGTCGCCATAGGCGCTGGGCCGCATCCAGACGCCCCGTTCCGTGATCTCGCGCCGCGCCGCCTCGTCCAGCCCCGCCCACAGCAGCCGCTCGGTGAAGTCGAGCGCCGGGGGGATCGCGACGAGACCGTGGACCCGTTCGGGCCGCGCGAGCGCCGC